>Ga0209417_1000156_pt1 | contig 182444 bp, 158 predicted proteins | sample RifGroF2_FD_184002 | JGI IMG/M metagenome (GOLD analysis project Ga0209417, IMG submission 184002) | Groundwater microbial communities from Rifle, Colorado, USA - Groundwater F2 (SPAdes) (version 2) | ecosystem: Environmental > Aquatic > Deep subsurface > Groundwater | place: Rifle, Colorado... | reverse complement strand
ACAGGTCCAGTCTCTCCGGCAGGGCCTACGGGGCCGATTGGGCCGACATCTCCATCTTTACCGTCAGCACCGGCAGGGCCGACAGGACCAATCTCTCCGATAGGACCGATTGGACCGACGTGGTTCACTGAAGCGATGTGATCAATAAAACAATATTCATCATTGCTGCAACAATGGTCGTAATCATAATAATTGACGTTATCAAAATCAAAATCTTCATTTTCATGCATTACAAGCGCAATTTCTATCTTGTTGCGAACGTCGTTATTTTTTTCCTTAATCGATGATTGTGTTTGTGAATGCAAAAAAGAATTAAGTAAAATTACATTGAAGAATAATATATTTATAAATTTAATCTCTGTCCTGAAATGGTGTATCATTGCTAGCTCCTTTAACTTTGGGTTTAATAATAAAATCAAAATATCAACTGGCTGTGAATAAATCTGACAAAAAAATATATTTATAAATATAGATTTAGCATGTTGGTTAGATAATTTTACGTCACAAAAAAATCGAGTAATAATATATATATTATTACTCGAAATAATTCACATAATTTATAAAATTATCTGGCATTGAAACGTTTGGGTGATTGTACTAAAAAGTGGCTAGACAAAAAAACGTAATATTTTTTTCAAAGATAGGAATATAGCAGTTGATACCACAATTATTAAAATGAAAAAAATAATGGTTTTAAACACGATTACCATGGTTGTGTGTTCTTGTTGATGCAATTCAAATTTACAAAATTATTTGAATTGGTACTGGCTTGTTTATCTTTGATAAAAACGTGAATAGTTGTGGTGTTTGCCTTAATTTGGCGAACCGAAATTACACATTTCTTTGAAAATTTATCTGCAACAAGAAGCCCTTCTTTTTTGGTCGATATATTTTCGTAGATCCATCCGTTCAATTCTAGTTCTTTTTGATAAAACTTAATAACCTGTGCCATGTTCAGGCTTCCTTCGTAAATAAAGTGCTCGGAATGCTTCGTGGTATTATTAGATTCGGCATATCCTTTAAGTTTATATCCAACCGGTACGGCCAAAATTTGTTGTTTGGCTTGTGTTATCAGATCCTTATTTTTAACCTTTGGTTGGAGCTCTTCGCTTGGTACTGTTTCCGTAGCCTCAATTGTTTGTTCAATTGTGCTTTGTATTGCGAGGCTTGGCGCAGTTGGCTTATTTTGTTTGGAGCATCCGGTCAACGAAATAGTTAAAATTGATATAATTAATAAGAGGGTTGTTTTCATATTTTTATCCAAAAATTTAAGGACAGCTTTTTACACTGTCCTTAAATTTAAATCTTATTTTAGCAAATCATGTTATTCAGCAGCTTCAGCCTTTTTAGATGCTTTTGCAGCAGCGGCCTTGGAGATGACAATTTCTTGTACTCTTGCCTCTTTGCCAAGTCTTGCTCTTAGATAGGTTAATTTGGCTCTGCGGACTCTACCTCTTCTAACCAACTTCATGTCTGCTATGTTTTCAGAATAATAAGGGAATATTTTTTCAACGCCAACGCCATTTGCACCAATTCTGCGAACTGTAAACGTTGTTGCTGCACCTTTGTTGTGAATGTCGATGACATCACCTTCAAAATATTGAATTCTCTCTTTGGCACCCTCTTTTACTTTTTGAGCGATGTTAAGAGTATCTCCAACTCTAAAGTCGGGGAAATTTCTGTCTACTACGGCTAAGTCCAAAATTGTTTCTTTAGTTAAACGCGTCGTTTTCATTTTTTTCCTTGAACCAAATATCGAATAAATTGTTCGAACCATAAAAAAGCATAAGTTTATTTTAAATCGACTTTATGAACACACAAACACAAACTTGCAACTATTATAATAGTATTTATTGGACTAATCAATAAAAATATCGACGGATATTTTGGTGCTAAAATTTAAGTAGCTTGTTTCAATTTGAAATATTGACAATGATTCTGAATGCGAGATCCAATCGAGCGTTGTCGCATGTGTGTGTATAAAGACGTCGTCAGTATCGACTGTTTCAAAAGCAATGGCAGTTTTTGCAGTTTTGAAAAAAGCTATTTGTAAATTGGCTACTGATCAGCGCTTGCAGGCCGCACTTAAAAATTTGTTGGTTTGCTGTCATGGTTGATTGGGTAGTGGTTTTGGATGTTTGGGGTTGATGTATGCTCCTAATAGAGAGGGTTTTGATTCTTGTTGCATATTTAAGTTATCATAGATGTTGTTGACCAAAGATTGTTCAAAGTAAATATGGATTTATGTAATTTAATTTACATACGCTTGCTTTTTATGCGGCGCATGGCCGTAATTGTGATGGGTTTGGCTGTATGAAGTGTTTTAAAAACATTTTGGGGCAGGTTATGCAATCTACCCCATTTTTATCTACTAAAAATCTGCGTGTTTTGGATATCTTGGGAATGGAATCGCATCTCGAATGTTGTCGATGCCGGTCGTAAATACGACCAAGCGCTCGAATCCAAGGCCAAACCCAGCGTGAGGCACTGATCCGTATTTGCGAAGCTCAAGGTACCACCAATAATTTTCTTTGTTTAACCCGAGATGGTCCATTTTTTTTGTTAATAGGTCAAGATTGTCTTCACGTTGGCTTCCGCCGAGTATTTCACCAACTCCGGCCACCAATGTATCCATTGCTGCAACGGTTTTGCCGTCGGCATCCTCCTTCATGTAAAACGCCTTAATTTCTTTTGGATAATTGGTCAAAATTACCGGCTTCTTGCAGTGCTCTTCGACAATGTATTTTTCATGCTCTGATTGCAAATCTATTCCCCAGCTGACCGGATAATCAAACTTTTTTGGAGCCTTTTTTAGAATATCTATCGCGTGCGTGTATGTTAGATGCTCGAAAGGTGATTCAATAACGTGTTGCAGCCGTTTAATCAGCCCTGGTTCTACAAATTTATCAAAAAATTCCATATCCTGCGGACATTTTTCAAGTGCTGTTTTGACGCAGTGTTTGAGATAGCTTTGAGCGCATTCCATGTCGTCGCTTAGCTCCGCAAATGCCATTTCTGGTTCAATCATCCAAAACTCAGACAAGTGTCGTGATGTGTTAGAGTTTTCGCCACGAAACGTTGGGCCAAACGTATAAATGTCGGAAAGTGCAAGCGCGTAGCATTCTCCGTTTAATTGTCCTGAAACGGTTAAAAATGTTTCTTTGCCAAAATAATCTTGCGAAAAATCAACTTTTCCATCGATCAATGGCGGATTTTTTGCGTCAAGTGTGGATACTCTGAACATTTCGCCAGCGCCTTCGCAATCAGAGCCGGTGATGATTGGTGTATTAACGTAGATAAATCCACGCTTTTGAAAAAATTCGTGCGTGGCCCATGCCAGAGCGTTTCTTACTCTTGCAATCGCACCGATTGTGTTTGTTCTTGGACGAAGGTGTGCAATCGTTCTTAAAAATTCAAGCGTGTGTTTTTTCTTCTGCAGCGGATAAGTTTCTGGATCGCACAGTCCGATGATGTCAAAAGTTTTTGCCTGCATTTCAAACGCTTGACCTTTGCCTGGACTTGCAACAAGCTTGCCGGAAACGCTAACAGATGCGCCAGTGGTGGCTAATTTTGACGCATCTTCAAAATTTTTTAAATCTTCGGAAACAATGACTTGAAAATTGTTAAACTGCGAGCCATCGTTAATTTCAACAAATCCAAAATTTTTTGAAAATCTTGAAGTCTTAATCCAGCCCTTTACCGTTAATTCTTTTCCTATGTCGCTGGTTGTTATTTGACTGATTTTTATTCGCATAACATTCTCCGCATTTAAGTTATGATGGTTATTCAGGTACATACCTTAACATTTATTTTATCAGGTTAATAATTTTTGTAATGATGCAAAATTTATTGTAGTACACGGCACAAAGCATAAATATTCAACCATAACTTTTATAATTTTAAAACAATGGTTAAAATTATCGAAGAGTTAAAATAGTGAATTATGTTTAATGAAAGGATTACTAATGTTAAACAAAATAGTACCAGGCTTACAGCCTAAAAAATTGAATAAGTTTATTCCTGACAAAAAAATGCTAGACGATAACGTTGGATTTGTCGAAATTTTGGAAGTCTTTGGTAGCGATTTAACCATTGCCAACGCTGCCAGAGTATCTTTTAACAAAGAATCTGAATTTGAGCCGGTCAAAATAGGTTATGGGGATGGGGCAAAAATTATAGGATATAAGCTTTCGACAAGAGATGAAAAATTAATACAATACCTTGCAGAAAACGATCATGTTACGCCATTTTTTCATCCACAAATTCGTTTTAGAATTAAAATGCCAATTTTTGTTATAAGAGAATGGTATAGGCATACAATCGGATTTGCGCGCAATGAAGTTTCTCGACGTTACGTTACGTATGAACCAGAGTTTTTTGTTCCTCGTGAACTCAGAAAAAAAGATGAGAATGTTAAACAGGGTTCAAGTTCTGAAGTTGTCGATAACAGCGATGAACAAATAAAATTGATGAATGATTATTGCAAGAAGGCTTTGGAATATTACAATTCTTTGCTTGAAGATGGAGTTTGTCCGGAGCAGGCAAGAATGATATTGCCTCAATCTATGTACACAGAGTTCATCGAAACCGCAAGCCTTGCTGGATATGCTCGATTGGTAAATTTAAGACTTGATAGCTCTGCGCAGCTTGAAATACGCAAGTATGCAAACATTGTTTCATGCATGTTAACAAAATTTTTTCCAGTAAGCTGGAGAACGTTGATTAAATCTGATTATCTAGAAAGAAAGGTATCATGAGTATCAAGGCCGATAGCTGGATTCGATTAATGTCACAAACCACAGGAATGATAGAACCTTTTACTGACCGTCAAGTTCGCAAAATTGATGAAATATCGTCAAAAATAGTAAGCTTTGGCCTTTCAAGCTACGGTTACGATATTCGCGTAGCAGATGAATACAAGGTTTTTACAAACGTTTTTAATTCAATTATTGATCCTAAAAACTTTACAGACAACTCGTTTGTTGCGATTAAATCGGATGTTTGCGTTATTCCACCAAATTCTTTTGCACTGGCTAGAAGTGTTGAATATTTTAGAATTCCACGTGATGTTTTGACGATTTGCTTGGGCAAGTCGACTTATGCTCGCTGTGGTATCATTGTCAACGTTACGCCATTTGAACCCGAGTGGGAGGGGCATGTGACTATCGAAATTTCAAACACAACTCCACTGCCAGCAAAAATATATTCTAATGAGGGCATTGCCCAGGTTATTTTTCTGCAAGCTGACCAGCAGTGCGAAGTTTCTTACGCCGATCGTGGTGGTAAATATATGAAACAACGTGGCATCACTCTGCCAAGAATGTAATTTTATGGTTTACAAGGGCCTCTCTGAATGGCCTTTGTAAACCTATCTGTTTAGCCCATTCAGTCGATATTGCCAAACCACAGCAACTTCCGCTAAAAATTTTTCGCAATAACTGGTAGTATTATACCATTCCAAGTTGTTAAAGTACCTAAAATAAAGCTTTTTGCGTTTGGTTGTAAATCTACGATTGGAAGCTAGCTGTAAATATCGTGGGCATTTTTACTTATTTTGAAAATTTTAATTCGGCAAGCCACATCCAATCGCATGTTGCTGGCGGGGTCTAAAAAATTATCATTTTCTTCGTAGCTCTGATGAATAGCCGCATGCGAGAAGCCATAGTCGATGTATCAATCTGCATATGCATGTTTTGGAATGGAGCAATGTTTGGATTACCTTTAAGGGAAGTCTTTTTCAAAATTTTTTAATTCCCGAACTCAGGTTTTTTTTAAGACCACACTCTAAAAATAAAAAGAGTAAGTAACTAAAATCATCATCATAAAAAGTACCGATGAAAAGACTAAATCGCTTGTCAACTGAAGCTTTTCAACCACTGCGCTATAAAGCTCTTTGGCAAGAACTTTTGTTCGATTAATCGTAAGAACAACATAAACCTGAAACAACAGTACAATTAACAGTAAAATAACAAACATGTAAAAAATAAGATCCACGTGCATAGCATAACCAACAACCGGAGACGCTGCATTGATCACCAGTCTGAACAACACCAGCGACGGCACAGCACCTGTTATCAAAGAAAGCCTACTTGGATCATCTATCCCAAGCAGCAAAGATAACAGCCCTATCAAAAAAATTATTAGCATCGGCAGGTAAAGCGCACCAGCATACCGAAAGCCTACATTTTCAAAATCGATAGAAAAAAGTGCAGCAGGATAAGATATTTGGGCAGCAGGGTCTTCGATATGAAGATTGGATTGTACGTACCCAGTTTTTACTTGTGTATCCTTTAATTTCCACTCATGAATCGAAACATTTGTGGACAGCGAAAAGCTTTGCGGATCTGAAACAAAACACAATTCCCGAGCCGTTGCACTTTTGTTTTGTAAAAGAAGATGAAGGGTATGATCACCGATTGGGAAGTATTTGTGGTTAACCGTCAATTTAAAAGTCGTTTGTATGTGGTAGCAGACTAAAACTTCATCGTCGATCAATTTTATTATTGGATCTGATCGATACAATAATTTGCCGTTTTGTTGAATCAGTGAGTTATACAACGTAAACTGATCCAAAGAATCAAGAGCCTCTGTTGCGGAAGGATATCTAAACCAAACCGTCGCATCAATCGTAAAAATGCCTTGATCGAATGAAAAAACAGGAAAACTGTTTACATGAATGCCAACGTGAACCACAGAAGCAAGTCTCTTCACTTTTTCGTCAACAGCGTAAATCTTTGGAGCTTTATCTTCTGCAATAAAACGCCGATCTTGCAAAAAGGTTAATCCGGTTAAATAAATAATTGTTATTAAAAGTGAACTCAACTGAATTTTTGTAAGCCTAAAAGTCGTAACCAATCCTAGAAACATCGCTAACTCCTAAAGTTTAACCATTTATAATTGATATACTCATGCCAAACGCATGTCGAGTTGTTGCATCAAAATTTATTGTAAATCCACCAATATCAAAAACTTTCAAAGCTTCAATTTGGCCTAATACAGCCTCTTTTGTTATATCACCTTTGATATTTTTGATTGCCTCAACAATTATTAACGCACTGATGTAGTAAGAAAACGATAAAATATTATATGAATCGTTTGGGTAGTATTTATCGATATCTTGACGATATTGTGTTGCCACTGCTGATTGATCAAGTCTAGGGTCAGGAACACATGAAGAAAAGCTAAAATGCGCCCCTTTATCTTTTAAAATATCGCCAACAAACAAGGTTGAGTCAACCCCCACAAACTCCGTTGCGTAGTGCCCTCGCTTAAAAAATTGTTCTATCAATTTTACGGCGGGCATGCTTGTAGAAATACAAACAACAACCTTGGGGTCCGCAACCAATAATTTTTCGGCACTGGTAACCACGTCAACAGTCATTCGATTGTAGCTTGCTTTGCTTGTTGGTTGTACGCCATAGCTTTGCAAAATCGTTTCAAAACTATTTGCAGCATCAACTGAAAAATCATCATCCGCGTGAAAAATTGCGATTTTTTTCAATTTTCTTTGCTTAACAACGTTTTCAGCTATCATTTCAAGCTGCGGCTGAAGATCCCCAAGACCGTTAACAATATTTGACAAGCTTGGATCACGCAAAGAACTGTGCCCAGCCCACGGAAAGAGCATCGCTATCTTTTTACTTTTTATCATGGGCAAAACACCTAACACCGAACGGGTTCCAGTGCAGCCCAAAAACATATCGATCTTATTATCTCTCAACAACGATATTATATTCTTTTTTGCCAAAACAGGATCGCCGTGATCGTCTAAGCTCTCCAGCCTTAATTTGTACCCATTTACCCCGCCGCTTTCATTTATTCTATTAAAACATGCATTTATCGCATTTTTTATCAGATTTCCGTAAAGCCCAAGGTGTCCTGACAAAGTCCCCGTTTGCCCAAATATTACTTCTTTTGTTTTTATTGTATTTTCAACAAAATCTGCCTTTTTCTCTGCAAAAACGTTGAACATAAGTAAAAAACTCAAAAAACAATAATTTAGTCTAAAATTCATCTCTTTTCTCCTAAATTTGACCATTTTTAAATGAATTAAATAAAAAATGCTCATTTATTTATAATTTAATCATCAAAACAAAGTCAATATTTTCACACAGTATCATTTAAAATTGACTTTATTGGTAGCCCTGGTAGAATTAATTTCAAGTAGTAATTGTTTTAGCTGTTTGAGATGGGGGTTATTATGAAGTTTAATTTAAAAAGATTATTTATAGCCGCAACACTTATCATAGGGTTAAGCAATGCATCAGTAGAAGCAATTGATTCTGTGAGCGCAAAGGTTATTGATGAATGGATATCGACGGGCAACGCACCAAGAATCAGCGTCATTAACTCCATGACCCATGTCGAGTGGAAAAAATTAGTTAATAAAAAATGTATTCCGTCTTTAAACGGTTTTGATTTTAAAAATAAAACGTATCGAGATATTGCAAAAGCCTATTTTAATCAATATTTCTCAAGATATTTTAATAGCAAGATTTTCAGACTTTTCACATGGCATTTAACCGAAGATAACTCGTTTGCTGCTTGGGTAAACCCACTGCCAACAGAATTTAAAAATGCACTCAGACTTTACTATCACATGTACATGTTGACATGCGGCAAAGATACATGGCTTGACGGCATAAAATTAGATATACCTGTTTCATTTTTAGTTGAACATGGCATTATTCCAGCACCATGCCAAATAAGTCTTAACGAGCTTATTTTTGTGGAGCATAACTCTGAGATTGAAAAAGAGGCCGAACTTTACGCTCAGCATCTGATTAATTTAGAAAAACTTACTACATCAGGCAGATTAAAAGTGCTTGCAAAAAAATTGTTTAAAAAATTATTAGGCAAAAATTCTTTTGGTTTATCTGAATTGAAAGAAATAAAAATTATTCTTAATAATTTACCAAAATCATTCAAAAAAATGGTCGTAGAAAAATACGCACAATTAACAAAATTAGAAGGTAGATTATTTGCTCAAGACAAAAAATTCAAAGAATTGGCTTCGTTGAAAACTCTTCTAGACAATCCTGCATGCAAATCCAAGTTGATGGACGAGATTGAGCAGACTCACAAGCTTGATCTTACAAACAAAACTATGCCTAACTTAGATAGAGAAGAGCTTAGCCTGCTAGGACAAGACGCCTTGAACGATATTAAAGAATTGATATTGTGTGGTAACGATTTCAAAGCTCTGCCATCAGATGTATTTTGTGATCTTACAAATCTTGAAAAAATTGTTATCTCAAACAACAGCAGCTTAGAAATACTTCCTACAGCATTGTTTAGAGGTAACCCAAAACTTAAACTGGTTATTATTTCAAACAACCCAAATTTAAAAATAGATCAAACGATCTTTTCAGACATCAGTCCAGATGTAACACTTGAACTTTTAGACCTCAGTAACAACAACCTGCAAGACGGCGATTTGCCATACCTTGCAAGCATGCCGGTAAAAAGCATCAATCTTTCAAACAACTTGTTAACAACTTTACCTGCAGATCTTTGCCAACAACCAGGCTGGCAAGCGGTTGAAACATTGAATCTTTCAGGTAACAAAATTGCATCTTTAAACAGTATCGCAGACAGAAGCCTGCAAAGCCTTGCTCAACTCGATCTATCTTGCAACAATGGCCTGATGGTTACAAGTATCGGTTTAAACGGCCAACCATCGATATTTTGGCCAAAGATCGAAACATTGATTTTAACTGATTGCGACATAACAAAAATCGACTCAACAAGCTTTAGCAGCTTTCCAACGTTGAAGGAACTTTGTTTAAACAAAAATAAATTACAAGAGCTCGCAGAAGAAGATGTAATTCCTGGCTTTGATCGAAACACGTTGCTGGAAGAGCTTGATTTGACACAAAACGAATTGTCAGCAATAACACCAGTTACTTTTCAAAATTTAACAAACTTAAAAGTTTTGAGCCTTGGATCTAACAACATAAAAACAATAACAACAAAAATGTTCGCAAGCTTAACACAGTTAAAAGAGCTCAATCTGGAAAACAACGGCATTTCAAATGTTGAAGTGGACGGGTTACCTTCGTGCAAGTTGATTAAATTTAAAGGTAACAATACACACGGACTATTCAGGCTTTTGACCAGCCTACGCACAACATCGTCACTCAGTTCAACCGTAGAAAAAGAGTGGTACAACCGCCTTCACACAATTTTGTTGGCAGATGGAGCTCGTGGATTAAAGACACTTAAAACAATAGTACAAAAACTGGCTCGAAAAACATACAAACAAATCGTTGCACAGCCAGAACCAAAAATTGAAGAAATAAAAATAAATATCACACCAGCAATTCAAGCCCAGGCGCAGCAAGAAGTCCAAGTTGCTCAAATCGCTGAGCCGGCGGTAAAAATTGAACAAACTACAAGCCGTTACCCTGACCTGTTCGTCGATGTAACATCGCAGCCAAGCGCACCGAAGAAAGAACAATCTTTGTATCCTGACCTTGCAGAACTTAACAGATATGATCAACCTGAGCCAAGTGCTCCGCCAGCACCAGCAGCCTATTAAACTGCTTCATAAAACCCTAAACTAGTCATGCGAGGGAGGAACTAAATTAGCTCCTCCCTCGTTTTTATTATCTAGCCAAAACTATTATTTTCAGGGCTATACATCAACCATTCACGTCGCAAAACAGCTCTGCATCGAGCCTGCCAGAGAATTGACAAGTTTTTAAATGCGAGCTGCCGGCATTGACTGGGACGTGTCTAGCGAAGGAGTTTGAGAAAAAGTGCAAAAACTCTTGGAGCTACGCGCTCCACAATTATCGTTCGTGCGGGTGTGGGTCGCATAGCTCCACAAATTCATTAATCTTGCTCTAATTTCTTGACTTTTACATCTCAATTTTAACATTATTCAAATATTGCAGTGAAACCCAATCTTAAAAATTTATTGTTAAAAAAGGAGCGAGATGAAAAAACTTGTTTTATTTTCATTATTAATTTGTTTGAGTTTTGGCCAATTTTCGGCAATGGAAGATCCGGAAGAGGCTAAAAAAGCCTCTTCAAAAAAGGCACGCTTTGCAAAATTTATAGCAAACCTTGCGTGGAAAAGCAGGGCTCCGATGGGAGCGATTGCTGGTGGCGTAGTTGGCGGAGTCTCAGGCATTGGAGTAATGACAGGCGCAGAAATAGGAAGCGGCATCGGTGTTGGATCTAAATTATTTGGCGTCCAACGTGGTACTGCAACATATTTTAGTTATCGCTATTTATCCGCACCTATTTCAAATTTTTTATGGAATTATCTAAACTTTGCATCAGTACAAGATTTTTTAGTATACAATGGAACTGGCTTTTTGGGACAAATATGGAACTACTCTTTTGGGTGTAATTTTCCGGTTATGCCAGCAATTTATGGTGCACTCGCATCCACGGTTATTGGCTTGGCCGCATTTTATGCGACTATATCGCTACTTTCGTATGGTGCACAGAAATATTGTGATGCAAAACTCATCGCCGCAATTCAAGCTGATGCGCAGGAAATTATAGCCAATTATTTAACACCTGGTAAAAAATGGAACTTAGATATAGCGTGGGCCAAAATTTGGCAATACGAAGTAAAGACGTCGTATTTTTCTATTGCTCCCTCAGCCCATGGATCTGCAGAAAAATTAGAGAAACAGGTCGGCCCGCTGGTGATGCTTCAATTTATTCCGATTCTTGCATGCGCTTTGTACAAAGATGAAACGCTTGACATACAACCAAACGCTGCTTTAGCAAATAAAATAATAGACTATGTAGATAATGTTATTACGGACATTGTTGCTGAAAAACCAACTCAATTGAATTTATTGCGGGGACAAAAATTACCAAACAAAAATAAGATGATAGATGCGTGGCTCAAAAGCAGGTATGCCATGCTTTATCAAGTCTGCCACTTAAACCCTGCCAGTCCAACAGTAGCGCAGCAAGTGTTTTTAGGCTCAGATACAAAGTTATCACAAAAATTATTTAAAAACGTGCCAGACAATGTAATCAAAGAGATAGTGCTACTTAACAGGGATAAATACGGCAGAACACTGATGCACCACACGGCAAAGGTTAAAAATACTGAGACTCTAAAAGCGTTTAGTAATCTCTTATTTGATCTTTATAAAACCCATAACCAGAAAGGCTATGTTGCAATTCCTGAAGCTGATCAAACAAAAATTAAAGCTGCAATGATTTATGATCTGACAAAGAACTTTTTCGCTCTACACACAAGAAAACTTGAAGGGCTTGGGCGAGCAGAATTTTTTGGCGTAGACGCTACACCATCATCAAGCAAGGTTAAAGAAAAAACACTTGCTTCAGACATAGTCGACTATCAGCTCCAAAACCCGCTGCACAAAGCGGCCATAAACTTCAATTCGGAATTTATTAATATGTTTTTTGACGACCCAGAACTGCTTGAAATGGCAATGCTGCAACAAGACACCGATAAACGCACGCCCTTGCACCTGGCTGTGATGATGGCAACAGATATTAACATGGAACATATCGAAAAATATAACCCAAAGACCAGAAAAAAAGCCACCGCAACCATCCAACACTTAATTACTGGACTGAACGAGGAGACGGCGTACCACTTTCTTGCAACGCCTGACTGCAAGGGCAAAACTCCATTGCACTACGCAGCTGAGGCAAAAAATGGAACGTTGATAAGTTATATGCTTAACGCAGTTGCAAGGCCTGGACCGCAAACCTGGCTGAGGAAGTTTTTCCATCGCAAATTTGGACAGGCAGATACATTGAAAGTTGTAGATCAGCATGGCAACACGCCGTTGCACGCCGCAGTAATGCCGTCCTGCCGCTGCTTGCAAGAGTTTACGCCGGCGACAATCGATGAAGAAATCGAAAAATATGTTAATTTTTTACAGATCGATAAAAAAGATGAAACAACATACAAAGAACATGGCCAAGCAATAGCCGCTTACGTAAATAGCCTTGTTGCTAAATCTAAAGAGGACCCTGCAAAATTATCAAAGATTAAACGTCTCTATCAATGGTTCAGAGGCACCTCTACAATAGCCCAAGTCGCCAGTCAGACTTGTCCAGGAACAATGCATGAAGGCAGTAAGTTATTAGAACTAAGTCAAGCCATGGAAGGTAAAGCTGTCTCAGCAAAGCAAGAGGCTGAAGGCTCTCCATCTGAGGCTACAACAACAAAAGCACAAGAAACTAAAGCTGCAGCTGAAGCTGCAACAGCAAGTGAAGCTGCCTCGGAACAAAAAGAAGCTACGTCCAATTTCATCGACCAGCTTTATCATGAATTAAATCATCTAAAAATCATTGTCGATCTGGAGAGGGCAAAAAAGTTGCTGCAACAACACAAAGTTGAGCGATATTTTAAATTTGACACACTTACAGCGCCTGAAAGCGATAATATTATTCCTGCAACCATCGCGAATTTATTAACAGGCATTTCGCGTGAAGATCGATTTGAGCTTTTAAAAATTCAAAATCTGTACGGCCAGACAGCGCTACATCTGGCAATGACGCAAGATAATATCAAGATTATTACAGCTTTGCTGCAGATGTTAGTTCCTGGCACAGCCGAATACCTAACCCAAGATCAAATCATTGAGTTATTCTCGATTCGTGATCAGAACGGATATACGCCGCTACACACTTTAACAAGCGCAAAACACGGAACTGAAAATAAGGTCGAAGAGGATGCTTATGAAAAATCTCAAAAAATGCTTACTTCATTATTTGCAGGCGAAGCAGCTATCGTCAAAGGCTTAACGCCAGAACAACGCGAAAAATTGCTATCGATCAAAGATGGACGCGGGCAAACAATAATTCATGCAATGGTTCAAAACGGATATAATTATCAACAAGATATTGCGCCGCTCTTTGCCGGCGACACAGAATTGCAGAACAAACTATTTTTATTTCAGGACAACAACGGCAAAACCCCGCTAAGTTCGGCAATGTCGTTGAAGCATGAATTTTTACCCGCAATAGTCGAACAGCTTGCCGCATCGGCAGATCTCTTAACAAAACAAAACAATCATGGGCAAACAATCTTCCACACACTGGCAATGTCCGGCAATCTTGAGGTAATATCAGCATTATTAAAAAATAAAACAGATGATGTAAAACTCGCCGCACTGCAAAAATTGGACGAGTTTGGAATGGCGCCACTACACTACATTCCAGTGTACATCGGCAGATTGACACGCGAGCAGAAAGAAGCAGGGGAAATCGGCCGTATCATCGATGGCGTTAACAAAATTTTACAAGATCAAGGAGAACCGGCTCAAAAAACACTGCTAGAAACAAAAACTGGCAAAACCAAACAGGGTCGAGCAGCCCATAATCAAACACTGCTCCATCTCTCAACTTTAAATAGCGTCGCTGCTGACTTTATTGAATATTTAAAAGGCGCAAGTGCTGATTGGCTAGCACAAGACAGCAACGGCGACACCGCACTAACCCTGGCATCCAAAGCAGGCGATGTGCCAACGATGGTTGAATTGATTAAATTTGCTCCAAAAACACAACAACGCAAAAAACAGGAAGAAGGCCAATCCGTAACGATAGATGAAGATATGCGCGTAATGTTCCTTCAAACCAAAAACAAGGACGGCATGAGCTTTATGCATTACATCGCGCTGAGCAATTTAAACACAAAGCAACTTGAACCGATTCTGAATATATTAACACTAGGAGGCTTTATTAATTGTTTATCGATCCAAGACAAACTCAAGCAAACTGCGCTACACAAAGCAGCAAGCGTTGGAAATGTTAATTTCAATCAATTGATAACTAAAACAGCCAACGAAACACCTTTTGAATTATTTAACTTACTGCGCATCCAAGACCACAATGGCCAAACGCCGCTGCACGTGGCCCTTGCAACATTCCCACACAACGAAGCATTTGAAGGCGAGGAGAAGACCGATGCGATAGCGCAAGCCGTGGGTCAATTGGATAAACAACTTGAAAAATTACGCAAGACTCAAGCAAAAACAGACTCTGCTTACAGAACAGCCATAGTCGATCTTGGCCAAGGCAAAATCACACAGTCGAAATTTATTAAGATAAGAGCCAAAGATTTGTCGGCTCGTCAAAAAATCGAACGCATCGAGGCTCAACGCAAAGTTGCTGCGCAAAAAATAGAAAACCTTGCAGCGTACTTAAATGAAAAAGCAAATCACGTTACATTCGCAACGAATTTATTGGACGCCTACGTTCAAGCTAAAAAATCAGAAATTGGCGCACAATACCCCAACCCAGTCATAGAATTGCAAGACAACAATGGCAACAGCGCACTGCACCTGGCGGCTCAACTTGGAAATGCCGATCTGATAAATGCATTTAAAACAACATTGAGCGATGAATTCATTGTAGCCTTGAGAGTTTTAAACAAGAACGGCGATACACCGCTACACATCGCGATAGCCAAAGACGACGTGAATAGTTTCACAACGTTGGCGAATGGTTTAAATAAAAATCAAATTATAGAACTGATCAAACTTAAGAAACGCTGGCGCCTTCCACTCCTCGGCAAGAAGCTTTTGTACAAAGCATTCAGCAAAAAAGGATTGTCTGACTTTGACATTGCTCGAGGAAAAGTTAGAGAACATCTTGAAAAGCTAGAACAGCCAGAAGCAATACCATCAGCTGACGCTGAATTACGCAAAAGAAACGTAGGACAGGCACAAATAACAATACCGGTCACGCTATCACTACCACCTACAACACCAGAAACAACGCCAAAACCAGCATCAATACCAACAGTTGAAGCTGCACATGCGGCGGCCGCATCATCAACGCCACCAGCGATATCGCTAAAATCATCGCCCCCAGCTGAAACTGGATTACGCAAAAGAAACGTAGAATCAACAAAGGCAACACCATCAACCGAAGAACAACAACAAGCGGCAAAAGCGGCCATTGAAGCCATTTTAGAGAACAATCCGCAGGAATTTTTAACGCTTATTAACGAAATAAAATCAGAAACCGATGCTAGAAGTTGTGACGGCGTAGAGATTAAAGGTGTAGCGGCTGGAAAAAAGAGGAAATCGATAACTTCGATAATTTTAAGAAAAACTTCAGGAGATTTTGTTAATCATGAAGTTCAATACAAAAAGACAGAACTTACTGACTGGCTGAGTCAAAAGATACAAGATCAAGTAGTGCCAGTGATAACAACAAAACCAAAGACACAATCAACCAAAAAACAAAATACACAATCAACCAAATAATCTAAATATTTTACAACTAACAAGTTCTTCGGGCGTGCCGACATCGACACGCCCACTCTTTTTTGCATACAGTCAAAACCATTATTTTCAGGACCATACATCAACCATTGTCATCCAAACACAGCACGGCATCGAACCTGCCAGAAAATTGACAAGTTTTTAGATGCGGCCTGCGGGGCATGATTGGGCCGTGTCTAGCGAAGGAGTTTGAGAAAAAGTGCAAAAACTCTTGGAGTTATGATGTGGCGTCTTCCCTACATCATAAATTCCTTCTCGCTCAAACTCAGTTTTTCAAACTTCGTTTTCACTCGTCGGAGTAAAATATCGTAGAGAATTCTGACAAGCGAGAACTTTAGCTTGAGTGAGGCTGATTTGTAAGGTTTCGCTTATTTTTTTACTCTAAAATATCGATTTTGCAGTTGTTTATGATAAGCTCGTTTCAAATAAAAATAAAGGAGACTCTGAATGCAAATTTTTCCCTCTATCATTTGTAGCGATATTTTAAACTTGCAAAAAACGCTGCAAACCCTAGATTCGGTCTGTGATGGGTACCACATAGACGTCATGGACGATCACTTTGTGCCAAACTTAACGATTGGGCCTGATTTTGTTAATGCAATAACACGCAAAACAGCTCTACCAAGCCATGTTCACTTGATGGTCGATAATCCTAAAAACTGGTGCGATCGTCTAAATTTAAAAAAGATAGATACATTAACATTTCACATTGAAGCAGTGTCGAGCTATGACGAATTACTTGATCTAGTCGACAAAATTCGAAACAAAGGGTGGAAGAAGGGCTTAGCATTAAACCCAAATACTCCGCCGCCAGAATATCCTGTTTTGCAATGTTTTGATCAAATTATTATAATGTCGGTAAATCCAGGCTTTTCAGGCCAAAAATTTATTCCGGAAGTTGTAGAAAAAATTAAAAATTTGGTTAATATTAAAAAACGCTATTTTAGTGATTTGCAAATAGCTGTTGATGGTGGAATTGACAAGCAAAACATGAAAATGCTGATTGATTTGGGGGTTGATGTTTTTTGTGTTGGGTCTGCAGTATTTGCAGCGCAAGATCCACGCCAGGCCCTTGAAGAACTTTATAATCTGTAATTTAAAATTTAATTAAAACCTGGAAGGCAAAAAATGCATGCTGTTCAAGCAGCTTCAAAACTTAGAGTTGGTGTCTTTTTTGGCGGTAAATCAATCGAAAGAGAAGTATCACTAAATTCTGGTCGAACAATCTGCGATCATCTTGATACGGACAAATATACGATTATTCCGATATTTCAAGACGAAGATGGCACATTATATCTTTTTCCATGGCATTTTTTGCACAGAGGTAAAATATCAGATTTCCAGTCTCGACTGGCCAAAGAAGCCAAAAAAATTACGTGTGATGATCTAAAAAATATTGTCGATTTTATTTATCTGGCAGCACATGGACGATTTGCCGAAGATGGTACAATCCAAGGCATGCTTGAAGTTTTGGGAATACCTTACTTGGGCAGCAAAATATTTGGCAGTGCGCTTGGTATGGATAAGGCTGCTCAGAAAGATGTTTTTAAATCAAGTGGAATTGATGTAGCAAAAGGGGCAGTGGTTAAAGGCTTTGACGTAAACAATATAACAACTGAAGAAATTATTAATAAATTAAAAAAAGAAAATGTAGAGTTGCCATGCATTGTAAAACCGGCGCATGAGGGTTCTAGTATGGGCGTGTCAAAGATAACATCAGCTGATGAGCTATTGCCAGCAATTATTCAAGCCGCTTATGTTGATCCGCGAAGAGTTCAAGACGTAATTGTTGAAGAAAAAATAGATGGCATGGAATTTGTTTGTGTCGCTCTACAAAAAGTAAAGCGTCATGGAAACAACGTTGAAGTCGAATGGTTTACGCTGCCAATCACAGAAGTTGTTCCAGAAGGCGACAGCGTATTTGATTACGAACAAAAATATATGCCTGGACGTGCAAGGAAAATTACACCAGCTCGCTGCTCCGCTGAAAATTTGGACCGTATTGCACAAACGTGTATCAAAGCCTCTGCGATTTTGAATTTTTCAACAATTTCACGAATTGATGGCTTTTTAGCAGCGGATGGACGGATAGTTTTGATAGATCCAAACACATTGACAGGAATGTCGCCTGCTACGTTTTTGTTTCACCAAGCAGCTGAATTTGGCATGAGTCACACGCAGTTGATAAACTATTTGATAGAAACGGAGCTCAAACTTGCAGGAATGCTGGAAATCAAAAATTCTGCAATCGAAGGAGATGATTTGGTGGCAAAGGAAAATGAGAACAAAAAAATTAGAGTAGCTGTTTTGCTTGGCGGCAACACAAACGAACGTGAAATTTCGTTGGAATCTGGCCGAAACATTTGCTATAAACTTTCACCTCAAAAATATGAGTGTTTGCCAATCTTTGTATCAGATTCGATGCAGCTTTATAAACTTTCTCAAAGTATGCTGCTTAAAAATTCTACTCGCGAAATTTCCGAATTTTTAGAAAAAGCCGAAAAAATTGGATGGGCAGATTTACCTGAAATTTGCGATTTTGTTTTCATTGGTCTACACGGCGGTCTGGGTGAAGGCGGTGGTGTGCAAGGAACGCTTGAAATGCTTGGTTTGCCTTATAATGGTTCTGGCGTTTTGGCAAGTGCGCTTTGCATGGATAAATTTAAAACGAATAACTTTTTAAAGCATCATGGACTAGAGGTTCCTGTATCATCACTTATTAATGTTTGCGACTGGCAGAATAAATCAAATGAAGAAAAGATTGAAGTTCTTGCATCGCATCTTCAAAACTTGCAATATCCACTTATTTTAAAACCGCATGATGATGGATGCAGTGTTTTTGTAAAGAAGGCTACGGATACGCAAGATTTGATCAATAATTTGGACGAATATTTTGAAAAATCAAATAAAAAAATAGCCATGATCGAAGAGCTAATTGTTGGCACCGAGCTTACTTGTGGGGTAATTGGTAACGACGATAAAGTTATGGCTCTAGCTCCGTCAATGGCTGTAGCCAAAGGTGGCATTTTATCAATAAAAGAGAAGTTTTTGCCAGGCGATGGAGAGAATCAAACTCCAGCTCCTCTGCCAAAAGAAATTCTTGAGCTTGTAAGAGAAACAATGGTAGTCGCATACAAAGCTATTGGCTGTGCCGGCTATGCTCGAATAGATTGCTTTTATCAGAACTCAACGCAAAGTCCGACCGGCAAAGATCGCGTTATAATCCTTGAATTCAACACATTGCCTGGAATGACGCCTGCCACCTGCATATTTCATCAAGCCGCAGAACATGGAATGAAGCCGATGGATTTCATTGATAAAATAATTGAGCTGGGATTTCAGAATCATGCCGAAAAAATTACAGTTCTACCTTCCGAAAAAATAGATGATTCTTGCGTGCAAGAATCAAAATTGCGATTTGAAGAACTTAAAGATGATGCGATGCAAGAAAAATCGGTTCGCAAGAAGCAAAAGCCACCAAAAGCTTCGGCTTTTGATGCTCCAGATCAGGAGAGTGATAGCTTTGAATTTAAAGTACCCAAAGATGATTTTACAATGAAGTTATTTTAATAAAGTATTTTTACCATGAATAAATTATCATTACTATTTATGTCCTTTTTTCTTATTATAACGCAAGCGTGCTTGTTTGGGGCTACGCGGGAATATATGATTTCTGAAAGTCCGTTAACAAAAGCTTTACCATTATCATTATCAAATTGCACACACCATAAGTGTTGCGGTTGTAGGTTTTATTCAAATACATTAAGTCAAACAGCACAAAGCATTGTAGAGGCAAAATTGAAATGTCCTTTTCGAACAGATAGCCAACACTTGGATCCTCTCGTACTAACCCCGAGCTTCCTATTTTTCTTTATAAAACATACAATAAAACACTTCGTCAATTGCTTAAATCTCTCCTGCGACCAAAGTAGCGATTCTATTAAAAACATTTTTGAGGAAATTAAAGTTGATATCACGAAATGCTTAATCCTGAAAAATGACATTGGAATTGTTAATACAATACTTCATGAGGCTGCAAAGGATGGTGATCTTGATGTGTTAAAATGCATGTTGCATTTATTTTTTAAAAATAAGCTATCCAGGTTTGTCACTAGCAAGGCTATCGCTCATTTAGATAAGTCACCAAAAGAAGTTGCAGAATACTACAATAATAGTAAATGTTCAGAAGAGATTCATGGATTTGAAGCAATGATAAGACAATGTGGATTTATATAAAGCTTTTTGTGGTTGGTTGTAAATCTACGATTGGAAGCTAGCTGTAAATAGCAGGGGCATTTTTCCTTATTTTGAAAATTTTAATTCGGCAAGCCCCATTCAATCGCACGTTGCTGGCGAGGTCTAAAAACTTAGCATTTTCTTTGTAGCTCTGATGAATAGCCGCATGCGAGAAGCCATAGTCGATGTATCAATCTGCCTATGCATGTTTTGACATGGCGCAAAGTTTGGTAGATTTTAAAATTAGAATGGTATTAGGTGTGAATCAAAATATAAAAAAATGTCTTTTAAATATCATTCCACAAGAGTATTCCTGGAAAATTATATTACTGGAAGGCTGGGAATATATAATCGGAGACCTAAAAAAAAACGTAATTATTGAACAAATTAAAGAAGATGTTCTATTTTTAGGAGTGGTACATCCTGCCTGGGCACAAGAAATGTTTGCCTTAACTCCTGTATTGAAGCAAAAAATAAACGACTATCTTGGCAAAGAGCATATAAAATCAATACGCATAAAGTTAAAACAAACAAATAAACAGAATAAAAAACAATCCACAAATTTGCAAAAATTAGACTTTGTGCAGCCTGTGCTGACGATAAATGAGATAGAAAATTTAAACAGAATTAAAAACACTGAGTTGCGCGAGGTTATGCAATGTTTTTATTTGAAATGTAAGGAGAAACGGTCTTTGTAGTAAATTAAAAGGGGGAATTGGAATGTTTAAAATATCAAAAAAGTTTATCTTTACTTTAATTTTTTGTGGCATTTTTGTTGGAGGTTTAGCTTGTGTAAGCAAGGCTGAGTGTGTCAAACTTTCGTCGCTTGAAGATGGAGACAGCGATGAAAATAAATCAACAATGTATTACAATGTACTCAAGGCTGGTTATTATTCGCATGCTGGCAATGCCTGTAAGGCCATTAAATCGTTCAATTCGGCCTTTGAAATGCAGCCACCAATTTATATCTACGAGCCATACCTAAAATTACTTTTCGAAATGGGCAATCTTAAAAAGGTTATCGACATTTATTCCAAAAATACAAAAAAATTTGAAGCAAAATTTAAAAATAATCTGGATTTTTGGGTCGTCATAGCACAGGCTCTTTTGGTCTCAAATAAAGATACCGAAGCTGGAAAAATATTTGGAGATCTTATCAAAAACTTTCCAGACAATGAACAGGTTGCATACTATCACACAATGTCTATGCTTAAAAGCAACCAATTAGATAAGGCTTTGACATTTTTAAATGATTGCTTAAATAAGCCAATTTTTAAACAAAAATTCTTTCTTTTTTATTTTTTACGTTCAAAAATTTATTTACAAAAAAGTAGGCATGAGTTGGCTTTAAAAGATATAGAAAAAAGCCTCAAGCTATTTCCTAGCTTCGATCGCGGCTGGCTAATCCAATCTATGCTCATGGAGCATCAAGGCAAAGTTGCTGAAGCTATCAATGGATACATGCAATTTTTAAATATTGTTGGTCGAGACGAGATGGTTGAAAAACAGGTAATACAGCTGCTTTTCAACCAAAAACGATATGATGACGCTGCAAAGTATTTAAAAAAATTAAAGGGTGATACCCCAGAATATTATTTCAATCTTGCTTTAATCGAATTCAATTCAGGACGCTTGCCGCAAGCCCTAAAAGTGGTCAATACGTGCTTAGCGCGATCGCCTTTAATTTCCCCGGCTCGCTTGCTTAAAATTGATATTTTATTATCAATGAACAATTTTAAAGGTTGCTTGAAATTCATGGAAGAATGGCTTAGCCAAAAGACGCTGGATACAGCCGCGATAAATACGCTTATGCTTTTGCGCAAAACGCCTATTCAAATTCAAAATGTTACCAAGTTATTAGAAAATGTCGTTGCAAAAAACAAGTATCACATAGGACTTTTGGCCGCGCTTGCCGATCTTTACATTGAACAAAAATTATTTAAAAAAGGGGTTGATTATTACAAGCAAATTCATGATTTAACGCCTAACCAAGAATTGAAGTCAAAAGTTATGTTTCAGATGGCTTATGTCCACTTTTCAAATGACCAACTAAACCAGGCAAAAGATGTTTTAAATAAGGCCATCAACGATAAAAATAGCCTTGTCGACCCGCAATCTTATAATTTGATTGCATATATTCAAGCCAAGCAAAAAAAAGATTTAAATAAAGCCGAAGAGATGATCAATAAAGCACTAGAATCAGATAAATATTCACCAGTTTTTCTTGATACGAAGGGTTTTGTATACTTGCAAAAAGGGCTGCATCATAAAGCTCTTGAATTATTTGAAAGAGCTAGTACCATTTCTCCTGGCAATCTTGATATTATCAATCACGTTGAGCAGGCAAAGTCGTTGATTGTTTCGCAAGCGCAAATAGTCGCAAAGTAGTAAAGATAGCAAATGAAGAATAAAATAATTTATGTAGTGGCAGCAGGCTCTGGTGGGCACATTTTGCCCGCCTTAACACTTGCCAAACGTTGGATTGAAAACACACATGGCGGCAAAGTTGTGTTCTGGGGCTCCAACAAAGCCATTGATCAAAAAGTCATCGCTAACGCGACATTTTTATCTGAATTTATCGGTATAAATTTGACAGGATTTTCATTAAAAAAAATTTGGAGCCTGCCGATTTTGATTTTTTGGCTTATCTTCGCGTTTTTTAAATGTATGTATCGCTGCATAAAGCAACGTCCAGAAAAAATTATTTGCACAGGCGGGCTGATAGGGATACCAACTTGCCTTGCTGGACGGCTCACTGGCACATCCATTGAAATCTATGAACTGAACGTTGTTCCTGGCAAAGCTGTCAAGGCTTTAATGCCGATTGCAAGCAAGATTTACATTGCGTTTGAGCAGACAAAAAAATATTGTACATTTTTGGGTATAAATTTGAGTTATAAATGCGAGCTAACGAATTATCCAATCCGTTTTTCAGAACAAGACCGTTTACCGCAAGACAAAAACAAAATCATTGAACAAATAAACAAAGACAATGTTGCTACAAAAGCGTTTTCATCTGATCGTAAAACAATCTTTATTTTGGGTGGCTCGCAGGGGTCTGTGATGCTGAACGAATGTTTTAAAGAGTTTTTAAAATATCAACCAAACATCCACGGCCAAGTCCAAGTTGTTCATCAGATCGGCAATCGCGAGATCGAAACGTACCGAGCAATGTACCAATCGCTTTATGTGCCCGCAATAATTTTTGCATACAACGAAGACCTTAAAAACCTTTATCAGCTATCCGATTTGATAATTTGTCGCGCAGGAGCCGGCACAATTTTTGAAGTTGAGTTCTTTAAAAAACCATGCATCGTTATTCCGCTTGTAGCCGCCACAACTTCTCATCAAGTACAAAACGCTCAAGCCATCGCCCAAAAACACCCTACCCTGTTTACCATGATTGATCAGGCTGCATTGGCAGCCAACAATAAAATTTTGTGCGATGAAATAATTAATAAATTGGGGCTCAACAACTAATGTCAGCCAAAGATATGATTTTCAGGGACATACATTGAGTATGTCCTTTATTTTTTAGCCATGCATCGGCCTTGCCAGTAAATTAATAATTTTTTAGACCCTGCCGGCGGAACAGCTAAAGAAAACCCAGAAGCTAAATGACTATGGCTCAACAAGAGCTTCATACGCTTTTTTTTCAGCCATTTGATTTCCAAGAATAACATGTGCAATAGCATACAATGGATATGATTGAATGTTGGCATGCTCCGAATAATTGTGTGTTGAAAACCTTATGCCATGCGTTGATTGCTGATGGCTGTCCAGAAACATATGCATACTTTTTAATGTACTTCCAAGTCCACTTTTAACTTCAACGGGAACAACTTGCCTATTCGCCTGAATAATGTAATCGACTTCGGCCTCACTGCCTGAAGCATTTCTTCGCCAATAAAACAGATTTTCTTTTTTGGCTGGATGAGCATACGCAAGCAGCTCTTGTCCAACGAATGACTCGATCAAGGCTCCCTTGTTTACAAAATCCTGATCAGGATGCAAAAACCATGTTTTTAAATCTAAACCCAATATTGCTTGACTCAATGCGACATCCAGGAAAATTGTCTTGAAATCACCTGGATCTACCTCTGCACCCAACGGAATCCCATTTCCTGCGCTTCGTAAAATTGGATGTATAATTCCAGCAGTTGTTAGCAAGTCCAAACATGGCGCCAGTTCTCGCTTACGATAATCACCGTCTATTGCATTATATTTAAATTTTGTGCCCAGTTGGCGTGGAATTGCATTAAACAATGCTTCAACGTATTTAAGCTGAAAACTTTTTGCATATTTACCAAAGTCTTGGCGATAAGTACTAATTAAAGAATCATGAACTTGCAAACAAAGAAGCGGATCCCTTTTAATTTGCCAGAGAGCAACAGCCTCTGGCATACCACCAATTGCCAAATACTCCGCAAGAATAGCTAGCAGCTTGCGATGGACCGGTTCGGACATTGAAGCTTCTATTGAATGAGATAATATCTCCTGCGCAAGTAACGTATGGCCACATTCACATAAAAATTCAAAAAACGACACTGGATACATGTACAACGAAGATACTCTTCCGACCGGAATTCCAACCGATTGAGTCGTGAAATCCAATAGCGATCCGGCAGCAATAATGTGCTGAGTCGGAAGCTTTTCATAAAAATAACGCAGAGCTGTTAAAGCCTTGGGAACGCCTTGAATTTCATCAAAAAAAAGTAGAGTTTTACCCGGTTCAATCGATTTGCCTGTGATAAGGGAAAGCGCTCGAGAAATGCGCACCGGATCAAGATCTCGATCAAAAATATCCTTAACCTCGGCATCAGCTTCAAAGTTGATTTCAACAAAATTATCAAACAATTTCGCTAGCTCACGCACGGCATGCGTTTTACCAACCTGTCGCGCGCCCCTCAATAATAAGGGTTTTCTAAATTCAGAATTTTTCCATTCAGCAAGATAATAATCTATAATTCTCTTCATAATTTTCCAATATTTTATAGCTTTTAATTTATGCCATAGAACCTAAATGGTTGTTTTTTACGGATGATTTTAGCATCACACGGTTAAAATCGACGGTTAACCTAGCCACCCCATGGTCAAAATAGACGGTTGCTCGGCCGTTCCATGGTTAAAAAATACGCATAAAAATATGCGCGGTCAAGATTATCTTGGTTTTAAAGTGTTTTATTATGAATTCAAAGCCACAATTTCACGTACATTTGATTATTTGGGCTGGCCTGGTAAGCTTAAAATCGTAATAAACTTCAATAAACATGAATTTTAAATTGGGGGTTATCAATGAAATTGTTTAAAAACATTCAAATCTTCGTTTTAGTCATGGCTCCGGCCTGCTTGATGGGTGCAGCTCAACCGTCCAGCGCATGGGTACAAGAAGCTCTATCTTGCCAACAATCTGGACCTTGGATAGTTGTCGACAAGAAGGGTACAAAAGTGCGCGTTGATGGAGAAGTAATATCCAATGATAGTAAGATTATTTCCTCTGGAACGTATATCGAGGATTTAAATACGATGGCTGATGTTATGCAGGCTCCAGACCTTGAATTGGCTAGGGCGTATCCATTGATTAACCTAAATCCGCTTTTGTTATGTGTTCATGCAAAGCTGTATTACCAGGGTAAGCAATTTCGAGATTGGATATATGAAAGTTACATAAGTAGGATTGATGAAGCTCTCTTAAATAAAAATGATTCCGTACATTTTATCTTTACGGTACGAGAACTTGATAGTGAAAAATTGTTAGGCATTGTCATGTTCGAGGTAGGTAAGGATCATGCGTATGGCACAGTTGAACTAGGCCCTCTCGCTGTAACGCAAGAGGCTCAAGGTAGGGGGCTCAGCAAGGTTTTGTCTTGTTCTATTTTAAAATTATTACCGCAAGCCAATCGAATTATTTTAGAAGCTCTTTGTTCCAATACTAAAGCAATAGATATTTATAAAACATTTGGTTTTACGCAATACCAGAGGGATTATGGAAATTTTAATATATTTGTAAGACATATTAAATCGTACTTTTATGCTTATGAATATCTGATGAGTACATCTCGTACGCTTCAAGATTGTGCCGCAAAATTTGTACCAGTAAGAAGCTGTGTGCAATAACCACAGCATCAGCCAAATATGTGATTTTTAGGGACATACATTGTGTATGTCCCTAACTTTTTAGCCATGCATCGGCCTTGCCAGCAAATTAATAATTTTTTAGACCCCGCCGGCGGGCATTGATTGGATCGTGATTGCGGAATTGGTTTTGGAAAAGCTGCAAGAAATGGCATTCATTCCCATAGCGGTTCATTTGGACGCAATGCAGACAAAAATTCATCGCAAGGAAGACATAAAATACCTTTTTGTAGCAACCGCTCCTTACCTCGATACAACAAAATTCCCTTGGCCATCGGATAATCGACCAAAAACGCCTCTAGCGGCTTAGTGTCGGCACTATGAATCTTTGTTGTGTTTTTTACTTCCAAAGCCCAAAACCCAAGCGGTCCATAAACAACAACGTCGACTTCAACAGCTGAACGAGTCCGCCAAAACGCAATATCGTGCTTTTCGGTTCCGTAATCATTCCATGCTTGAAGATGCTGAACAACTAGCCCTTCCAGCGCCGCGCCTTCAATCTCTTCAGCCCGGTCCAGTGGACCTTTTGGGCGCAGGGCGCGGAAAACGCCCGCATCAAAAAGATAAAATTTAGGATGAACACTCATGTCGCGCTGGGCTCGCTTAGAAAACACGGGGACTTTGTACGCCAGCAATAACTCTTCCAATATCTCAATATAATTTTCTACGGTCTTCCGCTTAACCTCGCATTCTCTTGCAATGTTTGTGATGTTTAAAACGGTTGCGTGAGAAAAGCTAACAATTTCCAAGAAACGCGAAAAGCTCTCCAAATTACGCACCAAACCCTCGGCTTGAATCTCTTCCTTTAAATAAAGCCCGACGTACGCCTGGAGGGCGTCGCGTGAATCGGTTGCACCCAAAAGCACAGGCAACATTCCGACATTGAGCGCTTTTTCTAACGAAAAGCTTTCTCCCAGTTCTGCAGCCATAAACGGGTGCAGATGCCGTTGAAGCGCTCGGCCAGCCAACAAATCGGCGCCAGCCTGTTTAATTTTTCTGGAACTTGAGCCGGTGAGAATAAATTGCAACGACTTGTCTTCTTCAATCAGCGAATGCGCCACACTCAGCAATGATGGGACCTTCTGAACTTCGTCAATCACAATAATCTTTTTATCTGGATTACCCCGGACCAAGTCGAATAGGCGTTCAGGTCGGGCACTATAACTTCTCAAAATTTCTGGATTCAACAAATCTATCCACAAAGCATCTTGATAGCACGCGCGGACAAGGGTCGACTTGCCGGTTCCACGCGGACCAAAAAGAAAAAAACTTTGAGATGGCTCATTAAAAAAACGCTTAATAAACTTCATGAAAGGCTCCTATTTTTTTTATTTAAGCTGCAAAATGGCAACTCTAATTCCATTTTGAGTCTCATTATGGCATTAGCGATGCCATTTTGCAATTATTAACCAAAACATAAGAATTTAGGCATATTTTACCCCCAAAAAATGCGATTTATGCCCTTAAACCAACCCTTTTTGACTAATCGCCTTAATTTGATAAAATCGAATATATGCTGAAAAGTATTAAAAAATGTATAAAATTGGGGGTTATCAATGAATATATTTAAACACATTCAAATTTTGGTTTTAGTCCTGGCACCAGCTTGCTTGATGGGCATGGAGTCAGCCCGAGAAACTGTGCTTGATCGCATTGAGCACATAGAACCTACGATTGTGAATATTCCCAAAATTGCGCCACTCTGCGATGAAATAATGGAATTGAAGAAGTCGATGCTAGATATTAACAATGGAAGTCTTTATTGCGAGTAGGAAGGTGTCGGAACGCCGCTGGTTTTGATCAACGGTGGACCTGGAGGTTCACATCATGTTTTTCATCCGTACTTTTCTGAGGCTGCAAAATTTGCTCAAGTCATTTACTACGATCAAAGAGGTACAGGGCAATCAAGTGCAGATGATTCCGGAAAAACTTATACAATAAAACAGGCTGTTGAGGATTTAGACCAACTTCGAGCAAGGTTAGGCTTGGATAAATGGTTTGTACTTGGATGGTCATACGGTGGATTCTTGGCTCAATGTTATGCCCTAACTTATCCAGAGCATGTTTTAGGCTTAATGCTTATTGCTTCAGACGATGGACTTACGAATGTTGAAATGAAGCCTGGGCGTGATCAAATGTTTATTTCAGATGGAGAGCGTACTACTATAAATAAAATTTATGCAGACGAGGAAGATGGGAAAATTGGATTGATGCAAACGAATTTCAATAAAGATATTTGTGGAGATTGGAAGCGTCAGCATTTTTACAAGCCAACACCTGAAGAATTTGCGCGTACAGCACTTTATGAATGGAACCCTGCTCCAGGATTTCATAATTTAATGAACCAAGAATATTTTAAAATAAGCCTGGATGGTAAATTCGATGATTTTTAGATACCAACTTTAATCTTTGAGGCGAAATGGGATTTGACTTGGGATACGGACAAAGCTGAATTCATGCGCAAGAATCATCCGAATGCTCAATTTGAATACTTTGAAAAATCAGGGCACAAGATATTTGCTGACGAACCAGTTAAATTTTTTGCGCTACTCAAAACATTTATAGAATCAGCATTACGGACTTCTTATGCTTGCAAACCCGGCAATAGACTTGTATTTTCTGAACCACCATCTCCTCTGATGCGCAAATTTGCAGTTGTAAGATCTATGCCTCAATCAGAAGCAAATAAAAAGGCTTTACTTGAATGTTATGAGCTGGCAATCCAGGAAAGTCCATTCGACAAATCTATTTGGGGGCCAATGGCCTTCCATCTAATCAAAAACAAATGCTATGAACAGGCCCTTAGTTCATTAATAAATGCTGATGAATATATGAAGCAATCATCGCCGGATAACTGGGCTATGTACAATTATTTTTTTAAGGCTTGGCAAGGGCATATGCTTGATATTCTTGGGAAAAGAGATGAGGCGATAGCTCGTTATCAAATCGCATTGCAGACATTAACCTCAACACCATGTGACGACTTTTTTGGAATAAAAATTAACAAACAGTGGATTGAGGAGCACCTAACAAAACCATTCCAAATTTAAAAATATAGCATCAGCCAAATATATGATTTTTAGGGGCATACACAATGTATGCCCTTTCTTTTTTAGCCATGCATCGGCCTTGCCAGCAAATTGATAAAATCTTAGACCCCGCCGGCGGGCATTGATTGGGTCAGGGCTGGCGAATGAGTTTGGGAAAAATTGCAAAAAGTGCCATAACATCTGATATACCTCATTCAATCAATGTTTTATCTCCACATTCAATCCTTCGGATTATTCGACTTATTGGCGTTGATTGGAATTATTAATCAAATTAATTGACTATTAGAAACTGTTTTTACTAGTTTTAGATTGAAGGGAAAAAGAGCTTAGGGGAGGGGGATATATGTTTTTGCGTAAAAAGTTAACCTGCTTTTTTATTTTATTTATCGCAATTACTACTAAAGCTGAACAACTATCGATTCCAAAACCAAGTCTTATATTTTTTGACACTACAAATCGTGAGCTATGCGTAAATAAGCCATTTACAGACGTTATTAATCAATTTTGGAATCTAAAATATGTGCCACTCGATAAAATGATGGACATGGATTTAAGTGAAATTAGGCCCGAAGATGAACAATCAGTCTTTTTTGTTTTTGGTATAGAATTTTTAAAAGGCTTGCAATCATCACCTATCTCTCAAAAAGTAATACAGATCGCTAAAAAATACAGCACCTTACCAAATAAATTAATTGGTCTTTGCTTTCCATCAATAACCATTAATCCTGAGATAAACTTAGTTGCAACATTTAAACCAATATTTGAGCCATTTCTTGTACCTACTGAGAATGGCCTAGATTTTACTTTTACGGATACAAATTTTACAACAACACACTCTCAAAATAATGACCTAAAAGCCTTTACCTTCCTGGCTAACAATTTTTTAGCTAGGCCACTTGAAAGCCGGCCCAGAAAATATCATACAACGCTTAGTTTTCCAAATATCGGTATGAATTTTTATACAAATCAAATAAAACAGGCTTTGGCTGAAAATAAAGATCTATTAAAGTTTTTGCCGCAAAGCTCTGGCTCTTCAGAAATCGTTAACGAAACAACTCCGTATGGGCTTTATTTTAATAACAAAAATAATCATATTTTGCTTGTTAATAACTCACTGCTTTCATTTTCTGGAATTACCGAAAGCTGCCACTTTTGTCCGATGGATTTTAACCTTCGCAATGAATTTTTAGGCGCGATGAGTAACACAATTACGCAAGCTACAAATCTATTTTTTAGCAGTCAAATCAATTCACCATCAATGCCAAAAACAGTATCTTTCTACAAGTTAAACACAACCGGTCAATGCCTAAATTCAGATGAACCATCATTGAAAAAAACAGCCTGGATGGAGCTAAATATTTTTGAGCCACAAGATTTAGACGTCGCAGCAACAACAACACAGCTTCAATCAAATAGAAATAATAAAATAGATCAACAAAAGCAGCTCATAAAATACATCGTTAACTCTAAAATTGACACGCTTTGGCTAAGCATTTGTCCCAATTGTTATTACAGTCCAATCGCGCGTCAAAAAGACAACGAAAAAAAAATGTTAGAGACTGTTAAAAATTTTACTGCCCAATTAAAAAACGAAGTCAAAGAATCCAACGCATCTTTTCCTAAAATTTTGATCGGATTTGAAATAGCAAATAATCTTTATGATAAGGGACTTCCCAAAATTTTTGCAGTCGATGTTTATGGAAATAATTATCAAGACATACCAGACCCACTGGATGAAGATTTTTGGAAAAACGAAGTGAAAATACCATTTGCCAAATTTGTTGAACAATGGAATAAGCCAGAAATAGGCAATAATATTGCAATATCCGGTGTAATGATTGACTTAGAGATGTATTGTCGCAAAACATCTGGTATTTTTTTAACAACGATGGGCATCACTCAAAATAATTTCACAGAATTTTTTAAAGAACAAAACTTAAAGCCTGGTCCAATGACGTTTAATGCTGGTATATCTTTTTTAATGAATAACAAATTATCTCAAAAATATTTTACATTTCTTGAAAACAAAGCATGCAATTTGGGAACACAGCTGAAAAACGCATTTGAGAAGCAAATACCAGATTGCATCGTTGCCTTGTACATGCCGAATATTTTGTGCAGCTGGTTCTACAAAGGCTTATACAAGGGGTTAAGCCGACCAAATCAACCACTTTATCTTTTTTCGTTTAATGCTGAGTTTGGCTATCACAAAGAATGGTTTACGAATAACAACATCAAAGCCCATCATTCAAGCGTATTACTGCTTTCAAAATTATCTAACTCAGACAGCTTTAAACTTACGGCAGATATCTTGAAGCATCATAACGGCGTATGGTTGAATCGTTTTTCAAGATTAATTGAGCCAAAATCCAACGACTGGACAATGGTCGAAAAGCCTATGTTTCCAGAACATTCTCGACAAAAGCTGACATCTGATTTTATTGAATATTTGAGTAAAATATAAAATATATCCGATCTAGTTCTATATTTTTATTTTGCGAAAATCAATAATGAGCTAATATATATTTATTAGTCTAAGTTCAACTGCAATATTATTATCTTTGAAAGGGTATTCTATGGAAATTATTTTGACATCACAAAATTTTGATCAAGAAGTTATCAAATCAGCAAAACCAGTTGTTGTCGATGTTTACGCACCATGGTGCGGGCCATGTAAAATGATGGGTCCAGTATTTGAAGGATTAGCAAAAGAGTTATCATCAAAGTACGTATTCGGGAAACTAAATATAGATGAAGATCGTGAAATAGCCGTTAGATACAATATATCATCCATACCAGCCTTTTTATTCATTAAAAATGGACAAGTTATAGGAAAAGAAACTGGTTACATGAGCAAAGAAACACTGGAAATTAAAATAAAAACCTACTTTGACATGAGCTCCTAATTAAATTTTACCAAGACAATTTCTTTAATAATTCTTTATTTCAGGAATAAACTAGGCACATGAATAGTTGCCAATTTTTTAAAAAAACACTTATAAACCCGTACCAGCACGATGCCAGCAGGCGGCATTAAAAAAAATATCAATATCTCCGCAAACCCGATTCACAGAAGTGTTTAAATACGCATAGTTAATGTATATCCATAAACATAGTGCTTTTGACGCCGACGGTAAAAATAAAAACCATGCTCGCATAAATCGTCTTTTATTGTTATATTTTTTTTAAATAAAAGGATTATTTGCGATGAGGGTTTTAGTAATAAGCCACACATACATAGCTCCGATAAATCGAAAAAAATGGCAATCATTATCCTTTCTTTTTCCTGAAGTGGATCTTAGGATAATTTTTCCAAACTATTGGCCAACCACTATCTTTAAACACAAAGCTGAAGATGATTTAAGTGCATATAATTCTGACAGCTGCACATTTTTATCACTTGACACGTTCAAAGCTGGTAATGAGGTTTTGTACTGCTACACTCCAATAAAATTATTTAGTATAATAAAGAATTTTAAACCCGACATTATACACGTCGAACAGGGTGACAACGCACTAAGTTATTTCCAAGCGATATTGTTTACAAAAATTTTAGGAATCAATTCAAAGTTTATATTTTTTACGTGGGTAAATTGGCATCACAAATTTTCGCTAAAATACCGTTTTTTTTGGAAATGGATTGAAAAATTTAATTTAAAAAAATCTGATGCAGCCATAGTCGGAAATGCCGACGCTCTCGCCATTTTGCATGGAAAAAAGTTTTTTAGGCCAACAATTATTTTGCCTCAGCTGGGTGTAGATTTGCAAATTTTCAGACCAGTAAAAAAAGAATGTTCTTCGAGCATAAAAATTGGATTTGCTGGAAGATTGGTTGAAGAAAAAGGTATTTTTTTACTTTTGCGGGCATTTGCAGAATTATCTAATAAATATAAGAATTTGAAATTAAGTTATCTTGGCAGTGGACCTAGCAAAACACAACTTTTGCAGCGAATAATTGATTTAAATGTTAAGGATAACGTTGAAATTATAGCACCAGTACCACACGAACAGGTTGCAATTTTTATGCAGAGCCTTGACATATTCATTCTTCCTTCGTTTGATCTGACGCAATGGCGTGAACAATTTGGTCATGTTTTGATTGAGGCAATGGCATGTAAAGTTGCTGTTGTAGGAAGCGATGCAGCAGAAATTCCAAACATCATTGCATGCGTTGGTCAAATTTTTAAACAAAAAAATTATTTATCTTTACGTGATGCCATAGAAAAATTAATTATAGATGAGTCATATCGAAACAATCTTGCAGAGTTAGGGTATCAAAAAGTTATAAAAAATTATTCATGTGCTGCTATTGCAGAACAGACATATAAATTTTGGAGCTCAGTTTTAAAAAAGGAGAATTGCTGTGAATAAAATTGTGGTTGTTGGAGCAGGTTATGTTGGCTTAGTAACCGGCGCATGCCTAGCACAAAAAGGCAATTTTGTAGTGATAGTTGAAAATAATGCAAAAAAAATTCAAATGCTAATAGATGGTCAAATCCCGTTCTACGAGCCAGGGCTCGATATTGTAGTTCAAGAAAATATAAAAAATAAAAGAATCAATTTTGTAAGCAGCCTTGAGATTGCCTTATCAGAAAATCCAGAAATAATATTTTCTTGTGTTGGAACTCCATCTTTGCCTGACGGTTCCGCAGATCTATCTTATGTTTGGCAGGTCGCCGTTGAAATTGGAAAATATATGACCGATTATTGCTTGATCATCAACAAATCAACTGTACCAGTCGGCACTGCACAAAAAGTTAAAAAAATTATTAAAATGCAGCTCACACAGAGAGCTCTGAATCTGAATTTTGACGTTGCATCAAATCCTGAATTTTTAAAAGAAGGCGATGCTTTAAATGATTTTTTAAATCCTGACAGAGTTGTTGTCGGTGTACAAACAAAGCTGGCAGAAGATATTTTACGCAAAATTTATCAACCAATTATTCAGAACGAAGAGCAATTTTTGGTGACGAGTATTGAGTCTGCAGAACTTGCAAAATATGCTTCTAATGCCATGCTTGCCACAAAAATAAGTTTTATCAATCAAATGGCTGTTTTGGCAGAAAAAGTTGGTGCTGACATCAGCGAAGTAAGGCTTGTCATGGCAAAAGATAAAAGAATTGGATCATATTTTTTAAATGCTGGTGTAGGATACGGTGGAAGTTGTTTTCCAAAAGACATACGCGCCCTAGTAGCAACAGGCCTTGAATACGAATCTCCAATGACACTGGCAGCCGAGGTTGAAAAAATAAACAATGACCAACGAAATTGGTTCCTGCAAAAAATTTTTGATTATTTCGGGTATTCAATTTTGTCTAAAAATATTGGGATATGGGGGCTTGCGTTCAAACCTGAAACAGATGATACACGCTGTGCCCCAGCAATAGACATTATTCAAGGCTTATTGGAACGTCAGGTAAATATTTTGGCTTACGACCCAGTTGCCTCAGAAAACATTGAAAATTTATTCGATAACAAAATAAGTTATGCAAAAACTGCCCGCGAAGTCCTTATAAAATCAGACTTTTTAATAATTTTAACTGAGTGGAAGGAATTTTTGGCATACAAGCCCGAGGATTTCAATATTCTGAAAGATAGAGTTATTTTTGATGGACGAAATTGCTTCAATCCAGAAAAAATGTTAGAGGCTGGAATTAAATATTTTGATGTTGGCCGATGCGTTAAAACGCCGCAGCAAATGCAGAAATTTTTTGACGATGTTAATGAAGACATACAGACAAATCAAATTTAAATGAATAAAAAAAAGATTTTATACATTCATCATGGCAAAGGGCTTGGCGGCGCACCGCTTAGCCTTTTGTATTTAATTCAGGCTCTGGATAAAACAAAATACGAGCCAGAGGTCTTGTTTTTACACGATTCTGAAGTTGTTAATTTGTATATTGAAAATGGTATTAAAATATCAGGAATTGTAAATTTACACGATTTTTCGCATACAAAAATTTGGTGGTTCAAATGGTACCACATACCGCATTTTTGGAGGTCATGCAAAGATACAATTAAAACAATTCACAGTGCAGCATATCAGTGGCTAGATAAAATCAAGCCAGACATAGTTCATCTTAATACAAGTTCATTAATCGCCTGGGGCAAGGTTGCTCACAGAAAAAATATTCCAGTAGTTTGGCATATTCGCGAACCACTTGCAGCAGGTTATTTTGGCTTACGTAAAAATCTTATTCGACACTGTGTTAATAAATATTCGAGCGCGATAGTTCCGATTTGCAAACATGATGCTAAACCGTGGATAAATAGTCACAAGGTTCGTGTTATTTACAACGCAGTTGATCCGCACAAATTTAATTTTGAATTGTCTGAAAGCAAATTTTTAGAGCAACATAGACTTGATTCAATTTCCCCCAAAATATTGTTTCTTGGAGGTCTTTCGCACGAAAAAGGCACTGATGTTATTTTAAAAGCGTTTAAGCTAGTTGTACAAAATCTGCCACACGCCAAACTTTTGATAGCTGGATATTTTGACCCAAATTTAAAAACCACCTCATGGATCACAAAACTATCACCATCGCACAAATTCAAAAAAGATGCTTTAAAAATTTACAATGAACTTAAACATAATATCGTATTACTTGGACCAACGCAAAACATTCCAGCTGCAATGGCAGCAAGTAAAGTAGTAGTTTTTCCAGCAAAATTCGGACACTTTGCAAGACCAGTGATCGAAGCAGGATTTATGAAAAAACCTGTCATAGCATCAAATTTCGCCCCATTGGATGAATTAATTAAAGATACACATGAAGAAAATAGCGGTTTTTTAATCGATCCCAAAAATATTACATTGTGGGCGGATAAGTTGTTGTTGTTGCTGACGGATGACAATTTAAATAAAAAAATGGGAGAGGAAGGCTACAAATTTTGTACAGCCAAATTTGATCTTAAAAATCAGATACAAATTATCGAACAAATCTACTCAAATATTTGATCTAACCTAATCTACAAAAAAATGTACTCTCTCAGAAAGTATTAAAAAAAATACAACAAATTGTTTATTGGGCAAAACTATCATGTTTAGGCGCATACATCAACTATGGTGTTTAAAATCATTGAATGTGTCGGTTCTGCCAATAAATTAATAATTTTTTAGATGCTGCCTGCTGGCCGTGATCTGCAGCTAGTTGCAGAATGATTTTTCACAAAATTGCAAAAAACTAAGTTGTGCTTGAAACACATGGCTCAAAAGCCGATTTGGCGCATCATTTTTTGCTGGATTTAAAGCCTCTTATTTCAGCGTGAAAATGTTGAGTTGTTGGAGATCGCTTTAAAGTTTTCAAGTCGAATGCAATTTTTTAAAATTATTGAATTTTTATCTATCGACGCTATAATTTATTTAATAGTTGTAATTTGTTAACGTTTTGGAGGTTACTATGAAAAAGTTTTATGGAATGATTTTAGCGGGTTTGGTTTTGGCCAGTCCGTTGATGGGTATGGAAGAACAAGTTCAGTCTTACAGGCAGTTATGGGGTGATCTCTTTAAGACAACCGACATACATTTGTTGAATCCGGGTTATGTAAATAGCATCAAAAATCCGGGTTATGTAAATAGCATCAAAAAACAGATAGTAAATAACATCAAAAAACAGAATGTTATCGATGGAGGATTGTTCAAATATTCTGAACAAGATGATAAGTTTGAAATTTATAATTATAGAGAACCCGGCGAAACATCTAAAGAAATGAACAATCATTCATCTTGTGGTGCTTGTCGTGGAATTATTTTTGCAATGCGCTTTCATAAATTTATTAATTTGCAAGCTCCGATAGGTGCAGTTGGGCTTGCCGCTTTACTTGGCGCATATGCTTTACACAAAAAAAATCACAATAATGTAGCGCTTATACCAGGGTTTATTGCTTTAGGTATAGGAGGGGTTTTGTTGTATGATTTGTTTGATGATTCATCATTAGAAGATAGGCTGTATAATTATTTAGAATTAAAGAAAAAGCCTGTATTCACTTTTGATTCTGAGGGATTGAGTGTAAGAGGTAAACTTATTGCTAAGTGGACAGATATTTATGCAATCAAAATGCGCGATACTCAACATGAATATTCATGCCTTGGCGAAGGCGGAAATGAATTATTTAGGATGGATTATCAAAATTTATGGATAGACAATAAAAGGCATGGATCTAGAATTGGTTGCGATGAGCTTGAATCTTTATTTGCATATTACCTTACAAAATACGGCAATGAAACAATAAAAGCAAAACTTGCGTAGAGTAAGTAGGTAAGTAAGTTTGAAAAATATAATTTTTGTGCGGCCTCTATCGAAATGCTCGGTGGAGGCCTTTTTTGCGTAAAGCGATATCGTGCGGTTTGTTTTTGGTTGAATTGGAGATGTTAAAGTGATACACTTAAAATTGTCCAAAAATCAAACTCAAAATTTAGGAGTACCAATGCCAACAAAAAAGCCTCGACTCAATGTCACATTTGAAACGTCTGAGTTAAATACGCTTGGCCTGTTAGCAAAGAAACAAAACAAATCTATTTCAAGTTTAGCGAAAGAACTAATTTTGGATGCGCTAGAACGGCATGAAGACGTCGCGTTGTCCACGCTTGCAAATGAACGTGTTGATGAATTTGAAAAAAAATCTCAAAAAACGGTTTCTCATGACAAAGCCTGGAAATAAAATTGATCGTACGTTATGTTCGTATGTCATCGAGTATGTTCAAAAAGTTGTTTCAGACGATATTTCTAGCCTTCTCAAGTCTGTACGAATACAAATTAAGCAAGCAATTGAAGAGCGCTTAACCGTTGATCCAATTGGATTTGGCAAACCATTGAGATACAGTCTGAAAGGCTTGAGACGTTTACGCGTCGGTGACTATCGAGTTGTTTATCAAATCAAAAATAAAAGCGTAATCATCTTGGCGATTAAGCATCGAAAAGATATTTATGATAATGCGTAAAATATAAGTTACTGCTGAATCGACTGTATAAAGTTTTTATAAATCAAATTAATCTCTTCAACCGATGTTCCGTCTTCCAGCGTTGACACGTCGCCGATTTGGTCGCCTTGCACGATCGCTTTGAGTATTCGACGCATGATCTTGCCCGACCGAGTTTTTGGTAGCTGTTCAACAAAATAAATATCTTTGGGTGTTGCAAAAGCGCCGATCTGCTTGCGAATCGTTTGCACAATTTCCTTCTTCAGTTCAGGTGTTACAGCAATACCTTGTTTAAGGCTTGTAAATACGATTATTACTTCACCTTTGATCTCGTCTTTTATTCCAACAACGGCTGTTTCGGCAACTGCTGGGTGTTCCAACGTTGCACTTTCAACTTCTGCTGTGCCAATGCGGTGTCCGGATACATTCAAGACCTCGTCGGCTCGGCCAAGCAGCCAAAAGTAGCCATCTTTATCTTTTATTGCGTAGTCGCCTGAATAATACGAGTTTTTGAATTTCGACCAGTATGCTTGTTTGAATAGTTCTGGGTTTTGGTGTATGCCTATTGTCATGCCTGGCCACGGCTTGGTGATTACAAGGTGCCCCTTGTTTTGGTTGTCGACCGGGATATTGTTTTGATCAACGATCTCTGCACAAATGCCAGGCAGAGGAAATGTTGCAGATCCCGGTTTTAATTTAACCAGGTCAAGCCCAGCTGCTGGAGAGATCATAAATCCGCCCGTCTCGGTCTGCCACCACGTATCGATGATTGGACACATTTGTTGACCGATATGGTCATTGTACCAAAGCCAAACCTCTGGATTGATAGGCTCTCCCACAGAACCAAGTGTTTTAAGGCTGCTCAAATCAGTGTTTTGAAATATGTGATTGCCAATCTTCATGAACATGCGCAATGCCGTTGGTGATGTATAAAAAATTGAAATTTTATACTTTTCGATAGCCTTCCACCAAGCGTTTTGAGCTGGCAGCTCTGGTGCCCCCTCACGCATAAAAATGGTTGCGCCATGCATCAATGGCCCGTATACGCCGTAAGAATGTCCTGTAATCCATCCGATGTCGGCTGTGCACCAATAAATTGAATCTTGTTTTATATCAAAAGCCCATTTAATCGTAGAATAGACGTAAGTTAAATAACCGCCCGTCGAATGAATGATGCCCTTGGGCTTGCCGGTGGTGCCTGACGTGTAAAGAATGAAGAGCGGGTGATTAGACTCTACTGATGTGGGCTCTACAATGTTTTGATCATTAGCATGTTCGAGCAAATCGTATACAATGTCGCATGGTTGAAGGGGTATTTCAATGTCGGCATCTGAGCGTTTTATTACAAAAACTTTTTCAATGCTAGGCGAATTTAATGTGGCCTCGTCAGCTGTTTTTTTAAGATGAATCGTTTTATTGCGATAAAAAGCTTCATCGCACGTGATTAAAAATTTGGCTTGAGTATCGCCAATTCTGTCTTTGAGAGCTGCTGCGCTAAAGCCAGAAAATACGACTGAATGCGTAGCGCCAAGACGTGCAACTGCAAGCATGGCTGCAACGGCTTGCGGTATAATCGGTAGATAAATAATAACAATATCTCCGATCCCTACGCCGTTTTGTTTCAAGAAATACGCAAAATTATTAACTTGCTGATGGAGCTCTTTATAACTTATTTTTAACTCGTTACCTCGCTCATCTTCCCACAAAATAGCGGTTTTATCTTTAAAATCGACATTTTTTAAATGAGCGTCAAGACATGCGTAAGATGCATTAATTTGCCCATCTACAAACCAATGAGCAAAAGGCTCGTTCCATTCAAGTGTTTTTGACCATTTTTTAAACCAAGGAAGGTTTTCTGCTTGTTTTGACCATAATTCTTCGAAATTGTCATTTTTATGTGAAAAGTTAGCCATTCACATCCTTTTTGTTAAAAATTCACGTATTTTTGAAAGCAAACCAAGTTTAAAGCATTTTTTTACTATTTCAAGCGCCCCATAATTGACAAATGGTAAATTTTATTATAATCTGGTTTTGTAAGTTTATTTTAATAAAAAATGGGGGTTGCGGATATGAAGAAGTTATTAATATTGTTTTTTGTTGCTACTATGGCAGTTATAAGCGTTGATTTGAATGCCATGAATCAATCTGCTACTTTAGCAAGTTCAGAAGCATTGACTCCAAAAATCTGGGCAAATCTTTTAAAGGATCCGACTTTTATCGCTCAACAAGCCGCTATGCTAAAAGCGTTACAACAAAGCAAAGAAACGACAGATAGTCCAGGCTTTATTAAGCAGGAGTTCATAAAATTAGTTTCTGAGCTTACTACATATGTTGCTAAATATGCTTTATTTATCGTAACAATTTATGCAATAGCTACGTACATAAACCTTCCAGCCGTGCAGGCCTTTATTTTAGACGTAGTTGCAACGTTTGCTAAAAATTTGGGTGTAGCAGGTGCTAATGTAGTTGCTACTGTTGTAACTGGAACAAGCAAGGGCGTACTAGAATTTGCCGGATCTAATCCAGGCCTTTCAGCTTCAGCCGCCGGGATTTTATCCGTTTTATTTTGGGGGCCAGTAGCCGTTTGTAAAGCCGGCGCTGGGCTAGTTACATTCATGGCAAGGCACATGGTACGTTTAGGATGACACTAGACAGTTACAAATAATCTTGTATCTTAAATTTAAATAAGTTAATAAAGCGCCCCGGCCTTCAAAGGCTGGGGCCAAACATTTAAAGAATTTATTGGATTTAAGAGTATGAATTATATTTCAAAATATTTGGTTTTTATAACTTTGTGTTGTACGCAATCAATTTTTGGTGATGCTCCATTTTTGGACGCTTCAGCCAAGCACGGTAAAAAGATCGTTATGATCAATCCTGCTGGGCATGCCGGTGATGCTGGTCGTAAGTTAAAAAATAGCTACGAGCGAGCCGAAACTATAAAAATGGCACAGTACATTCAAGAGCGGCTTGAAAGCAAAAACGACAATCTTCGTGTAGTGCTTACACGCACTCCTGGTGAGACTGTTGTTGATTTTCAAAATGCCTCATTTGCCAATCGTTTGAGCGTTGATCTTTTTTTAAGCCTTCATTTTTATGCTAGCGAACGCCCAAAGCACGAAATTTATATTTATTACTATGTTGCCGATCCAATCGCAGATTTTGCTCGACGAAATACTCCTGAATTAAGCTTTATTCCTGTAATGCAAGCTCATCAATTTAATATTTATAAAACACGGCATATCGCAGAACGCCTACAATCATCTATTTCTGGCTCTTTGAATCGTGAAACTTTTGAATTTGTGGATCTGCTTGGTATTCCTGTAAAACCACTTTTGGGGATCGCTTCTCCAGCGATTTTATTTGAAATTGGTTGGTCGCAGGGTGATACTTCAAGCTGGAAAGATGCTGCTGATTGCTTAATTGATGGCGTCGATGAAATATTATAATTAACCTTCCGTCTTTAATTAAACATCTTCCAAAATTATAAAAACTTAGAAGAGTTCTAATAAAAGAAGCCGCTCGACTTAAATACTTGGCGGCTTCTTTTATTAGCTTCAAGGCGAGCATTCAAAACTATGACCAACACGCTCATACATCAACTACCACACGCTACAATGTCGATTTCATGAGAGCTATCGAGGAAATGATAATTTTTTAGATGCGGCCTGCTAGCACTGATTGGGTCGTGGTTAGCGAATAAGTTTTTGAAAAGTTGCAAAAAGTGGCATTAGGACTGTGATGCTCGATCTAATCAATAAAATTAATTACGTCAAAGCAATGAGCTAATCGAATATTGCACCAAGTCATCTCCTAATAAAAGCAATATTTTTTTCTCCGGAATATACGCATAATAGACGCGCAAAGATTCTAAACAGCCATCAAAAATAACAAACTTGCGTTACTCAGCAATAATAAACGTTCTCACATCACGTCGTCCTCGCGAAAGCGGGGACCCAGCTCAGAATCAAATAAATCTATCCATTCAGGATTCACTTTCTCAATGAGCTGAATTTTCCACTGCCGGTTCCATTTTTTTAGTTGTTTTTCGCGACGAATTGCCAATGTTATTGATTCAAAAATTTCATAGTACACCAAGTATTCAACGCCATATCGTTGAGTAAACCCAGGAATTAGCCTTTTCTTATGAATCTGAATTCTTCGATTTAGGTCATTTGTCACACCGATATACAGTGTTCCATTTTTACCGGAGCACAAAATATAAACATAAAAACTCTTCATTCAGCTATTATAAAGGCTTTAGTTTAGATAACAAGATAGAATTTAAGCCTGGGTCCCCGCTTTCGCGAGGACGACGTGCAAAGCTGTATCGTGAATCAGTAAAAACTTAATCTTCGCCGTTTTTAGTGACAAAAAAGAAGGGAGGGAGAGCGTTTTGCGCTCTCCCTTCCTTACAACAGTTTGTTGTCAAACTATTTATTCAAACGTCAGATTAAAATCTTACGTTGCAACCAGCATGGATGTCTGCTTCTGCTGGAATGTTTTGACCTGCAAATGTGTACAATCCGCCAACTGCGACTGTAAGGTACTTGCTGAGTGAGTAAGCACCTTCCATGCGTAGTCTGTGAGCCATTTGTTCTGTGTTCATTTCTGCTACGTGGCTAGAAAGTTCCATTTCAAGAGGCTTTGTGCTCCATTGTGTTCCACGAACAGATGGTGTTTGTTCGCCATCTGCAGGGTTAATTGGAGCTGCTGTTACACCATCAGCCAATGACCAAACTTTGCCAAGCCATGTTGCGGCTGTGCTGTTCTTGAAATCGATATCGTCTTCTGTTTTGTAGTAGAATTGATAACCGATCATACCCTTGATCTTCTTGGTCTTTGGATGTGTAAAGTTGAAGTCTAAGTTGCCGACAAAGGATGTCCAGCTGACTTCAGCATCTGCACGAGGACCAAAGTTCTTGATTGTTGCTCCCTTGTATGCTGCGCATCTTTGCTCTGTGTCTTCGATTGCAAAGTTTACTGCTGCATCAAGTTTGACATTCATCCAATCAAGAGCCTGCCATGCAACTAAACCACCAAGCTTGATTTCCCAGTGGCTGCCATTGCCCATTTGTACGCGATATGCATTGTACATGCTGTCGCTGTAATCGCTGCCGCCATTGCCGGTTGGTATCTTGACGCCCAACTCAAGCTCGCCTCTCCAGCTGTCATTGAAGCAGTGTTCATAGAAGACTTCAGCTGTGATATCGCCAAAACTTGTCTCTTCATTTGTCTTCATCTCAAAACCACGATCTTGCAACCAATCGGTTACATCAAAGTGGTATCTTGCAAGATGCTGTTCAATAAAGTCTACGCCTGTCTTAGAAACTCCAGTAAAATCTCCATCATTGCCACCATTAACCGTGGTTAACCACAAATCATTGCTTTGGTCAGGAGTTGAATAATCCGTACCATTTACAAACACGCCAGCCCTGTCCGCACCTGGATCTGCCGTGTTAGTTAAAGCAATTAACTCAGAACCTTTTAATGGAGATTGATAGCTATGCGCAGTAGAAACTGGATAGTTTATGGAAGCTCCTGCCTCACTCTGAGTATTCAGAGTCTTACCATCAGTATTATATAGCAATAATGCACCGCCTTGGTTGTATGGAGCTTTTTCTCCGTAATTACCCTTAATTACTACAAAAGGAATTTGTGCACTTGTAACCTCTGAACCGTAGTTTTTAATGCCTGAGGCTGCAAGACCGTACGCAGCATTGCCAAGATACATATTTTTAGTGGTTGGATTATATCTTAGTACAGAATAAACAACACCAGATGAATCTCTGTAAAGCAAGTTCTTGACCAAGTTCATGCGATAAGAATACACATTTTTAAGTTCAACAGTTTTAGAAGCACCACTTCCATCAATGAAAGGTTTTACAAATCTGCTGTCTTTTCTTATAACATGTTCTTGTTGTCCAAGATATGCATCTTCAGTCTGTTCATCACGTTCTAGCTTAATATACTTAAAAGGAACGCTGGCACGAATACCGATGCGGCCTTTGTTCTTCCAAACTGGGTAGTCCCAAGCGGCACCCCAGATTACACCTCTTTCACTGTACGAAACGCGTGGAGCAAGTCTGGTCAAATCAAGGTATGGATTGTAGTTTTCGGTTAGACCGTGTTCAAATGCGTTTGCGTTTTGGAACGATTCGCCGATTGTGAATTCATCTTTACCAAAGAACAGTGTCGAAAGAGGTTGAGATTTTGAGCTATGCTTTATATAAGCTTCGTTGGCCTCTCTGGCTTCGCCAACTGACCAAGTTGTAAAATTGGATTTTTTCTTGTGAAGTTTGTCAAAGCTATAGTACAAAGGGCCATTTGTTGTAGCAATTGGAGCACGGAACTCCGTTGCTAGCATTTGGCCTGCAAACCCAAGGCTTGCAAGTAACGCCACTTTTCCTAAATTTTTCATCATATTTTCCTAACCTTTTATTTTGAAATAAACACTATTTTTGTTTGGAGGGGGAGCATTCCCCCTCCCGGTTTAGTTAGTTATTGTACTGGCCAGTTGGATGTAAACAATGTTGGATCTGCAAAACATTTTTCACCATCAATTGCACCAAAGTTCAATGCTGAAGGCAAGTTGCCTTTGACTGAACCAGCTGCAACTTGAGTTGTGATTCTTGTCATCGTGCTTGGATATATCTCATTCAGGACATCGTAATTTACAAAGCTGACCATGATATCAAACAATGTTCTGGAGATACATACTTGTGAATAACCCTTGTCATTAAATGGTTGGAATGCCAAGTGATTAAAGAAGTTTGCAGCAGCATATAAGTCTGCATCAGCATCTGTTGTAAATACAACTGAACGGCCATCCAAGAATGTAGCGGATAAGCCGTTTACAGGTGTTTTTGATACCAAAGATGGAGCTGAATCAACAATTGAGTATGATTCAAGAGTATTCAACTGACCTGCAAAATCCCACATCTTGACATAGAACGATTCTGGATATGGTTGACTTGATGCAAATGATGGAAGAACCATCAAGTTACCACCACCACGGATGATAGCTTGTGCAGAAGAGTTTAAGTTGAGTGTGTACTTGCTTGCTTGGCCAATTGCCCACAATGCAGCATTACCATCTGAACCATTAAACATGTTATTGTGCTGTATTGCACCTTGCGTTACCTCAATCTTAACGTTATTAAGATCGAAGAGTTGAACGACAGTCCATGCATCTTCCGCAGGAGTAAATGATGGATAGCCGTCAACAATTATGGCCTTGCCATCTTCATCCAGTTCTGGGTTAAGATCTGGATCTGCATCTCCGTTCATCTTTTCGCTTGAACGATTCAAAATACCAGCACCAAGACCGAAGAAGCCTTCGCGATTTGTCTCGAACAAAGCATCTGGTCCGTCGATCAACACACCGAAGTTAATAGATGTGCCTGGAACGTGCGTTGGGTTACCGACTTGTAATGTACCACCGGCAAGATCTTTTGTACCGATATACAGAGAGCCGTGACGTTTGATGCTGATTGTTACATCGGTTGTTGGAGTTAAAGTATCAGCCATCACACCAACACGAACATCGCCATTAACAAGCATTTTGGCATTTTTATTCAACCAGATTTGACCTTCTCCCAAGATCTTGATTAGATCGTAGTTTGTGTCTTCTGCAGTTTGATATGTTCCAGGAATTTCAAGACCTTCAAATATCAACTGTGAATCATCGTTGAAGTAGAGTACCAAGCCACCGCCAAGCAAAGTTCGCTCATCATCATATGATGGGAAGCGAATTGAAGCACCGTCTTCAAGAACAAGTCTGACGTTGCCGGCAAACTCAATTTCTTGACGACCAGATGACTTGCCAAATGCGCTGAGGTCAAGTTCAAATCCTGCAGGAACTCTGATTTCAAGAGGTAACGCTGAATAAAATGTTAAACGTTCTGAATTACCTTCTCCAACTTCTCCAAACCAATCTGTTGCTATAAATGGAAGCCTGTCTGTGACAATTAAGTTTGAATTCAATTCAACAGTCATATCGCCAAGAGGGGCTATTGATACATAGTCTTTACCAATTAAGTTCCATGCATTCAAAGAAAGTTCGTTCCAGCTTCTGCTTCCAAGCCCAATTACACCGCCGTATTCACCATACAACACAGCGTGAGCACCTTCACCAATGAAGTGTTGCGGCCCAATCAAGCCATTTGTTGTTGGTTGTGTTACAAACTCACGTACGCGAGCCGATTGTGGAAGCTCATCAGAAGAAGCATAACCAGAAACATCAAGGCGGAATGGATCGGCCATTGTTGCACCAGCAACACGGAATTGTGTTATATCATCTGGAGCACCGATATAAAGAATTGGATCTGGATATTGAATTACTGTGTACACACTTTCAGTTGCCTTTGTTGTGACTTTGTCAATTTCTTGAGTAAGTCTTAATACTTGGTGAACTCTTTTTAAGCGCTTTAAACCCTTGGTTTCAGAAAGCTTAGGATTTGCATCTCTCTTGAACCAGTTCCAAACAACTTCTTCATCACCAGTTTTGTCTGCACGGATTGTTCTGTTTTCATTATTAAAATCTACACGAACATAGCCATCGGTGTCACGAGCAGCAAACATATCGGCTGTAATGCCGTATACCTGTAAGCCGAAGTTTTTGCCATATGTTACTTGATCGTGTGGAACGTCAAATACGCCGCCGTACCAAACTTCGCGGGCTGTTCCTTCAATATTAAAGTTATTCCAAATGGTCTTTACAGCCATTGTATCTATAAATGTTTGATATGGAACACTTGTGCGATCAAACTTGTATCCTGTATCCTCAGGACGAGTAATCATCATCTTACCGCCGTGGGCAATTTGGATTACTCCGTTGTCGGTATAGTCAACTACTGGAACAAGTGGGCTTTCTCCGTATTGATCAAAGCCACCAAATGTTATCAGGTCACCATCGATAGAAACTACGGCAGGAGCTGCTGGATAATGTTCATCCAATGCATTCAAATTAAATAGCCAATCGCCATCTTCATACATTGGAAGATCTTCGTATGGATATCCACCTTGTTCTGCAACTGGAGAAAGTACATCAATATCTGATGGAATTCTAAGATCGCCAATAATATTTGGAGTCCAACCAATTAACATTCTGCAAGCTGCTCCAACTGATGCATCTGGAACGGATAACAAGAATAAGTTGTGAGCTATTTCTTTTGTGTAATCATGACCAGTTGGTATTGGCGTTGGGTCTATACCACCAGTTGTTGGATATTCACCTTCTCTCTGCAAAGAAAGCTTGATTGTAGCTGAAGTATCAGGGTCTTCAATGTCTTCACGTCTTTCAGGATAATTGCCCTTGTATACATTAAATTGAGCAGATTCTGTTGCATAATTTGATGTACCATCCGACATCTTGTTATACATTGATGAAAGTTGGAATATTCTTCCATGTTTTGTTAACAATGAATCAAGAATGTCGCCATGATCATAGAATTTGATGACTGATAGATTGCTTCCATCTTCATCATTCAAGCCAGGAATATCTTTAATTACTTGTCGAATACCACTCAAACAAGCAGATTCATGAACTTCAAATGTTGAATTGAAATATCTGAGCTCAGGCAAGCGTTGTCTATCAGGAGCCCATTCAGGAGCTTCTTCCATTTCAAATGAGAAGAACATTACTTCACCACCTGTGTATGCAGGATCTGAATCGTAAGGAATACCATCTACATACTTGGAGGCATCGTCGTGACGAAGTATTGTGTCAAACAATTGAGCATGAGTATTAAAGAAGAATGCTGGAGAATTGTATCTTGTGTATAATGCATCACTTTGCAATGCAGGTGTCAACAATGGACGGCTAATATATCCACCATCGTTAAGCTCTTGTCCTGTGTAGTCTCTCAACACAGAAGACATTGCAATTGTGCCAAGTCTAAGTTCTGACATATATCCAGAGCTACGACCGTAAAGAGCTGTATTGTAGAACGACTTTGCTGAAAGCTTGCCTTCCACATCAAGAACATGCTCGCCTTCTCCTTCAACCAATGTATGGAAATTTGGCTCAAGATAATATCCATCATATGCTGATTGTTCAATAACACCTTGATCATCCGGCTCACCTACTGATAAAGCAGCATCCCAATCCATCTCAATATCGTCAACTGGGTTGTAATCGTCATTTTCTAACTCAAGGCCCCAGAAATTATATACATATCCGTATTTATCAGCATCATAAGACGAGGCAGAGTTTTTGAAGTATACACGAGCATTACCAAATAACTCAATTTGAGCATGTCTTGCATCATTTATTCCGTCATTATAGTAAGGATTATTTGCATCCAAAAATGGATCGCCTGGTACGTATCCAATGTAAGGAACTACTGGATCCTCGGTTGTACCCGCATAATAAAGACTAGCATCAACATTATCAATTATAAGTGCTGCTGGATTTCTCTTCTTCAAAAGACCATGATCGAAATCTGGAGTGTAGTCTGTTTCAGATTGGCCAGCAGTACCAAACCATGCGATTGCATCTGGCTGATTAACTGATCCGCAGGTATAATCTAAAAATGCGTTATCATAAACACCCATTTTACCGTTTATACCTATGACAAAGCCACGTCGTGTATTAAAATCAAATTCATCACGCTCTGGATCATTAGGATCTAGGAACCATGACCATTTTGGACCTTCGAAGGTACGCCCAGGGAGAAATTGTGAACTATTCCAGAAATCCAAGTAAGGATCTGATGCTAGCTTGCCATGATTCTGTACATCATTGACTACCAACAATCCACGGCTATCGTTAACATCGTACGCAAGAGGCTTTGTTTTGCCGTTATAGTATTGATTATCCAAAACATCAAATCTGGCATCAAAGCCTGCAGGTATTGTCAAATCAACACCGTAAAATTCCTGTTCAGAATCAGGATGGCTTATAGTTGCAGGATCAAAATCCTCAACAAAGTTACCAGCAACAACGATAGCAGCATCGTTCATTGGGTATCTATAAACAATCCACCAATAACGAGAATCTGTGTCTTCAAGACCTTCTTGCCAACCTGTAAAATACGCACCCTTCAAGAAGAGCACCATTCTACCAGCACCAGTATTTGATGGATCAAAACCGATAGATCCACATCCACCGCGTTCGCCAACAAAATCAGGATCACCCTCCCAATTGTCTGAAAGATATGTCAAGAAAGAATTATATCCGAAATAAACCATGACACGGTTTGCATCGTCAACATCGTAATATGCACGTTCAAACACAAGCTTGTGCTCGCCGTTGTCTACCTCACCTTGAGTTTGATCCATTGTTACATAAACCCTTGTTTTTCCGACATCGGAAGAAACACCGTACCACTCGTAGACACCTTCATCATTGATATAAATACCACCATCGGTATCCAGCTCACCGTCAAACTTGACAGCTGTTCCGTCGTACATTCTGAATGTTGTTGTACCAGGACCTTTGAATGTAACAATCATATCACGAATCTCTGGTGTGCCAGCATCATCGTGTGTGCCGCTGAAAACCAAATCTTGATAAAGATTTACTGTGATATGTGTTTTTACATCGTCAATAATGCCTGTTTGAAACACAACTTGTGAATATCCCTCTTGTGCGCCAGTACGCCCCAGAGAATATCTTGAAATATATGGTTCTAGGACTGTTTCATATGTTGCATTAACAAAATTATTATTATCATCCCAAACATTAACTGTCATATCTGCGTTTGTTGCACTAAGAACAACGTCACCGTCAATCTTCAATGAACAATGTCTAGGAAGCACGCCACCTGTACTGGTATATAACATTGAGTAAATATCTAGGACTGAATCTGTAGGTGTAGCATCAAATGAAGAATTATATGGAAAACTTGGATAATAATCCTGAAAAATTCTATCACCATCATCGTAAGAACCAGAAGTAATCGCATAACCGTTAGCGTTTAACGCGGTTCCCTCGGCTGACCACTCAAAAGCCCTCATGTTTATGAAGGGAGTAGCGAGCAAAGTAGCCGAAATTAATAACACACGCAATCTTTTATTCATTATCACAACTCCTTTTTAGGGTTAACCTAAAAAAATACCAACTATTTTTGTATTTATGCAACTTGGAAATCGTAGTCTGCGTACCCTCCTTTCTTTAAATTAAAGTTTTTGGAGCCAAAAACCTCAACCCAATAATGAAAAGCCAGGGCGCAAAGCTGTAACAATGATAATTGCCCAAGCCATAAATTTATTAAAATACACTCGCAAAATTTAAATAACTGAATTAAAAAAAATACTGAAAGAATAGATATCTGTTGATAAGAATTGTTAACTGAACTCATCATATCCTCTCCCCTTTCTCACAAAGCAGTGATGCTGACTTCATTCAAGAATAAAACTAGCCCTTACACAGCAAATGTCAAGGTCAAATTTGAAGCATTTTCTGCAACTAGATATGTCAAAATGAAATTATTGTCAGGATTGAAAGCCAAAAACCATTTCCTCTTTTCAAAATATTTAGTACATTTAATATGTTTTACATCTTTAATTTCTATAATATCTCTTTACGGTTTTAACAAGTGGCTACAATTTAACTCAAATATTTAGATGAAAGTAAATATTTTAAAAAATTTAAGGAGTTTCCTGAATGAATAAGCAAAATGTAAGTTTCTTTTCTCTTGCAAGACAAGTAAAAAATTTGGACCAAAAACTCAAACAAACAATTGATGCCGTTCTACAATCGCAACAATTCATTGGAGGAGATTTTGTTGCTGAATTTGAAACAAAAATGGCTGAATATACCGGCGCCAAACACGTTATCAGCTGCAACTCTGGCACAGACGCGTTACAACTTGCTTTGCGAGCACTATGCCTACAAAAAGATGCTATCGTTCTTACAACTCCATTCTCATTTATCGCATCCAGCAGCGAAATTGCAGCACTCGGCGGACAACCAGTATTCATTGACATCGATCCAGAAACATTTAATATCTGCACAAAAAACTTAAATAACTGGTTACAAAAAAATGCAAAAATTAAAGACGGTAAAACCATACACACATCAACAGGCAGGTTTATTCAAGGTATTTTGGCAGTAGATATTTTTGGCCAGTGCGCAGACTACAGCGAAATTCAAAAGATTGCCAACGAATGGAATTTGTGGATAGTTGAAGACGTTGCTCAAGCCGTCGGCGCAGAGATTAACGGTAAAAAATCGGGCAACTTTGGCGTGGTTGGTTGTTTTTCTTTTTATCCAACCAAAAACTTGGGAGCCTACGGAGATGCTGGCTGCTGCGTAACAAACGATCCTATTCTTGCCGAAAAAATTACACGAATCCGCAACCACGGCAGAAAGTCTCACTACAATTACGAAGAGGCTGGAATTAACAGCAGACTTGACGGCATCCAGGCAGCTATTTTAACACTAAAACTTAATTACATCGATTCATGGAACACTCGACGAAGAGAAATAGCTGATAAATACTGCAAAGGTTTAGCCGGCATTAAATTTATTAAGACTCCAAAAACTAAAATCGGCACCCATGTTTTCCATCAATACTCAATTCAGATCGACGGAGCAGACCGCGCATTTGTTGAAAAATATTTGGCAGACAATGGCGTACCAACAAGAATATTCTATCCTCAAACGCTTGATTCAATCAGCTTTTTGCAAACAGCGAAAGAGCTCAAAAATGAATGCCCTATCGCAGATAAACTAGTACAAACAGTTTTGTGTCTTCCAATCTGGCCAGAGCTTGAAGATCAAGAAATTGAATACATAATTCAAGTCTTCAAAAAGCTACAAACCGAGCTGTAAATTTTAAAGAGATGGATGGATGAATGAAGTACTCAGGCAAATTTATAACAATCGAAGGCATTGATGGCTCGGGCAAGTCAACGCTCGCACAGAATTTGGTTCAAAATCTTCAGAAGCACGTGGATTCCGTGCTTCTGACCAAAGAACCTGGAGGGTCACAACTTGGACAACAATTACGCAACATCTTAAAAACACAATCAGACCCAACTTGCGGCAAGGCTGAATATCTTTTGTATGCAGCAGACAGGGCACAACATTACATACAAATAATTTTACCAGCGCTAGAACAAGGAAAAGTCGTTATATCGGACCGATGGGCAGACTCATCTGTCGCATACCAAGGTTATGGCCGCGGCCTTGATATTTCGGTGATAAAATCTATAAATTCATGGACAACAAACAACATTCAACCAGACGCTGTTTTGTACGTAAAAATAGACGCCCAAACAGCGCTTGCTAGAATAGCTAAACGATGCGAGGAATTGTCGACATCAACGTGGACCATCGAGAATGAAAAAATTGATTTTTGGAACAAGGTAATTCATGGCTACGAAGAACTCTACGCTCAGCGCAGCAACGTGACCGTTATCGATGGCAGCCTTAGTCAGGCCGACATGTTAAAAACATCATTGAATGGATTGAACTTTTGGTGATGTGTGTCAAGTTTTTATTGATAGCTTTAATTTGATTCTGGGCTGGGTCCCCGCTTTCGCGAGGACGACGTAACGTGAAGTTTTCATTGTCCTACACATAACGTCATTCCCGGCTTAACCGGGAATCCAGGTAAAACGGTTGTAATGGGATCCAGGAATACACCGCTGTAATAGTGAAAGACAATTTATGGAAAAATTAGCAAATCAAATCATTAATTCACCAATTCCAACGCGCCTGGTCGTTGGCAACATCGACAAAGTCAGAGATGTTGTCGAAATAGCGTTGCAAAGCAGGTTTTGCTTACAACAATCAGATTTTGCATTACAGAAATCATGCTTTTGCACGGAATGCAGAAAAATTAAAAATCGCCAACACCCATTTTTATTGTGGTTATGCCCCGAAAAAGACTACTCCGTCGATGACATGGACGCAATTTTTGATAAAACAAGATTTGCACTTGACGATGGACAATCATTTTTTTTCGTGTTAGATAAAGCACAAAACTTAAACTCAGCATCCGCAAATAAAATTTTAAAGGTGCTGGAAGATCCGCCTGTTGGCTATAATTTCATACTTTTGACTGATAATACAAATTTAATTTTGCCAACCATTTTATCTCGATCGTTCGTTGTACAAGCACAAACTCACTCAGAACAAATTTTAGACCACCAACTTCTAAAATATTTTGCTGTCAAAAATTCTTTACCAGAGCCGGTAAGTTTTGATCAAGAGCTAAAAAAACTGCATCTGTCGGACAATGAAAGCACAGAGCTCTGCCAAACATTGATGGAATATTTTATAAAAAAAGTTTCGGTTTGTTACACAGATCCACATTTGCAAGACCAGAAGCTATTCTTTACCCAGGGTCTACAAATTGTGCAAAAACGGCTAAAAACTCCGCCAGCATCAGGAAGCGCAGGCCTGTTTTGGAAGCTGCTTTACCTTGATTTTTCTGTCGTTCGTATGGATTCGACTTCGCTCACCACGAACGATAATAAAACGCGTTCGCCCTGAGCGAAGCGTAGCGGAGTCGAACGGGTACGAACGCAATTTATGAAAAATTTAAAAACAAAGACCTACAAATACTTCTCAAACTACATCACCTCGTTTATTCAAGCACAGCTTGTTGTTTCAATTGTTTCCATTCCGATACTTGTTGGATGGGGCCTGCCAACCTCGCTTATGACGTTTGTTGGCAACCTCATTTTTGCTCCGGTTTTAATAGCATTTTTGATCATCAGCTCGCTAATCTTTTTTGCGCAAATTTTGCACATACCAAACCAACTTTTGATTTCAATCTTAAAAATAATATCCCACTCGTGGATCAGTTTTCTTGAACTTGGCAAAAGAAGCTGGCTGTACGGCTTTTATAAACCTCACACAGCAATTTTAATTATGATTCCAACTCTTTCGTTCGGCATCTTATATTTAATCCGCTTCAAGTCGGCGATATTTAAAACAATAACGATGAGTACTCTTCTTTTTTCTGTCGTACTTGGCTTAACAGTATTCCCGTATTTTGTGCATAAACATACGACAAAATGTTTTGCCGACGGCAAATTAATGGTGGATATCGATGAAAATTTTAAAGTAAAATTCGTGGACAACGGCTTTTTTAACAAGCATCAATCAGTTGACAAACTCGTCGATTACGATATAAGGCAATTTTTGATAAAAAACACTGGCAAGATAAACATCGACTCACTCATTCTTTTGCGGCCAGGATACAGAACATTCAAGGCCGGACAAGAATGCTGCTCAAGATTAGACATCCGAGAGCTTTCACTGCCGTATTTTGATGGCAGCAAATTTAAAAAGCATGCCTGGCGTGAATATTTTAATCTCAAACGAACGGCCGAAGAAAAAGGCGTCAATCTTTTAAGACTCAATAACACCGGTTACGCGATCTGATCGCACACATCAAACACTGCGCTCCGCAAAAACATGCCAATCAAATATTTCAATACTACCTCGACTTTTTACAATTTTCAAAAAAATTACTCTGCAACTACGAACCAATCAGTGCTGGAAGCTGGCATCTAAAAACTTGCCAATTTCTTTGCAAAGCCGATACATACGAAGGTTTGAAGCAAACATATCAATGTATGCACCTATTTATCATAATAAAGCTGCGTGCCGTGACAGCATGAATTTTTTTAGTCAAAAGATTAGAAATTGCGCTAAATAATGTTTAGTAAGTTTTATGACTTTAATAAACAAGCAAGCCGGATGGCAAAAAAGTGTTTTTGTGGACATCCTTGCGATCTTTATCTTTGAATAAAATCGTGAATTGTTCATCTTTTTTATCAATAGCTACACACAAATCTCTTGAGCCAGCCAAATTATTTTCAATGAAATTCAAAATTGTTGGAATAAACATAAAAATTGGCAACGGATACGTTTCAAGCTTGTGTCTATACAGCCAGTTTGATTTGTCGCCAAAAAGCCACAGTTCGTTATGGGCAGGGCATTTTTTGCCAACCATAAGCTCGATTTGAATCATGTTTTGCAAAGGAGTTATATTGTTAAAACGGCGCTTTGATGCTGAGTCTTGTGTGGATAATACATCGATTATCTGGACTATGTCGCTATCGGAATAAAAGCTGTAAATTTTTTTAAACATCGGACTTAAAATAAATTTTGAAGTCTCGCTTTGAACAGGGGTACCAATCAAAATCAATTTATCGATCAGGAGATCGCTTTTTAGTTTATTGTACGCATTTACCATATTCAAAGCCACATTTCCGCCATGACTGTGTGCCAAAATCGTAATATTAACATTTTCATATCGACTTTTTAGTTTTTTGACCTCATCAAACAGACTTTGATAAAGAATTTTGGCGTTATCTATGCGACTTTGATTGCTGAGCCATCCATCCCACCCGAAGGTGTAAAACGACGAGTCTGAGAATATTTCAGAATTGATGTTATTTAAAACATTTTGAAACAACGTTGCAGTTACAAAACTATAATAATAAGGGGAATTTGGTTCAACGGGAGCAAAGTTAATCAGATGAAATCCATATTCTTGGATTGGCTGATATTTATAAATACTTTTGAACCGTAGCTCATAAATAAACCGCTCTTCCCATGAAATTTTTTCGCGTCTACCACTTTTTAATGTATTCTTTATTGAGTCAAATAGGCTTACAGGTGATGGATATGGAATGATTGTGCCATGAATGAAGATGAAGATATGGTGAGTTTTGGAGTTTTTAACGATTTGCGCTTGTGATTGGCTTGATGCTTGCAATAATTTAGATTTTTTGTCACCACATCCAATAAAAATTAAAAATAAAAAAGGTAACGCCCTGAAAAACTTCTTCATAATTTTGAATTTCCTTTGATAAATTAACATTTTATTATTTATACTCTTTACAAGTCTAATTTATTGAAATAGTTTTAGTTGTGCAAGTTAGTTAATGATGCTTTTGATTTATTCAGAACTTTGAGGCGTTAATGGAAACTTCAAACAACCCAATCGAACAAAATATTGCCAGACAGTCAGATAAGAGATCTGTTGGGAAAGTTATTGCAGTGAGTAGTACAGTTGTTGATGTAAAATTTGAAAGCAACGAAATTCCTGAAAGTTTTAACTTGTTGGTGATTTCGGCTACAGATGAATGTAAGCCATCGAATATAAGATACGTCAATATCGAGGTGGCGCAACATCTTGGCGATGGCGTTGTGCGATGTATTGCACTAGACTCACTCGAAGGTATTAAGCGAGGCCTTGACGTAATAGATACAGGTGGACCAATAACGGTGCCGGTAGGCCCAGAAAATTTGGGACACGTTTTTGACGTGTTAGGTCGCAGAATTGACGGCAGCCTTGATGTTAAAGCTGCAGAATATTGGCCAATTTACCGAAATGCACCAAGCCTGATTGAACAAAAGACATCTGAAGAGCTTTTAGAAACCGGTATTAAAGTCATAGACTTGATGTGTCCTTACGTTAAAGGGTCTAAGATTGGACTTTTTGGTGGAGCCGGCGTAGGCAAAACCATGTTAGTTCAAGAATTGATACGAAACATTGCCGTTGAACATAGTGGTTTATCAGTATTCGTAGGCATAGGTGAACGAACTCGCGAAGGTAATGAGCTTTGGCTTGACATGAAAGCATCTGGCGTTTTAGATAAAACAACTTTAGTTTTTGGTCAAATGGGTGAAATGCCCGGAGCAAGACTGCGAGTTGGTCTTACAGGATTGACAATGGCTGAATATTTCAGAGATAAAGAGCATAAAGACACGCTTCTTTTTATCGACAATATTTTTAGGTATGTACAGGCTGGATCAGAAGTTTCAGCACTTCTTGGTCGCATGCCATCGGCTGTTGGCTATCAACCAACACTTGCTTCCGAAATGGGCATGCTGCAAGAAAGAATTACAAGCACACATAATGGCTCTATTACTTCTATTCAAGCGGTTTATGTGCCAGCCGACGATTATACAGATCCCGCACCTGCAACAACATTTCAACACCTCGATGCAAGTACCGTTCTTTCACGTAAAGTGGCCCAAGCAGGTCTTTACCCAGCAGTTGATCCGCTTGAATCTACTTCAAATGGCGTCAAGCCACACATTGTCGGCAAACGTCATTGCGATGTAGCTATGCACGTAAAAGTGATTTTACAAAAATATAAAGAATTGCAGGACATTATCGCAATATTAGGCATGGATGAGCTATCTGAAGATGATAAAAAAATTGTTTACAGGGCAAAAAAAATTCAAAAATTCTTTTCACAACCAATGTTTGTTGCGGAGCCTCACACAGGAATACCAGGTAGCTTTGTTTCAAGGGAAAGAACTGTATCGGATTTCGAAAAAATTGTTGCTGGAGAATGCGATTCTATGCCTGAAAGCGCATTTTACATGGTTGGAACGCTAGATGATGTCATTAAAAAAGCAAGTCTACTTTTGTAAGACCTTTATGAACTCTAAATTTTTTGATCTAAATATAATCTCACAAACTAGCACAGAATCCATAACTATCGACTGGATAGATGTTCAGGGCGTTAGAAGCAATTTTGTGATAGGTCCAGACCATAGTCCATTGGTATCAATTGTAGCCAACGGTAGCAAATTAATTTATAAAAAACATGGAACTAATTTTATACATGAAATTATTGTTTCATCGGGCGGAATATTTAGAGTAGAAAATAACATAGCAACCGTTTTGTTGGATAGTTAAAGATTGTAAAATAATTTTGTTAAACACAAAAGTGTAGTATCACAGAAAGTGTGTCGCGCTTCATTTTATACCATTCCAACAACCCACTCAGTTTCGCATATCTCTTTAAATGATTTACTGAACATTTTGGCCCACTTTTCTCCGTTTTTAAGTTGTTGATTTGATGGATCAAATATTATCCAGTTTAGAAACGATATAAATTTTTCAGTGGCAGCTACTCTTATTTCATGAACCATTTGGCCTTCACAGCCACCGTCGCCCTCAACCATTTTCATAACCGCTTGCGTTGGATCACAAAAATAAATTGTATCCGGATAAATACCAACCCAACTCCACAATGATCGCTGCATAGAACATATCAATGCAGGTGATTGTGGGATTATTTTGAACGTAGCGTATGAAAGACTGCCATTGTATCTATTTGTTGATATTCCAAATTTGGATTTTACTATCTCAAAAATAGAATTAAATCCAGCACTTTGATGACCACAATAGCTATCAAATGCATATTTAGCCCAACTAGCTATCTTCGTTTTAACTAAAAAATCATAATTTGCTACAGCCTCACACCTTTCTCTGACAGCGCAAACGCTCGTATCTTGATAAAATCTAAAAATAAACATCATCAGATCTTCAAAAAAAGATGTGAAATTTTCAGGCTTTAGCCCATTACTTTGCACATACCATCGAATATCAAAATATAGAAGCACTATATTTCCAAAATGATCTCCTTTAATCTTTTCGAATAGCCATTCACCTATCCATGGTGTATGCAGTTTATCAAAGTGATTATAAAGAGCCTGCTGTAAATCATAATTTTTACGTTGAGCTAAAAGAGTTTCTAAGTATTCTCTTGAAGTTGGATCACTTGCAGGATCCATAGCATATAAACTACATCCGACACCACCAAATAAAAATAAAAATATTAAGCAAGCGCAACGAATTGTCATAACACTTCCTCCCATAAAAAAGAGTGGTTAATCCCGCCCTTCCAAAAAATGACTACATACAGTATTAACTCTGAATAAATTAGATTGTCAATTTATAGATTTTTTAATAAAAAACTTTTTTGCTATCTCGATGACAACAACCTTTGCTAAAGATATCAATAAAATTATTCCCCATTCAAAGCATGAAATATGAGAAGCTTGAAATAAGTTTTGTAAGAATGGGATATACAACGCTGCAAGTTGAGCAATAAACCCGGCAATGGTGGCCCAAATTAACCACATGTTGTCAAATAAATTGATTTCAAAAAGTGATTTTCTAAAATTTTTAACAGCAAATACATAAAATAATGAATCATACGCCAAGGCTGTAAAAATGATTGTTCGAATGTGGTCTATCGGAAAATTTAACTTTAATAATGCAACATAAACCGCGAACAATCCAAGGTCTGTTACAATTCCCATTAAAAAAATCAAAATCTTCATGTCATAGTTTAAAATTGGTTCGAATTTAGCACGAGGAGGCCGTTTCATTATATCCGGCGCTCCAGGTTCAAAAATAAGAGCTATGTGCATAAATCCATGCTGAATTAGGTTTATCCATAAAATTTGAATCGCAAACAACGGCAGTGGCAGATTAAATAAAATTGATCCAGATATGACCATAACTGCGCTAAAGCTGTAAGAAACTAAAAATACTAAAATTTTTTGAATGTTATCAAAAATAACTCTACCTTCCCGAACTGCGGCGCTTATCGAAGACAGATTATTGTTCAGCAAAATCATATCTGAGACCTCGTATGCAACATCTGATCCAGAGCCTAGAGCAACGCCGATATCTGCAGCTTTCAGAGCAGGAGCATCGTTAACGCCGTCTCCAATCATGGCAACGGATTTACCAACATATTTGAAAGCCTCAACTATTCTTATTTTATGTGTTGGTTCAACTCGAGCAAAAATATTTACATTTTCAATATTTTTTCTTAAATCATCATCGGACATATCCTCAAGTTGCGTGCCTGTTATTACTTTTTCAGGACTTGCGTCTAATCCAGCCTCTAACGCAATCTCAAGCGCTGTTGCTGGATGATCTCCAGTAACCAAGACCAACTTTATGCCGGCAGCTTTCAATTCGCGAATAGTTTGTCTGGCTTGAGGTCTCAATGGATCTTTGATGCCTAAAAGCCCTAGCAGTTTCATGCCGCACAAATTTGATTGAATTTCCGAGTTATCTACAAGGCGTACAGCAACGGCTATAATCCTTAAACCCTGACCCGCCAAAATTTTAAGCTGTTCCCTATAAAATATTAAATCCGAATCATTATCACAAAATTCAAAAACTCGTTCAGGAGCACCTTTTAAAATTAATTTATTTATTCTATCCTCAAATCTGTGCAAAGTAACCATGAACTTGGTATCGGGCGAAAATGGCTGCTCATTGATACGCACATACCTATCCCTGATATCGTTGACATCTAAATTAAATTTCATAGCGACATGCAAAAGAGCAACATCTGTTGCATTGCCATGAAAGATTTCTTCATCTGGTTGGTGCTGTGCATCGTTATTTAGACATGCAAATGTCAATATTTTTTTTATTTCTGGAGAAACTTGAATATCATCTTCCGATGAATAATCAATTTTAAAATTTTCTGTTGCTGTAACAATTTCACTGACAAGCATCTCCCCTTCGGTGATTGTTCCAGTTTTATCTGTACAAATCACAGAAACGCTGCCTAAAGTTTCGGCCGCAACCAAGTTTCTGACAAGCACTTTGCGCTTGAGCATTCTCTGCATTCCAACGGCCAAAATTGCAGTAACTGTCACGATCAAACCCTCCGGAACAGATGCAACGGCAAGAGCAACAGCAATTGCCACTATTTTTGGAAGATCAATGCCATAAATTACGCCAATAATCAAAACAATTGTAGAAATAGAAATCATTAAAACTGCTAAAAACCAAGAAAATTTACCGATTTGAGTTTGAAGTGGGGTATCCTCGTCCTTTGCCTTTGCAACCATTTCTGCAATGTATCCAAGATACGTTCTGCAGCCAGTCTCGACAACAATTCCCTCGCCCTTTCCAGCTAAAACAAAAGTACCTGCAAAAACCATGTTTGATCGATCCGAAACAGGCATTTTTTTATGTATTATTTCAGCATTCTTTGCAACGTGGTTTGATTCGCCCGTCAACATTGATTCTTGCACTTGCAGACCACTTGTTTGAAACAAGCGAATATCTGCAGGCACTTTATCTCCTACAGCTAACAAAACAACATCGCCTGGGACAAGGCCCTTGGCATCAATCGTAAAAATCTTTCCATCACGCTTAACCTGACAAAACTGAACCTCATAACTTTTTAAAGCTGCTGCCGCACTTTCTGCCTTAAATTCTTGCAAAAAGCCAACAATCACATTTATAATAGCAGCAAAACCTATAACCAGAGCATCTTTTAACTCTTGCAAACAAAGACTGGCTATCGCAGCTAAAATTAAAATAAACATCAATGGATTTATAAACTGTTTAAAAAAAATTTGCCAGGAAGAAGGTGGCTCCTTTTCTGGCAGTTCATTAAAACTAAATTTTTCAATCCTAGTACTCGCCTCATCGCTGGAAAGCCCAGTCTGTGAATTTGTAGTTAAAATTTTTTCGATATCTTCGACACTTTTTTGATACGAATTCATAACGCATCCCCCCGCTCAAACAATGTTCCAAACTTTAATAATCCTCATTCATTCATAACCTATTTCATAGACAATTTTCAATTTTAACGAAAAATAGCTGTAATCGGGTAATTTAAAACACAAAACAACAGTGCATCAAAACCATTCGACCTCTTTGCAAACCTACGATTCAGCATATTCGTCATTCCCGGCTTGACCGGGAATTCAGACAAAACATTCGCACGGAAGCTCTTTATGGATCCCCGCTTTCGCGATGATGACGTATTGTTAGACCGTAAGATTCAGAAGATGTCTATTTACTGAAGACTTTCAAATGCAATGCCACTTTTTGTTATTTTCATTTTTTTTGCTTGGCAACCTGCATCCAATCAATTTCAGCAGGCCGCATCTAAAAAATTGTTAATTTATTGGTAAACATAATGGGTTCGTGGTTTTAGAGTGGCATGGTTGATGTATAGCCGAATTAATCATAGCTTTGACAAGATGTTAAAACTTATCCAAAATTGATTCCACCATCTCCTCAGACGCCTTTACCCGCATAAATTTTAAAATTGTTGGAGATATGTTGGCTAAGCCGTAATGCGCAGCTTCTGGCCACAGCGCGTCATTTTGCGCAGATGTAATCTGTTCAGATTTAAAATCAGGCCTAACTAAAACAAATGGCACAGGATTAGTTGTGTGTGCAGTGTTTGGCTGACCCGTGTGCGCATCGATCTTGCTTTCGGCATTGCCATGATCTGCAACAATAAACATCGTGCCATTCATTGTTTCGACAACTTGTTTATAAAGCAATTCAAGCTGTTTATCCAAACATTCGCAAGCTTTGATGGTTGCAGGCATATCACCGGAATGACCGACCATGTCGGCGTTTGCGTAGTTAACAAGATAAAAATCGGCCTGAGATATTTGTAGTGAATTTAACAATGTTTTTGTAATTTCTTGCGCCGACATTTCAGGATTGTTAATATAATTTTTGACCTTGATGGATGGAATCAAAACACGCATCTCATTGGGCAGTTGCTTGTCGACCATGCCTCTGAAAAAATACGTCACGTGCGCATATTTTTCGGTCTCGGCGATTATAAAAACCTTTGGTGGCATTGGTTGCGCGGCAAGAACATCCAAAAATGTATTTTTTATGGCTTTCTGCTCAAAAAGAATTTGATTATTAAACTTGGCAAAACTTTGATTGTATCGAACGGTTGAAACAAAAAAGCTTAAAGTGTTGGTAGTACTGCATAAATCCACCGTTTTAAATTTATCAAAACTAGGATTCAAAAAGCTTTCGGCCAGCTGGCGCGCTCGGTCAGGTCGAAAGTTGAAAAACACAATTCCATCACCATTTTTGATGCAGCCGTCCTGATCAAGCAATGTTGGCGTAACAAACTCGTCTGTGACGCCTTGTTCATAACAAGCGCGCAAAACCTCATGCCAATCAGCAGGGTCAGATGGCTTTGCCTGTCCAACCAACATTTTGTAGCATAGCTCCGTGCGATCCCAGTTATTATCGCGATCCATGGCATAAAAACGTCCGCTCACGCTGGCTATCTTGCCAACGCCGAATTCTTCAATCTTTTGCTGCAGGTTTTGCAGGTACAATGCAGCACTTTTTGGCGCAACATCACGTCCGTCCAAAAAGGCGTGAATATAAACATTTTTTAGCCCAACAGTTGCAGCAAGCTTGATCATGGCATGTAAGTGGCACTCGTGGCTGTGTACGCCCCCGTCAGAAAGCAGCCCCATCAAATGCAGTGCGGCACCGGTATTTTTAATTTTGTTAAAGTTTTCGATTAAAACCTGGTTATCAAAAAAACTGCCATCATCAATCGAATCGTGAAACCGCTTTAAAACCGACTCAACCACCCTGCCAGCCCCAATCGTTAAATGCCCAACCTCTGAATTGCCGATGTATCCAGGCAAAAGACCAACGTGTTGGCCTGAGGCATGAAGCAGCGTGTGTGGGTAATTATTGATCAGCCAGCGCCAGAAAGGCATTTTGGCCACATGAACAGCATTGCCAAATGATTTTGGATTGTAACCAAAACCATCAAGAATAACTAGCATAGCAGGGGTGTTGCGCTTGTTTGAATTCATATTTAATACCTTTTTTAATACGTCATAAAACAACATGTTTTAATTTGTATTTTATCACATTATTTTTATATGAATTTAAAAACATGGCGATACTTTGATTTCCGCTTTAATTTTTTTTATTTCTATCAATTCTCGAATCTTCTATTTTGGTAATCTTTTTAAGTAGGCTGTCAAATCCTTTGCCATTTAATGTGTGTTCTTTTATACTCATTTCGATGTCAATCATGGTTTTATCCTTGCATGTAAAAAGGATAGCTCAAAACCCCGTTCTTGACAGCTTGAAATTTAATCATTCAGGTAATCTAAAAAATATGCTTAATTTCTACACTTTAAGTGCGTTTGCCATGGGTTTAGTCCCAAGCCGTTTGTCAAATATACTTTTATGATGGTATAATTGGATTACTTTGGATTTATTTTATTTGTAATATAATTTCACATTTAAATTTAAAATAGAAAATGAAAGGTTGCTCATGTTTAGCAAACGTCTTATTTTATCGGCTCTAGCCGTCACATTTTTTGGTATCACTTGCCAATCTTTGTCTGCCGCTGCTGCAGCGCCGGTAGCAGCGCCAACGACGACAAACAATGATTTAGCCTCTCTGTTTTTGGCTCAGGCTGGAGGAAGGGGATATGGTTCTGCAAAAAGTGAAATGTTCAAGATGTTACAAATTAAAGAAGCTCAATTGAAGCATATGATCGAAAGCAATGTCTTTAAAGATGAAAAATTAAAAGAGGCGACCGCTGCTTTGGCCCAAATTCAAGGCGATATTCAATCAGTGCTTCTTGGCGGGTCCTACGCAGGTGAAATCGTGGCAAAAGGACTTGCTGGAGATAAAAATATGAAAGCTTTTGACGAGATCCCAGTTTCCAGTTTATGGGATGGTATCGCAAAGGGTATGCAACTGCAGTTTGCCAGTGCAGCTGGTGATTTTGCAAGAGAAAAAACAAAGAAAATGTTTGACGTTCTTGGCGGTGGGCTTATTGATACATTTACATCTCAGGTGCGTAGTCTTTTTTCCGATTTGAATGCATCTATTTTTCACGGAGGCATGAAGCCTTTCGACAAGTCAAACTTGGAAGCATGGGCCAACATTATTAATGATTCTATGATAACTCTAAACACCATGGTTGAAAACGGTGCTGGGTTTGGTCTGCGTGGAATGGATATTACATCACGCCAGTCAGAAGAAGAGAGCTCCAGTGAGCCTGCGCCAAAGCCTGATCAGGCAAAAATTGGTGATGCTTGGACTGAGTTTGCCACCATTAACGCAGAAGAGTTTCTGCTGTTTATCGAACAGATGCAGCAGGCTAAAGAGTATTACGACGATGGGGATATGATTATTTTTTATGCGGACAAGATTTGTCAAATGTTAGCAGTGATATATAAACTGCTCGACGAATCAAAAGCGTCATTTAAAGATTTTACCACCAAACTTTCTTCTAATAAAATGATGCTTAAGGGTATGCAGAGCTATTTTAAGAACTATTTTACATATCTTTACAAAGCTGTATGTGTGAGCGCTGGTGATGAGCAGGGAGCGAAGACCGGTTTAATCCTTGGCGCCTCTAACAACTATATGCGTGGCATGGGTGATGGTGGCTTTAATAACGGTGCATTCAGCGGCTCCCCTGGATTCTAAGGCTAAACCATGATTAAAAATTTAATAAAAAAATATATTTTTGTTTCATTAATTTTGTGTACAACGCTGAGTGCTGCTCAGGTTGCCTCTCCTGTCAATGTTAAGCTTGATCACGTTGATGTTGCACGTATTGACGTCGTGGCAGAAAAGTACAGCAAGCAGTTTTCGCATGCAAAGAGGATGAAGAGCTTGAGAAATTGGGGATTGGGTATCGGGGTTACTGCTTTAATTGCATGGATTGTTTATGACAGTTATTTTCGTAAGCATGAGGTTGGCGAGATCAAAATTATTGATGAAACTGCGAAAAAAAAGCTTGAAGCTGCCAGGTTACAAGATTTGGAAGAAGAGCATGAGCGTAATAAAAATCCATTAAAAGCTATTCCTTTCATCATAAAAACGGCAATAGTTTTAGGTATTGCGCAATCGCTGATAGATGCTTTTTGGAATGCGGCCGGTGCTGGGTCAAATTTGTTTCATGGGCTTTTTTCCATAGGCAACGTTGCCGACGTGAAGTCTTTTCAACAAAAACAGGCGCAAATTAAAGAATTATTGATCAGGCTTGCAACATTGCCGGAACTGAATGGAAAGGTGGTATTACCATCTACTGAAGATAAAGTGCTTTTTGAAATATCTTTGTCAGACGTTATTTTGACGCACAGAACGATGATTTATTTCCTTGAAGATATGCTTGGTTTTATCAAATTTTTGGTAACATTGGCGCATGGCAAAGAGAGCTATGAGTTTGCAGCTGTCACCGGACATTGTGCTCTTATTTCAGCTGAATTTAATAAGGCCTCTGACAAAATTACTTTAATTGTGAACCATGATCAAAAAATTGATAGACAGGCCTTTATCTCAGACTTTGCTCTTTTTTGTAGAAAATTTACAAAATTTGTTTGCGATTGTGGGGTAAACTTGTATGGACAAGATTTTTTGCAAAAATAAGACTTTAATTTTATTATTTCTATTCTCCTCTTGCTTGGCCGATGCGTCCCAAGTTGCTGAATTGGAATCTGCTTCAGCTGCGTTTGATTCGCTGGATGTTTCAAGTTTTGCTAATTTTCAGCGCAACATCGTGCTTGATGAAGATTATAATTCTGGTGAAGAAACTGGCTTAGACTTAAACGACAGTTTTTCAGTCAATAGTTATTCAAAAAGCAAAAGAAGTAAATTTTATAAAACTTATATCGCAAAATACTATCCAAAGGCCTATGTTATTCAAGAAAAATTTCTAAAAATGACGGTTGATGAGGTTGCTGCTTCTTTAAACGATATAATTTATGTTTTTGTCAAAGAGCCATGGTTTTATTTTCAGAACACTCGCAAGGGCTTCAGGCTAATCTATTTTTGGGAATACATTATTGATCAGCTTGCAATATTGCATGATTTTTTGATGAGAGCTCGAGTTGATAAAAAAACAAAAAAAATATTTTGGCCCAATGAAAAGCCTAAATATAATTTCTGGAGCAACTTTTCAAGCTTTTCGGCAGATCCAAATTCGTATGCTCTTTCTGATTATTTAAAAGAGCATTTTATTAATGTTTATGCCGATTTTTACGCACTTTCATTCGACTATCACGTAAAAATGTTTAACGAAGGCGTTTTGCTCAAAAAAATCAATCAAGCAAATCGATATATTTATGAAATAGATTATATTTTGAATAGGCTAAAAAGCACTCCAAAGGATGCTGATTATGCCGAATCAAGAGACACTTGTAAGCAGGTGCTTGGAGTTTTGAGAAAAAAGCTGGGTTACGATAACTACATGAATTCGTTTAATGGTAACGCGGCAGGGCAGGGGGTTGTCTAAAATGATAAAAATTTTAAGGTATTTTAGTTTACTTATATTTTTTATCAAGGCGTCCAGTTTTGGTGTTGTTTCTATGCCGGACATCGATGAAGCAAAAAGCTTTATCAGCAGCTTTATAAACCATTATGAAAGCAATCCAGAGGGGCGTTATACCCACGAATATCATCCGTTTTTATTGCAACACACAGCCCAAAGCTTGTGTGAATTGACTTCTCGACTTAAGTCTGAAGGTCTTAACATTGCTGGCCGAATCATTATTCTTGGCTATGAAGAAAATGCGATTCCTTCGTATTATACAGATTTTACTCGTCCCAAAATTAATGATGAGGCGGTTTCAAAAAAACGCGAGGGTTGGACCAAAAAGCTTCATAATAAATTTGGTTTTATGACAGCTTTTTTATTTAAAGATATTAATATTCTGTCGGCAAAACATTTTGCTGGTAAGACGCCCGTTTTTGATCATGTTGATTTTGAACATTTGGATGTTGATACGATTCCAATTTTTGATGATAGGGCTGGGATTTTTCAGGAACATGCTTTTGGTGAATCTCTAGGACTGGCATGCAATGCTTATGATTCTGTTGTAAGCAAATACATAAAAAGTGACTATTTTGGTATTTTGAAAAATTTAGTTGAATTTTGGAATATTGTTTATAAAAATTCATTAAAAACAGGCGCCAAGGAAGTCGCCGGAACTCAGGATATTTTATTTTCGATAGAACATGTCAAAAGTCTTATTGATTCGAAGGTTCAACTATGTAGATTTTTTGTTGGGCCAGACCTAACTTATCCAATAGAAATTTCTTGCAAGCAGGCAAAAGGTGTAACAGTTCACGCACAAAAATTTGTTAAAAAAATAGTATCCAACCTTGTTCCACGAAATGGGAAAAAGACGGTTTATGTATTTTGTAGTTTTGTTGATGGTGTTGGTAAAAGTACAATGCTTGGTAATATCAAAAATTGGATGGAGTTTGGTGATAATGTTGATGCATTCAAGCATGTGGACAACACGTCATCTCAGCTCGCTGATATTTTCGAATATAATAAAGATGTTTTTATTGCAGATCTTCCAGCTCAAATAAGTCATTTTACATACAAGCCTGACGGATGCGTTTATACAGCTGTTGAAAATGAGTTAAAATCGCCGGAAATCACCAAGCTTAAAGCTTTTATAAATAACAACAAAGCGTCTATCACTGCCGCTCATAACGAGCGTGTTGCAAAAGTGGCTAACATTATTCAGCGCGATGGCTATCTTGCACCAGCTCTCAACGACATTTCCAGACCTGAATTTTGGTTTATCAAAAACCTTTATCTGTTGAAGACTTTGAAAGATAATAAGTTTATTACTTTTTCATGTGATGGAGTTAACTATCTTTTTAATTCCTCAAATATTTCCGATATAAGAATTTTAATGAAGTTGGAGAATGTTCGTTCAGAGGGGCTAAAAAACGTAGAGTCCGAGCAGATGCTTTTCAGTCTTGGCATCAGAATGCCTTTTCCCTACGAAAAGTTTGTTTCAGATTTAATTTCACGGTTGAAAGCTCACGAAGTTGAAGAGGTTGTTTTTGTTGATTTTTTAAGTATGTATCCACGCTCATCTCGTGAAAATTTGCGAATTAACTATCTCTTGCAACAACTTGCTTTGCTTAATCAAAATTTTGACAAAAAGAATAGCTTTTATGCTGACTTTGTTGGTGGGGGTGGACGACTTTTGAGTTGTTTGATGGACCCTAAAATGCATGTTAAGTTCAGGGAATCATTGACGGATGAGGCTTTATTGCGATTTAAATTGTATCGTATGATACAGGATTATAGACATGGCGACCTGACTGGTGTTTCAATTAATGAGATAACTCAGGCTCTTCAAGGCTCTTTTGTAAACAAAAAAGATTTGTCTTACTTTGCTTTTCTAAAAAAAAAGGTAGCTGATAAGCTTGAGCTAGAAACCAACAACTTGGATAGGGTTTATGGCCTATCCAAGTCTTTTATTAATGTTCAACAGCTTTCATTTAAACGGTTGAATGCATTTTCTCGCTTACTACAAGATCTTTTTGCGATGAAAGTTGATCATCAACGCTTGAATGACCTTTGGAGCAGCTGTGGAATGCTTTTGCCTGAGCCATCTCAAACGCAGCAAGATTCTGGAGCTTGCGATTTATTTATAAGAACTAGTTCGAATACCACAGTGCATGCTATTTACAGCTTTGATCCTGAATGTAAGTCAGACCAGGTATTGACGCCATTTTTGAGAACATTACGTCAAAACTGGTATGCTGCTATTTCAAATATTTTGCAATCCAGACCGAAGTGTGGATTTGATGGCAAAATATTAATAGAACGGGAATTTATTCGAGTATTGCCATATTTTCTGGATATCGGCAAAGATGGCAATTATTACATATTCCACAGAACCTGTTCTCCGTATATTAAAGATGATTACAATCCAAACTTTTTTGGAAACTTGAAGGTTTTTAATCAACCCAGGCTGCCAATGCAAAATAAGTGTGTCGATTTTGCCGATGTTCCGTATTTGGCCTATTTTCCGCCTGTTGTTACAAATTGCGGAGTGTTCGGTTTTGACTGCAATTTGGCAAATTTAAAAAATAATATTTATGTTGGATCTTGTACTGGATACATTGTGCAAAAAAATCAAATCGAAACCGATAGTACCTACGTTATGCCAACTTCAAAACTGTCCGAGCTCATGGAAAAGGCCGATTCTTCTTGGAAGTGGTTGCATGATTGGATGGTAAAGGAAGCCGAAAAAAATAAAGAGTTTAAACCAATTGAACTGCTGACAGAGGAATTAAAGTCAAAGACGGATGCGAAAAAAGGTGCCGATCAAAAACAAGCCGAGGATTCATCTTTAAATAATTCAAAAAACAATATTGTTGGCAGAGCTACCAAAATTTATTTAGGGCGGAAAAATCAAAGGGCCGCCGCTAGGCTGTTTGTTCGCTTAATAGCTACGCTTGAGATGATTTTAAAAGATCCAGATGGAGATTTGGCTGTTCGTTTTGGCGACCGTAAGGACTTTGTTTCAGCGATTCAGCTTTTAGAAATGGTTACCATTCCTAACTATTTTGGAATTTTATTTAAACAAAAACTTTTTAAAAATTATGAAAATGTTGAACCTTATCCATCGTGGAATTTTTGGAATTCTGTCGGTTAAACAGCAATATCCATGCCTTGCATTTCTATCTGGATGTTGCCTTCCCACTCATTTTTGATTACGTAGCCGACTAAGTCAAAGGGCTTATCTTTTTGATTCTGCAAGACATTATACAGCTCAGGCCGATTAAAAAAGATAACAGGTTTTATAACTCCGTCGGCAAAAATTGTGCATTTTACGTGCAAGTCCTTGAGTAATTGCGGGGTTTGCAGCTGTGTAACATTTTTAACTAAAAAAAGTGGCTGCGGATTTTGATTTCCGAATGGTTCAAGTTGTTCAAGATCATATAAAAGTTTTTTGTTAAGTTCAGGCAGCTGAACAAATCCGTCAATATCTAATTTGGGTGCAAGGTCTTCAGCCGCGACATGCAGCAGAATCTCTTCTTCAAGCTTTTCTTTAAATAATGCCAATTTTTCTTGTTTAATTTTTAGGCCAGCAGCCATTGTGTGGCCGCCAAAACTGATTAGTATGTCTTGAAATTTTTCAAGCGCTTGAAAGAGATTAAATTCCGGTATAGATCGACAAGACCCTGCCGCAATACCTTTGTTTAGATGAAATAAAAATGTTGGTTTGCCGTAATTTTGAGTCAATTTCCCGGCCACAAGCCCTATAATTCCCGCGGGCCAATTACCGCTGGCCGCTACGATTATATTTTCTTTTTGTATGTCAATTTTTTTGCTGAATATCAAATATTCGATTTCTTCATAAATTTGACGATCTATTTTTTTACGCTCTTCATTAACCTCTTTTAAAACCTGACCAATTCGTGAGACTTCGTTGGTGTCTGCACTGACCAAAAACCTTACGGCTTGTCGTGGGTCACTCAGTCGTCCAAGTGCGTTGATTTGTGGCGCAATCATAAAACCAATATCAAGCGAGTTATAATTTTTTTTTATTAGGTTAGAATTGCTTGCCAGTACTGTAAATGCGGTGCTTTGCTGTTTATTTGTTTTGCCAAGTCCGTATTTTACCCAATATCTGCTTTCACCTGTCAGCGGTGTGACATCAGCGATTGTTCCAAGCATTAGCAATTCGTAGATCTTGTCTGGAAGTTGTAGGTTTTTGACTTCATAAATTAAGCTTACAAGCTTAAATGTTACGCCAACGCCAGCAAGCTCTTTATATGGGTATTCACAATCGTGTTGATTGGGGTTGACTATTGCCAGAGCGTCAGGCAGGTCGACCAGCGGTTGGTGATGATCTGTTATTACCAGGTCAATTCCAAGATTGCGGGCTGTTTTTGCCGCCTCGAATGCTGTTATTCCGTTATCTACTGTGATTATTAATTTATAGCCGGCTGCTGCAGCTTTTTGTACTGCATCACTTGAAAGCCCATAGCCATCTTTGCGCATGGGTAAAAAATAATTTATATTTGCGCCCAGTGGCAAAAGTCCGATGAGCAGAAGGGATGTTGATGTAATACCGTCAACGTCGTAGTCACCGAATATTAAAATTTTTTCTTTATTTTCAATGGATTGCAAAATTCGTTCAACCGCAGCGTTAATATTTTTCATTTTTTGTGCTGGCGGAACATCTTTTTCTTTTGAACAAAATAAAAAATCTTGAATTTGTTCAGAAGTTAAGAAATCTCTTTTGACGAGTGTTTGAGCGACAGGGAAACTAAGATTATTTTGTTGAGCGACTTGTTGAACTAGCACGTTATCAATCTCTTTCATTCGCCAAACATATTTTTGGCCCTGGGTTATCAAAACGCCAGGGCCGGTATTCTGATGCGATTGTTTATGTTTAGATTTTTGTAGTTCCATCTCAGCTATCTTATTCGTTTATTTTTTTCATTGTCGGAAACAGAATAACATCTTTGATTGAGCTAGTGTTGGTCAAAAACATTGTTAATCTGTCGATGCCCAAACCTACACCAACTGCTGGAGGTAGGCCGTATTCAAGTGCTGTTATATATTCAGCATCGTAATGATGAGCCTCTTGGTCACCGTGTTGACGAGCTTCAACTTGCATTTTGAATCGTTCGGCTTGATCAAATGGATCATTTAGCTCTGTAAAGCCGTTTGCCAGCTCCATGCCGTTTGCAAAGAGTTCAAATCTCGCAGCAAAGCTTGGGTCTTGTTCGTCTCTTTTTGCCAACGGCGACGTTTCGATTGGATATCCGATAATAAATGTTGGTTGGACGATTTTGCCTTCGACAAAATGTTCAAACAATGCGAGGATCTTTGATCCGTATGGGGCTTTTAATGAAATTTCGATATTGTTATCTTTAATTAAAGTATCGATATTTGCTGGGCATGTTTGGTCTTTAGTAAGCCCACCAATTTTAATTAAAGACTCTTCCATTGTTAATTTTGCGAATGGAGGCGTAAAGTCAAGCGTTTGATCTTGAAATGAAATTTTGTATGACGGAAGATTTTTATTAATTACGTAACTTATCAGCTGTTCGGTTAAATCCATTCCAGCTTTGTAATCCCCGTGAGCCATATAAAATTCTAACGTCGTAAACTCTGGATTGTGGCGCTTTGAAACACCTTCGTTTCTAAAACATCGATTTATTTCAAAAACTCTGTCAAATCCACCAATTACAAGTCGTTTCAAGTAAAGCTCTGGCGCAATTCTTAAATATAAATCCATGTCATACGCGTTATGATGTGTGACAAAAGGCTTTGCTGCGGCACCACCTGGTATCGGGTGCAGCATTGGTGTTTCAACTTCCATAAAATCTAAATTTTGTAGAAATGTTCGAATTGATTGCACAATTCCGGATCGTTTTTTAAATTTTTCTCTACTTTCAGGATTACTGATCAGGTCAAGATATCGTTGTCTGTAACGCTGCTCAATATCGCTTAGACCGTGAAATTTTTCAGGCAGCGAATGTAGGCATTTGCTCAATAAATCGATTTGAGAAACTTTTAATGTAATCTCGCCAGTTTTGGTGGTAAACAATGTGCCTTTTAGCCAAACAATATCGCCTATATCGATGTAATTTTTAAAATTATTAAACGACTCAGGATCAAGATCATCTTTTTTTAAATAAAATTGCAGCTGACCGCTTCTGTCTTGAATGTGTCCAAAAAAAGTTTTACCGTGGTCGCGCAAACGTATCATTCGTCCTGCAACAGAAACCTCTTTTGGTGCCAATGGATCTTTTTCAAACTCTTCGATAGATCCGTGAGTTGTTGTTGAGACTGGCTTGTATGCCGGCCAAGGTCTTTTGTTTTCAGCATTCATTTTATTGATTTTTACAAGCCTGATTTCGTTTTCATTTACTGTCTGGCCAACTTCATTGGAGACGTCATTTTCTTTTTTAATCATAAAATCCACCAAATTCGTATAATCTTAAACCTATGTAAAGACCCGCTTTTACAGCACGCTTTAAGGTACTAAATTATATGATAATATTCAATAAAATCTGATAAATTTTATACAAATTTAAATTTTATCGTGTAAGCTTAAACGTCAAATCTTTGTAGATAAAACTTTTTCCTAGTCGAGGTTTTAGCTTTAATTTAAAAAATATAGGAATTAATTTTTATGAATAAAATACTTATTTGTGCGATTGTTTTTATTGTTACGACTGCATATTCACAGCCTTCCGATACGGTTAATGTTGACGCCTCAATCGATTTTAATAAAGTAAACTGTAGCCAGACGGTTGAAAAGTCATTGTTTGCAGGTATTGAGTCAACCATGAAAGGCATGGAAGATAATATTTTAAAGCTGATGCGAGAACTTGGCGAACTTAAAATGCAGATGCAGGAATTAAAGACTAAGGTTAAAAAGAAATTAGACAGTCAGCAGGATGTTGTCGAGATACACGAGCAAGAGCCTGCTGACGACACAAAGACTTCTGCGGTAGCGACTGTTGATAAAGTTATTATCGGTACGACTTCAAGTGTTGATAGTATAGTTACATCTTCGGTTGGTGCTGAGGTCAAACACAATTTACCATTCAACGACATTTCAAATGTGGTTGTCCAACCAAAGATTTCTGATAATTAAATTTTTTAAATTTATCGCATAACGTCAAATTTTATCCCGATTTGCAGCTGCATTTGTACTGATTCAAAACCTTTATCAGATCAAGTGTTTCAAATTCGATACGACTTCTTGCAGTTTTTTGAAAAATATTCTGAAACAATCGATTCAATCAGCGTCTGCAGGCCGAATTATAAAAATTGTTAAATGTTTGAAGTAATAGATACAAAGAGTTGTTTGATGTGGCATAGTCAATGTATAGCCCTAAAATTTGGATAATATGCTTTGTGGGTTTTGCGGGGCGGCTAAATCCCAAATTTTTGCTGATTCATCCAAACTGCGGTCATTTGTATCAATGTTCAATTTAAGGCAAATAGCTTGCAAACAAACATTAAATGCCGTTGCATAATTTTCAAGCCCCAATATTTTCAAGCACTTTATTATTCTGGTTATTCTTAGCGTATTATGCATATCATGGATTGTTAAGGCTGCTACGGTTTGGTCAAATTTAGCTTCGTCGATTGATACTATTACAACGTCTTGATCGCGAGTTGTGCCTTGTGTTATGTTTACATTTAATTTGTAATAACCGTGAACGACTACTTGAAAAGATCTAATAATTCGATCTATCGAGGCATGGTCAGATTTGAATTGATCAACCGTTGCGGTTGTCCAAGTTTCTGCATTTGGATTTTTTCCTGCCTGATAAAGCGGAAAAAGCCACTGAATAAAATGATGACTACCCTCAAATAATGTAGAATTATACGCATCTTTGGCGGTTAACTCATCAATCACATTACGCCACGTCATTAATTTATTATTGTTTCTATCATCAGCTGTCACTCCAATCTCATCGCGATAAAACCCTAAAATTCTTGAAGGTTGACCTGGGAGTGGTGGGTTGGTGTTGCTAGTAGGTGACGTAAAGCCTGTTTTGGCGGTTGATTTTTTAGCCAAATAAATTCCCATGCCACCAAGAGCTACAGCACCAACTACAACCGTTCCACCCAGCGCAATGTTTTTAAGCATAGATGTTTGTTTTTTGAGCTTACGTTTTTTAGTGTTAGTTGGCTTATTGTTAATTATCTCTTGCTCTGGCTCTTCTACTGCTTGATTTTGCCGCTCGTTTTCTGCCATTTCTGTCATTGCAAAAATTGGCGTATAACAGCTGCATGCAAGCAAAAAAACGATCTTAAAATAAATTATATATGCTTTATTCATATTATAAGTACTCCATCATTAAAATAATCAAATTTAAGAAATTAGTAGTGCTCATTCAAAAAATATAAAATATAACCGTTTGTGCTGGTTCAGTACATATGAGACTAAATTAACCTACTCAGGATTTATAGTATAACTCAGTGGTTGAATAACGCAACGCCTGTTGTCATCGCACTTTGTTGTAAAAGGCACTGAATTCTTTCAGCCTGTAACGCAAAATCTCGAGCTTTGGTGGTCAGTCGTACTGATAGTAAAATTCGTACTTAACGATGCCGGCAGTGTATTTTGTGAAATGACGCACCGCTGTGAATTGTTTGAATATTGCAGCTGAATCGAGTTGAATAGTTGCATGATAGCTTTTTTATTTTAACTTGATAAAATTATTTGAGTAGCTTAACCACTAAAAATTTCTTGTTTCAGAGGATAAACAGATGTTGGATTTGCGCAGAATTATTATTTTATTAATATCGGCGGTTACTTTATTAGCCGGTGTTTTTACATACTGTTTTTATCGTAATAGCCGAGTATTTGCTGATTACGAAGCATTTGTAAAACAAGAAAAAAAATTAATAGCCGATAAAGACGTTAAAATTTTACCATCAAGGGTTATTTCTTCAAAAACAGGGAAAACGTGGCTTGATGTCCAAAAAGACGTCAAAGACACTGTTGTGCAGGTCTTCTCTCAAACATCTGAAGTTAATCTTTTGGAACCGTACAAAACGCCGAGCCAGAACGAAGGAGCAGGAAGTGGCTTTTTTATTAATGAAAAGGGTGATTTTGTAACAAATTATCATGTGGTTGCCCAGGCTCTGAATGTACAGATTCAGATACCATCGTTTGGACTTGAAAGATTTGATGCTGAAATCATCGGAGTAAGTCCTGAGCGAGACATTGCATTGCTTCGTCTTACCGCTGAGTCTCGCAAAAAAATAACGCAAAAGCTGATTAATATTCCGTTTTTACGGCTTGGTGATTCTGATGAAATACTTCGATCACAAGAGGTTTTGGCGCTTGGTTATCCGTTAGCCCAATTTAGATTAAAAAGTACGCTGGGTATTGTTAGCGGCCGTGAACGACATGGTGTATTCGGTTACATTCAAATTACTGCACCACTTAATCCAGGCAATTCTGGAGGACCATCGTTAAATGTTGATGGTGATGTTATAGGTATTAATACAGCGATGATTGCTGATGCGCAAAATGTTGGATATATCATTCCAATCAATGAAGTCAAAAATGCGCTTACAGATTTGTACAAAGTTAAGCTTCTTCGCCGGCCAACTCTTGGATGTTTATTTGCAGCAGCTACGCCTGAGCTTGTTGACTATCTTGGAAATCCGGGGGATGGCGGTTGGTATGTTGTAAAAGTATTTGATAAAACATTGCTACACGATGCAGGTGTACTGGACGGCGATATGTTGTATGAAATTAATGGATATCGTGTGGATATGTACGGCGAAATGAATGTACCTTGGAGCGAGGACAAAATTTCTTTGTTCGAATTATTAAACAGATTAAGAATTGGCGATCCGATGAAATTTATGATTTATCGTAAAGGCCAACGTAAAATTTTCAATTTTAATCTTGAACTGAAGTATACACCACCGGTTAGGGTTGTTTACTCTGAATTTGAGCCTGAAATGATGGATTATGAAGTGATTGGTGGCATGGTTGTTATGCAATTGACGCTAAATCACGTCAGCAAGCTCATTCAATCATCGCCTAATTTAATTAAATATATGCGTTCAGATATTTTGCATGATTCTGCCTTAATTGTAACGCATGTATTGCCAAACTCTCAAGCTCGAAAAACTAGAATTTTGCGTCCCGGTGACATTTTGACAGAGGTTAATGGGGAACTAGTCGAGTCTTTATCCGACTTTAGAAAAGCTGTCAAAAAGAGCCTTGGAAGCGGATATTTGACCGTAACAACTGATGAAAAATTGTATGCTGTTCTTTCTGTCTATAAAATACTGAAAGACGAAGACATGCTGTCTTCATGCTTCTTTTATAAAAAATCGAAGTTGTTAGAAGAACTAGCTAAGAAAAAATAAGATTTTAACATGCGTGAAAAAAAAAGATTGGATTTATTAATTGCTGATCAAAATTCGCATCTTTCTCGTAATCAAATTCAAAGCTTTATTTTGCAACGTAAGGTAAAAGTTGATGATAGGATTATTGATAAAGCTGGAACTATAGTTGCGGTGGATTCAAGAATTGAGTTCGATGCTCAAGTTCCAAAATATGTCAGTCGTGGCGGCTTCAAGCTTGAGGCCGCCTTAAATCATTTTAATATCGACGTCAAAAATTTAGTGGCCATGGATGCAGGCATTTCAACCGGCGGATTTACAGATTGCTTGTTGCAACGTGGCATCAAAAGAGTCTATGGTATTGATGTTGGTCAAAGCCAGGTTCATGAACGTATAAAACAAGATCCACGCGTAACATTGTTTGAAAAAACAAATTTGCGGCTTCTTGAAAGACTGCCAGAAAAAGTTGATCTTGTTACGCTTGATCTGTCATTCATTTCTATATTAAAGGTCATGCCAGCTATCTTAAATCTGATTAAGCCTACCGCTTGCATAATCACGTTAATCAAACCGCAATTCGAGGCTGAACGAGAAGATATTCGTCGAGGCGGCGTTGTAAAAGATGACAGCGTCCATCAACGAGTTATAGAAAAAATAAAAAACGGCATGAGCGAGAATGGCTTTAAATGCGCAGGAATTATCGACTCACCAATTTTGGGTGCAACTTCGGGTAACAAAGAGTTTCTAGGCTTATTTCAAAAAATTTAACGATAGTATTTACTGTTGTTAGCTTGTTTAATTAAGATATGAATAGTAACGATAGTGACTTTTTCTGTTTTAATTTTGTAGGGATTGGCATGAAGATAGTAAGTCAAATTGTTTTCAACGTGTTTTTTTATGTAGCGTTATTTTGTCGACTGGGAACTACTAATATTGTTGCCGCCTGCGTAGATCCAGAATCTACTAAACCGAACCCAACGCTACTGAAGATTCATATTAAGGAACACATCGAAACCATAGAAGCCCAAATAAAAAAATTATTAGGTGATGGTGAGTATAGCGCGATTTATGAAGGAGTATTCGTAAATAACAGACTTGAAGATAAGTATCTAATACATTTAAATCGTATACGGGATTTATTTAGAAAATATAAAAACTTGCATACCTCAGATGTTCCATTTTCTGACTGTCCGCTTAAGGCTCTTAAACCATGTGGTTTTGTTCGGATGGCTAGATTGTTTGCGATTACATGCAATTTCGGTGCAACAAAAATCAGTCATGAATGTCAGGTATATTTTAGTCCGAGCGGTAATTGGCCTAAAATTGATATTGATCCTTTAACGCTTTATAAGATTCATTTAATGCCAATAGCTGCTGATGTAGAACAGTTTTGGGTTGAGCTACTACAACACGCAGTTAGCGACGGTATACTTAATCGCAATATTATAAGATTCAAAATACTTCCACTGGATGAAGCTGATCTGTCGGAATATGGCTTGCCTAGAATTGTTTTTTATTTCACTGATAAAAATAAGGCTCAGGCCGTTTTGGATAAATTGTATGAAATTTACCGCAATACTCCTGGATCTGGTATTTTTCCCAGATTTAATGAAAAGGTAACAGATCTTATTTATTTTGCCCATGGAGATCGTGAAGCTAAGATAGAATATATTGATGAAAAAATTAAAGATATTGATAGGGAAGGGCTTGATACAGATACGCAAGTCATACTTGATTCTCCAGGTTATTCCCAAGCCAAAATCGAGCGAATCAAGCATGCGGCTGGTGGGACTTTTAAGTACGAAACGCCAGAAATGGTCTACTATTCGCAGGAATACGGTGAAGAGAAATATGGCGCAAAATTGCCTGATGGCTATTTTCATTTAAAAAATCCCGCTAAACAATAGTCTGCTACTCTAAGGCGATACAAGGAGTTTTTTGATCTAAGTTTTTTAATATTCAAGCTCTCAAATTTAGAAGAAGCTAAAATTTTTACTTTTTCTAAAATCTTCAAGAGTATCTGTTTGTCGAGTTTTTTAAGATCTTTTTTGGCTTCGTCGGTAAAAATGATTGCATACCCAATACATGGCTGATGTACCATGTTTATTTCCTTTTACCCAAAAATGATCGCTCGATTTCATCGATGGTATGAGTTTTGTTTTTTTTAGACATAATTTTTTCGGCACGCTTCACATCATAAGCATCTTCAAGCTCTTCTAACATGGCCTCATACGCTTTAATATCAAGTTGAACCGCAACAGTTTTACCACCTTCATTTACAAGAAATTTTGGCTGAAATTTTTGTTTTTTCATAAACATATCCTTTCTTAATTTTCAAATTTAGCATATGGTCAAAATTATAATAAACAGGCTTATACATTAAGGTCAATATTCTAAAACAATATCTGGATCAGCGCTACCAGCAATTTAACAAATTTTTAGATGCGGCCTGCAGGCCCCGATCTGGAGCTATTTTACAGTGGACTTTTTAAAGAGATGCAAAAAACGCCTGTGCTAATTTTGATGTTTTATATTTTAAACTTTGTCGCATCAATCTTATCATCAACCCCAATATTTTTCAAAAACATCTCGTCGTGCGAAACCACCATCAGCGCGCCTTTATAGTTTTGCAAAGCCCGCTCCATGCTAGAAATGCTCTCCAGATCCATGTTATTTGTTGGCTCATCAAGAATTAAAAAATCAGGATCGTTCAGCAGAAGACGTGCAAAAAATACTCGCGTAGTTTCTCCACCGCTCAGCGATTTTATCTGTCTTGATAAATCTACATAACTCAAATTAACCTTATCCAGTGCTACTTTTGCGCGCATCAAAACATCCCAATCATCGCCAATAATTTCAAAATCTGATTGAGCTGCGTTGCCTGAATTTATTTTTTCTAGCGCGGCCAATTTTTGATCGATGCCAAAAACTACTGCAACAGAATCTTCTTTGTTTGCAGAAAAATTTTGCGGCAGGTAACCAATTTTGCCATCAACAAAAATAGCTCCTGATGATGGCTTTAACTCGCCAACAAACACGCGAATGAGGGTGGTTTTGCCAACTCCGTTGCTGCCGACAAGCCCTGTTTTTTGGTGGCCCAGACTGAGCGAAATGTTTCTTAAAATATTTTTTTCGCCGACTGAATAAGATATATTTTCACACACCAAATTATGTTTTGACATAAAAACTCCTTTCAAACAAAGTCAAGGCGTTTTTTCAGAGCCTTGTACGACCAAAAACCAATGCCCGCCCACATAATTAATAGTGTTCCGCAGCATATCCAAAAATTAATTGATCCTTCCTGGCCCAGCAGCGCAGCACGCATGCCTTCGGCCATGTAAATAATTGGATTGAATAATATTATGTAAGACAGCTTTGGCGCAGTTGCATAAACTCCATACCATGAAAAAGAGTATCCACCCAAAAACCAGAGCGGAAACATGACTCGCGTCCACAAAATATCAAACTTGTCCATCGATGGAATAAGCGCCGAAACCAGTAATGTTGCAGTGGCACAAAACAAATTTATCAACACTGTAAAGCATAAAAGCTTTATCCACGAAATGGCGTAAAGATCAAGCTTGTTCCACAAAATTAGTTTGGCCAGTGGCAATGAAGCAAAACTCATGAGTGTTCCGATGGTTGCATAATAAAATATGTGGCTGCACAAAACCGTCGCGGTATGCGTTGGCAGGGTTAAATAATACGAAATTGTGCGATCGCCTTCCAGATCGGATACAAACGTTACCGCGTTTCCGTAAAGCTCAAAAATGCCAACTGATGCCAGAATTCCACCAAGCTGGAATGCTCCAAAACTCTCTGATGTTCCGAATGATTGCATCAAGTATCCGGCTACAATCATTGAACATCCCGCCCAGATATAAAAATTGACGAATTTATCAAAAAGCACCTGGCGAATGTTCGTACATTTCAACAGCATTAACTGTTTTAAAATATCAAAATCGATTTGAAATATCATACTCATTGCGGTTCCTTATTTTCTTGCATTAACGCTAAAAATACATCTTCTAAATTCTTTTGTTTAAAATCTGACAACAACCTTGCCGGTGTATCAATTAACTTGATCAGTCCACCATCAAGAATGCATACACGATCGGACAAAACCTCGGCCTCATCAAGATAGTGCGTGGTCAAAATAACGGTAACGCCTTCCTGCTTGAGCTCTTTAATTTTTGCCCAGATTTGACGACGAATATGTGGATCAAGCCCCACTGTTGGTTCATCCAGTAACACAATTTTAGGATTGTGCATCAAGCTGCGAGCAATCATAAACCGCTGTTTGTACCCGCCCGAAAGAATGTTTGCTTTGCGATCCAGATAATCTTTGAGCTCAAACTGCTCAACCAACTTATTTAGTCGTTCATCGATTTCACTTTCTGACATTCGATGAAGCCGACCTGCAAAACGCAGATTTTGTTCAAGGGTTAAAAACCCGTCCAGATTTGGCTTTTGAGGGCAAAAACCAAGCTTTGATCGATAAGTTGCCAAATCGTTGTAGATAGACTTTCCATCAAAAGTTATTTCGCCCTCGGTTGCCGGGTGCAGCGTGGCGATTATTGATGAAAGCGTTGATTTGCCGGCTCCGTTGACGCCAAGCAAGGTAATAATTTCATCTTCGTAAATATCGATTGAAACGCCCTTGAGCGCGTCGATTGGTGGTAGGCCTTTTTGGGTATACCGCTTTTTTACGTTTTTTATTTGTAAAAGTATCTTCATAAAATAATCCTTCATAAAATTTGGGGAAAACAGCACAGATCTTCCTGAAAATCGGCTAATTGGTGGAGACGCAAAAAATCCCGACCAATGACGTTCAAATATCAGGCCAAGCTAGATACCCGCGCAAGCGCAGGTGTACGACAATTTAATTAAGAAAAATTAAGATGGGTACGAACACCAATGAATGCAGCAAGTAAGTTACTTGGTTTTTACCGAACACGGGAAAACGTTAATAAAGACTTCCACGGACGTACTCCTTTGAATAAAAATTTAGGACAATAATCTTTGTTATTTAAACACAAATTTTGCAGCCTGGCAATTTATTTTAAAAAATCGACGAAAAAAGGCTGATTTTAACACTTGTTCATAGTATTATTGCTCTTTTCTACCAATATTACGTACACTACAAATAGTTAGTGTATTTTTATATGAAGATATCATGAAAGACAAAAAAGCATTTTTGAGGCTAAGAAGAAATTATGAATAATTCTATAGATTTTAAATCAGAACAATCAATGCGAGACAAGTGGATTTGTGCTTTTTCATTTTTTCACATAATTTTTTTTGTATTTGCGTCATTGGCTGCGTTTCCTGTTATAGAATTTATTAAGTATCAAATGAATTTGCCTTCCTTGGCGTTAGTAGATGTACCTTTTTTGATATGGCTTGCTATCTTAATCTATGTTGCCACTATAGATCCATGGATTACTTATTATGTTGCGTATAAAAGACGAAATCAATTTTTTATATTGTTTACCATTATTAAATTAGCAATACTTCCCATCCTGTCTTTCTTTACAGTTATTATTTCGATGGGAAATCCGATTACTTTATTGTTATATCTTATGTTACTTTTATTTAATATTTATTATTTGGTTAGCTGCAGACAGCTTTACAAAATTAGTAATTCTAAGAATAACAGATAGATCTGTAACACGTTAGATAGTTTTAGTTTCATGTGAAAATACTGATTTTAACGTGATTTTCAATTTTTTGCTTTTTCATTTATACGTTGGGCCGATTGTTTGAGCTCAGCAATATCAGCTTTTGGTCTAAGTTGCGTTGAAATGTATCCCTCATATTTTTCGAAGTAAATTTGTTGCGAGGCCCACATTTCTTCAAAATTATACCATTCTAATTTTAAAATCTACCAAACATTGCGCCATGTCAAAACATGCATAGGTAGATTGATACATCGACTATGGCTTCTCGCATGCGGCTATTCATCAGAGCTGCAAAGAAAATGATAATTTTTTAGACCCCGCCAGCAGCGTGCGATTGGATGGGGCTTACCGAATTAAAATTTTCAAAATAAGGAAAAATGCCACTGCTATTTACAGCTAGCTTCCAATCGTAGATTTACAACCAAACGCAAAAAGCTTTATTTTAGAACTTATAATCTAATCCAATATTTACGTGGTAAGCATTATCGCTGCCCAATCTAAAGTCTTTTGGATTATACTCGCCACGAACAGGCTCAGCCAACTTGTTAAAGAAGTCGCCATCCAAAGGAATTCCTGCAACATCTTTAAAGTATCCGCCTGGAATAAACATTGCAAATCGTCCAAACAATGTTAAGTCCTTGATAATTTCACTCTTTGTAATCAAATTCAACTCAGTACCAAAATATTTTCTTGCCAAATCTGGTGAAATAAGAACTTTGCTGCGATCAACCGTATCGTAAATAATTTTGTGCGAATCACATGCATTCCAGAACATGGTTGCATTCGGATTAATATCAAAAGTTGAGTGGCCAATTTTTGGAGACCATGTTACGCCCAAGCCAAATGTTTGAATATCGGTGAAAGACATGTCAATTTCTACATTAAGAGTCTCATTTGTTGGAAGCTTATCTGGATTTGGCAGAGCCAGAGGACACTTTAACAGACGCATATCAAGCATAAATATGCTAGGAACGCGTTTGCCCATATAACTCTCATGTATGCCAATAAAACCATTGTATTTTTTGCTTTTTTGTTCTCTGTGTGGATCTGTATCTCCAGAAGCATAACCGTAAGATACTGCGAACTTCAGCTTGCATGGACGCCAACTGTACGCAGCATCAATAACCCCCATCCATCCTCTTAAATCATTTGTATAGCCTTGACGAAAGCGGTCATTAGCCGAAATCGTAGTTGCATCACCGGTATTTTTAAATATTGTTGAACCAGGAATTGTGCTTCCGTTTGTGTTGTTAACAGGATCGTAATTTACTTCTGCAGCTTTTTGAGCTGTAATATTAGGTTGTACTGTGGTGTCAACATCTGAAATTCCAGCCTTCTTGCCTGTGCCATCATTCAAAATATGGCTGTAATATTCACGCAAGTTAGAATCTGATCCACGTTCAATATTTGGAATATTTCTGTCAATCGACATTAATTTTTCTTGCCCAAAGTTGAAAGCTACTTCTCCACCCCATTCAAAATCTTTCCATACGTGTTCAAGGCCTAATCCAGCAGCGCCAAGAGTTGTTTTTGCATCCGGATTAATTTCAACCCATTGATCAGATGCAAAGTCACACATTGCATACGGCTCAAGTTGTAATTTTCCGTACTTAGCATTATCAACCGGCTTCCACAATAATCTTGCAGCAATTAAATCGTCCTCTTTACCTATGCCACGCCAAGGAGTTGTTCTTCGACCGATATAATATCCCCTTACAGGCTCAATGACATCGCTGAAACTTTTTTCATGTTCTTCAAATCTTGCGTAATAAAGGTCATACCATAGCGTATCTTTAACAATTTCACCGTTTAAATTAATACCAGGAGCTGATTTATCATCGCCTGCATAATTATATAATCCTAAAAATTCTTGATTTTGGCCATAAATGCTGCCGAGGGCGATACCACGACCAAGTTCAAACGGAAACCAACCCGCTTGTAAATAATGAATTTTATCTCCACCGTTGCCAAAAATAGCATTCAATCCAACTCGCAACCATGCTTCTTTGAGCCATAGAAGCGACCGTCCGATTGCGTGGGAGTGTTGACCGAACAAAGTCTCACTCATTTTTAAAGAAATTGGAGTGGATGATCCAGCGTCTCGATCAGCATACTTCAAAGCATAACCCCAAACACCTTTGTGGCGAATAGAAAGGTAAGCTTCGATTGCATCGTATCCATACTTCTTTTCGCCATACTCAAAATCAAGATTTAAATCCATAGTCTCTTTGAAATAGTTATTTTCATCTGGAATATTCTTGTTTAGCATGTAAGCATTGTCTTCGTAGAATGTTTCAATTTTTAATCTTCCATCAAAAGTTAGCTTATAATCGCCTTTTTCAATAGAAAGATTTGGCTTTGTCCCTGGAATAGTTTTTTCTTTTAAAACAAATAGCTCTTTTCCTGTTAACTGACGAGCGGACTCCGTGTCATCTGCCAACAAAATCCCTGCAGTCAACGCTAAGCAAAAAACCACCCGCTTAATAAACATCTGAAGCATTAAAAACTCCTTAATTTGCAACAAATATACACGCATATGAAACATAAGTTACACAAAATAGCAATGCAAAGTATGTATGGTTTAGCAAATTTTGTCAATCTCATGAATAATACAATTCCAAGTTGTTAAAGTACCTAAAATAAAGCTTTTTGCGTTTGGTTGTAAATCTACGATTGGAAGCTAGCTGTAAATAGCAGTGGCATTTTTCCTTATTTTGAAAATTTTAATTCGGTAAGCCCCATCCAATCGCACGCTGCTGGCGGGGTCTAAAAAATTATCATTTTCTTTGCAGCTCTGATGAATAGCCGCATGCGAGAAACCATAGTCGATGTATCAATCTGCCTATGCATGTTTTGACATGGCGCAATGTTTGGTAGATTTTAAAATTAGAATGGTATAAACTATTGTTTAAATTCATTTAATTGCAGATATTAATCTCTGGCGCGGCAAATTGTTAAGTGGCTTAATTTTCATTGGAGTTAGAGCATGCAGGCTTCATATATCTTAGTAAAAAAATCGGCAGAGCTTTCTGGTACAGTTGAATTGGTTGGCGCAAAAAACGCCGTTCTGGTAATCATCAGCTCGCTGATATTAACCAAAGGCCGATCTGTTCTTGAAAATGTTCCAAATTCAAGCGATGTTTTGCACATGATAAGTCTGCTGACCGATTTGGGTGGACAAGTTGAATTTGACACGCAGCATAACCGCCTGATAGTCGACACATCAGACATATCCAAATTCGACGTTAAGCCGGAAATCATGAATAAAATGCGCGCCTCAATCTTAGTCATGGGCCCATTACTTGCACGTTTTGGCATGGCGAAGGTTGCCTTTCCTGGCGGATGTGTACTTGGTGCAAGACCGATCGACTACCATATCAACGGATTCAAAAAAATTGGTGTCAAAATCGAGGAAAACGGTTGCTACATTAACTCCGAAGTTGATACAAGCGACAAATTTAAAAATGTTCGCATATCCTTTGAATATCCAAGCGTTGGCGCCACAGAAAATTTAATGATGTTTGCTGTATTAAAACCTGGTCAAACAGTTATTATAAACGCAGCATTAGAGCCAGAAGTCTTAGATTTAATAGAAATTTTAACCAAGATGGGTGCCAAAATTGACTGCGGACCAGGAGCCATTATTACTGTTACAGGTGTCGATAAACTTAATCCAGTAAAGCACGAAATTATCCCCGATAGGCTTGAAGCAGGAACATTGTTGATCGCAGGTGCAATTACAGGTGGACAAGTTACTGTAAAAAACGCCGTTCCAGAACAGATGGATATGTTTTTAGATAAATTGCGAGAAATGGGCCATGAAATCGAAACTGGCATGTTTCAACATAACGGCAAAGCTGTAGGTATCACGATAAATGCTATAAAAAATCCTCAGGGTATACGAATAAAAACAGGCCCATATCCAGCTTATCCAACCGATCTACAAGCGCCAACAATGGCGATGCTTTGCTTGACTAACGGCACAAGCTACGTAGAAGAGACTGTTTTTGAAAATAGATTTATGCATATCCCAGAGCTACAAAAAATGGGGTCTCAGATCTCAGTTAAAGGCAACACCGCAACCATTCGCGGAGTTGACGAGTTGTACGGAACTAAACTTATTGCAACAGATATTCGAGCATCGTGTGCACTTGTCATAGCAGGCCTTGCAGCCACAGGCAGCACAGAAGTAACAGGAATACAACACTGGAGACGTGGTTATGACAAGCTTGAATATAAGCTCAACCTACTCGGTGGAAACATAGAAATTTTTGATTAAATTTTACTGTTGCTCCATAAACGAAGCGCATAGCTCTGATATTTCACGAGTGATTGTGCCCTGACGAATCTTATTATATTGAAGAGTAAGTTTTTCAAGGTACTTTTCGGCATTGGTAGTTGAGCTGTCCATAGCGATAAATCTTGCGGTGTATTCAGAAATCAGAGATCGTAAAAATATGTACGATATACGAGATTTAATAAACCGTATTAAAACAAAGTCCAAAATCACAGAAGAATTTTGCTCCCAAATCATATCCTGAGATTGCTTGTAAGCAGGAGCTTGAGCTGATTTGCCATTTCTAGAAAACGCTTCTTCAGAAAGCGGAAGCAGCCTGAATTTTAAAGGCTTTTGAAGAAAAAATGATTTTGGCTCGGTAAAATAAAAATATACCGATGAAAAACATACCTTCAAATCATTAACTTTTGTTATCAAATCGCTTGCAATTAAATGATAGTTATTTGAATTAAAATCATTATACGAGAAGATAATGTCCCCATTCAAATGATCACGAACAAAAGTCGAAGCCTTCTGACCAATCGTTATAAATTTTATATTTTTGGCATCTTCAGTAGAAATTTCTTGGGAAACGTACCTAAATAAATTTGAGTTAAGACTACCGCAAAGCCCCTTTGACGTTCCAACAATGACACAAATTTTGCACGCATCAGCCCGTTGCCACATTGCAAGCGCTGGACTTTGCCAATCAGCTTTATGCTTTAGAAGCGACCCAAATGAATCACTTAATGTATCCACATAAACTCTTGTATGCTGTGCCTGATGTTCAAGCTTAGAATAAAGAGACATCGAAACAAGCCGAATTGCGTGCGTTATTTTTTTTGTAGTTTGTATGGATTTTATTTTTTGTCTTATATAAACTTTTTTTGACACATTTGCTCCTGATACTAAAAACGTAGCTTCAATTAAAAAATATATAAATTTTATTAAATTCTCAATCTTTAAGTTTTAATTTTTAATTAAATTGAAGCTTAAACACAAAATTAAGCCTTACGCAAAACCTGCACAAACCATTTACAATCTGAAAATAATTGACTGCTTCTATATTTATTTGCTTAACTAAAGAGTGAAGAACGGTATACCTACAAAAAAGTATCTCGCAGGAGAAGCCATGGTTAAATATCTACTGCTGTTATTGATTTTTATTCTAAACTCCTCTAAATTATTCAGTTTTCACATAGACAGCATAGTCGATCATGCGTCAAAAACAAGCAATAATAAGAATATTGCACAAAAAACAATACCTAACGCTGAAAGCTTTTTTGAATTATCACAGACCCCATTTTCAGAGGAGTTTGTTGCCACAAATCCGTATTATTTGATGCAGGTGTCGCAAGATACACTAAATTTTTTACACTCAACGAAGGGGCAATCAAATGATTGCGTGGTACCAAGACACTTTAAAAAAGTTTTGTCTCGAGAAAAGATTGAATCCACACTTAAATTTATAATCGCAACAATAAAACAGGATATGCATAAAAATAAATTCAGAATTTTAGATCCAAATTTTTTAAACAAAAACTTCCATTTTATTCACTGGAAGGCTGATACATCAGAGGCGCAAAATAATGGAATAAGGCTTGATCGTGGAGGAGAAATCAGGCTAACAAGTTATGCAATTTTTAGTGTTCGCGGCAACACACACAAAACAACAGCCTTCCCATGCGCACTTTACCAGGCATTTGATCCCAAAATAGCTTTAAAGTTCACAAAACAACAGGTTTTGGCGGGTATTTTAGAAAAGCCTGAAAATAAAAAGAGTGTACGCGCTATGGCATGGCTGTCTAGAGATGATTTTGAAGATGCGCTTATGCAGGGCACAATTATGGTAAGATTGCCAGACAACAAAGAGCATGTTTTTGTAGCAAATCTAAGCAACAATATCGATTATGACAGAAAAGAGTCAGACCCTCGACACCAGAAGCGTTTCTGGTTCTTCAAAGAATCCAAAAATTCGAACTGGACGATTGATCAGTTTAAAAAGCGCCTTAAAAATAGGCAAAACGTCATTTTTGCCGGAGATCTTTATAATATTGGAATTGGTAAAATTATAGCTATAAAACATCAAAATCCAATCACTCACAAAAAAGAGATACGACTCGGAGTACTTGCTGACACTGGCGGAGCATTTATAAAAAATCTTTATCAGCTGGACCTGTTTGCAGGTATTTTCAATAACAGGTCCGAACTTTCAATCTACCTTAAAAACATACCAGTAAAAGCTGATGCGTTTATTTTATGGCATTAAAAAAACAGCTCCAACGCGCATAAAACTCGACAGTCAAAAGACCGCATACATAAGGCACATCAAGGCCACGCGCTGTTTTTGCAGTTTTTAAAAATTTCATTTGCAACCATCGATCCAGTCAACGCCTGCAGGCGGCATTTAAAAAAATATCATTTTCTCGATAAGACCGATGAGACCAACGCTCTCAAGCACAAGCCTCAATGTATAAGCGAACTCTTGCGGCTTTTGACCACAAACCAAAACACCAGCAAGTTTTATGGTTTAAATAAAAATAAGCTACTTTTCATATCCTAAAAAAGTAGCTTATTTTTATTTAAACGTCAATATCAATCGAAATTTTCAGTTAATGCGTAACTCATGTAATCAAAATTACTAAACCCATTCGAGTCTTGCAATTTTTGCTGTATCACTCTCTCTGGTGCCTAGCGGAACCAACCTTGTGTATCCACCTGGACGCCCAACGTAACGAGGAGCAACCTCTTTAATCAATTTTGTTACAGCTGAAAAATCATAAGGCAACAACTGTTTAACTCTGCGAATTGTATTAAAATCATTACCAACACGAGCAATTGTAACAATCTTTTCTGCCATTTTCTGAACTTCTTTTGCTTTTGCTTTTGTCGTTTGTAATACTCCATAATTAATAAAGTGAATTACTTGGTTTCGCAATAAAGCCCTTCTATGTGCAGGCTTTAGATTTAATTTTTTTCTACCAATTTGATGATTCATGAGTTTATACCACCTTCTTGATCTTTTAGCACTTTTTTAAGGTCTAATTCTTTAATGTTCATACCTAAACTTAATCCAAATGCTGCCAAAATCTCCTTAACTTCACGCAAAGACTTACGTCCAAAATTCTTAATCTTAAGAACGTCATCTTCTGTGAGATTAACAAGATCAATAACTCGCCTAATTCCTGCACCAATCAAACAATTATGGGCTCTGACTGAGAATTCTAATTCATCAATAGGCTTTAAAAATAAGTCTACAGGTAATCCTTTGGTTGGACCTTCAACATCTGTACCAATGCCCTTTACAGTATCTTGCGATGCTTCTTTAGAAATTTCATTAAACGGAATTTCTGTAGCCTCTAAGAAATGTTCGAATTGCGTACGCAAAACAGATGTTGCGTAATGAACTACGTCCTGAGGTTTAACCGCACCATTTGTATCAATGCTTATAGTCAATTTATCATAATCGATCTTTTGGCCAACACGAGTTTTTTCAACATTATACTCAACTCGTTTTATTGGCGAAAATCTTGCATCCAAATAAATTTTACCATCCACTTGAATTGGCACTCCAGCAGGCCATTGAGCAGGCGCAAAGCCTCTTCCAGTTTCTACAAAAAATTCAATCTCCAAATCCCCATCAACAGCCAAATGTGCTAAAACAAAATCTTTATTAATAAGCGTCAAATGCTCGTCACATTTTATATCACCAACTTTTGCAACTCCAGGACCTTTCACATGAAGGTGCATGTTTCCAGGTACACCCGTCGAATTTTCAATAACAATCTCTTTGATATTCAAAACAATCTGTAGTGTATCTTCAACAACACCTTTTACAGTTGAAAATTCATTATTAACACCTTTTATTATCGCAGATGTAACAGCAGAACCCTCTATTGTTGATAGAAGAACTCTTCTTAATGCATTTCCTAAAGTAATCCCAAAACCAGGCTCCAATGGTTGAACGACTAATTCTCCGTGGACATCTGATGATACCTGTCTGTTCCAACTTAACTTAGGAAGTATCAACGGTCTATAATTCATCTGGAACAATCCTTTTACTTAAAATCAACTACAAACACATAACCTCAACCAAGTACAGTAATTTATGCTTGTTCAATTTAATAACATCAAACAAGCATAAATTAAAATTACTTAGAATATAACTCAACAATCAAATGTTCTTCAATAGAAGCAGTTACATCAGAACGAACAGGGAGTCTTGAAACAATTCCCTTTCTGTCCTTCTTGTTAAGCTCCAACCACTCTGGAACCTTAACTCCCATAGCCATTCTTTTATCAATCACGCCTTCAATAAATTCTGACTTTTTCAAAGTGGCATCTGAGAGCGTTACCACATCACCCTCTTTAACCAAAAAAGAAGGTGATTTTACACGTTTGCCATTAACATTGATATGTCCATGAACAACAAGCTGACGAGCTTGAATTCTTGAAATAGCCATTTTTAAACGATAAACAACGTTATCCAAGCGACGCTCTAACAAGCTCAAAAGAGTCTCACCTGTAACACCTGAAGTTCTGATAGCTAAACCAAAAAATCTTTTAAATTGAGCTTCACGAACTCCATACATTAAACGAACCTTTTGCTTGGCTTCAAGCTGTTTTCCATATTCAGAAAGTTTTTTGGTACCAACTCTGCGAGCATGCTGACCAGGCGTTACTGGTCGCTTTTCAAGTGTACATTTAGCAGAACGACACTTGGCACCTTTCAGATATAATTTCTCACCAGATTGACGACATCTGCTACATCTTATTGTTTCTGACATACAAGCCTTCTTCTAATTTAAAACAATTTATTTTTAAAAACTAAACACGTCGCTTTTTGGGAGCCCTGGTTCCATTATGAGGGATCGGAGTAACATCTCTAAGTAAAGTGATGTTCAACCCTGATGACTGCAAAGCCCTTACAACGCAATCTCTTCCTGAACCAGGTCCTTGCAAATTGACCTCTACAAATTTTACACCTATCCCAATTAAATCCTTAGCAATCTTACTTCCGATTTGAGTTGCCGCGTAAGGGGTGCCTTTTCGCGCACCCTTAAACCCGTGTTGTCCAGCACTGCCGCGAGTGATAACATCGCCATCAGTAGTGGTTACGGCCACTAAAGTATTACTAAAGCTTGATTTAACATGAGCGACAACTGATTCTATATTCTGTTGTCTTTTTTTACCTTTTTTATATGCCATTCGTTACCCTTGCAATTTCTTGTTACTTCTTGGCTAGAATTTTTTTATTTGGAACAACATTCGCTGGCTTTCTAGGACCCTTACGCGTACGAGCATTAGTTTTTGTACGTTGACCGCGCGTAGGTAAACTCTTTTTATGCCTAAGGCCACGATAAGATCCAATTTCTTGAAGCCTTTTGATATTCATAGTTACTTCTTTTTTTAGTTCACCCTCAACTTTGTAATTATTGGTTATGAACTTTTGAATAGCGGCAACTTGTTCGTGACTTAAATCCTTAACTCTTGTATCAGGATTAATCTTAGTCTCCTGCAAAATCACTCGAGATCTTGATAAGCCAATTCCATATAAAAATGCCAGACCGTACTCGACACGTCTTTCATTAGGTAATATAACACCTTCTATACGAGCCATTTAACAACTACCTCTAATTAAACATTCCAATAAAATTATTACTAACCCTGTCTTTGCTTGTGTTTAGGATTTTTACAAATCACACGAACAACACCAGCACGCTTCACAATCTTACAATCTGAACAAATTTTCTTTACTGATGTACGAACTTTCATTTGTGTCTCTCAGCCAAATTTTTCATTAAAATTAACCATACAACTATCACACTATTTTTTATTTACAACGGGAAACAATTCGCCCTTTGGTCAAATCATATGGGGTAAGCTCAACAACAACCCTGTCTCCTGGCAAAAGTTTTATATAATGCATTCGCATTTTGCCAGATACATGAGCCAAAATTAAGAGATCACCATCATTTAATTTGACCTGAAAAACTGCGTTAGGTAATGATTTTTCAACCACACCTTCAACCACAATTACCTCTTCTTTATTTTTCATAAAATTGTATCCCAAATTTAATTTCAAATTCTTGTAAGTATCTCAGCCCCACCTTTTAATACAACAATAGTATCTTCAACATGAGCGGCTAATTTACCATCAGCAGTTTTTGCTGTCCAGCCATCATCTAAAATTAGTACTTCATAGCTACCCTGAGCAATCATTGGCTCAATGGCTAAAGTCATTCCTTCCAGCAACACAAAATCTCCAGATCGTCTTCTATAATTAGGAATATCCGGTTTTTCATGAAGATTTTTTCCTATTCCATGACCAGCAAAATCTCTAATAACAGAATAACCCTTCGATTCAATACAATTTTGCACACTTGCAGATATATCTGACACCATATTACCTGGAACAGCCATTTCTATAGCCATATCCAAAGCCTCTTGTGCCGCATTTGCTATTTTTTTTACATCTGAGGAAACATTTTCAATAAAAAAATATCGTGTAATATCTGCGCAATAACCTTTTATCGAGCCTACAACGTCTATTTTAACAAAATCCCCAGAATTTAAAATAACATCTTTTGAAGGAACGCCATGAATTATCCCATCGTTAACAGATATGCAAGTTGCATGCCTATATCCAGCATATCCCTTACACTCTGGCTTGAGGCCTAATGCACACATTTTATTTTCAATTATTCCATCAATTTCAAGAGTGTCAGCGCCGGGTTTCAAGCAGTAATCAACTTCAGCCATAACTTGAGCTAGCAATTTACCAGCAAATCGCATTTTTTCAATCATATTTTTACTTTTTACCAACATAAAAACTGCCCCAAATCTGGATAAAAACTACCTGGCGTATCTACCTCTAAGTCTACCACTCGACAAAAAACCATCATAACGACGCTCAATCAAATGAGATTCAATTTGAGCAGACGCATCTAACGCAACGCCAACAACGATCAATAGACTTACTCCGCTAAAAAACACTGGAAATGAAATAAAATTTTTTATTACACTTGGAAAAATAGCTAATGTTGCCAAATACATAGCCCCTGGAAAACCTATTCTTGTTAATAAATAATCAAAAAAATCTGCAGTTCGCTTACCTGGACGAATTCCTGGAATAAAACCGCCAGATTTTCTTATATTTTCAGCTAATTCCACAGGATTAAATATTATTGCTGTGTAAAAATATGTAAAAAAAACTATCAAACATCCATTCAAAACGTTATACATCAATGATTCTCTACCGAACCAATCCAATACAATGCTATTAACAGCTGGCCATCTTGTTGCAACCAGACCAGCTATTGTAACCGGCATACCCAAAATTGCAGAAGAAAAGATAACAGGAACAACACCTGCAGGATTAATTTTTAGAGGAATATAGGAACTTTGACCGCCATATACTTTATGCCCAACAACTCTTTTAGCATATTGTACTGGCACTTTTCGTTCGCCTCTTTCAAGAAAAATTATACATGCTATTGTCCCAAGCAAAATAATAATTAATAAAGCAATCATTAAAATACTTGCCTGGCCAATTTGATAATTTTCCCACAATCTGAATATTGCTGCTGGTAAATTCACCACTATACCGGCAAAAATTATCATCGAACTTCCATTACCAAGTCCATGAGCATTGATTTGTTCACCCAACCACATGACAAAAAGCGATCCAACGCTTAAAATTAAAACAGCTGTAAGTCGAAAACTCCAACCTGGATTATTAACAAGGCCAGGTTGATGCTCAACATATGCTGCAATACCAACTGCCTGAACAAGAGCTATTCCCAATGTTAAATATCTAGTGTATTGATTAATAACACTTCTACCGTACTCGCCTTCTTTGGATAGTGCTTCCAAAGAAGGTACCATTATCGTTAAAAGCTGTATCATAATGGAAGCACTAATGTAAGGCGAAACGGCTAAAGAAAATATTGAAAAATATCTTAGAGCTCCACCTGAAAATAAATCTAAATAAGATAAAAAACCACCAGCTAAACTTTTGTCAAACATATTGTACAATGCAGAAATATCAACACCTGGAACCGTTATATGTGATCCAAATCTAAAAACCGCAAATATTATTAAAGTAAATGTCAACTTTTTACGTAATTCTGCAACCAAAAATATATTTTTGAAATTATGCAGTTGTACCACCACGTTCAAACTCCTTTATCAACTCTACTGTTCCACCAGCTTTTTGAATAGCCTGAATAGCTGTTTTACTAAAAGCATCAGCTTGAACCGTCAATTTTTTGGTAAGATCACCCTGTCCCAAAATTTTGACAAAAACATGCTTGCCATTAATCAAATTCTTGCTCTTCAATGTTTCAAAATTTACAACATCTTCCGTTTGAAATTTATTTTCTAAGTCTTGCAAGTTTATTACAATAAACTCTTTTCTAAAAGCGTTATTATTAAATCCACGTCTAGGAATTCGACGTGACAAAGGCATTTGCCCACCCTCAAAAAGTGGTCCTAACTCAAATCTTCCACCAGTTCTTGCTTTTTGCCCCTTATGACCTCTTCCAGATGTTCCTCCAAGATCTCCACCTCTTCCAAGCTTTTTTCTTTTTTTAATAATTGGAGTCAATTTATCAAGATGCAACATGGTTTTCTCCAAATAAATCTTTCAGTGTTTTGCCACGTAATTTAGCCAAATGCTGTGCCGTTCTCAATTTTTGCAAAGCTTTCACCGTTGCTTTTACAACGTTTTGCGGATTGGATGATCCGATTGTTTTTGCAAGTATATCTTTCACCCCTGCAACTTCCATAACAGAACGAACCGCACCACCAGCAATAACACCTGTACCTTTTGAAGCTGAATGAATAATTACACGACTTGCTCCATGCTTAGCCTCAACACTATAAGGAATTGTTGTTTTGTAAAATGGAATATAAAACATGTTCTTTCTTGCACGGCGCAACGCTTTTGCTATAGCTGAAGAAACTTCTCGCCCCTTACCAAGCGCAACCCCAACATTTCCATTCTTATCCCCAACAACAACAAGAGCCGAAAATGCAAATCTACGACCGCCTTTTATAACTTTTGCTACTCTACGAACATTCAAAACGGCCTCGGAGTATTCCTCCAATAAAGGCCCTTGATTCTTCGCAATCATACTTCTTTTATTTTTTTCTTCTGCCATACATTTCCTAAATCTATTTGTTTATATCAATTAAAATTTCAATCCGGCTTCCCTTAAACCATCCGCCAATGCTTTTACACGACCATGATACATAAATCGTCCACGATCAAAAAATACATCTGTAATTGATTTTTCTACCGCTAATTTACCAAGGCTTTCACCAACCATTTTAGCTATAGATTTTTTATCACCAGATTTTTCATTTTTATTCAAATTCAAAGAAGAAAAGCTAAGAAGAGTCATTGATGTAGCATCATCAATAATTTGTGCATAAATGTGGTTGAGACTTCTGAAAACAGAAATTCTAAACTTTTCACACCTACTAAATTGCCTATTTCTAATTCTGTGAATTCTTCTCTCTAATCTCTGTTTGTTTTTTTTGTGAAAACTCACGTCATTACCCTTTTAACTACAATAAAATTTATGATCCTGACGCAGATTTGGTTTTACCAACCTTACGTACAATAACTTCATTATCTCTCATTATACCAGTACCTTTATAAGGTTCTGGTAATCTGAAAGATCTCACTCTATCACAAACATCCCCAAGCATATTTTTATCATATGACTTGAATGTAAGATTTTGCCCAGTTTTGTCAATATCTACTGTTACACCATGTGGAAGCTCATACTCGATTTTATGCGTATACCCTATGGTAAACACCATTTTATTGCCAACACTCTGAGCCTTAAAACCAAGTCCTACTATTTTTATTACTTGTTCAAACCCGTTTTCTATACCATTAACTTCATTCGCCAAAAGAGCCCTATGTAAGCCCCATAAAACTCTGTTCTCTCTGGTATCATTTTCCAACGTTATAGATATAAGCTTACCATTTAAATGAGCATTTAACCCCTCAGGCAAAACGTGTGTTATATTGACCTTAGAGCCAGAAACTAACACCTTATTATCTTTTATTTCTATCTTTACGTTTGAAAATGGAATTGCTTTTCTACCAATCTTAGACATAATTATTACCTTTACCAAACGTTACAAACAACTTCCCCACCAACACCAAGTTCTTTTGCCTTACGATCAGTCACAACACCAAAACTGGTTGTTAAAATAGATATTCCAAGCCCACCTATAACAGGCGCTACAACTTTTGCTGCTTCATAACGACGACGACCTGGCGTACTGATTCGCTTAATCTCATGAATCACGGACTCACCATTAACATATTTTAAGAAAATAACCAAAAAGCGTTTACCTTCTATCTCTTGTTCCTTGTAATCACTGATGTAACCCTCGTCGTTTAAAACTTTTGTTATCTCAGTTTTAAAATTAGAATAAGGCACAACAATAGATTTTTTACTAACGCTCAATCCATTTCTAATAATTGTTAGAAAATCACTAATTGTATCTATAGACATATTTTATTCTCCAGTATTTACCAACTAGCTTTTCGGACACCAGGCAACAAGCCTTCTAATGCATATTTACGAACACAAAGTCTACACATACAAAAAAATCTCATATAACCACGCGGACGCCCACAAAGTTTACACCGATTCACAGCTCTAGTTGAATATTTAGGAATTTTGTTGCTTTTTTCAATCATCGCTCTTCTTGCCATAACTAAGCCCCATAATTCTTATTTTTAAAAGGGATATTAAATTTTTTCAATAATGCATATGCATGTTCATCAGATTTTGCCGTGGTTTGAATTGTTATATTCAAACCACGGCTTTTATCAATCTTATCATAATCAACTTCAGGAAAATATATCCAATCAGTTATGCCTAGATTATAATTTCCGCGGCCATCAAATTTTATAGATATACCCTGAAAATCACGAACAGACGGTAACACTACATTGATGAGCTTATTTAAAAAATGATACATTCTATTTCTTCGCAACGTCACACATACCCCTATAGGCATTCCCTTACGCAATTTAAAACTTGCAATGGATTTTTTAGCAATAGTCTTAACTGCGAATTGCCCCGTAATTTTTTCGATAACATCTTTTACCTGTGTTACAACTTTGGAATCTGAAACAGCATCCTTTATGCCTATATTTACAACAATTTTTGATATAGAAGGAGCTTGCATTACATTTTTCAAGCCTAACTCATGTACAAGTTCGGAACGAATATTTGCTTTATATAAATCTTCTAACTTAGACGTAACCATAAACTTTACTCACAAAATTTAAAACGCTTCTTTGCATCGATGACAAACTCTTGATTTATCACTACCCTCTAAAAACCTAATTTGTATTCGACAAGGTTTCTTACAAGATGGACAAACAGGCATAACTTTATGCAATGGAATATATCTTTCTTTTTTTACAATTCCACTTTTTTCTCCTACTTTTCTTGCTTTTAAATGTCGAGTTACAACCTCTACGTTTTTCACAACAACGTTTCCATTTTTGTGATCAACATCAATAACCAAGCCTTGCTTACCTTTATCCTTTCCAGACAATACAACCACAGAATCATTCTTTTTTACTCGACTCATCATAATTTTTTACCCTAACTTTTTACCAAACTTCAGGTGCAAGTGAAATAATTTTTGCATACCCAGCCGCTCTCAATTCTCTTGCCACAGGACCAAAAATACGAGTTCCTACTGGATGCTTTTCTTTGTCAATGATCACAGCAGCATTATCATCAAATCGTATATAACTACCATCTGAACGACGAATCTCCTTACGTGTCCTAACAACAACCGCATCAAGAACTTCGCTTTTTTTCACCGTTCCTCCTGGCATAGCACTCTTTACAGCAACTTTTACCACATCTCCCAAATAAGCATATCGCTTACCCGTGCTACCAACAACACGAATCACTTGCAGCTTTTTTGCACCAGAATTATCTGCAACCTCAAGCATCGTACGTTCTCTAACCATTGAAATATCCTTTTCAACTCTAGCTCTTAGGTAAGACTTTAATTAAAGTTGCATGCTTTGACTTTGAAATTGGCCTACACTCTTTAAATTCAACAACATCACCGACGATTGCAGCATTACCTTCGTCATGCACCTTAAAATTTTTAGTCCTTTTAACAACCTTGCCATAAACTGGATGTTTGAATAACCTTGTAACTTCAACAACAACAGTTTTATCCATTTTATCAGATATTACTTTGCCCACAAATGTGCTAATACCTGATTTCTGCAACATCTGCTTAGCTTTGTCCGACATTCTTTTACAACCTCATTATCAAAACAAACTATCTATTCAACAACACAATTGTTTCTATTTAGAATTAAAAAAAGTCAAAGCTCTTGCTATTTGAACTTTAATTTTATTAAATTGAGAAACGTCTTTAACCTGCCCCGTCAAGCTATTTAATTTTAAATTAAACAGCTCTCTTTTCAAAGAATTAATTTCCAGTTTAATCGACTCTTTATCTAAATTTTTTAAATTTTTTTTATCCATGATACATCACCGCTCCTTTGTCACAAAACGAGTCTTCATAGGAAGCTTATAAGCAGCCATACGTAATATTTTTCTTGCCTCTAATTCAGTAAGTCCACCACCAAGTTCGAGAATAACTCGCCCGGTTTTAACAACGGCAACCCAAAATTCAGGGTTGCCCTTGCCTTTGCCCATTCGAGTTTCTATTGGCTTCTTGCTTATAGGTTTATCAGGAAACATTCTTAAAAAAAGACGCCCAACTTTTTTTAACTGCCTGCTAACAGTTATACGTACAGACTCAATTTGTCTTGAGTCAACCCAGCAAGGCTCAATGGCTACTAGTCCAAAATCACCAAACGCAATAGTCCGCGCACCCTTTGAACGACCACGCATGCGCCCTCGTTGCATCTTTCTATATTTAGTTTTTTTGGGCATCAACATATTTTTCCTTCTCTAAGATGTTTATCAATATTCACCCTTACAAATCCACACTTTGACACCAATAACGCCATATGTGGTTATTGCTTCAGCAATATAAAAATCTACATTGCTTCTCAAAGTATGTAAAGGTACAGACCCTAATCTCAACCACTCTGTACGCGCAATTTCAGCTCCACCCAACCGTCCAGCAACGCAAATTTTTATACCTTTTGCACCATTTTTCATAGCTGCAAAACCAGCTTTTTTTAATAGCCTTTTATAATTTACACGTTTTTCCAATTGCTCAGCTATGCTCTTAGCAACAAGAACCGCACTTAAGTCTCGAGACCTAACCTCTTGAACGGAAAGCTCTATGTTCTTGTTCAATAGATCATGCAGATCCTGTTTTATTTTTTCAATTCCTACACCTTTTTTTCCAATTATTACCCCTGGACGAGATGATAAAATGCTTATTTTAACATTATCAACAGCTTTATCTATAACAATTTTCCCAATTTCAATATCATTGAGTTTGTTCTTCAAATATTTACGAATTCTTAAATCTTCTAAAACCTCTATTCCATAGCCTTTTTTTATAAACCAATGAGCATGCCAATCTTCAAAAATACCCAATCTAAATCCAACTGGATGAACTTTTTGTCCCACAAAACACCTCTACTGCTTAATTTCTAAAATAACCCAATTACTTACTTTTTTTATCCACAATTATTTCTAAATGAGACATACGCTTACGCTGCTCATTTGCACGTCCCATAGCTCCTGGCTTAAAATATTTTATAATTGGCCCCTGATCTATTCTGATTTCTTTTACGTAAGCCTTTTCCATTGAATCAATTTCAGGATTTCTATGACGAGCATTAGAATAAGCTGAAAACAATGTTTTAAGCAAAACGCTAGCTCTTTTAATTCCGCATGTTTTTAGACAAGCAAACGCCTCATCCATAGAACGACCACGAATCACATCGGCCAGCGGACGTAATTTGTAAGGAGAAACACGTATGAACTTACTTTTAGCACGTGAAATCATTATTTTAACCTCTACAGTAACAAAACTAATATCAAATTATTTTTCATTTCGAACCTTCAGCTCCAGCAGCTTTTTCCGCTTTACGCTGACCACTGTGAACTCTAAACGTTCTTGTTGGTGCGAATTCGCCCAACAAATGTCCTACCATATTTTCTGAAACAAAAACAGAAACAAATTTTCTACCATCATGTACAGCAATAGTATGTCCGACCATTTCAGGAATAACCATACTTGCACGTTTCCATGTTTTTATAACTTCACGTTTGTTAGAGTGCTTAATTTTTTCAATTTTTTCCATCAAACATGGAGCTACGTATGGACCTTTGCTCAAAGATCTTGCCATAACTCAAATCCTCTAATTTATTTTCTTCTCTTAATAGTTGCTTTACTTTTTTTCTTGCGGGTTCTGACGCCTTTGCAACTTTTACCCCAAGGAGTCACTGGATGTGATCCTGATTTAGATCGGCCTTCACCTCCGCCATGAGGATGGTCTACAGGATTCATCGCCATACCTCTAACGGTTGGTCTGATTCCAAACCGCCTGTTTCTTCCAGCTTTACCAATTACCATGTTTCTGTAATCAGCACTTGAAAGCGTTCCAATTGTAGCCCAACAATCTAAGCTCACGGTTCTCATTTCACCCGATGGCATTTTCAAAACAGCCAAATCACCATCTTTTCCAACTAATTGCACGGAACATCCAGCGCTTCTAGCAAATTTGCCACCTCGTCCAACGTTGAGTTCAACATTGTGAATGAAAAAGCCAACAGGAATATTTTTTATAGGTAAACAGTTCCCTACTTTAGCTTCCGCTTTTACACCTGCAACAATTTCATTGCCAAGGCACAAACCCTCTGGTTTAAGAATATAAGCTTTTGCACCATTTACATACTGAACCAACGCAACTGGCAAATTTCTATTTGGATCATATTCAAAAGCTTTTACAATGCCAGGAATATCCCTAACAACTCTATTAAAGTCGACTATTCGATACAATCGCTTAGCCCCACCACCTTGGTGTCGACATGTAATTCTACCATACACATTACGACCGCCAGTTTTATGTAACGGTACAACAAGAGACTTCTCTGGACGTTTCTTAGTAAGATCATTCGTTTGCATGAATTGTTGTGTACGTAAAGAAGGGTTTCTTGGTTTTCTAGTTACTATTGCCATATTTTATAATCCTTCATTTCATATTCATTTCGAATTTTCCGTAGAATTCAACGAATCTGACGCTCCCATAGATTCTAACATTCCAGGAATTTCGATTTTGTAACCTTTTTTTAAAGTTACAATTGCTTTTTTCTTACCCGGAGTTATAAACACTTTACGCGCAAACAATTTGGATTTATCAGGAGTATTCACAATACAAACACTTGCAACTTTAACTGCCCAAATATTTTCAACAGCCCGCTTAATTGTTATTTTATTTGCATCTTTGTGAACCTCAAACGTTACCTTACCTAGTTTGCGAAACAACTCCACACTTCTGCTAGTAATTATAGGTTTTTTTATAATATCATAAAAATTTAGTTCCATCGTGAAATCATTTCTTTAAAAAGTTCTACATCTTTTTTCAAAAAAACCAAATTATTCATATTTACCATATCATATGCATTCGGTTGATCAAACGAAATTATATGCACACCAGGAATGTTTCTGAATGATGCAATTAATGTGGTATCATTAAATTGTAAAAATAATAAAACTTTTTTATCGGTCAATCCAATAACATTCAAAATTTGTTTTGCCGATTTTGTACTTGATTTATCAAGAATATCAAAATCCAAACAAGAAATTGACTCATTATTTAATTTTGAAAAAAGAATATTATTGAATACCAAACATTTTTGTTTATCATTTATTGTCAAATTCCTAGTTCTTGGTTGTGGACCAAATATAATTCCACCTTTTCGCCACAAAGGAGATCTCAATGATCCAGCTCGCGCCCTTCCTGTTCCCTTTTGCTTCCAAGGTTTACGATTAGAAAAAGACAACTCTGCTCTAGTTTTGCAACCAACAGTTCCTTGTCTCCAATTTTGTCGTAGCGCTCTTATAGCACAAGAAAAAGTTTTTGGACTAATTTCTTTTTGATTTAAATCTACACTCAAGGAACTCTTAATCTTGCCATCTGTTCCATAAATAGCTATTTCTGCCATAACCTATTTTCCTTGCCTTCTAACCAAAACCAGAGAATTTGATTTGCCAGGAACGGCACCCTTTACAAGCAAATATCCTCTTTCACTATCAATTTTAACAAGTATCAACCCTCTGACAGTAAAATTTTTGTTTCCTTTGTGTCCTGGTAATCTTTTTCCCTTTATAACCTCGCCTTGAGTTCTCATGTGACTTATTGCACCAGGTCTTCTGTGAAATTTAGATCCATGAGATTTTGGGCCACCACTAAAGTGCCATCGCTTAACAACACCTTGAAATCCAAAACCTATTGTTTTTCCGGAAACCGACACCGTTTGGCCCTCTTGCAAAGCCACATTATTGAGCCCAATTCTTTGCCCAGGTTTAAAGTCGACAACATCTCCTTCAATTTCAACTTCTTTTATATCAGAAAAATATGAAGCTTTATTCTTTAACCAAACATCCGAATAATCTTTATCCTGATACTTGTCTCTTAAGACGCCTAGCTGTACAGCAACATACCCATCTTTACTTTTGCTTTTTATTTGAATAACATACAAATTTTTCGCGTCAATCGCGGTAACAGGAACAACGTTTCCCGTTGAGTCAAAAACTTGAGTCATTCCAATCTTTTTACCTAATACACTAGTTAACATAGTCGCCAATCCTAAATCTACTTAATTTCGACATCAACACCAGCTGAGATATTAAGCTTCATCAATGCATCCATTGTTTGCTCAGATGGTGATACAAGATCTAAAATACGCTTATGCGTAATTATTTCGAATTGCTCACGTGATTTTTTATCAATGTGAGGCGACCTTAAAACCGTAAATATCTTCTTCCGATTTGGAAGAGGAACTGGTCCCAAAACCTGGGAGCCTGTTCTCTTAGCTGTTAAAACAATTTGCCTTACTGCATTATCAAGCAAGCGGTAATCATAAGATTTCAAGGTTAAACGTATTTTTTGTTTTTTCATTTTCGCCACTATTTTCTTAAAATTACTCTAATATTTCAGTTACCACGCCAGCACCAACTGTTCTGCCGCCTTCTCGAACTGCAAATTTCAACTCTTTATGCATAGCAATTTTGCTGATTAATTCTACTACCACTTCAAGATTATCTCCTGGCATAACCATTTCACGACCTGCAGGAAGAGCAATGGTACCGGTTACGTCAGTTGTTCTAAAATAAAATTGAGGCCTGTAACCAGTAAAGAATGGACTATGACGACCACCCTCTTCTTTGCTCAACACAAATAATTGTGCATTAAATTTTTTATGAGGAGTAATTGAGCCAGGGGCTGCCAAAACCTGACCTCTTTGCACTTCTTCCTTTTTTGTACCACGAAGCAATACGCCAACGTTGTCGCCAGCTTCACCTTCTTTCATTTCTTTATTGAACATTTCTACGCCAGTAATAGTCGTTTTTGTTGTGTCGCCAAATCCAACAATTTCAGTTTCATCACCTATTTTTATCTTACCCTGTTCAATTCTACCAGTGACAACAGTACCACGACCAGAAATTAAGAATACGTCCTCTATAGGCAACAAGAACGGCTTTTCTGTATCACGTTTTGGAAGTGGAATATAGGTATCTACAGCATCCATTAATTTAACAATTGATGGAGCACCAATATCGCTCTGATCACCATCTAATGCTTTTAATGCAGAACCACGAATTATAGGAATATCCTTGCCAGGAAAACCATAAAATGTTAACAGTTCTCTTACTTCGTCTTCGACCAAATCAGCCATCTCGGCATCATCAACCATATCAATTTTATTTAGATACACAACAATTGCAGGAACACCTACTTGACGAGCCAACAAAATGTGCTCTCTTGTTTGAGGCATTGGTCCGTCGGCAGCTGATACAACTAAAATTGTACCATCCATCTGAGCTGCACCAGTTATCATATTCTTAACATAGTCAGCGTGGCCTGGACAATCTACATGTGCATAATGTCGACTTTTTGTTTCATATTCAACGTGTGTAGCATTAATTGTAATACCACGAGCCTTTTCTTCTGGAGCTTTATCAATTTGATCATAAGCCTTAAATTCTGCCAACCCACTTTTTGCCAAAACATTTGTTATTGCAGCCGTCAAAGTTGTTTTACCATGGTCAACGTGACCAATTGTACCAATATTTAAGTGCGGCTTTTTACGCTCAAAAACACCCTTTGCCATAGTTCATCCTTCTAACACAAAACTTTAGAACCTACTTTTTAACAACCAATTGGTCCTGAACATTCTTAGGGACCTCTCTATAAACTTCAAACTGCATCGAATAATTTGCTCTACCTTTTGTCAAAGATCTCAAAGTAGACACATAACCAAACATTTCAGCAAGAGGAACTTCCGCTGAAATGACTTGAACCCCTTTTTTGGTTTCCATTCCCAAAATGACTCCACGTCTTGAATTCAAGTCACCGATAACGTCACCCATGTTTTCTTCAGGCGTCAAAACTTCAACTTTCATTATTGGTTCAAGAATAACGGGCGAAGCCTTTGTACAACCATCCTTGAACGCCATTGATGCAGCAATTTTAAACGCCAGCTCGGAAGAATCGACATCGTGAAAGGAGCCATCAAACACGCTTGCCTTAACGTCAACTACAGGATATCCACCCAAAACACCGGAATCCACCGACTCTCTAAAACCCTTTTCTATGCCTGGAATAAACTCTTTTGGAATTGTACCACCAGTAATATCATTTTCAAATTCAATACCTGTACCGCGAGGCAATGGTTCGACCTTTAACCAAACGTGTCCGTATTGACCATGACCACCTGACTGACGAATAAACTTTCCCTCAGCTTCAACGGTCCGTTGAATCGTCTCCTTGTACGCAACTTGAGATTTTCCAACATTGGATTCAACTTTATGCTCCCTAAGCAAACGATCAACAATAATCTCAAGATGTAACTCGCCCATGCCCTTGATGATCGTTTGATTTGTTTCAGGATCATAAGTAAATTTAAATGAAGGATCCTCTAGCATTAATTTACGTAAAGCAATTGCCATTTTTTCATAATCAGCTTTACCTTTAGGCTCAATAGCCATGCTAATAACCGTATCAGGAAACGTTATGCGCTCCAATAATATTACGTGATCTTCATCACATAGTGTATCACCTGTTGTTACGTCCTTTACTCCAACGACAGCACATATGTCACCTGCAGAAACGGACTGAATTTCTTCACGTTTATTTGCATGCATTTTCACTAAACGACTAACTCGTTCAGTTCTACCTTTAGCTGCATTATAAACATAAGAACCAGCCTCAAGTGTTCCAGAATAAACGCGAGCAAATGTTAAAGATCCAACAAACGGATCTGTCATAATTTTGAACGCCAATGCACAAAAAGGACCGTTCGGATCTGTTTTACGTTCCTCTTCGAGCCCATTTGCAGGGTTAATACCCTTGATAGCTGGAACTTCAAGAGGTGATGGTAAATAATCTAAAACAGCATCCAACAATAACTGTACGCCTTTATTTTTAAATGCAGAACCACAAAAAACAAGCGTTATTTCTTGTTTAATTACACCAGCTCTAAGCGCTTTTTTTATTTCATCTATTGAAATATCTTCACCATCAAGATATTTTTCAGCCATAGCATCATCAAAATCACAGGCTTTTTCAACAATAATTGTTCTTAATTTTTCAACTTTATCTTTATAATCAGCAGGAACATTTATCCAAGTTATCGTTGAACCCTTGTCTGACTCACTGAATGTAGCCATCTGTCTGGATAAAACATCAATAATCCCTATAAAATCTTCATACTCACCAACAGGAATCTGCATCGCAACAGGGTTTCCATCTAGCTTTTCATGAATCTCTTTAACTACTGCAAAATAATCAGCACCGATACGATCCATTTTATTAACAAATGCAATTCTAGGGACCTTGTATCTGTCAGCTTGACGCCAAACAGTTTCTGATTGAGGCTCTACACCGCCAACGCCACAAAAAACAGCAACTGCTCCATCCAGCACACGCAGTGAACGCTCAACTTCAATAGTAAAATCGACGTGGCCAGGCGTATCAATAATGTTCACATGATGATCTTTCCAGAAACATGTAGTCGCAGCCGAGGTAATTGTAATACCTCGCTCACGCTCCTGCTCCATCCAGTCCATGGTTGCTTCACCTTCATGAACTTCACCAATCTTATACGACACACCTGTATAAAAAAGAATACGCTCAGTCACAGTGGTTTTGCCCGCATCGATATGAGCCATTATTCCAATATTTCTATGTTTTCTTAAATCGCTACTCATTAAAATACCCCACGATTACCATGCATAATGAGAGAAGGCTCTATTTGCTTCAGCCATTCTATGCACGTCATTTCTCTTTTTAACAGCTCCACCTTGCCCCTGAATCGCATCAAGAAGCTCTCCAGCTAATCGCTTACCCATAGTCTTATCTGGACGGCTCGAAGCAGCCTCTATTAACCAACGAAAAGACAATGCAACTGCACGGTCTGCACGAACCTCTGTAGGAATTTGGTATACGCCACCACCAACACGCCTTGCCTTAACTTCAACATATGGTCTAATCTGAGACATGGCCTTTTCAAACAAAGCAAAAGCCTTTGCAGGATCACCATCATTCTTTGAAGTTAAAATATCAAAAGCCTCATAAACAATTCTACGCGCAACATCTTTTTTGCCGCGCTCCATAATAATATTTATGAACTTTTGAACCAAGGCAGACTTAAATCTTTCGTCAACTCCAATATCTCTTTTTTTTAATACTATTTTACGTCTTGGCATGTCTTATGCACCCTTCTTACGTTTGGCACCGTACAATGAACGGCTTTGCATTCTTCCGTCAACACCTGAAGAGTCAAGCGTACCACGAACGATATGATATCTTACACCTGGCAAATCTTTTACCCTTCCACCCCTTACAAGAACCACTGAGTGCTCCTGTAAATTATGGCCTTCACCGGGAATATATGCAGTTATTTCCTTGCCAGTAGTTAATTTCACACGAGCAACTTTACGCAAAGCTGAGTTCGGTTTTTTAGGCGTCATTGTATAAACTCGCACACAAACACCACGCCTTTGCGGACATGAGCTCAATGCAGGAGATTTTGTCCTGCTTTTTACACTTTTACGTTTACAACGCACAAGTTGGTTTATCGTTGGCATACCGTATTATCCTATTTTAAAAAAATTTAAGTTACCTAACATTCCTTACCACGCCTAACCCAAGTGTTTTTGAAGCATATTTAGCTCCAAGATCATTCACCATGCATAGCATTTATTGTGTATAAATATTGATTTGACTAAAACAATGTGAATATAACAGCACAATTTTATATTTTTTCACAGTTTTTTCAACTAAAAAATAATCATAGGATCAATCATGACAAAAAGATAACATTAATTGTTAATTTTTTAGGCAAAATTATATTCTATCAGAAAGTTATCGTATTTCATCTTAGATTAAACCATTAACCAAAGCCTTCAACCAATGCTAGCCTGTCGAGTTCTAAAACTATACTTTTGCTGGAGCTGATGCAGCATATTTTGTGAAATAAAATATAGATCCTAAGATGCCAATAATCATACAAATTGTTCCAACTGAAGCAGGATTGAAAAGAATCTTCTTACAATAACTGTTAATTTCGTGCGTCACAACAGAATGGTTTGCAGCTTCCAAAATAAGACCCTTGATGAATAGCTCGATTTGCTGAGCCGTAAAACCATGCTTCTTCATCATTTTTATCGCTTCGAAAATTTCGGAAATTTGGTCATCGTTAAGACCCTGCTGCTGTAAACCGGTAACAACCGATTCAAACAAAATTTGTAGCTTTTCTTTTTGCCCTGGTATTTGAATAGGTTTATTTTCATCAGAATTTGCATCCAAATAATCGTCGCACATATCATTGATACACTCAGCAATGTCGCCTACTGTTTCTGAAGCTTCATCTATCGTTTCTACGGTATTTTGAATGACTCCTTGAGCGTGATTGAACATATCAAATATTTTATCTGAACTAACATTTAGTTTATCAGTAGATTCAATATGATGATCTTCTGGCGTTACCATTATTGAGATTGCTTGAACCGGCTCAACTATTTCAGCATTTATTTGTACGTCATCAGCAAAAGCTCTAATTACAAAAATAGCAGGAATAAATAATAAAATCTTCTTCATACAACTTCTCCTTAAAAAGTTTTCCTTCAACTACAACAACAACCTTACAAATTTTTTCTGAATTATAGTATAAAAATTATCTAAAAAAACACTTCAATAAATAATCTGATTAACAAGATTATTTATTGAAAGTAAAAAAGAGGCAAGTAACTTATGCTACTCACCTTTTTTTTCTTGGATGATTTGTAAATTGTTATTGTATTATAATATTAATCAGGGTATGGGGCTAACGTGGATGGGTATGGGATTATTAATTCTGGAATTCGGCTAAAATCGTATTCAAACTTTTTTCTTTCGTAATAATCAACAATCCTATTCCAAAGTCTCTGACATACCCAGCTGGTAGCCGTGTAAGTACTTATCGCTAAATATTTTCCAGTTTTGCCAACAATGATGCCGGCAATGATTATAGTTCCAGCACTTAATTTGCTCAAACCTTTGAGAGTCGTTAAAACACCATCTATCACCAAGTTTTTGCCATTCTCTGATGAAAAAAAACTTGAACAATTGTCAGTATTCTCTGGCAATGGAAAAACAGATCGATTTTGTGCTTGCATATTCTCTGTAACAAATTTTTGATTAAAGAAGTCTGGATCGACAACCTTAAAACTCTTACCATCTTTACCAACCATCACAATTAATGGAGCCATGGCAAATTTGCAACTAGGATCAATCTCTTTTACCCCATTTACGACCTTTAATTCAGGATTGTTTGGGTCGCTGTAATTTACTTCAACTGGAACCTCAATCATTACTGCATTAATTTGACTGGCAACCACAAATAATGAAACAAAAATAAATGCAAAATAACGAGCATTTGAATTCATATCACATCCCTCATATTTAATATATTTTGTTAGATTTATAACCTCAGGAACATAGGTTAACCCGATTTTATCTCGAATGCAACAGCCCTACTAGCTAAGTACTCATGAGACTGATAGGCCTCAGAGGATTGATGGCATAACTCAGTGGTTGAGTAACGTAATGCCTGATTGGAACGTGCTTTGTTGTAAAAGACATTGAATCATTTCAGCCAGTATCGCAAATTTAACGGTGCAGCTTCTGTTTTTGTAGTTTATAATTTGTCGTGGCACCAAGATCGTGACTTTTAGGGCGATACATCGACCATGTTGTTTGTGATGCGGCATTGGATTGAGGCTTACAAGAAAATTATAAATTTTTGAATACGGCCTACGGGCCATGACTGGTAGAGGGTTTACAAGAGATTTTTGGTGGAACTGCAAAAAAATAAAAAAGGGCCCCGCAAAACTGCGAGACCCTTTTTTATTTAAAAATTTAACGAAATTTATTGAGCAACGACGAGTTCAGCTGGAGCCGTTTCTGCCTCAACAAATGCTGATGATTCTGTCTCAACCGGTGCTGGTTTTGCTTGACTGAGAAGCTGTTTGAGTGTCGCAAGCTTGTCCAAACGTGATGCTTTTTTGTAAGTTCCGCTCTGGGTGTACATTTCAATGGCTAACGCGATAGCCTCGATTGTCATGGAATGGCTGCCTAGCATGTATGGGGTATTTTTGATGGAGGGCATTGAAATCCAGGAGCCTTTTTCTTCAGGCGTTACTGTTACCTCTTTTGCTTTATACATCATTGATAGCAACACAACAAATGCTACAACAACCCTTGCTACCCATCGAGTTTTTTCATTTTTATCGCTTAGTTTATTAATTTTCGCCTCGAGTTCTTTGATGTCGATGTCAGCTGCACCAAGCGCCTCAATATCTAAGCCTTTTGATGCTATCAATGCGTCTAACGCTTGATCAACGGCGCCTGTTTTTCTGATAAATATATCAATCAAATATCTTAAAATTGGAAAAATTGGGGTAGCTAGAACATTTTCCGATAGATTATAATAATTATGGAGATGCATTTGTGTTCCTAGCTGTAAGCCAGTTGCTATAATCGCAGCTGAAAGATCGCGAACAATGTCACCCGTCAAGGTCGTTGGCTGAGCAGCCATAATTTTTTGCACAGCTTCTGCATACTTATTCTTTGCGCTTTTAACGCTTTGAGAACTTGAAGTTACCGAAACAGGGGGGTTTTTTGCTGCATTCAGAGATGTAGCGCAAGTTAATGCGACTAATAAAAACAATTTGGCTATTTTCATAAAAAATCCTTTTAAATGTACTGATAAACTAGTTTCAACCAACAGTTTATAAATTGTATCAACTTATAAACAAAAATCAACCGCCTGGCAGCATTTTATATTGTTACAGCGTAAAAATATTTAAATTATCAAAAACGCATATTCTTGCGTTATGCTGGCATAGGCTCAGATTTTTGTGCGTCATGCACAAAGACCACTGGCTCCGCAACAGCTGGGACAATAACTTCTGGCGTACTGATAGCACAGGCTTTTTCATCAGTAGCTATGACTGTATCGTCGGGCTTTATAATAGGGTTAAACAAGCTAGCCCTTGTGTCTTTGATCAATTTATATATTTCACCTAATTTATCACTTTTTTTAAAATTATTTTTGGACGGTAATATAAACTTGTGTAGCGCAAAAAGCACAGCAAAGCCTAATATCCAGCTAACTTCAAAATAACCACTCTTGATAAAATAAAAATAAACGGCAAACATGAATGATTTAAAAATTATATAAATAATACTTGCGTTAAAAGCGCAAGTTTCATTAATGACTTTGTCATAAACTAATAAATAATCTTGTTCTAATAATGACAAAATATCATGAAAAAATTTTGGACTTATCCCGGCTACACTTTTTGCATCATAACCATGTTCACAAGCAGATAACACATCCATCAAATTTTCTTTGAATTTATCAAGAGTATCCAAAGATACAAATCTTGGAGCAGACGCATAATCAGCCAAAAAAGTTAATATTAGCCCAGTCAAAAACTTAGCGGGCATCGCGTATCGAAGTCCGGAAGACCTAATCATACCACCAAAAACATTATTTATTTCGGCATACTTTGGGCCATTTTTATCAAAGCACTGGGGGATTTTTTTTATCTCATCAATAAAACCGTTCACACTTCCATTGCTAAATCTTATCACTAAGAAAAAAACAGAATACACAACAACTGTTTGGAATTTAGGATCCAACAAAAGATTCGCAAATCGACCTGTTTTTTTGCTTCCCAATATTTCTTTGGTCAGTGTAAGATAGTCGCCCTGCATACGCGCTAAAACATCAAGCTCTGCCGATGTACGTGTTGAAAACGATTTTATGGATTGGATGGATGGTTGTGCAGCCATCCCAAACTCGGTAACAAAAAATAATGAAATAAAAACTAACTTAAAATATCGCAGCATCATCGCGTTCCTATATTTTCCGATGGTTAAACAGCAGCTGCAGCTTGAGGTACGGCATCAAAAACAAGCCCCGTTTCTTTTTCAAGCTTCTTGCGTTGATACTCTGTTATAATGCGGTCTTGTTTTACTTTTTCAATTTTTTGCATTACAGCGTATTCAACAATTTCTTTAGTTAACACGTTTTGACCAGAGCGATAGCCCCTCATGCGCATTTCTTCTACGAGCTGCTGAATATCACGGCCAGAAAAGCCTTCGATACGAGCAGCAACGTCTTTCCAAAGCGCTTCATCTAGTGCAGTATCAGTGGCTAGGCTTACCTCAACAAGTTCATCGTCTTTTGTATATTTGCGCTTATAATTAATGATATATTTATTTAATTTAAGCATAAGCATCTTGAAGCGTACATCGATAGATGGTGTTTCGAAGGCAAAAATTTTACCGAAACGGCTTCTTACCGCTGAATCAAGTAGCGATATATTATTTAGGGATATAACTATCATGCAATTATATAAACCCTCTCCAGTCTCGGCTAAAAACTTGTTAACATTGTCAACGCCTTCTTTATCAAGAGTTTCACGAGATCTAAATAACGAGTCAGCCTCGTCGATAAAAACCATCAACCCCTTTTTACTATTTTTGGCCCAATCAAATAATTTATTAAGCTCGGTTACGCCCTCGCCATTTCTAAATTGACTGACATCGGCCCCTGACAATATTGCATAATCCATATCTAAACTTTTTGCCATGCTACGCATAGCCATAGTTTTACCAGTTCCTGGTTCACCATAAAAAATTGCGTTTGTGTAAGGAAACCCAAGATTTCGAGCCTGTCGAACGTCTTCTGCAAATGTAAACAAATCACTTTGAATCTTAGGCTCCAAAACCATATCGGAAAAAATAAGCTCCTGTTCTTCGATGGTTCCAAATATCAAAGTCTTCAATGTTTTTATAAATGCCTGCTTAAAACTGGCTCGTGAAGATTCGCGAACCAAGCTTGGTCTTCCAAATTTTGTTTTAATATACTCTGCAGCAAGTTTTGTCCCATGATATAGGCCAAACGTTCCACCCACAAGCAACAATGCTAGGCCAATGAACATTAACAGCCTTATTTTATCATTTAACAGATCTCGCAAAAATTGAAACTTTTGGTCTGTATTATATTTAGAACTTGCAATATCCGCCATAGCCTTTCCTTCTGCATCAATCTGAGCCAATTGAACTTTTCGAGCTTGCTCACCTTGCGCCTTAAGCTCATCTAATCCAGACTTCATCGCATCTTGCACAATATTTGCACCCTTAGCTTTAACTTCGGTAATGCGAGCCTCTGCGGCATGTAAATCGGCGTTTAATTGTTGCCGTTCTGCTGCAAGCTCAGCCATACGATCCGTGGATAGCTTAATAATCGCAGCAGGGTAATTCTGAAGCGTTTCAGCTCGAATCTGTGCATCCAAATGCATCATATTTTCTTGGTTTAAATAAAGCCTGTCACGAATTGGACCAGTTTCATCGACAATATTTGCGACAGCTTTGCCAACAAACTGTGCAGCTGGCTCTAGTGCCCGAAACAGTGCGTCGCCGCCAGACATTAAGAATTTAAAAATAGCAGGCATGCCATCTGCGGGTGCAGGTACTGGTGCAGCAGTAGGTGCAGCTGCTGCGCAGCAAGCCGAATTTGAGAAACAAATAATAATTCCCGATAATATTAGTCCATTAAATATTTTTTTTAATTTCATGCTTTCCTCGCTAAAATATAGATTATCGTGCCGTACCATGCCCAAAATGATAGGTATCCTACTATTCCAAATACGTTATTAACACCAAAATTTTTCTGCATTTTCCAATAATCAAATGATATTTCATGGCCTTTTTTTAAAAACTCCCTTAGTGCTTTTTCGGCATCAGCATAAGATTGTTTATTAGATAAAGAAGCAAATCGAATATCGTTTAAAATTTTTAAAAACAATTGAATATTGGCCTTGATGTATTCCTTAAAATGGGTGGCTGTGAATTTATAAATATTGCGTAAAAACAAAGCAAATCCCAAAATTCTAGCACCCCAGATAAAATATTGTGAATTCAAGGTATCAATAGCCCCATTGTATTTTTTACCATTAAACCAATACAGCCCCAACAATTTAATAGACCCAACTACCCCTTGCCAAACCTGCTCAGCCCGTATATCTATGGGTAGTCGACCAAAAAGTAAAAATGAGATAAGTGGATAAGCCGATACCCTAAGCTTCTTATTTTGAAATTTTTGGATTACTCCCTCAATCTTGTGAATCACCACATCCTGCAACAGTGGATTTATTGCAGCTGGATCAGCAAGTGCTGGCTTCACTTGATCAATAATTGGGGCAATTTCATTTATCAAATCACCAACAGATGTTGCAGCATATCCAAAATTGAATGACTCACCACCCATAAATTGTTTTTCTTTTTCATATAAATAATGCTTGCAGACCAGATTAAAAATAATATGCAGGCACCATTTTAAATTAAGTTTAAAATTGACATCCAAAGTCTTTATACAATTATTAACAAATACATCATTAGCCGCTGGTTCTTTCAAAACACTAAAAAATCCTTCTTGGTCAACTTTATCCAATTCAGCTATCAAAAGCTTAACCTTATCATCCATGTTTCTGGTAGCTGATTGCTTATAATAATTTTGCATCTGATTAAACAAAAATTTATCAAGACAATAATCACAAAAATCAAATCCAAATTTTGCGAAATCATTTTTATAAAAACCAACTTCAAAGAGATTTGAAATTGGAATCGAAAATATCGGTTCATTTGACTTGCCCTGCGATAAAACTTTCTTCAAATCTTCAAATTCGCGTTGAACTCCTTGCTTTGCCTGTTTTGCTTCTTGTAAAATCGCAGGAAGTTGTGCCCTAATTCCATCCAGAGCCTCTTTGTCCTTGGCTGAAAATTGAGGAAAAGTGGTAGGCTCTTGTAAAACTATGGAATCAGTCAGTGGTGCAGGTTGAGGTATATGTGGCTCTGTCGGAGCAGGTTGCACAAGATATGCCTTATATGCAGCATACACACCAGCTTCAGGTGTTTCTGGATGAGCTTGCATAAAATGCATCACCGGAATAATGTTGCCATCGTCAGCTTCGATCTGCGAAACCAAGTCCGGATGATCCGCTGCAAATCTAGCAGCCGCATCAAATTCTACATCATCCATCGCAAACACATTTGATGTAGCAAAAAGCATCCCTATCAAAAATAAAAGATAAAAACTTTTAAACACTTTAAACATTTTAAAAATCCAAAATAAAAAACAAAAACCGAATGATTAGTCATGATTAATAATATAATTCAATTGTTAAATAACGCAATGGCCTCACGGGGAAGCCTTTTATAGAGAATTGCTTGAATCATTTCAGGCTGTATCGCGAGTTTGCGGGCATGGGTTGTTCATAACACTGATAGTAATGTTTGTATTTTGTAGCTTGTAATACCATTCTATATTTATAATATCGCTAGATAACTCAATATGCTGTCCGCTCGTCCTGAGCTTGTCGAAGGATTCGAGCGCTCGTAATGGTTCGACAGGCTCACCACGAGCGGGTATACTTGGTATATTTATTTGTTGGCATGGTATAATTTGTCGTGGCACCAAGATCGTGATTTTGAGGGTGATACATTGACCATGCCACTTGTGATGCAGCATTGGATTGGGCCTGGCAACAAATTGATAATTTTTTGAATACGGCCTACGGGCAACGATTGGATGCGGAGTTTCGAGAATTATTTTTGAAAATAGCGAAAAGTGGCATCACACGCAAAACGCTAAACTTTGCCGTACATAAACCCGCAGTTTTGCATAATAATAATAATAATAATAATCTTCCAAAATGCGTTGCTAATCATGTATCTTTAAATTAACGTAAGTCGATCTCAGATTTTATCGAGGGGAATTGGCAATGAAAAAAATTGTTTTATTATTTATGGTTTTTTGTGTCAGTAGCGGTTTTGTTGATATGTATCCAGCCTCAGAATCGAATACGACACAACAACGTAAAAGCACTGACAGGACGAAGTTTACAGCCAAACTTCAAGCAGCACATCATGCGATAAAGCAAAAAATCTGGGAAATGCTTACAGGCGCAAAAAATCGTTCTATTCAAGGATATCATTACGTGCGCGAACATGGGATTAGTCAATCAGTCAAAAATTTGTTTACAGCTATGATAGCCAAAGGCAACTCGTTGTGGCGTAGTAAAAATGCGTTGCCAACAACTCAATCAACATTGATGACCAACACGCCAGTACCAGCAACAGAAGCCCAACCAGCAGCAGCGGCAGCCGCTGCCAGCGCCACCAAACCACAATTACAGTTAGATCAATTGACGAATGAAAATACTTTTAGCGTCGAGCTCAACAATGATAATTTCAAGTCAAGAGTAACACAGCAGAATGAAAAGCATTTATTGCCAATAGATGAAATAAAAGAGTTCTTGCAACATCTTAATCAGGATAACAGCGATTTTATCGTTTTAAGCCTTGGCACAGGATACATAAAAAATCAAATAATTCCCAGCTATTTGCAAGATCTTGCAAAAGAATACCCTGATAAAAACTTTATCAATTATGCCATAGATCCTAAATTTTTTACGAGTAAATACGTAGACGAAAAGGATCAACAAGACGAAAACGAATTACTTGAGAGTCTGCAGCAAATTTCAAGTTCAAACAACATTTACAAATATCGAGATTTAGATAACTTAAAAATTGCCTTATTTTCAACATTTTTACCTGAATTAAATGATGATACACAAGAATTAACACTCTTTTTTAAAATATTAAGAAGTATATTAAAAAATAAATTGCGTAGAGGATGCATTATTTTTTTTCATGTATGGTATACTCCTTGCAATCCATGTAACAACAATAGTGGACTAATGTTGACTTATGAACATTTACGATCTAAGGTTCCTGCTCAAAAGTCGAATTTACGATTTTTTGTCGGTAGGCAAACAGTTTGGGATCCTGAAGATACCCCTCATGGGCTAGAGCTTTATGATCCGATTCAATTCAATTTTCAACTCAGTTACGCCGACAATATTATGTATAGCCTCAGTAAATCCAAAGACATTCAACAACAACAATGGACAGCCATTGAAAATGCTATCAATAAAACAAAAAACGTAAAATTTTGTTACAGAATAGACAAGGTACTGATCGACGAGAAGCAATGGAAAATGAATGGAATACAATCAGCAGCTAACATAAACACTCGTGATGTCTGTGCACTTTACACAGGCAAACTAAACGAGAGCATTCGTAACAATCAGGAAACTAGTTTGCGAAGTATTGATCAAGAACTAAGTAAACGAGGGAAGATGCTGCAAGATACAACCCATGGCTTCAAAATTGTCGACTCGCCGCCTTCTGATGAATAAGACAATTTTAAACATGTTCAATATTTTGACGTAGCGTCAAAATATTGATTTCTAGGCTTATACATCAGCTCTACACTTCGTTATGTAGCCACTAATCAGTTGTAGCGAAAAAACAATAAATTTATCGCTTCGGCCTACGAACATTGATTGGGAGCTGTGTTACAGAGGTTTTTTATAAAAACTGCAAGAAGTGCCATCGATTAAATTTAAATGGCGGGGCTGACGAGACTCGAACTCGCGACCTTCCGCGTGACAGGCGGACGCTCTAACCAAACTGAGCTACAGCCCCTCGAACTTTTAAAATGAATTTAACCGTTCTAAGGTTAAACCTATTGTGCCAAATATTTTGAATAATTCAAGAAAAAAATCATAATTTTATAACCTTTACAATACTTGCAGCGTCTATTCCAGCATCACTTAATAATTCTTGTGGGCTGCCAGATCGGGATATGTGGTCCAGGCCAAGCATCTGCACTCGTACATCGGAGTTAATTAAACTGCTTGCAATCATAGATCCGATTCCACCATTGATGTAGTGATCTTCCACCGTAATCACGCGATTGTCAGACTTTTTTGCCGTCTTTAAAATCGTTTGTGCATCAAGCGGCTTGATGCTGTACAAATCGATTACCGAGACCAAAAAGCCCTCTTTTTTCAGTATTTCATAAGCCTTTAATGCTTCGTGTAATGTTATACCGGCAGCAACAATACAACATCTGTCTTTTTGGCTTTGGCGCAACACTTTGCAGCCGCCGATCGCAAATTTTTCGTTGATATCGTAAAGCATTGGCGTATCAGCACGGGTTGTTCTGACGTACGAAATACCTTTATTATAATTTGCGCTTAATTCAATCAATTTATACGCTGAAACGCCATCGCTTGGATAAAGAATTACCGAATCAGGGATCGTGCTTATCATCGCAATATCTTCAAGAGCCATCTGCGATGGGCCGTCTTGCCCAATCGAAACACCGCAGTGGGAGCCACAAAGGCGCAAAGCGTGCTTACCAACACCAGCCATGCGGATCTGATCAAATGCTCGCGTTAAAAATGCGCCAAATGTCGATACCAAAGCAATTTTGCCGCGCGCTTGCAAACCCGTGGCCACTCCAATCATATTTTGTTCAGCAATAAAGCATTCAATAAATCGTTCCGGATAATCTTTTGCAAACATATCTGAAAACGTTGAATTTTTAACGTCTCCATCAAGAGCTATCGCGTTTTTGCAAGACTTACCGATAGCTGCAAGCGCGTACCCATAAGCCTTACGTGTGGATAATTTTTTATCATCGGCAAACAAGGCCTTGTTTGGGTCTTTTGCCAAATCGATAGACACATGAGCCTGAACAACTTGCGCTTTTGACTTATCTGGCGCAGGGATTATATATTTAGTTTTTGATTTAAATCCAACATCTTTTTTGAATCGCACCAGCATTTTTTGAATTAATTTTTCGGATTCATCAGCGCTTAGCGGCTTACCATGCCAGCTTTGCTTGCCTTCAATATCCGTAATTCCATAGCCTTTTTGCGTTTTTGCAATTATCATTGTAGGCTTGTTTTTGGATTTATGAGCTTTTTGTATTGCGTTAAAAATTTGTTTTACATCGTGGCCATTGACAGTCAAGGAGTTCCAACCAAAAGCCTTAAATTTGGCAGCGATCTTTTTAATATCTTGGTCAAGCATTGTTTGACCAGATTGGCCTAACCCGTTGCAGTCTACAAAGCCTATCAAGTTATCAGCCTTGTTGTACGCCGCAAGCTCGGCAGCCTCCCACACGGAGCCTTCTGCTATCTCTCCATCACCAAGCAACACATATGTTTTATAGTCTAGTTTATCTAATTTCGCATTCAGAGCCATACCAAGGCCGATAGAAAGCCCCTGACCCAGCGAGCCAGTGGCCGCTTCGTTAAAAGCAAACCTTGGCGTTGGATGCCCCTCAAAAACAGAATTAAATTCACGCAAACTCATCATTTGCTCGTTTGTTATTACACCTGCATTTTTCCATGCGGCATAGACAACCGGTATTGCATGCCCCTTTGAAAGAATAAAACGGTCATTTGCAGGATTAGATGGATTTTTTGTGTCATAGCGCAAAAAATTAAAAAATATCACAGAAACAATATCGGCTGCAGACATGCAAGAAGTTGGATGGCCAGATCTGCTCTTTGTTGTAGCGCGAATGGAATCTACTCGTAAATTTAACGCCTGGTGCTTTAAAAATTGTACTTTTTCTTTGTTTAAAGTATTTTTCATTTTTGAGCCCCTTTTAAAAAATCAAATACGAATTGACTCCAGCTTTCCATGTTCTGATAATGCTTTTGACACTCCTCAATCGACAACAGTTCTCCGCTCTTAAGCTCAGACTTCACAGAAATATTATTATTATCACCAGTCAAAAGTATGATAAATCCGAGGTGTACCTGGCCAACAGCATCTTCATCATAATTTACAAGCCCCAGCGGCTTGACTTGCAGACTTCCTTCGTAATTCACCTCTTCATTAAATTCACGTTTTGCCCACTCAAAAATATCATCGCCAGCTATATCTTCCTGCCTGATGTGTCCACCAATGCCAAGCGAAAACTTGCTCTGCAGGCGAGTTTCACTAGCTGTACTCTGACGTTGCATGATAAAAAGCTTATTTTGATGGATAAAAACAATGTATGGTATTATTTGTTTGTAAGCTGGGTCTAGCTCCATTTCCGAACGCCATTTAAATTCTTTGTGTGTTTTTATGATTTCAAGGTAACTAGAAAACCCTTCTAGCGGCAAAAAACCATTGAAAGCTTTCTCCGGAAATAGATCTTTGCGCGGTACAACCAATATTTTTTCGTCTTTTTTAATGATCGTTTTATTAGCATCAAATTTGTTTTTTTGTGTTTCCATTCACTTCTCCATAAATTAAAAAATTCAAAGGCTTATGCGCCAACGTAGCAAAAAAAGCTTAGGGGGGCAACATTGCTAGCCAAAATTATTTGCATAAATTACCACTTTATTGACTTTTTCATCAAATAAATCGAAAAATCAAAATATGTTGTTAATTGTTTGTTTTTTTATAAAAGGACCTAATTTATGCTTTATAAAATACTTTTTTTGATAATAACATTTGCACTAAACAGTGCCTTATTTGCTGACAACATAACTGTCATAAATCATACAACAAATCCAGTTTGGGTTGGGGTTTACAAGGTAAAGGCCAGTTGGTTGGGCACAAGTATTGGCGATGCAGATTTACAAAATAAGATTGTGAAAATTCCAGCCGATGGTAAAACTGAATTTGATCGACCACGTGTGAAATTAAAAATCAATCGTGAGGTCTTTTTTTCTGATGTCGAAAAAGATCTAAAAAATAAATTTAATAATTATGAATATAAATTAATAAATAAAATACCCGCAGGAACAACAAAAGGCTCAACTTTCCATATTGCAGAAAAAGATGGCGTTATTAAAGGATACCATGAGATTGAATGGAAGGTTGTTAAGCCCATTATTGAAGCACTTAGAAAGATAACCAAACCGATACGAGACAGTTTCGCCAAAGGCCCTCACGGTAAAGAAACAGCCGTTGTTCGAAGAGGTTCAAATTTGGCACCGGAAGAAGTAGCGTTCTTACATAAAAGAGAGTCAAAGGTAAAAAACGCCCTAGAAAAGCTTCTTAAGATAAAATTGGATGGTAAAAAAATTCCCAAAATTGCTCTTTGTATGAGTGGAGGAGGAATGAGGGCCGCAACGGTTGCAACAGGCGTATTTGAAGGATTAGAAAGCACTGGATTGCTTGACGCAACAACTTATGTTGCTGCTCTATCTGGATCTACTTGGACTGTTGCTAGCATTGTAGAACTTGGACAATCAACTCAGGATTATTGCAAGCATTTTACGGAATCACTTACAAGTCTACATGCTTTCAATTTGGCTGATGCAATACATGTTTTGCAACCTAAAGTCTTATCTAATCAGCAAATAGGGCCTGTCGATTTGTATGGAATGTTATTAGCTGCTACATTTTTTCACCACAAAAAAAATAAATACGGTAGCCACGATATTCAATTATCTGATTCTCAACGACGTATAAAAGACGGTAACCTTTTCTTTCCTATCTACACAGCTCTCCAAGTTAAGGATAGCAATCTACATTGTGCAGAGTTTACGCCTTACGAATTTGGCATCGATGATTGGAATATGCATATTCCAATTTGGTCATTTGGTAGAAAATTTGTAAATGGAACATCAACAGACTTTGCAACTGAGCAATCGCTTGGATTTTTAATGGGAATATGGGGATCTGCGCTCTCAGGATCAATCAAAAATATTATTAATACCGCTAAAAGTACACTACCAAATGTTATTTTCAAGGCGTTGAATGATATTTCTGTAGAAATCGGAGTTAGTAGCATTAGAGCTGCAGCCATTAAAGCATATAATCCATTGTATGCAGTTAAGGATTCTCCTTTTAAAAACTGGGAACAAATTACTCTGATGGATGCAGGGTATGTGAATATCTTCCCATTCCATCCAATCTTTAATAAAGAACGCGAAATTGGTATAATAATATTTGTTGACGCTTCAGGAAGTGTTTTCAAAGGCACTCCGGATTTTAAGGAAGTAGTTAAATATACTCAAGCAAACAGAATACCATTCCCTCAAATAACGTTTGATTTTTTGACGAAAAATCAGGTAAATCTTTTCAGTGATAAAAAGAATGCAAATGTGCCAATTGTCATATATTTAGCACCAGTTAAAAATAAAAAATTTAATTCTTCATATGATCCTAAAAAAGAATATCCTAGTACTTTCAAATTTATTTACACACCAGAAGAAATTAAAAATCTCAAAGGCGTAATGAGACAAAATATTATTGATCATAAAGACAAAATTATTGACGCAATTAGACAAAAAATAGAACAAATTTCGTAAAATATTAGCTTTTTTAATCTTTTTCTTAAAATAAAAGAGGTCTTGTGGGGTAGACAAACTACCCCGCAAGACCTCTTTTATTTATCATATTTGAAAATCGTTAGCAGTTTTTGCTAAAATGAAGATGTAAATACATTGTTAGTGTAAATTACAATCAAAAAATTGGAGGAATTGTTTATGCTGGACTTTGTAAAAAATATTTTAAAATTTATCGTTATATTTTTAATCTTAGATGGGTGCGTTTACTTCAATGCCAATCCAAAAAAACTTACCAATGTATCTGGCGACAAATATCTTTATTTAAAATATGTTCCAATCGCTGACAGATTCAGCAATGTTTACAAATTCCAGTTGGTACTTATGCCTCGTAAAGAAGATGCTACAGACTTAAATATAGAGCTTGTAGACATGAAAGACGAGAAAGGGAATCTGGTTGAAAAAACTGTATTTGGAAGCCGTGGCCGCTATATGATGGCAAACATAAAAACACCAGATAACAAGTATCTTGTTTTTTATTATCCTGACAATGCATACCCAATCACCACGACTCAGGGTTCAGATTTACATATTCAAGCTTTGGATAAAATCCCTTCAGATATGCCGAAATATACATGGTTGATATTTCATCATTATCAGCTAGACCAGTACTTCTTTCAACCTGTATTAAACGATTTTTGGTACCTTCAACGAATGCAACACAAGGCAATTAATGGTCTTCCTGTTGTTGATGTTTTGCCGTACGAAGGAACCCCTGAAAGTACTGGTAGATATTTTATTTTTTGGAAATTAGAAGATTAGGCATAAACGATGATGTATGAATAATTTTTATAAAGAAAGAAGGTTATGAAAAAGCATGAAGTGTTGATTATTGCTGGCGCTTTTTTGTGTGTTAATTTGTGTAATGCAGAAATTGAAAAGTCTAGCTATAAGCCATTAGATGAAATTAAGCGATCCTGGGAAGATTTTAAATCAAAGGCATCAAGTGCTGCAGAAGCCGTTAAAAAAAAGGCGTCAACTGCTGCAAAATCCGTAACTAAATCAGTTAAAAAAGTTCAGGATGCTATAAAAAAAACTAGTTCCAAAGTTTCGCCAGAAACGGATTTATCTAAGCAAAATTTGCCACAAAAACAAGCAGCCTCCACATCATTTATTTATAAAATTCCTGTAATTTCAAAGTTTGTTAATAAGTATATAAAGCCAAATCCTGACGTTGTAGAAATGCTAGATGGTATACGAAAGTCTGCAGCAGATTGGAAGGCTGAAAATGGCATTCTTAGTGGAGCAACTGCTTTGAAAAATTTGGATTTTCAGCTAAATTTATACAAAAAGAATCCAGCATATAAAAAAGAATGTTCAAAATTGAGAGCAGAAAGATACATTTTGTCGGCTAAAATGCTTGAAGATATTGATACATATTCTGATGATAAATTAAAAAAATTAGAACAGGCAGAAGCACTTTCAATTTTAAAGGTCTTGAAGTATGAAAATGATATCAAATTATATGAATCAGATCAAAAAGAGGCTGAGCGCCACAAGCCAGGTATGATAGGACAACAAAGTTCTGAACCTGATGTTGGCGCTATAATTTTAAAGTCTGCTGGGTTTGCTGTTTCAACTCCTGATTTAGATCATTTTCAGATCAAACCGATAGGACGAAACGCTGAAACTAAAGGCTCTCTTGCTGAGAAGAGGGCAACAGTCATCGAGGCTATTTTAGCCGATTTAAATAATCAGCTTAAGGAAAAGAAGTTAATAGATGAATCGCTGCTTCAGGAGATAAAAAGCCTCCTGCCAGAACCTGGCATGTTTGATGCTCATGGTAGTTCTGATAGAGCTTATAACTTGATCGACGAATTTAATAAAATATCAAAGGACAATGATGCGGCTAAAAAACAGAAAGAGGGTCCTGAGGCAGCCAAAAAGGCAACCAAAAAATTAGAAGCTGCTAAGATGAAGTTAGAGATGTTTATGCAAAAATTGGGGTTTGTAAAAAGTTCAACAGTTGAGGGTAGGTTTGATAATAAAGCGCCAAAGCATGCTGCGCATGTTGTTCAAGAAATATTGGGCATCAAGGAGGAGGATTTTCGCAAAGCTATTGCAAAAGATCCAGCAGTATTAAAAAAATATCTTGTTGTCAGAACAGCGGATGATGGCACAGTGACTGGGTATGCTCTTAAGAATCCAAAAACTGGAGCCGAAGTAGAGGTTGGGTCCTACAAAGAACCAACTAAGGAAGATTTGGATCATGCTGCTGACGACAAATTAGATAAAATTATTGAACAGCAAGGAGAGGGTTGCTTAACAAGGGGTGGTTCGTTTTCTATATTAATAGCTGAAAACAGCGAAGCAGCAGCGGCTATTAATATAGGGGCAATGCAAGCAGATCCAAGTTACAGAGGTGCCACAATTATTACAGCATCTAATTTTCATGGGTTAGAGACTGTGCATAAAGATGATGTTTATGGATCGATAGAAGAAAATGGTAATATGCAAAGCGTTAAATTTTCAGATGGATTAGGTAAGCCTGTAAGTGGATATTATAGGGATCTTACGCAAGGGCCAGGAGTTGCATTGTCAACACCAGCAGCGACTATTTTTAGAACTTATTTTAAGGGGTGTGTCGATAATCCAGACGATCCAAGTAAATGGCCACAACGACCTGATGGTAAAAATCAAGATACTAATTTGTTAAGGGATTTTGACATTAAAACACAAAATGGATATGTAATATCTGATATTAATTCGTTAAAGTCGCTATATCAACAATCTGCTTTTGCCAAATTTAGATTGGCAGTGCAGGACGGGGTTGAAGTTACCGGAGGCGCTGTTAATGGTGGAAAACATACAGAATTTAGAGATCCAAATCAGAAGGTTAGACAAGTATTTGTTGCGGCGCTTGATGTTGGTCCAGGAAGTACATTTAAACCTAAATCCGAGGAAGAGAGACAAATATTAAAACAAGCAGCCATAAGCGTATTAAAGATGAGTTACAGCGCTGCTATAAAAGCAGCCTTTGTTCAAGGAAGTAAAAAAGTAGTAATGCCTCTGGTTGGCGGTGGTGCGTTTGGCAATGATCCAGCCTGGATCAAAGAGGCTATTGAGCAAGCAATGGAGGAGAATAAAGCGTATATTCATGCTGGTGATATACATGTGGAATTAAATGCTTTCCGTGACCAAAAGCCTGATCCAGAAAATGGTAAAGCTGGTACAGATTACGTAAGCTCATATAAAGGACTAGTACAGAGTTTTGGTGGTGAAGTAAGAAGATTTGGAACGGATACGACTGGTCAAGTAGTTACAAAAGTTGAAAAAATTGAAGCTGCATTAACAGAACCAATAACATCAACCTAAGTTGCTACCAAAATTAGAATTTAAACTTATTGCAAAGATAAGTTGTTTATGCAGACAAGGGTTATTCAAATTACAAGCTTGAAGATGAATAAAAAAATTAAAAACCTTTCAGAAAAATGCTGGCAGATGCAGTAACAGCAACATCAAAACTTATATAATTCCATCGCGACAAAACGCAGATTTAAGCAGGTATACATCAGTTACGTATTACAGAACATGCGCAAGCATAGGCCTTGCTAGCATTTTGACAAAATTTACAACTCGGCCTGCTTGGCGCGATTAGATGTGCTATTTCGAATAAAGTTTTAAAAAATTGCAAAAAGTACATGCGTACTTTAAAATATTTAATTCAGTGAATGTGTAAAGTGCAACCTTATGAGTTATGTTAGCCTTCGTATGAATGTTTTCTTATAACTAAATTAATGCGCAATAAATATTAAGAAAGGCACATGGTGCGGTATATAAAAGAAATTTTAAAAGTAGCAATATTTATTTTTTCGATATTGACTGAAAACTTTTTGTTTGCAGCATATGGTCAACCGGTAGCAAGTACGTCTGAATCATTTTTATCATTAATGCTTGAAGAAATGTGCGATGTGTCGAGCGGATTGGTCGGTTTGGATAATAAAAAAGTATTTTATTCATTTACTCAGTCCAAGACTGGCTATAAATCATGGCAATCAATTGGGGACAAAATTATTTATATGTACGATGTAAAAACTGGACAACTTACAGGCACGTATAACCTTGGACGCAGAGTTGCATTCGGCCCAATTTTTAGCCAGAATGCAAAAAAAATGGCTTGGACAGAGCTAATATCTGACAAAAATTACGTAGTTAAGTTATGCGATGTAGATACAGGATTCAATGAATATGAGTTTCCTTGCAACGCAATTTGCATGCCAATTCCTCAATTCAACTCAGATTGTAATGTTTTAGCATGGATTGTTCGAAATTTGCATGAAAAAAACAAGTTATACGCTTTCGATTTATATTCTAAACATCACGAAAATTTTATGTTTAATCAAAATATGATTGATTGCGTATTTGCTCCAAATTTTAAAAAAATGGCACATGTATTTATAAAACCAAGCCCTAAAATCGAAGGGCCTATCATTACAATTAAATTATACGATTTATGTACTCTTAGTAATAAAGAAGTTGATTGCTACGCAGAAAATGTTTCCGGTATTAACATCTGCTTGAGTGGCAAATATTTGATCTATAAAACGTTACAACCTAATTACGACCATTTTGGTAAGTGTAATATTATTACAAACTTGTGCGATGTGGACGAAAACAAAATTGTATATTCAGAAAAAAATGTTTCGTTTTCTGATTTTAGCACTAACGGTAAACTATGCGCGTTTCTGATTACAGAACCAGTAGTTGGAGCGTGTAATTTCAATGTAATAATCAAGTTATTTAATATGGAAACAAGAAGCGTTATACATGAAGCCAACTGTGGAGTAGGAGGTGTCACTGCTTTCAAGTTTAGTCCAAACTGCATCAAGCTAGCTTATTTAACAGTGCATTCAAATAACAGTGTAACAATTAATGTTTATCATATTGCTTTAAAAACAATCTACAAGACTTTCAATTGTGGAACAACTCATATAACATGCTTTGACTTTAACAAAGAAGGCGATCAAATCATAGCCGTAACAGCGGCTGGCAATATTGTAACTTTTCCAATTTAATATAAATCATTAATAATAGATCTCTTCCCAGGCTAAAATTTTGAAAAGCTTAATTTTACCGATTATACCATTCTAAACAGGACTTTGCCTACACATTTAAAACACTGAATTCTCCAGCATTGTTATAAAAATTTTGAACATGATTTTGAGAAGAAACTTCGGTGCATTCAGCTTTTCGCTGCTGTTTGCTTTTGGGGGGCTTTCTTAAAACATCTACCAGATCGTCAAAATGATCAGCTCTAAAAACATTAACAACTTCATCAACACTTTGTGACGGTTTGTCAATATTTGCAACTTCGATAATTGCTTGAGCAAGGTACGCGGCCATGATGTGAGCTTTTTGTTTCGACAGTGCCAACATCTGGCATTGATGCATTCCAAATTTTTGTTTTGATTTTCGATTGATTTTCTCCTGTGGCCAACCTAAATTGTACGCTTCGACTTGTTGCTTTGCTGGCAGGTTCATGTTGCTCACCAAAAAAACTGTCTCCCATCCCCCAAAACGCTTTTTTCGTTTGTATGCGGTGAAAAAATATGTTTTGCCATAAAGTTTAGCTTTGATCCTTTTTTCTCGTTCGTTGCGTAATAATTTCAATGCTGGAACGTGTTTCAACTGAAGCCTTTTACCACCACGCGTAACAACGCATCTACTGCTTGGAATCCGCATGATAAATTTATGTTTGGTTTTATGACGTTTTCAATGTTACAGACTACTTCAAAAGCTTGATTTGGCGCGTGCCGATTATTCAATCTCAAAATCGAAATAACTGATATCTTCTGATGCCGGGTAAGGTTCATTTTTTAATGTGTAATGCCACCATTCTTCAGCATATGGCTTAAAGCCGTGCTTAATCATTGCTGTCATTAAATAATTGCGAAGATGTTTGAACTGTTCTTCTATGAGGTTGTTTTGATGGTGCGATGCTTCATCAAATAAATCAAACGATGATCCCATGTCAACGGTACCATCATCGAGAAGTGTAATTTCAAAACCATCAAGAAGCGTTCTCTTTATTTCCTGAATCGGATGAAGAGATTTTTCTAATTTAATAATGGTAAGGTCTACGGTGCTTCCACGACTATGACCTGAACGTGCGGCTACATAACCTAGTTCAAACACTTTATCTTTATCGACCCGAGGATAATAGTAAGATTTTTTTGTTTGATCGGCGATATTCGTGCTCCATAGCATAAAATGATTAACGGCACGTTGTGGACGGTAAGCATCATAAACGACAAGATTGTAGCCATCTTTGACTACTTCTTGTTGAACTTGCTTTAATGCTTCTGCCGCCTGTTTGGTTAATATAATAACTGGCTGTTTATATCCATCTACTATCTTGCCTACAAAGTTTTCTGTTGTGCTGTATCGAGGCGAAATAATGATTGTTGGGTCTATTTCGCTAAGATAGACAAAACCTTTATCACGAGCCTCTTGGGACATCTTAAGACTAGCGGCACTGGTCGTATCCTTGGGCATCTCAAGGCCAGCGGCGCTTGCCGTACAAGTTGCAAAAATAATAAAATAACTAGCGACCAACAATGAATATAGCTTTTTCATGGACATTTTCTTTTTCAATCTTTACATGTTTCAAAACTAGAGTAAATTGTATTTAAAATTTATATATTAATCAATTGGGAAAATATGAATAAAATCATGATAAAACTAAATAAATTATTGGTTTTAGCTCTAGCCTTATTTTCTTCAGTGTACTCGTTTGGAAATATTGAAAAAATAGGTCAGGCATTGGAAAAAAGGATTGTAGGAAAATCATGGGAAGCTGCATGCCCAGTTCAACTCAGTGAATTGCGTTATTTGACTATTCCTTACTGGGGATACGATGAGCAAGAGCATTCTGGTGAAATGATAGTTCATGAAAAAGTGGCACAAGACGTTTTGGACATTTTTGAAGAGCTTTTTGAAAACAAATTTCCGATCCAGTCAATGAAATTAATTGACGAATACTTCCAGCCAAGCAGAACAAAAAGCGATGTTGATGATGCGTCAATGCTTGATAATAATTCATCAGCTTTTTTCTTTCGTTATATCGGTAAAACAACGATCGTGTCAGAACATGGTTTGGGAACTGCAATCGACATTAATCCACGTGTAAATCCATTCGTAAGAGGTGATTATGTTTGCCCAACTTCAAGTAAAGAATTCTGTGACAGGACACGTAAAGATGTTAAAGGCTTGTTAACCGAGGATTGTAGATGTGTTAAGGCTTTTGAGGCGCGAGGTTGGAATTGGGCGGGTAAATGGAAAAAGGTTCAAGATTACCAACATTTTGGCAAGATTCAAAAAGAGTCTCTGCAGTAATACATGTTATTCTTCTTGTTGATAACGCAGCTAAGCCGATATATAATTAATTTCATGTATGTCAGATTGTAAAAAGTATGAACTTTACACAGCGAGTGTGTTAAAAATCAACTAAAAAAATAAAAAAGGGCTTTTATGAAAAATTTAATGTTTTGTTTTGGGTTTTTAATGCTTATTTCATTTGTCGGTTGTGGCCTAAAAGATGCATCTTTTTCTAATTATTTTAAGGCGGACAAAATTTATAAAATTGTGCCAAGCTCAAACTATGATGCAAAAGATGAATCTGATGCTGTAAAACTTTTGCCAATCGATCTTGAGTCTGGGTTTATTCACGTTGCATTCGGAAATCAGGTCGAAAAAATATTGAAGAAGTTTTTTACCGGAATTGATAATGTTCTAGTTTTAGAGCTTGATCAAAATGTTTTAGCGGAAAATGGCATAGAGATGCGCAAAGAACGTAATAATCCTGGCGGAGACTCATTTCCTCATTTGTATGGCAAGCAACAAATTTCAGTCAAAGCTGTGGCTTCTGTGATTAATGTGGAAGAGATGATTGATGGATCTTGGTCAATTGTTAAACATTAAACCGCTTTCGAAACCATGACTACAACTCATAATTACAAATCTCCGCAATCAGCGCAATACAATTCCAAGTTGTTAAAGTACCTAAAATAAAGATTTTTGCGTTTGGTTGTAAATCTACGATTGGAAGCTAGCTGTAAATGGCAGTGGCATTTTTCCTTATTTTGAAAATTTTAATTCGGCAAGCCCCATCCAATCGCACGTTGCTGGCGGGGTCTAAAAAATTATAAATTTCTTGGCAAGGCCGATGCAGCGCCAAAAAAGACCGGGCATACTTAATGTATGCCCCTAAAAATCATGGCGTTGGCTTATGTTTTATATTTATTAATATTTTGCGATGCTTTCAAGTCCCTGAGCTGTAATTTTTTCATTTAATGGGAACGCTTCTTTTCCCGGATAAACAATGGTAAGGTGATCAAGCTTTAGATCGGCAATTGCAATTTGCATGGATTTTGTAACTTTGGGAACATCGGTATATTTAAATTCAAAACCCAATCGCTTTCCATCTTTAAATACGAATAAGTCTAATTCAGCATCAGCATGAGTTGCCCAAAAAAAACATTCTTCCGATCGAAGATCATATGCTTTAATGATCTCTTCTAACGCAAAGCCCTCCCAAAATGCTCCTAATTTAGGGTAAGTATCTAATTCATTAAAAGTTTGAATATTAAGTAGCGCATGCAAAATTCCACTATCGCGAAAATAAATTTTTGGAGCACGAACTTGTCGTTTTTGTAAATTCTCAAACCACGGAGATAGCTCACGAATCATGAATGTCCCCACAAGAACATCCAGATATTTACGAGCGGTATGATCGGAAACACCTAAAGATCTTGCAATCTCACTAGCGTTGAAAGTTTGTCCATGATAATGAGCAAGCATAAGCCAAAATCGACGCAATTGTTGCGGCGGAATATTAAAACCAAGATTTGGAATGTCTCGTTCTAAAAAAGTTGTTATATAATTTTGTCGCCACAAAAAACTGTCGGCATCATTTGAAGTAAAATATGAGCGAGGAAAACCACCCCTCATCCAAAGTTGATTTAAATTTTCGGTTTCGGCTAAAGAAAATGGGGGAAACTCTACAAAACCTATGCGACCAGCCAATGACTCGGATGATTGACGAATTAAATCGCGAGACGCACTTCCCAAAATTAAAAGATTTCGTTTATAGGCAGGATCATCGACTAATACTCGAATTACAGGAAAAAGATCCGGACGCATTTGAATTTCATCAATTACAATAAGCTTCTCGGGATCACTTGAAAGCGCAAGCATGGGGTTTTCCAGTCGAGCAAGATCAAGAGGCTTTTCCATATCAAATAATCTAGCAATACCGCCTCGCATCTCTTTAATAAAAATCTGTGCAAGAGTAGTTTTGCCAACCTGGCGTGCACCAAGCAGTGCACAAACCGAGTGTACATGGAAATTCTGTTCAATTTTTCGTAAATAATGTTCTCTTTTCAGCATCGATTCTCCTTGAAATTTCGAAGTTATAGTTCGAGACTACAAGGAGTTTTGTGTAAAATCAAGCACTTTTTGCATTTTTTCCAAAACTCATTCGCTAGCCCTCATCCAATCAGGCCCCGCCGGCCGCATCTAAAAAATTGTTAATTTCTTGGTAAAGCCGATGCAGCGCCAAAAAAGAAAGGGCATACTTGATGTATTCCCCTAAAAATCATGGGGTGGGTTGGGCATTAATCGATAAATTTAGTAATCGGAGATTTCAAAAAATCGCTCACAGGAATGCCTTGATCGCCAACCAACAAGACTCGACTTGGCTTAAACTCTCTAACAAATAAATCTATGCCCGAGCGTCTAAAATTTTCTGGACCACTTTTAACCTCGATTGCGGTTATGCTGTCGCCGCGCTTTAAAACGAAGTCTACCTCACTGTCGCCTTCACGCCAGTAAAATAGCTCAATCTGAGTACCGCGAATGCTGTTTAATAAATGTGCGCCAACTACCGACTCTATCAGCCTTCCCCAGAAAGAGCGATCTTGAATGGCATCTTTAAATGTCATGTTTGATTGAGCCGTCATCAGAGCCGTATTGTACACGGAAAACTTTGGACTGGAGCCTCGTTGCCGTACTTGTTGATTTGCAAATTTTTGCAGTCCTGCAAGCAATCCAGCTCCTGACAACAGTTCAAGGTAGTGCGCCAAAGTGGTAGTGTTTCCACTGTCCTGGAGCTGCCCAAGCATTTTTGTGTAAGAAAGCATCTGCCCAGAATACGAGCATCCAAGCTGAAATAGGCGTCTGAGTAGAGCCTGCTTGTTTATATGTGTCATGAGAAGAATATCACGTGAAATCGTAGTCTCAATGAGCGAATCATTGATGTAATTTTTCCATCGAGAAGGATCATTCTCATCTGCAAGCGGTGCTGCCCCAGGATATCCACCGAAGTATGCGTATTTTTCCAGCGTCCAGCCAAATATTTTACTCATCTCATCAAACGACCAGTGCGTAATCGGTATAATTTCAAAGCGACCGGCCAAGCTTTCGGTTAATCCTTGCTGCACAAGCCATGGTGACGAACCAAGTATGATAACCGATAAGTCAACCTTGTCGCGAGTATCGGCATCCCACAAAGATTTTATAAGACTGGACCAGCTCGAAATTTTTTGTACTTCATCGATTATAAGAACGCAACCTTTTCCAGCAACAATCTTTTGCCTGGCAACTTCCCATTGCTGCTGCAGCCATGCAAGGTCTTGCAACGTTGCAAGGTCGGCCGATATAAAATGGAATGGTTTATCCAAAACCTCGGAGACCTGCAAAGCCAACGTTGTCTTTCCGACCTGGCGAGGTCCTAGCAAAACTTGGATGAATCTACGTGGCTCTTGGATTCGACTTATAAGCTGATTAAAGATGGGCCTAGCTTGCATAATCTGCCTCCAACAACTTTTAAATATTAAATTTACTCAACACACTGAGTAATATTACTCAGCTTAATTCGTAAAATCAATTCATGGGCAAAATAGTGCAAAAAAGGCGTTAAAATCCATCATTAAAGCATGGCTACAAAAGCCGCTGGCACTTTTTGCAGCTTTTGAAAAAAGTTATTCGGCAGCAACGACCCTGTCATGCCCCGCCGGCCGCATCTAAAAAATTGTTAATTTCTTGGTAAAGCCGATGCAGCGCCAAAAAAGAAAGGGCATACTGAATGTATGCCACTAAAAATCATGTAGTTGGCTGTGTCTTATTTTTTTGTAACCTATTCAAACTTAAGCCTAAACTTCGATCTGTCCATCCAAAACCTGTTGGGCCTGATCAATGAATTCATCGCCAAAACCCTCTTCCTTCAATATTTTCAGCGTCACCACCTGATCAGAAACGCCTGGTTCCAGCTTAAATGGATATCGAATTCTTTGACCTGGTGTTTCAATAACCGTGACTTTGTAATTTTTAAATCGGCCCGTTGACTTTTCGAGTGTTGGAATTATTGGAAAGTGTGTGTTTGTTATGCACATACCCAACGGATGTAACCCAACAAGTTTTATCAAGCTGTAAGCAGCGGCCTGTCCCTCTCTGAACGTTGTACCATTAAATACTTCATCAATGGCTGTCAAAACATATTCATGTTCCTTGCATGATTTATAGGTTTTTTCAACGTCTTGTGCCCTTAAAACACCAGCTTTAAAGTGTGAGTTACCCGCAGCAATGTCGTCCGTAATATTCAAGTAAGTAATGATTTTTTTAAATAGTGTAAGTGTTAATTCTTTGGCCGGCGCAATACCCAAGCTTTGTGCCAAAATTATCGACATAACAAAGGCTTTGGTTACGGTAGATTTACCGCCAGCATTAGGGCCAGTGATAATGACGTTCTGTGGCACATCATAAGATAAACCAACCGACAAAGAACTGGAAACCACTTTTTCTGGATTTATAAACATATTCCAAAAATCAACGGCTTTAACCGACGGAGTCGATACAGAGACTGGATCGATGTAGGTTGGAAAACAAATCGTAACATGTTTGTCTTGAAATTCTTTATAAAGCTTTGCAATCGAAAGTTGTGCATCAAGCTCGCCAACTGCTACCATCGCCTGAGTAAGCTGCTCTTTGTGCGCATGCATAAGATTAAATGCTGCGAATATCCGTCCCGCATAAGACAACATGGAGGCCTCGCCCTTAAAGGTATTTGTCTCAAGAAGTTCCAATAAATGCCTAACATCGTCAGAAGCTTGTATAATCTCTGCAAGTTTGACGTCACAACTTGCTACTGCAGGCATGTGCGAGCTTATTACAGGGTTTGCTTTAACTTTCGCTAGCATACTTTTTATATTATTTAGATATGTAGCAACGTGAATAAGCCTTTCCTGGATGCATTTTTTTATCACGAACAGCTCTTGCAGATCACCCCAGAAGAAGCGTGGCAAATAGGCTGCACTGACCACACCTGATATAACGTCGGAACCTCCTTCAGCTAATCTATTTTTGGGGAAAGCCAATTTTAGACCAATCAAAAGTGCGCCAAGCGCTCCTAAAAACATGCCCAGACTTCCCATACTTAACTTTTTGTTTGTTTCCTCTAACCAAAGTCTAACTTTATTATCTTCGGCGGCGAAAAGAGAAACAGCATGTAGTGGTAGAGTAACAGCTGCAGCAGCCATAGTTGCGCCAATTAAAAATACCTGAAAAGTTTGAGTTTTATCAAGAACATCAAGCGCAATTTCGTTTTTATTAAGCCTGGATTCGAAATTTTTAAAATAAGGAACTTTGATTTTTCTATCTTTCATCAAGCTCAAAAAAGTGTCTTCTTCCCAAAAAGATAACATTGCAGTTTCTGGCATAACCAACTCTTTCAATTGTTTATCAAGGTAGTCAAAAAGTTCAGGATTTCCGACTAATTCTTTGATTACTTGCTGTTGATTTTCAAGTTGTTCAATGTTGCACAACGGATTCACAACTTTGCCAAACAACGTAGCCTTACCAACTTGGGTACATGTACGGTCAATTTTGGATGCCAAATAAAAGGCTGGATCGGATTTTGGCCCACATAATATTTCGAGATCTTGCCATGTTTTTTCGTCCAAAACATCGGTAGAAATCAAATTTTGTTGGCAAAGTAGATTAAAAACAGCTGTCCGTTTTGCTTGCTCGCTAGGATTAAGCAGCGCCGTGTGTTTGTCGTACAAAATTTCATAAAACTCTTTTTCATCGCTTAGAATAGCATTTATTGCATCTGGCTTTTTATCTAAACTAATGTTCACAAGCGTTTTAAGGTTTTCATGCGCTATTGCCTGATAAAAACTAGTTGAAGATTTAGGCGTGCAAACATCCGTATTTACAGCCGCCTGCTCTCCCACCAAGCTGACAGAAACTGACGCTGCTAAAATAAAACCTAACAGGAAGCGGCACTTAAACATGAATAAACCCTTTGTTTATGCTGTTAAATAATTTATTACAAATTTGACGCAGGGTTTAAGATTATCAAACCGATATAATTAGTCAAAAGGTTTTAATCCTAAAGTCGATATATTTAGTTAACAATTGTAAATATATAAACAATATGATATCATATAACATGAAACGTATAATTTAAACAAAAGAGAGTCTCATGCCTCTGGAAAATAGAATTTTACGATAAAAAAATTTAAAAAAGCGCATGGTGGAGGTAAAAAACAATGGATAAAAGACCAGATTTCAAAAGCTTTAAAGAAGAGGCTATGAAAAACGCAAAAGTAAGGGCGGAATACGAAGCTTTACGTCCTGAGTTTGAGCTCATGATGGAGTTTATCAGGGCGCGTAAGGTAGCAAAGTTATCGCAAAAAGCTCTGGCAAAAAAGCTAAAGCTTCAACAACCAGCAATCGCTAGACTAGAAAATGGTGGCTACGCCAAAACTTCTATTTCTAAACTCTCTAAAGTTGCCAGTATTTTGGGCTTCTCTCTCAAGATTTCTCTGCACGAAAAAAAACGAGCTTAACTCGCAGTTTTTCCAAAACCCATTCGCCATCCACGACCCAATCGCTGCCAGCAGGCGGGATCTAAAAAATTGTTAATTTATTGGTAGAGTCGATAAGATCGAGACATTGAAGCAACATTATGAATGTATAGCCCTGAATATGGCAGCTTTGACGCGCTTAAGATATTTATATATTTTCTTGAAAATTAACAATGAAACTCTGAGTCCATACATTTTTGACTTTTTGAACTACGGCTTGATCAAAACAGAGAGCAATAACGCAATCGCCACCGCCAGCGCCAGAAAATTTGGCGACAGCCCCACAAGATTCTGCCTGAGCAATCATGCGTTTGAGCACTGGGGTTTCTAGCTCAACGCCGGAAATAGAAGATAAATTAAGCAGCAGCTGCCGATTTTGCTCTATCAATGATAAAGTATCGGCTTTGTTACTTTTCTTGATTGCCAATATTAGTTTTAGAACAACAGTATTTATATCATCAAAAATGCTTTTGTAGTCATCAAAATTATTTGTTTTGAATTCATGCATTTTTTTAATCATCTCTGTCGTAGACGCGCTAACACCAGAAAATCCGACAACAATTCGTAGCCCCGCAGGCAGTTGTAATTTTTCAATACTAAGGCTTGGCCATGGCATAGACACAAGATAGCTCAACGGTAGGCCTTCGCGGATGGCTTTTTCCAAAAACAATGGATCAAAACACGAATATGCAAGCGTCGTTTGACATGTAGATGCTGCAACATCAAATCCACTGCCAATTTTGCCCGAAGCAAGATAGTGCGCAATGCAGGCGAGTTTAAAGATAATGTCTTGAACAGATTCGACTTCAACATCAAGGCCATGAAGCGCCAAAATTGCCTTGCAAACGGCAACTGTTGTTGCAGCGCTGCTGCCAATACCCATTTTCAAAAAGTTGGAAGATGCTGTATCGAGCGTGGATAGTTCCGATTTTATGGATATTTCAAAACCTTCTATTTTTTTTGACTGTTCTTGTAAAAATTGCAAAGTAACCTGTGTTGAATAAAAACAAAATTTAAATCTTGCCCAAAATTCATCCGTTTTGGCTTGATCTACACTAAAGTTCTGTCCATCCCAAAAACCCGTTACATTCTGAAGCCCAACGTCTGGAGCATGAAAAATAATATTGTCCACCGCAGTGATTGATGCTTCTACAAATTTATCAACAGCTGTGACGATGCAAAGATTGCCTGCTTCCAGCACACTCCACTCTCCAGCAAGCATAATTTTCCCGGGCGATTTAACTTTTAACATCAATTCAAAATCTCAATATTTTATGCAATTTTACTTACAATTATTTGCTCAATTCCATCAATAGTTTTTAACTTGTCTAAAACGCTCTCTTGATTTGATGCATCTGTAATGATTTTAACGTTTGGGCCGGCATCGATCGTGAAATAGCATTGAATTCCAAATTCTCTTAAAAATTTAACCATATCCATCACTGCCACAGTTTTATCATTAAAATAATTAATCGCTGGGGTTGAATCTTGCATGGCTTGGTGCATTTCAAGACAATCAAGTTCGGCCAAAGTACCGACAGATTCAATATTTTTTTGCCTAATCGCTTCGATCATATCATTTAAACGTAGTTCCGAGCGCATTATCCAATCGGTATAAGATTTAGACGTTGCAACAGTAATTTGCATGCCATTGCTAGAGCTAATTTTTTTCTGCGCTGATTGTACAACCACAACGATGATTCGAAATTCTGGCCAATGACCAGCATCAAATAACTGCTTAGCAAAACAATCTGAGCCGTCATCCATTGAACCTTTGTGCCAAACAACAAAACCTCCATAAACAGATCGGCTTGCTGACCCAGAACCAAGTCTTGCAACCATTGATAACTCTTTTTTATCAAGATTTAATGCGCATAAATCGTTAAGAGCTTGTGCCAAAGCTGCAAAAGCACTTGAGCTGCTGGCAAGTCCTGCGGCTGTAGGAAAATTATTAGATGAATCAACTGTGAAATATTTATTAATTCCAAATTTTTGGCGAAATTTATTTAGAAATTTTATAAGCTTTGCCAAAGCATAACCTTCTACATTGATTCCATTAATCAAAAGGCTGTCCGCATCACTAAATCTAATTTTGGTTAATGTACTCAATGCTTCAAGCGAAACAGAAAGACTACTTTTTGTTGGAAGCATCAAATCTTCATTGCGCTTACCCCAGTATTTTATCAGGGCTATGTTTGCACAAGCTTTTGTGGTTGCATAATTCATTAGAATGCCTCAAGATTAAAGTACAATTAACAAAAGCAAAAATAACAAAGCACAGGCAAAAACAGAATCAAATCTGTCTAAAAAACCTCCATGGCCAGGCAAAGCATTGCCAGCATCTTTTAGTCCTTTGCGGCGCTTTAAAAACGACAATAAAAAGCCACCTGCAAACGCGCAAAGTGTAAATAGTACAGAAAACAAAAACAAACTCAGCATATTCAAGCTTAATAGCCATGAAATTTCAATTCGAGGAACAATAAAAATATTTAGAATGAAAACGGCAAAAATGCTACCAAACAAGCCCTCCCATGATTTTCCAGGACTTACGGTTGGACACATTTTATGGGAACCAAAGGCTTTTCCGAAAATATATCCGAAAGTATCTGCCGTCCAAGCAACTAAGATAGGATAAAGCGGAATCAGTAAATTCAAGGTGTGATATTTGTAGTTTAAATACATGAGACTGCCGATAGAAAGGCCTGGATAGATCAAAGCAGTTGCAACAAAAAATATCGGATGCAAATCTACAAGTTTAGGTAATTCAAATAATGTAATAATCACGAATATGGCCACAAACATCATTGAAAAAAGTTCAATCGAATGTAGGTAAGCTCCGCCAACACAAAACAGTAAAATAATTGATGTAAATAAACGCTTAAAAAATTCTAAACTAAAAATAAAATTAATCATTTGTAAACAACCTTTCGCAAACAAAGTCCGCAACCCTCAGCCTTTGTCAAAATTTGTTTTGGATCTGGGTTGTCCAAAAGTCCTTGCAGGTAGTTTATCGACAAATCAGGCCTTCTGACAACATCTAAGGCATATCCGATCATTCTTCTAATTTGAAAGTGTAAAAAACCTGGCCCCTTAATTATAATTCTTACAGCTCCGAATCTTGCCAATTTTTCAACTTCTATGCTATCAATTCTTCGAATCGTGCTTTTGCCCTCTTCTTCAATTTTGCAAAATGATGCGAAATCGTGCTCACCAACGTAGAGCTGCAACGTTTTGTAAAATTGATCAAGGTCAATCTTATTAATGAATTTGTATTGCCAGCCATACCTCGCAACAAAAGGAAGCGGGCGTTGCAAAAAAAGATGGTAATAATAAGTTTTTTGTAAAACATTGAAACATGGGTGAAAATCGTCATCTACCTCAGACAGCTCGCGAATAAAAATGCTACCAGGCAAACGAGCATTCCATGCCGATTGAATTATGTTGTTAGGAATATTTAAATCATCACATCTAAAAACAGCAACCTGGCCCAGTGCATGAACGCCACCATCCGTCCTTGACGATCCTATCAACGAAATATTTTGCCCAAACACATGATAAAAAGCCTTTTCAATAGCAGAAGAAACGGTAATAACATTTGTTTGTTTTTGCCATCCAAAAAAATCTGTACCATCATACGCTATCACTACTTTAAATTTTGGCATTTTTAGTCCCTAATACCCATAAAAAGCTAAACCCCCATCCAGGCGAACGCCTAGGACAGGGGAAATGGAGGTTATCAAATCTAATCATCACGTATCTTACAACAGCTAAAATTAAAAATCAAACTAAATTTGAAGAACAAAGTTATTGTTGAACAGCTGTACACTTAAGGTTTAACTGAAATTTCCAGATATATTTTTTTGTAATCGTTAACCACTTTTTGAATCGAAAATTTTTCAGCAACAAGCTTTAAATTGCAAGCAGAAATTTGATTGCGAAGAGACGGTGATAAATATAGTGTATTAATTGCTTGGGCATATTCAGCGACATCCGTCGGCGCTACTAAAAAACCATTTATTTTATCTTTAATAACATCGTGCTGTTTGTCGTGATGAGTAGAAATCACAGGAAGGCCGAACGATAATGCCTCAAGCAATGAGATAGATAAACCCTCGCTTTTTGATGAAAGTGCAAAGCAGTCAAATAAATGATAAAACCGATACGCATTTTCACGAAATCCGGTAAATATAACGTTATTTGATAAACCTAAATCCCGTGATAATTGTTGTAACGTAATAAATTGGCTACCGTCTCCAATAATTACAAGTTTTAAGTTAGGCGAATGTTCTTCGTTTTTTTTATAAAAAGCAGCAAAAGCCCGAATTAATACATCATACGACTTTATGGGCTCGAGCCTGCCAACGGCTCCTACAACAAAATCATTATCCGACAAACCCAAATCAGCTCGTTGCAGTTTGCAATAAAAAGCCTTCTCCCTTAATTCCTCAAAATTTATTCCATTTTTTATAACGGTTAAATTTTGCGCAATGCTATTTTTTACATAATTATTTTTAATTGAATTTACTATGCACTTAGAATATGAAGCCCTCACGCTCTCTGAAACTGCCACAATTTTTGCAGCGGAAGATGCAGTGAATCGGTCCAAAAAATTTCTAAATCGACCTTCGTCAAAGCTTGAGCCGTGCAAATCGCAAACAAGCGGCACAACGGTAAATTTAGCCAAAATTCTTGAAATAATATTTGCAGACCATAAAGAAGAATGTAATAGATCGGGTTTTATTTTTGTTATGAGACGCTTTAACCGTAAAAAAAGAAGGGGCGAGTAACAAATATATCGCCCCGAAATTTTAAAAACAGGAATGCCAAGATCTTTAATTTTATCAACGTTGGGACCATCATAAAGATATGCAACAACGTGTTGATCTTCTGTATCAGATACAGATTTTGCTAGATAATTATATAAAGCACTTTCAGCGCCACCAAATTTCAAACTTGTTATAAAATGCAAAATTTTCATTGCACTTTATTCAATTTTTATTCGGCATCATCTACATCATCCTCATCATCCAAACAAGAGTCCAAGTTACGAATAGGAGCCTCAACTCCTTTTTCAAAGAAGTTTACTAAGCGCTTACTTCTAGACGGATGTCGTAGTTTGCGAAGTGCTTTAACTTCAATTTGGCGAATTCGCTCACGCGTAACAGAAAAGTCTTTACCTACCTCTTCAAGAGTATGCTCTGAAGCAACGTCAATACCAAATCGCATCTTCAAAACCTTTTCCTCACGAGGAGTCAAAGTTTTAAGAACTTCGCGAACTTTTTCTTTCAAATCTTCGTTAACAACAGCATCAACTGGAGAGTATTCATTCTCATCCTCGATGAAATCTTTTAAAGATGTATCGTCACTATCGCCAACTGGTGTTTCAAGAGAGACTGGTTCTTTTGATATTTTAATAATATTTTTTATCTTTTTTTCTTCTAAATTCAGCTCTTTGGCAAGTTCAGAATAAGTCGGTTCTCTACCAGCTTCTTGAATATAATTTCGAGTAATTTTATTGATCTTACTTAGGGTTTCAACCATATGTACAGGAACACGAATTGTACGTGATTGATCAGCAATTGCACGTGTTATAGCCTGACGTATCCACCAAGTTGCATATGTTGAAAATTTAAAACCACGCTCAAACTCAAACTTTTCAACTGCTTTTAACAATCCAATATTACCCTCTTGAATCAAATCCAAGAAATGTAAGCCTCTATTGATATATTTTTTTGCAATATTAACAACAAGCCGTAAATTTGCACGCGCAAGATCGTCTTTGGCCTCTTTATCTTTTTTCTGAGCCAATGCAAATTGCATGTACAAAGACGCTATCTTCTCTTTTTGTAAGCCAGCCTCTTGCTCAGTTTTTTTAATCATCTTTTGAGAGCTACGAATGGATGATTCAAATCCTGCTATTTGATTAATATCGTCTTGTGTTTGTTTTTTAAGATTTTTATAAAACTTAAGTTTTTCATCTAATCCTTTAATTTCCGTTTCACGCTCTTGAATTTTGAAGACCAACTTTTCAATACGCTTACCAAATTTACGTATAAGTTTATTTGAATATTTGATGTCAGTAATCGCTTTTACGACGTTTTTCTTATTTTGATCAACCTTGGTAAACATTTCTTTTTTTTTGGCTTCACTTTCTAGCTGCCCACGATAGGATCGATAAATTTTATCCTCGTTTTCGATTAAATCTTTTATTTTATTAAGATGCTCTAAAAGCCTAATCTTTTCCTCTTCAAATTTTGGAGAATTATCCTCATCAAAATCAGAAAATTGAATTATCTCTTTTAAAAACAAAGGATCGCGTTCAAGTCGCTCTGAAAACCCAACCAACTCTTTTGCAACAAATGGAAATTGTGATATACTGTCAATAGATTGCTTTTTACCTTCGGCTATTTTATCAGCAATAACCTTTTCAGTCGTTTTATTCAAAAGAGGAATTTTCCCTATCTCCTTTAAATAAAGTTTAACCGGATCATTTAATTGGCTAGGTTCGATAAAACTTTTTAATCTTTCTAGCTCTTTGTCATGCTCAAAATCATCGTCAAGTCCAACATATTCGGAACTTTCAAGTGAAGCCTTTAAATCTTTTTTGGCTGGCAATGCCCCAGATTCTTCTTCGCCAAAAAAACCACCTTCAGAAAGCCCACCTTCAAGCTCGTCCTGCATAATAAAATCTATATTCTCTTTTTCAAACATGCTTACAAGCTCGTTTGTGTCTTCCTCTCCCAACTTGTTTTTTGATGTAAAGGCAAGCAATTCTTCATAGCTAAGAACACCCTCATTTTTACCTTTTTCAATTAATGCGGCTACCTGCTTTTCAAGTAGCTTGAGTGAATTTACCTGCGTAGCACCACTTTCCTCAGCTTCAATTAATACAAAATCTTCATCATCGAGAGAGACTTCATCCAGCCCAAGGTCCTTGATTGAATCTTTAATATTTGAGACATGCGCAATTTTCGATTTTTCATTCAACGCATGCGCAGATAGAACAACATTTTTTGTTTTTTTATTTTCGATAGCCGATGTCTTCAATAATTTTGCATTTTTAGGATTTTCCACTTTTATTTTTTCAGCCACCTTAACCTGATCTTTTGTTTCTACTAAAGCTTTTTTGTGCTCAATTTTAGCTGGCTTAGCTATTGATTTAATTTTAACAGAATATGGCTTTGCAATAATTTTCACTTTGACCTTGGCGGAACTTTTGGAAATCAAAGCATGACGTGTAGTAGCAGCTTTTGCAATAAATTTTTTGGCTTTTTTTACAAACTTAGCGTTTTTAGATTTTGTTAAATTTTGTTGTTTTTTTAAAGTTTTTGCAACCAACTTTTCAGCCTTTTTTTTTAGCTTAGATTGAACAGGCTTAGCTACTTTTTTTTGCAACTGAGCCTTTTTTTTGTCACCAGGCTTTGTCATCTTTTTATTCTCTTTTTTATTTATCTTTAATTTTTTAATCATTTTTTTCATATTAGTCCCCGGCTTTGCATCCCCTCCTTCAACTTCAAAAATTTAATCAACAAATCGTTAAGTCTTGTGGGATTGTTCATCTCCTTTGCTTTTGCCATTTCATCCTTGATTCCATGCAAAATAAACTTCCAGTTGATTTTGCAAAATTTAAATACCAACTGATCAAATGCCTCTTTTGACAAATCTGCACAATGCTTAACACTTAATTTAATAACAAAATTCTTTTCATCTAGCTCAAGCCTGTCAAGAAATCGCAAAAATAGGCTTTTACTGCCCTGAGATTCTCCACAATTTTTAATAAAAACATAAAGTTTTTTTAAAAGCTTTTGGAAGTTTTCTGAAAAATATGGAAGTAAGTATTCATCCAATCGCACATTCCCTCGCATTTTCAATTCACTATCTAGTATAGCAGAAAATATTTTTTCTTCTAGCAAATTCAAGTCACTATCGGCGGAATAACCATCCAACTCACTCGTCAACAAGCTGGCATCGGTATTATCAGATGTCAAATTTTCGAATTGATCTTTTGCCTCGTAACTTTGGCTTAAATATTGATCAACGTGTGCCTTTTTTTGCTTTTGACGATCAAGAAGGCTTTTAAGCGAATCAAATGGCAAATTCATGACCATTGAAGCCTGAGAAAGCAAAAGATCCCGCTTAAACGAATCGCCAATCTTAGCGATGACACCAATAATTTTCTCAGCTAGAAACATTTTTTCAGATAAAGCTTTTTGCTGAAAGTTTGCTCCCAATGAATTAATGAAAAAATTAAATATATCCAAAGATTTTTGTATAAAAAGCTCCATATTATAGCCATTTTGTAACAATGACGCTGGATCATCTTCGGCAGGCAACTGGATTACATGCAAGTCCAATTTGGCCTCCCAACAAAATTCTGCCAGTCGTAAAATCGCGTTTTGTCCAGCTTTGTCGCCATCATACAAAACATATAAAGCTTTAATATATCTTGAAAGCTGCTTTAAGTGATCAATCGTACAAGCAGTCCCAAGTGTTGCTACTGTATTTTTATAGCCAAACTGAGCCATCATGATACAGTCTAGATAACCCTCGACTAAAAACCCAACCCCCTTTTCATGCATTGACTTTTTAGCACTGTCAAATGCAAAAAGCAATTTGCCTTTGATAAAGCCATCAGATTCTCGACTGTTGTAATACTTTGGCCTATCATCCCCAGCTTTAAAAATACGCCCACCAAAGCCACAAAATCGATTAGTCGAATCTTTTATTGGGAACAATATTCTTTCTTCAAACGGTGAATAAATATTTGATCTACCTTCATGCAAAATGCCAGAATCCAAAAGATCTTTGAGTAAAATGCCTTCATGCGCCATGTCTTTCAGAAATCTATTAATTTTGTTTACTCCGCCAGGAAAATATCCTATCAAAAAACTATTTATGGACTCATCATTAATTCCACGGCTTTTGATATAGCCCAAAGCAATTTTATCATTCAAAAGCTGTTGATTGGCCCATAGCGCAAAAGCCTTACAAACCGCAAAATATGCATACTTTTCTTCAGTATTTTCGGATACAAAATTTTTTGATTTTTGCAATTCTTGTGGCAATTCAATTCTGTATCGCTCGATTAAAAACTTGGCAGCCTGTAATTGATTCAAGTTTTCAATTTTTGCGATAAACGAAATTGCATCGCCTGAAGCGTGACATCCAAAACAGTAAAAAATTTGCTTGTCAGGACTAACCGTAAAAGAGGCATCTTTTTCGCTGTGGAACGGGCAAGATCCCTTTAAATATAGCCCTATCGGTCGAATCTGAACATAACCAGAAACAACGTCTACTATTGATAATTGCGATTTTAAAAAATCAAAAAGCGATGACATAAAAATTACTGCGTTTTTTTATTATATAAACCGATTGTAAAAAAGGCTCCCAAAGCTCCGATCAAAACAACTAAAACACTAACTTGAATCCCAGAAAGAAGGAAATCACAATTTAAAAAATTAAAATGTGTTAAATCGCCTCTATCACCTCGATAAAAGTCTATAAAAAACCTTGCAAGGCTATCAAAACATAGATACGCAAATGTTATTTGTCCGTTTTTGTTTAAAACGTTACGTAACAAAAATAGAGCAACAAAAATCAGTAATGACGTAACGCTCAAATAAAGCTGTGTTGGATATAACGGCACATTTAATGGGGCTATGCTGTTGGTATTTGTGAAGATTACAGCAAATAAATTATCGTAGCATTCAACTCCGTAGCAACATCCTGCTAGAAAGCAGCCTATTCTTCCAAATGCTTGCACAATCGGCACATAAATAGCGATAAGGTCGAAGTATTTAAAAATTGCAACCTCTATCCACCACAAATAAATTGATAGAGTCAGCAATACGCCAAGAATTGAGCCTAAAATTACAAAACCGCCGTCCCAGACCCTAAAAATATTCAGCCAATTCTTCGCAAATGAGCTCCATTCGTAAAAAACAAAAAATGCTCGACCGCCAATAAGCCCTGAAATAAGGCCAATAATCATGGTATTTAAATACTGATCATCACAAATTATTTCTCGACGTTTTTTGTTATAAAAAGTGCACAACAAAAACATTGAAAAACCTAAAACTATCATAACACCATACGATTGAACACAAAAAGGGCCGTAAATATGCATTATTCTTGGATACATAAAACATCCTTTGAAAAAATATGCGCTAATTTAATATAATTTCGATTGTATCAAAAATATCCCCACATCGATAGCCAATTTTTGGAGAAATTGTCATGAATTATCTATTAAAACGTTCAACATTTATTATTATTTTTTTAATTTACTGTCATGCAAATTTTTTGGATCTAAAGCCTGCAATTCAAACAGAATTAAACACGAATCCGTCAAAATTATCTGCGCACACGCCAGATAACATCACAGAGCCTGAAAATATTATACACAAGCTAAAGAACTCGATCTCTTCACAAGATTCGTTTTTTTACATTCTACTGCTTTCATTTCTGGCAGGCATTTTTATAAGCTTCACACCATGCGTTTATCCAATGATTCCGATAACTGCAGGTATTTTGCAAACACAGGCAACAACATCAATGTCTCACAATTTTCTGTCATCATTGTTTTACGTTCTTGGAATGGCCGTTATTTATGCTGGTCTTGGTGTTATGTCCGCCACCACGTCTATTGTTTTTGGTCAGTGGACATCAAATCCAATTTTTATATTTTTTATTGTTCTATTATTTTTATTTTTGGCGTTTTCACTGTTTGGGTTTTATGAAATTAAAATGCCACAATTTTTAACCAGAACGCAAGACTCCCAAATTCAGGGATCCCAAACCAAAACCTCGCTGCCCAAGAGCTTTTTACTTGGTTTTTTTTCGGGCGCTATCGCGTCGCCGTGCATTACGCCGGCCCTGGCAATACTTTTGACATTTGTTGCAGACAAAGGCAACCCCGTGCTGGGATTTTTTGCCCTCTTCATTTTTGCGCTTGGAATGGGCACGTTATTGATAATCATCGGCACAGCATCATCTTCACTAAACGCCTTGCCAAGATCAGGTGAATGGATGCTTAAAGTTAAAGAATTTATTGGATTTTTGATGATTGCGATGAGTATTTATTTTTGCAAGCCTTTGATTTCTGCAAAAATAGCCTTCATGCTGTACTTATCTCTGTCAATATTCATTTTGGTGTTTTATGGGATAAAAATTGTACAAAACATTAAAAAACACCAAACGCCAAAATCCAATAACACCTCCCAAAACCCTCATTAAAACAGCTATACATTCATATTAGGCTTCCAAAAGCACGACCTGTTCGAACCAATCTAGAAATTTATAAATTTTTAAATACCTCCAGCAGACATCGATCTAGAGCGGTCTAAACAAGCATTTTTTCAAAAAGTGTAACTATTCAGGTGCCACATAAAAAATGTCAAAATGCTGCAGTTAAAAGCTTTTTCACTGTTGACAATGCGAAAATCCAGACTCGATCAAATCACTTGTTTATTATTCGCTTTATTTCATTCGCAAATAATTGGGTTATGTCATTTATAAAAAATTTGCTTGAAAGAGCGTTGTGTTGAATGCTATTTGTTACGAAAATTTTGCTGATTTTTGATTCTTCCAGCTTTAATAAGGCATCCCGTGATAAAACTGCGTGAGTTATACATGCTTCTACCGATAAAGCTCCACAATCAAGTAAGAGTTCAGCCGCCATGCAAAGCGTATTGCCAGTATCGACAATGTCATCAAAAATAACGCATGATTTATTTGATACATTCCCGATAACTTCGTTCATAGAACATGTATTGAACTTTTCCCTACTTTTGTCGACTATGGCAAACTTTGCACCAACCATGATCCCAAATTTTTGTGTGCGCTGGAGCCCCCCAGTATCGGGAGAAACAACAACAAAATCCTTGCGATCCCTGAATAATTCGGCAAAAATAGGTGCTGAATTTAAGTTTTGTACATCAATTCTGAAAAATCCCTCAACCTGAGGTGAGTGTAAATCCAAAGTTATCAAATGATCCACCCCTGCAACTTCGATTAAAGAAGCAACCAAACGTGCCGAAATTGGTCCATAATTGTATGTTGGGCGATCTTGTCTGCCATATCCCAAATATGGAACAACAGCAATTATTTTTTTAGCACCAGCCCTCTTGGCTGCATCAACCATCAATAAAAGTTCCATGAGACGGTCGTTGGCGGGTTTTGCAGTAGACTGAACTATTATGATATCTTCATCTCGCATGTTTGTTGAAATTTGCACCCTAAGTTCATCATCGGCAAATCGCCTTATGTCAGCTTCTATGCATTCAACTCCTAAGCATTTGCTTAAATTGTCTGCCAATTGTTTTTGCTTATTACTTGTTATAATTTTGGACATACACTTAACCTCCAATTAAGATTTACAGCGGTCTAGGTCGCATTTATTTCTTTCATGAATAACATTAGCCACATCACCAACTTTTTGAACAATTCGATCAATGCCTTCTTGCAAAAGTTGCGTTGTGTAGCTAGTTGGTTGAGGATTGAGTCTTCATTGTGCAATAACCTCATCTAGTCTAGCAAGCCAGAATGCAGGAGGAAAGTCAATACAATTGAAGCAGCTGTAATTTCCGCTATGACACGTTGATCCTGTTGGTATAATACCATTCTAATTTTAAAACCTACAAAACATTGCGCCATTCCAAAACATGCATAGACAGACTGATACATCGACTATGGCCTCTCGCATGCGGCTATTCATCGGCTCTACCAAGAAATTTACAACTTTTTAGACCCCGCCAGCAACGTGCGATTGGATGGGGCTTGCCGAATTAAAATTTTCAAAATAAGGAAAAATGCCCCTGCTATTTACAGCTGGCTTCCAATCGTAGATTTACAACCAAACGCAAAAAGCTTTATTTTAGGTACTTTAACAACTTGGAATGAATTAGCCGTTGCATTTCATTCTTGACTTTGCCTGACTTTGCCCAGGCTCTTAGACTAGAACAAATTCAAGCTGTAATTTGCATCCAATATATTTCGGGTTAAATTCATTGCATTACAATGGTATAGTGAATAAAATTAGAAATATAGACACGCCTAAGCAAATTTCATAAATAACAAAGAGGTTTAATATGAAGAAGCTTCCTGTTGGGTTATGTGACTTCGAAGAAATCATATCAAAAAATTATTATTTCGTTGATAAATCCTTGTTAGTAAAGGACATTCTTGATGGCGGAGCAAAGGCAATTTTAATTCCACGACCACGTCGATTTGGTAAAACATTAAACATGACAATGATCAAATGTTTTTTCGAAAAAACAACAGAATCTAAAATGCATCTTTTTGATAATTTAAATATTGCAAAACACAAAGATATCATGGCGTATCAAGGTCAATATCCTGTAATTTTTATGACATTTAAGGATATTAAAGAACCAAATTGGGAAGAATGCTATGAAAAAATTAAAGAAGTTATAGGTAATGAATTTAGGCGTTACAAATATTTACTTGAATCACAAATTCTAGATGACAAACAAAAACGAGATTTTTTGAATATCATCGATTGTTCCGCGAGCCAAAATATTTTTGAGAATTCGCTAAAAAATTTATCAGAATATCTAGCAATATACCATAATAAAAAGCCAATAATTTTGATAGATGAATATGATGTTCCTATTCAAGCAGGTTTTTTAAGTCATTACTATAAAGAAGTTATAAGCTTTATGCGAGGAATGCTTTCTGGAGGATTAAAAGATAACCCAAATTTGAGTTTTGCTGTGATGACTGGAATTTTACGTGTAGCAAAAGAAAGTATTTTTAGTGGGCTAAATAACCTTAAGGTTTGCTCACTGCTAAATAATGCCTACTCTGATAAATTTGGGCTGCTTGAACATGAAGTTCATGAATTAATGACTTATTTTGGCTTTTCAGAGAAAATGATTGATGTAAAAGAATGGTATAATGGATATGCTTCTGGTGACGATCACACCATTTATAATCCATGGTCCATCATAAATTTTGCAGATAATAATGGTAAATTCTATCCATACTGGTTAAATACAAGTGATAATTCGATTGTAAAAGAATTAATCGAAAAAGGAGCAGTGGATTTTAAATTAGATATTGAGCAACTAATAGCTGGAAATAACATAGAAAAATATGTAAATGAGAATATCATTTTTGATAGTGTTTTTTCACAATCAGATGCTGTCTGGAGTTTCCTATTGTTTAGCGGCTATTTGACATTTGATAAAATTTACTTAAAAGAAGAGCTTATTTATGGCTCACTACGTCTTCCAAACCTTGAAATCAAATCTTTTTATAAAGTTGTAATTCTTGAATGGCTTAAAAACAAAATAAGCATGAATAATTATACCATGATGCTCAATTCGCTGGTTTCTGGAGATATAGAAGAGTTTAAAAATATTTTCTACGATTTTGTCATTAAAACCTTAAGCGTGTTTGATACAAGTGGAAAAGAACCTGAAAAATTTTATCATGCATTTGTGCTTGGAATGCTGGTTAGCCTGAGCGAAAATTATGAGGTAAAGTCAAACAAAGAGAGTGGATTTGGGCGCTATGATGTGATGGTAATTCCAAAAAATCCAAAACTTCGGGGTATAATTATGGAATTCAAAAAAGTTACAGACCTAATTGACAATTCACTTGATAAGGCGGTTGAAATTGCATTAACGCAAATTGATGATAAGAAATATGCAACAGAGTTATTGGCCAGAGGTGTTGAAAATATCGTGAAATTAGGGATAGCTTTTGATGGGAAAAGGGTGCTAGTTAAAGAGCGTATGTAAAAATTTATGGGGGAGATATATGAGGATACGCAATTTGGTATTTATAATATTTAGCGGTTTGATTTGCAACTTAAATGTTTTGGCAAATGATGCCACAACATGTTCACTGCTGAATGCGGCAAGTGCTGGCGATCTTGAGGGAGTAGTAGCAGCAATCACTGCGGGAGCCGATGTTAATGCAACTATTAAATGCGATGGGTATGAGAATGGCCTCTCAGCGCTACACTTGGCTGTATCTCAAGATTATAGCTTAATAGTTAGCGAGCTACTTAAACAAAAACAAATTAATGTAAATATTATCATCAAAGAGTGTGGCAAATACAAGGGATTCACACCTTTACATCTTGCAGCATTTCTTGATTCTGGTAAATCGGCCAAATAGCTCTGCAATCATCCAAACATTTTGGTTAACACAAAAGTAGACAGTTGCGGAAAGTACAAAGGATATACACCTCTTCATCTTGCCTCAGTTCGAGGATACGCGTCAGCTGTTCAGGCTCTTGTTCAACACAAAGATATTACCATTAATGAGGCAATCGAATGTGATGGGAAATATAAGAGCTTTATGCCGCTGCATTTGGCCATATTCAAAGGATACAGGTTTGCAGTTATTGAACTGTTACAGCACAAAAATATTGATGTGAATGCTACTATCAAAAATGATGGTGAATACAATGAATTTACACCATTAAAACTTGCAGTATCAATTGATTATCCCAAAATCATACACGAATTGTTGAAACACAAAGCCTATCAATAATCCGAGACTTGTTAAATAATTATTAACTTATAAAAAAATGGCTCCCCTGGAAGGATTATTTTAGAACTTTTGCATTTCAATTTGTTGGAATTGAAACGATACTACACAATGAATTTTGTAAAATTGCGGTTTGACGTAAACATCAGTTATCCTGAAAATGATATTTATTTATTTTTTATCTAAGGGTGGGGTATGATGATATTTAAACTATGTCTGTTTTCAGGTTTATTGCTATTTTATAACGCTATACTTTTTCCATGTACGGATACAGCAGAGATAAAGGCGCCTAAAAAGCTTACCTTCAAAAAGTTATATACCTTAAAGGGGCATGTCGATGTTGTGCAGTTTTTAAAAATACTCAAAGACGAAGTACTTATTTCAGGATCTGCCGATACAACAATGCGAGCGTGGAGCATGGAAGGCACTTGTATAAAAAAATTATACAATAGCAGGGGATGGATAAATAAAATTATTGAATTATCAGATGGAAGAATTGCTTGTGGCGCAAATGGTGGTGGAATAAATATTTGGAACATGGAAAAAAATTCATACATCACATTACCCAATCTAAAAAAAGAAAATTATTACGGCAATTCAGTCATTCAGCTGGCAAATGGTAATTTAGCCTTCAGTACCTGGAAGGGTGACATAAATGTCTGGGATATCGAAAAGGACACGTGCGTAAAAACAACCGCATTAAAAGAGCATGCGGCTTGGATAAGTTCGCTTATTGAGCTAAAAGATTCTAATTATTTGGCAACATCCTCATGGGATTCAAATATAAGAATTTGGGATGCATCAAATGATAAAATTTCCAGCATTAGAACGCTTTTTGGACACACGGACTGTGTTAATGCAGTTGTACAAATAGATGAAAAACGTCTAGCATCAGCTTCTGATGATAAAACAATTAAAATTTGGCAAATTGATTGTAATGAAAACAAAGCAACTCTTTCTGGGCATGATGATGGAGTTTATGCACTAATTATTGTGGATGGAAAAATTATTTCTGGTTCGCGAGATAAAACCGTAAAAATTTGGGATTCTGAATCAAAAAATTGTCTATTAACAATCCCATGTGAAGACAAAATACATTCACTAGAATTCTCTGCAAAAAATCAATATCTTTTTGTTGGACAAAGCGGCGGAAATATTGAAGTTTTTCAGATATTTTTATAAACATACTAAAATTTTATTTTTCTTGGCTATTGTTGATATATTTAACCTTGTAGGTCAAATCAAAATTTTTTGGTTCACGCTTAAAAGACAACCCCAGCAATGTTATTGGCTTACCATAAACAAGCAATGACTCATAGTAATGGCGCTGATCAACCTGGTCGAGAGCTACATCTACAGAACTGTTAAGTTTTATTTCAATTACGTACAATACATTTGGTAACTCAAGAAGTAAGTCAATACGACCATGACTCATCGAATATTCCGATTGTGATTTAATACCAGCTGCACCAAATGTAACCTGTAGCAGCGCATGATAAAATTTTTCTTCCTTCATATGTAATTGATATGGAACATTGGTGAAAAGTTGTTTGATTAATGTAATAACCTCATCAATATTTCCTGCAATTAAAGCCGCTCTAAGCTGTAGCGATATCCGTTCAGCTGATATAAAATCAAGCTGAGTAAAAATTCCAAGAAGATGCGTCTGTAAGGCAGTTTTAACTTCATAGTTTGGATATCCAAGCCTGTATAATTTTTTGCCTTTGTCGAAGTTCTTAATCGTAAGATATCCTGTTTGAAACATAAGTGATGGAAGCGGCGTTGCCCTAACTTCAAATATCCCCAAGGATTCTTCAGTCGTTTCAAATTTTTCTGGATCAATAATGCGATATTCTTCCTTACGATACTCTTTTTTAAGTTCTTCAACTAAAAAATTAGGGGTTCCTGACTGAAACCAAAAATTTTTGAACGAACGAGCTCGTAACGCATTCATAAAGGAAAAAGGATTGTATACAGAAAATAAATTGCTTCCAAATGTGTATCCGTTATACCAAGTTTTGATTTGAAGCCGAAGATCATCGTATGAAATATTTTCTAAATTGCACCATTCCTTGATGTAATCACTAAAATAGGAATCCACCTCTTCATTTGTATAACCACAGATATTTGAATAGGCATTATCAAGAGTTATATCGAGTAAGTTGTTTATTCCAGAGAATAGTCCGGCTCTTGCAAATGCGCTGACACCAGTTATAAAAACAAAATCGATAAAAGCATCCATTCCTTTAATTGCTGCAAAAAAACGGCGTGTAGCATTGCGAATTTCTTCAGCTTGATTAGCATCCTTGAGAACCTGCAAAATGGGATTATCATATTCGTCAACTAGAATAGCTACCCTGCCAAAACGGTTGTATAATTCCTTCACAACATCGCGCAGCGCAAGTTCTGGATTTGTTGTGCTTATTTCAACCTCAAGAGAATAGTCTTGTACAACTTCACCTAAGGCATGACACAATCCTGTTTTAAATGTTTCTGTGCTATCTATACCAAGAGACGATAGATCAAACTCAATTACACCATACTTTTCCCAGTTATAATCACTGTTATGAATCCATAATCCTTCAAAAAGCTCTTTGTTTCCATGTAAAATTTCTCTAAGTGTTGAAACAAACAATGATTTTCCAAACCTACGAGGGCGAGAAAGAAAATACCGATTACCACCAGTAATAAGATCATAGGCATACTTGGTCTTATCAACATACAAATAACCAGATTTACGCATTTTACGAAATGTGCTGATATCAATGGGAAGTTTTAACAACACGATATTCTCCATCTGTGATTTGTTTGGATCTTTTATTGAAATTTCTCACTTAATCAAAAGAATACCAGAACTAAAAAAGATAGCAATTTTAGAAAACTCGCAAATTGTATTAATATCAAAATACCTTTAAATAAAGAGTAAAATTGCAACATTTGCAAATAGAAAAACAGTGGCTCCCCGAGCAGGACTCGAACCTGCGACCTAACGATTAACAGTCGTGTGCTCTACCAACTGAGCTATCGAGGAACAATGATTTCAAAATGTCTTGCCATGCGTACTCCGACAAGCTCAGAATGAACGACCTTGGCGAAATATGGTGGGCGAAACAGGATTCGAACCTGTGACCCCCTGCTTGTAAGGCAGGTGCTCTAACCAGCTGAGCTATTCGCCCACTCAGATATAAAAATATTTTCAAGTATTTAACTTGCTAAAATGGTAAATAAAAAAAGGGTTTTAGTCAAAGCTTTTTTACATTAAACAAATACTTATTTTTATGGTCTTTGCCAATTGCTATTTTGTTTTTTTATAATTCATCACGAATTCGACTAAAAGCCTCACGCCAACGCCAGTTGCGCCTTTGCCAAGATAATTGATGCCCGGCACTTCATCTGCTGTTCCTGCGATATCTAAATGTGCCCAGCGAGCTTTTTCGACAAAATTTTCAAGAAAGCATGACGCTGTAACGGTTCCAGCAAGATAAGCTCGCGACCCAGTGTTGCTCAGATCTGCGACGTCTGATTTGATAGCGTCTTTAAAGTCATCGTTTTCCAGCGGCAACGGCCAGACCATGTCACCGGTCAATAATCCCAGATTTTGCAACGAGTCAGATAACGCTTTGTCACGCGTCATAATAGCCGAATAAAAGTGTCCAAGCGCGTAAGCACAAGCTCCGGTCAGCGTAGCTATATCGATCATTACCTCGGGTTTATAAAATTTCTCAGCGTAATGCAACGCATCAGCCAAAATTAAACGCCCCTCCGCATCAGTGCTTCTAATCTCGGCGGTTTTGCCATTCATGAAAGTAATTATATCGTCCTGGCGGGCTGCTTTGCCGCTTGGCATGTTTTCAACCAACGGCGCAACCGCAACCACGTTAACATCAGGCTTTAACTGCGCAATAATTTTCATTGATGCAATTACGGCCGCTGCACCGGACATGTCAAACTTCATACCGTGCATAGAATCGGAAGGCTTCAAGCTTACTCCACCGGTGTCAAAGCAAACGCCTTTGCCAACAAGCGCAATTGTTGGAGCATCTTTTTTATCGGTTTTGTATTCAAGAACAACAAATTGTCCTGGCTGGTCAGATCCTGCATCAACGCATAAAAAGCCACCCATGCCAAGCTCTCGCGCTTTATCTTCTCCAAAAATTTTGCCTTCAAGTGCAAACTCATCAGCTATTTTTTTTGCATTTTTTGCCAGTTCAAGTGGAGTTAAAATATTGGCAGGCAGATCGGCCCAGTGCCTGGCATCGTTGATTGCACGTCCAATAATTGTTCCTTGTTGCAGCGCTAAAAGATGCATAGAATGAGAGCTTTGATCTGTTTCAATAAATAGTGTGCCGCTCCATTCTTTTTCTTTTTTGTCGGATTTAAATTTGATGAATTCATAATCAGCCATGTAAGCGTTGATGGTCAACTGCTTGACTAGCTCGGATGAATCCACGCTAAACGCAGTTGAATCTGGAAGTGCGACAACGGCTGAATGAATTTCAAGATTTTTTAATTTTAGAATTGCACTTGCAAAAGCTCGACGTAAAAGCTCGAGTTCTCGATGCCAAGAGCTTTTTAACTTGCCCAATCCAACAAAAATAAATTGCGCAAATTTACCATTTTTATTTGCAGTCAAAACAAATAATTGTCCGGTCTTGCCATTAAATTTATGCTTTTTTAAGATGTCTTTAATCTTTGGATAATATTCTTTGTCTATTTTATCAAGACTCGCCAAGTCTGAGGCAGACATCATCTCTTCGGTCGTTAAAAAAATGTAGCCTTCTACGTCATTTTCCCAAAAATTTTTTTGCGTTAATTCAACTGAAATCATTTTAAACCTTTCTATTATAAATTTCATAAATGTCAGTGATATAAATTTTTCTGTAACTTATGACCAAACAACACGTCATCCTTGCGTAAGCTGGGATCCAGTCGAATTCTGTAATTTCAAAACGAACGTTTTTTCTGGATTCCCGATCAAGCCGGGAATGACAGCGTTTAGGGTTTTAGGTTTCAGAAGAGGTCTATTTTGATTTGATTATATCAAATTTGTTGGCGAATTAACGCATGAAATTATATATCGTCAAAAAATCGACCTGATCAAGCCTCAAAAATACGCAGGCACTTTGTGCACTTTTTTAAAATCACATTCGATAAACCAAGCCCAGTCATGGTCGGCAGAGCGCATTGTAAAATTTGTTAATTTCTTTACAAAGCCCATGCATCCGCACTTAGCGCAAGTTGTGGTTAATGTATAAGCGTGTTTATGATAGAGTTGGCGATATGGGTAAATTATAAAATATGATTACAAAAACAAATTCGATAAAAAATATTCAGCCCTTAAAACCTTGATGCCGTTTTTGTCAAACTCATTTCTCAAGAATTTAACGAGTTGAATTGCTGGGGAATTATATTTTTCGTGGAAATAAATCAATGACCGGCTCAACGCACTATCAGTCAATTTTGCCTCTAAGATTGTCTCAATTTCGTCTTTGTACACCAAGGCAAAGTCAACCTCCTGCCCGTCTTTTGTTCGCAAATAATTTAGATAATATTCTTCGGCCTGATAATCAGTCTTTGCGTAAACATGCTTCAACAAGCTAACTGCTACTAAATTTTCAAATTTAGCACCATCATCTCCCTGAACAAGGCCAGTATCAAAAAAATATATTTTGGGCTCTTTTAATAAGCTGCGGGCAATATTTTTTGAAAAAGGTGTCACCCTAAAAACTATAAATAATGCCTCCAAAATTTGTATATACTTTTTGATAGTTATGGGCGATACGCTCACATCCTCCGCCAAAGATTGGTACGAAACAGGAGTTCCGACGCGGTTTCTTAATAAATTAAAAACAAGCTGCATCGACTTAATATTATAAATTTTATCAATTTCAAAAACATCCGTACTTAAAATACTGTTGACGTACTGAAGCCTCCATCTGTTTGCCTCAATATCGTTTTCAGCCAAATAAGGCTCCGGAAAGCCGCTTCGTACAATTAATTTATCTATATCGATCGGCTCGGCAACCTGTTTGACCTCTGCGAGCGATAACGGCATTAATCGATGGCGAAAATAGCGACCAGCCAGCGAATCTCCAAGTTGGTCATAGACATCCAGTCGAGCGCTACCAGTTACCAAAACACGCATCAGTTCAGGCTTTGTATCAAATACCCCTTTTAAATAATTCTTCCAATTTTCCATTTTATGGAGTTCATCAAATATTAATAATTCAGTTGAAGGCAACCAAGACTGGGACGTAATAATTGCACGATCCAAAGCCTGGTCATAATTAAGATAGACAGTGCGCTCAAATCCACGCGCAATATCTTTTGCTAGCCAGGTTTTTCCTGCCTGGCGTGGGCCAACGAGTAGGACAATTTTTTTTTCAAGATCCTTGAGGATCATCTCTTTTTGAGTTCTTTTCATAAGACTATTCTATATCAGGATATCGAAAAGTCAAGACTTTTCGATAAAGCAATATCGTTTAGTCGGAGGCGCCTGTGGTTAAAGATGTAAGTATCTTGGCTATTTTCAGACTGAAATTATTGCCGTTTTTTATTTTTTCATATTTAAGTTATACTATTCAAATACATTGCAAAATAAACCATTTAAACTTTAAGAATTAATTTATGGATTATCTAAAAAAAATGTTATTGGTTATCGGTTTTGCGTTGCTTACGCTTTCAGGCGGTGCAGCGCAAACCAGCGTTTGTACAGATGAATCATTGCAATTAACACAACCTGCAGCCCCAAACAATGACATAGTCGAAACGTTTGAAAAATTAGCTCAGCAAGCGTTGTTTGCACAAAAACCGTTAGTCGTTTCGCGAATGCTGCTCGGAACTGTGCGAGAGTTTGTTAAAATTTGCGGATTTCTAGTATTTTCGCATTTGGCAGAACTAGCTCAATTTCAAGGCCTAACCGCAATGGGAATGACATTTCATGGCCTGAGCATACTAGCTCCAGTGCTTTCTGATAGAATCATTTATAAAAAAGATAAATCTCTTACAAAACTTCAGCAGCTCGAAAAATATGTGACATCGTTAACCACTGAACAAAAAAATGAGATATATGCTTTATTTCAGGAAAAATACAACGTGCCGCTGAGCGATAAGGTGTCAAAAGACCTTGATAATCAGCTGATAAAAAATGGTCGAATATTTGTAACCGTTTTCGATGTTTTATTTCCGATCTTTTTATTATTTTTTGCCGATATATTAAACTTTTCCTATGAATTTGGGGAACTTGCACCAGGGGAACTTGCAGAATTCGAATCTATTAAAGTGTGGTGGGGGAAAATTAGCAAACTTAACGCAGAAGGCTTGACTCGATCTATTGAAATGATCAAGGACTATAACGACCCTTCAACGATGTACTTCTTCAGAGGTTCATTCTTCAGATTTTTCGCATTTTTGATTGTTCTTGCAACTGATATTCCGCAGGTTTTAATAAACGCAAAACACAGCTCTGACTATCAAAGAAACTCCGCGCTTGCCAAGATTAAAGATGCATTAACATTATCCAAACCAAAAGTGGAAGCTTAATTTATGAAAAAATTAAAAAACTTATTTTTGGGTATTAGTTTCACATTATTCGTCTTTTCAATCTATGCCAACGAAAACATAACACAGCCAACCGAAAGCACGACTCAATCAACTGAATGCAAAGATGAAGACCTACAAAAATTAAATACAGAAATAGCTGCGCTCGAAAATATCATAAAAAAACCAAAGAAGAGTTAGTCATCACAATATACGGCTTGAAGCATTATATGACCTTTTTTGCAAAACTTATGGCGTATGTTTATGCTGGTATGTTGATTCACGAAATGGGGCATGCCTGCGTTAGCAAGTTATTTGCACCTGGCGTTCCTACGCCCATACATCTTTTTGCCGATTCTAGCGGCCAAAATGGCTCCAAAGAAATTTTGTTCAGTATTTTCAACATTCATGTCCATAAATCATTTTATGAAGGCGGTTATTGTTGTACAGCCCTCCCTGCCGATCTGGGGCAAAACTATAAACTTAAAGAGGCTCTAATCCGGATTGCTGGTGGTGCCGCATTTTTGCTTTTTGCGTACGTGTGTTTTGCAGGGCAAGCCGCTAAAATTAAACACCAAGAATGTGGAAATTTAAAAAAATCTATAATTTTTGGATTCAAAAACGCACTCACTCCGTATAAAAATTTGTTTTTAAATAAAAAGCTATCCAAAGTCGAACTGATTGCTAAATTGGCCTTCATTTCCGTACAGATTTTACATATCGTATCTCAAATTTTTTATGCATTCCTTCCATCTTCATCAACAAACCATGCGGATGGCACAATGTTTTGGCGCATGATATGCGATAGAACTCCAATTCCAGGAAAATACGTTTCAAGCTTGGCGGATTATTGCGCTATACTGATTTTATTGGAAAAAAGCATATCCGTATTTAATAAATATTTTGAACACCCTGAAGTTGATGAACAAACACAAACGGACGATCCGTCGCTAGAAAACCAACTTGAAAGTTGGTTCGGCAAGGCACTGTCTACAAGGTAAAATATTCGATTACACGCCCCAATTACATTCCTCAAAAATGCGCAGCAAGTTTTTGCACTTTTTTAAAATAGCATTCGATAAAACCGACCCAATCGATGCTAGCGGGCGGACTTATAAAATTTGTTAATTCATTAACAAGGCCGACGCAGTCGAGATTTATGGCGACGATGATCAATGTATGTGCCTGAAAATCAATGTTTTACTTCAATCGTTCTTGAATATCTAAAAGCTGTTTTTTAAACGATTTAATATTATCCCAGAATTCTTGGTCTTGCTTAAATGCTGGTTGAACCTGATCTTCGGCCGACAACTCTTGACTTAAAGTTGCACCAACAATATCATCCTCCGCAGGCTTTGCTGTTTGTTCTTCTACGAAGGTTTCAGGTTCAGTTATTTTTGGTGTAAATTCGACAATTTCTGGTGCTTGAATTTCTTGAGCCAGTTCTTGAGTTTCAACCTTGGCTTCAAGCTTAATTTCCAAAATTTCTGGTTGATCTGCTTGCACTGCAACTTCAGCCAAAATAGGCTCCGCTGCAGGCTCTTGAATATTTGACTTTGCAATTGATTGGATTTGTTCGGCTTTTTGTGCCAAGACGCTTGGAAGTTGCTGTTTGGCAACTGTTGGCGAAAGTTTTTCACCGTACAACATGTCGCGTATTGCTTCAAAGGTTATCAGGTCTTCTTCGCTGTACTGCATTCCAGCGCGATTCAAATTAAATTGTTTTTCCCAGGTGCGTATTACAAATTTTTTGACCCCAAGCATTGTGGCGATTTCATCGGCCTTGTAATGCTTACTGTTTTGAGACATCTCCAGCATTAGCTTCTCCTTTTTTTTCAAATGTTATCAACACTTGATCTTGTTGTATCAAATTTCCTTCGGAAATTAAAATACTTTTTACAAAAGCATCAAAAGGAACCCTTATTTCATTTTCCATTTTCATAGATTCAATCGCCAAAACAGGCTTGTTTTTATTGACCTGCTCTCCGTTTTGCACAAATATTTTTGTGATGCGTCCTGTCAAAGGACTTTTGAGCGATAATTTTTCTGCTCCATAAAATTTGACTGACTCATTTAAGGCACATGGAAAATTTTCGCCTACCAAAGCAGGTATTGTTTTGGGTTTGATTTTTTGCAAAGTTAGCTGTGGACCTGAGTTAAGCAGGTCAATAATTATTTGATCTTTATTTTTAATTGATGGCATACACATTTTTTTCGGCTGCCCGTTAATTTGAAGGTAGACCGTATTTTGTGCTTCATCAAATTTTATAACTTTGACTAGCACCTGCTTTTGACCAATCTTAAGTTCTAACAAATTTTTATATTGTTTTAAGATCTTGACTGAATATTTTTTATTATCAATTAAGAATTCTTTTATTTCCACTGCTGCGCCTTCCAGTTGTTTGCTGCTACAGAAGCGTTATTTGTCGTGATGGGTTGTTGATCTTGCAGTTTTTGAATAATTGTTGCGGCAACAACTCCAAGCTCTTCAATCGTTAAATCTGATTTATGCTGTGAAACCTGTAATTTGCTTGCAGAGCATATTTTTTTTGTTTGTTCCGTGCTTAAAAATTGTGTATGAAATTTGCCATTTTTAAAAGCTTCGGTTTTTATTAAATCAGTTAAAAATTTTATGTTTGTCGTTACACCGTTTATGCAAAAGCTTTTTAAAGCCTGTTCTACGTAAGCTACTGCCATTTCACGCGATTGGCCATAAACAGTCAACTGTGCCTGCATTGGGTCAAAAAATGGCGTTATTTCTTTGTTCAAGACTAAATCATGATCTAGGCGAACAGTTGGGCCACTTGGCAGCTGTAAACTTTGAATTTTGCCAGTGCATGGTGCAAAATTGTTGTTGGGATCCTCTGAATAAATCCTGCATTCAATCGCATGTCCACGTCGATGAAATTCTGTCTGAGCGATTGGAATCGTGTTATTTTCAGCAATAAAAATTTGCATTGCAACCAAATCCACTCCAGTCGTCATCTCTGTGACAGAGTGTTCGACTTGCAGTCGAGTGTTCATTTCTAAAAAAAAGAATTCTCCGTCCGACGTTACCATAAACTCTAAAGTTCCAATGTTTTTATAACTTACAGCTTTGGCAAGCCTGAGTGATGCTGCATACATTTTTTCAAGTGTGTTTTTGTCTACAAAACTACATGGAGCTTCCTCCACAATTTTTTGATATCGGCGTTGAAGTGAGCAGTCACGTTCAAAAAGATGAATAAAGTTTTGGCCATCTCCAGCTATCTGAATTTCGATATGTCGAGGGTTTACAAGGTATCTTTCGACCAAGATTTTTGTAGTACCTGTTAATTTTTGTGCTTCAGAAATTGTTAGCCGCAACGCGGATTCAAGTTCGCCTGGACTATCAACTCGTCTTGCTGCCTTGCCTCCGCCACCTAGAGGGTCTTTTAATATCAGAGGAAAGCCTATATTTAAAATCTCTTGTAGCACAACTTTAAGATCAGTGACTACATCTATTTCTATTCCAGAAATTATTGGCACACCAGCCAAATTTGCGCAACGTCGGGCTTCGTTTTTATCCCCCATCAATTTTATAGTTTCTGGGTTTGGGCCTATCCAGGTAAGTCCAACATCGACCACTTTTTGCGCAAACATATGATTTTCAGACAAGAATCCGTATCCTGGATGAATAGCGTCAGCACCCGATTTTAAAGCAATTTTTATAATTTCGTCTTGATCCAGATATGCCAAATATCCATCTTTATCGATTGGATAAGCATAGTCTGTATTATAAATGTAAGGACTGGAGGCATCTTGCGGACTAAATATCGCAACTGTTTCGATACCCAAAGATTTGCACGTAAAATTTATTCGATTTACGATGCCTCCACGATTTGCGATTAGTATTTTTTTAATATTTTTGCTACTCATTTTTATGTTCTAATTTCGTTTTTTTCAAGGCACCAATTTACCAGCTCGTGGTGAGTGTCTGCCGATCCTTCGATACGCGCACTTCGTTCGAACTCCCAGCCTTCGCGCCGGCCTCCGTAGCCACGTAGGGCGTAGGAGAGCACGCTTCGGCGGGCGGGCAGGACGAGCGGCTGGCGTATCAAACCATGCGGAAATAAAATTTATCTATCTTAAGAATGGTATAAGCTATCGGATAAACACCATACTTGTCAAATGGTCCTGTCAGCCGCGCGTTAATACAGGTAGAAAGCAAGCAGTGTTTAGCAAGAAAAAGTATTTAAAATGGAATTATTTGTTATCAACCAGGCTTTCTCCAACTTTATTAATTTTTCCAGCGCCGATGGTTAAAACCAAATCTCCGACCTGAACCTCTGATTGCACTGCGTTTTTAATATCATTGTAAGTTGGCAAACACATCACTTTTAAATTTGGGTTACGATTTTGAATTGCCTGAGCAAGGTTTTCGCTTGTGATTCCAGAGATTGGTTTTTCGCTTGCTGGATAAATTTCCGCAAGATACAGAGCATCAATTTTGTAGAAATCGCTCGAGCCTGCTAACACATCCACAAACTGATCCCAGCATTTTTGCGTTCTGGTAAAGCGATGTGGTTGAAATACAACGTGTAGTCTTTTATTTTTGCGTTTCTGTGCGACTAGGAGGGTATTTTTGATTTCGGTTGGATGGTGTCCATAATCATCGAATACATCCACACCATTGAATATACCCTTAAATTCAAATCGTCGTTCAACGCCCCTAAATGATTCTAACGCTTGTATAATAACATCAAGCGCTATGCCCGATTCCATGCACAAAGCTGTTGCTGCTAACGAATTTAAAACATTGTGAATGCCTGGCATATTAAGTGTTATGCGTCCAAGACATGTTTGAGTTACTGTTCCAGTGTTTATATCGAATTGATTTTTGTACAGATCAAAAATGGTTTGTGATTTGCCAAGCTCAATAACTTTGCCCATTAGATCGGCTTTTTCAGATAGTCCATACTTAACAACGTTGATGTGTTGCAAAGGTAAAATTGCTTGAATATTTTGATCATCGATGCATACGAAAGCTTTGCCATAAAAAGGCAATCGACCCAAAAAATCTTTAAATGTATTTTTAATATCTTCAATGTCTTTGTATGTGTCAAGATGGTCATTGTCGATATTTGTCACCACAGCCATTGTTGGATGTAGATAGAGCAAAGACCTGTCGCTCTCATCGGCTTCGGCAATCAAAAAATCACCATCACCGAGCTGGGCATTGTTATTGATGCTTTTTAGCACTCCTCCAACTATGACAGTTGGCTGCATACCACCTTCGATCATGATGTGCGAAATCAGTGATGTGGTTGTTGTTTTGCCATGCGTTCCAGAAACAGCAATGCTATACTTGGTCCTCATAAGCTCAGCAAGCATGATAGCCCTAGGAATAACTGGAATCCCCTTTTCAATAGCTGCAAGCACTTCAGGGCCTTGCATGTCTACGGCGGAAGAATAAACAAGAACATCTGCATCTACAACGTGATTTTTATCGTGTCCACAAGAGATTAAGCAGCCTATTTTTTGTAAATGTTCTATAGTTTTGCCAACCCCAGAAAGGTCACATCCACTAACCTTGTAGCCCTGCAGCCTCAATATTTCGGCAATTCCACTCATTCCAATACCGCCAATACCCATGAAATGGATATGCTCACATTTTTTATACATTTTTTATCCTAAAAAATAAAAACCCCACCAGCTCTCACGATTCTCAATTTTATAATAAATTTATAAGAAAAATTTTGTCAATCGATCGATACCTTCTTGCAAAACATCTAGATCTCTCGCAAAACAGATTCGAATAAACTGAGCTCCGCTTGGGCCAAATGACTTGCCTGTGACCACACCAAGCTTTGCGTTATGTAGTATGCTCAAGCATAGGTCGGTTGTGTCGTTATAATCTCTTACTTTTGCAAATACAAAAAATCCACCACTTGGAACATTGAAAGAGAGAATGTTTTTATCGACAAGAGGTTGTAATTTTTTTACTGCAAAATCTCTTGCGATTCTGACCCTGCACGACAATTCATCAACAAGGTCTTGTCGACTTAATGCGTAAAGCGCTGCATACTGAGCTGTATTATTCAAGCAGTTGAGCATAGCGTCTTGAATGCTTGCAAAAACTGGAATCAATTTTTCATGTGCAACTAAATATCCAATGCGCCAACCACTCATGGCCATATTTTTGGAAAATGTATTGATTGAAATTAGATATTCGCTCTTGCCGATCATGGTAAAAATAGACTCAAATTTATCATCAAAAACGTAATCCCGATATGCCTCGTCAACAATCAAATAAATTCCGCGAGCTTGGCACCAGTTTAAAAGCTCAACAATTGTGGTTTTTGGGATAAACATACCGATTGGGTTTGATGGATTTGAAAATACAATTATTTTAGTTTTTTCTGTTGTGGCTGACTTAACTTTTTCGATATCCAATTCCCATTCAATTTTACCTGAATCTGTGCAGCTTTTGAGGCATGAAACAAACACGGATTTAGCTCTGCACATCATGGTTGATATGTTGTAGGCTGGATAGGATGGTTCTGGAATAATTACTTCGTCACCTGCATCAAGTAAGGCGGTAAAAACGACATTCAGTGCGCCAATTGCGCCATGTGTGACCAAAACATTTGAAACATCTACACAATTTTTGTATTTTTCTGAAATAAAATCAGCAATTTTTTGTCTGAGCGGCAACAAACCATAGCAACTTCCGTAGCTATCAGTTTTTGATGTATCAAGCAGCCCTTTTAAATGTTGCTTGATTGGCGAAGGAATGCCGCCGACTTTTAAGGCTCCCTGAGACAATGATACGTACTCATCACTGCCATTTACAACTTCTTCAACCTTTTTAATACCAGATAAAGGAATTTGTAACATATTTTTCCCCCTAAAATTTTAAGCATATTAAACAGCACATCAGTCTGTGTGAAATATTGTGGAATATATGGTATAACAATTTTACAGGATTTCTCAAGAATAATTTTAGTGTTTTTCCGTATTCAGAAATAAAATACGATGGTCAAATTCATGACAAATAGGGTTATACATCGACCCGCATCTTCTAAACGTTCGCATTTATAAGGCTTGCAGAAGAATTGACAAATTTTATGACACGGCCTTCCAGTCAAGATCCAGAGCTGTATTTCAATCACTTTTTTTCAAAACTGTAACTATTCAGGTTCCTAGTCTAATAAAACTCGAATTAGACTAGGCTTAGGTGAGCTTGGGTCGACGTATAGGTCTAGATATCGTACATTTGACTAATTCAGATGCTTTAATTAAACATTAAACTTATTAAAATTCAAATTTGTTTTGAAACTGGAAACTGCATTATCAATTCTTTTAGCTTTTCCCAAAATGTTTTTTCTGAATCATAATTGTTGTTTTTGGGCTTTCTATGAGAACCCTTATTCAAAAAGCATCTTTTTTTGAGTATTTCAAAGTGTTCTTCAAACTTTTGACAGACTTTTTTATTGGTTGTAAGAATAACATTTTCTTGATTTTTTTGGTTTGCACTTTTTGTCCAGTTAAATGATCCTGTCCATATTTTTTCATCTAAAATGGCAAACTTATTATGCATCAGTGCCCCAAATTTTTTATTTTTGCTATCATCTGCAAAAACGTATACGTCAATTCCAGCTTCTTGCAGCACTTTTGACTTTCCGTACTCATAATCGGCAGTTGCCTTATCAATGATGATTTTGACATCAACGCCACGTTGTTTTGCTGACACTAATGCTGCGGCTATTTGCTTATCTGTAAGCATATAAACGGCAGCATACACCCTTTTTTTTGTGGTATTTATGATCTCAATTAAACGCTTTGTTGGACTATCATCAGGTGAAAAAAACACCTCCGATCTTGGATTTAAACTTAAAAATGGAATAATCAGATATAAAACACAAAAAATTTTTATCGATATTTTCATATACTTTCTCACCTTCTTATTCAGGAGTTTGAATTTTTTAAAGATTATATTTAATTTTATATCATTCAAAAAAAAAGTCATGCGAGTGGTAATAATACAGTAAAAAGGAGAACGGAATCATGAATCACATGAAGTATTGGGTAGCATTTATCTGGTTTATTTATTGTTCATTGGTAGCCAAAACACTTGAACAAATGCAGGTATTGCACAAAGATATTGGCAATGAATTAATGAGTATCAGAAAGGAATTTACGGCGGCTCAGCCTAAAATTTATTCTCTTTTAGACCAAATTAATCGAATGTATAATTTGGCAAAAGTGTCACTAGAAAAAAAACATCAGTTAAAAATTGATCTAAAAAATAAAATTGTAGAAAATCAAAAAATTCAATCAGACCTAAATTTATTAAAAACTAAACTTCATGAAGCGGAGGCTGAACGAGATAAATATTCAAAGAGTTTTACATCATTAAACAAAGAGCTGCAAATTGAGAAGGTTCAATCAGCCATTTTATCAAGAGAAAAAAAGGAACTTGATCAAGAAAAGCATGAGCTTCAAAACAAAATAATAGATGCCAAAGACGACAAGTATAATAAAAAAGATATGATCACTGATAGCATACTAAAAGACTTAACGGATGAAGAAAAAGATCTTCTTAAAACATCTCAAAACTTAACTCTAAGCTCTACCTCGGCTCCAAGCTCGCCACGCTGATCTTTTATTGCCCTAACGTTGATATCATCACTCAGCATATATTCGAGCTGAGCGCTAAAATCATCTTGTAGGTTAAAGTTTTTTTGGATCTGCGCCTTTACTTGATCATTTACGTTAATGTTGATAGTTCCCTTGATGCCGCCACGAGCTGACTGATCGGTAAAATCAGGGGATATTTGAATGTATTTCAAAGGTTTTGTTATTTTATGTAACAAATTATTTGATTCTGGCAAAATTTTCTTACTTCCCAAAATCACATTGTAAAGATTTTGTTCTACCATCGCCAAAAGATCGGTTTGCAGTTTATAATTTTCCGAACCAGAAAGGAGTAAGCTTAAAACCTGCTCTTCTGTTAATTCCGGCGTGGATTCAACTAAAATAGTAGGTTTTTGTAATGATCCAGAGGCTTGCATAGAAACCATGTATTTATTGATTCTGTTTTTTGCGATTAAATCTATGACTGGATCATTCATTTGATTTGCAACAAATTCGATTTTACCATATTCTATCATCAATTTATTTTGTAAAACCTTTATAAATCCACCATCTAATTTTACTGTTCCAGTGAGTTGTGGGATATTTATAATCCCATTTCCTCTTTTGTGCGTAATTCTCAAGTTTAATGATGCATTGGTTTGAAGAGTAGGCGTTTTAGCTTTAATCGGGTATTCTGTAACAATCTTAATGTCAAAATTTATGTCTTTTGTGGATGGAAGTATGCTGTTCCAGCCACCATAAAAATTGTATTTATCGCTTGCCGCAAATATATTTTCTTTTAGAAGTGATTTTTTTAGATAAATTTGACCAAACACATTGCTTTCCGAATTTACATCCTTTTTTATCAGCACATTACCATAAATTATGCCCAATAAATCTTTTTTGTAATTTATAAGCAAGTCAGTGATCTGAATTGGAAAATGTAAAAATGAAACAGCGAAAGATTTGTCGAGAGTTATCGATACTTTGGGACTGCTAATTTCACCCTTAAAAAATCCAACCTTCAAATTATTTAAATAAATTTTGCGAGGGAAAACCAATTCAAATTCTGAGTCAAATTTATTAATCAAATTTTGGCTTTCAGGAATATAAAAAGATCCGTTTTTGAGATTTAATTTACCACGTAATTTCCCCCAATTCGCTTGATCAATTTGAAGGTTAAACAGGCCTCCATGGCTTAATAATAAATTTTTAGTGCTAGGATCTAAAAACTGTCTGAGTAGCGAATAATTTACATCTCCGCTTAAGATTACGTCATTCTTGTGTTTTGTTTTAAAATTTATTACAGAATTGTTGGCAACACTGTATTTAATTTTGGAAAAATGTAAATTTGGTATGGTTTGTAGTTGCAATGAATAAAGATCATCTTTGCAGTTGCCGTCCAGGCTAAGTTCTTTGTTACAAAATTTATAAGTACCATCAAAGCTTGTGTTTTGATCAGTTGTTTGATTATTGATAATGGCTTTGTATTTTCCGTCAAGCTCAAGGTTGCTATCAAAACTTACAGAAATAAACGCATTTTTAGGATAAATTACGTAGTCCCCAAATCCCAAATTTACGATTTGATTCTTTAATGGCTTAATTTGACAACTATTTAAAAACTTTCCTACGCCTTTTTTATTTTTAAAATTCCAAGCGCAAATCCCATTAAATTTTATGTCAGAGGCTAACTCTAGCCCAATTTTTGATATAATTGATTTAGTGCCGTTTTTGATCAACTCTAGCGATAATTCTTTGCAGGCAAACATTTTGTAGTTAACGTCCGATATAACGACCTTGCTTTTTGGGTTTAAGTTCATTAATTCAAGGCCTAAGCTAGCATTTATTTGAGCCTGACCGTTGATTTCTTTCTGAGCAACAAACTCATTTTTATGGCTACTTAAATAATTAAATATGTTTACCATATCGGCCAGCTTAAAAAAGCCGTTAATATTTAAACTATTTTTGAGGTATTCAATCGCAATATTCAAAGATTTGTCTGAGGTGGTTGCATTGATTTGTTTGTACGCTTTGTTCCAATGTGCATCTAACAAAAACTGTTTATTTGGTATTGGTGGAACATCTTTGATTTTTGAATCAAACTTAGCCTCCCACCCAGATTCATCTCGAAGTTTATCAAAATTGCAGCGCACATTTATTTTTTGAGCAATGACGTTATCATCAATATTTATTTGTGCATCGTTAAAATTAATCTTTCCACTCCAGCTATATTTTTTGTGGTCTTTTTTTTCGTGTTTTTGAATTATACAGTTACCAACTGAAAATAAGTGGATTTTATTTGTTTGGGTGTTTATTTCACAGTCCAAATTATTTATTCGAATCGATTTTAAATTTACATCAAGGCCAGATATGCGATCAGCAAGCATGTTTGCGATATGGTCTGCGATTTCAAGCTTGCCATCATTAAAAATTGTTTTTGCTGCAACATTATAAAATTCAAGCGATAAATTTATTTTTCTTTTTAAAATAAAGGCAAGCGGAGATACATGAATTTTGCACTGCTCAAACTTCCAGTTACAATTTTTTTTTCGTGGATCTGAAACAAGGCCATTTTTTAAGTAAATAGAGCAGGTAAAAAAGTTGATGCGCGCTGATTGTTTGGTGATTGTAATTCCCCAAATGTTTTCTAACTTTGAAATAAGCTTTTGAGACAAGGCCACTTCAATTTTTGAGTTATTTTGAATAATCCATACAGAAGCCATTAATCCAAAGATGATAGCTCCAAATAAGGTAAAGATTCGCTTAATCATTTAATCCAAACAACATTTATAGTCCAATCCAATTCATACCGTTATAAATATATCTTCTTAGATAGGATACCCGAGATGGCGAGCAAGTTAAAGCGCCCATATTTTTATTTTGCCTGTCAATGAAGTATACGCTCCCAGACGTGATTTTGCCACTTGGCAGGAATTTTATGCTTAAATTATCCAGGGCTGCATTGTTTTTGGCTTCAACGGCTATTGACCTGTCGATGCTTATCGGTCCCTCTATCTTGCGAGTAGGCTTTGTTGGCGGGCCAAAAACGCCTGGCATGAAGCCAAATTTTATACCGTTTTCCAACAAAAGCATAAGTTTTTCTGTTTTTGATTTTTGGCAGCTACAAGCATTTTGTTGTAAATCAAAGACCAAAGTTTGAGTTTGACCGCTGGCAATGGCCAATTGTTGCAGGTAACGATAAAATACTTCCAGCCGTTCAACCTCACTTTTAAGATAAAAATTGCCCAAAAAGTTGCGAACCGGCACAGTCATCATCAAAATAATTAAAAGCAGGCTCAAAACCAGCAATATTTCGAATAGCGTAAATGAGGCTTTGGTTCTCAATTTTGGCTCCAATGTTTAATTAATGGTCTAAGTTTTAGAGGCTTCTACTCGTTAAAAAACATACAGTCAAGCCTGGCCACAAATCAAGTATCTCAAATCAGAGGGCTGTTTTTGCAGTTTTTTGAAAAATTGTTCGGTAGCTCAGATCAGATCGTGTGCCGCAGGGCGGCACTAAAAACTTGTTAATCTGTCCGCGGTCTCGATTCAATCAAATATTTCGCCAACCATAGCCGATGTATCATGCTTCCAATGGCGGCTTTTCGCCCCCCCCCTTTTTTTTTATTTTCTATTTGAATTTATCGTCAGGTATTTGCTAGACTAAACTTAGAATCAACAGAGAATTAACTTTGCAAAACAAACGAGTGTATATTTATGAGGAGGATGTACCGTGAGTGTGATTAAAAAATTAATGTTGCTGGCGATGTTTGCTGGCTTAGCCGTAACAACCGGTTATGCGATGACGCAGTCTAAGGAATCTGAATTAACTGGCGCAGCATGGATGGGCGATACTGAACGTATAAAATCACTTATTGAATCGGGAGCGAATCCAAATTATAGTGATAAGTCCGAGGATACACCTTTACAGAATGCAATATACAGCAACAAAGTTGAATGCATTAAGTTACTTATTAAATTGGGAGCGAATCCAGATTTAATAGATAAATACGGCAATACTCCATTAATGAGTGCGATACAACGCGGCAATGTTGAGGTTGTTACGGCGCTACTTGACGCCGGAGCGAATCCAAGTCAGGTTGATCGTAGCGGCATGAGCCCTTTAGTGAAGGCAGCATATTTAGACAGCCATGAATGCATTCCACCACTTATTAAATTTGGAGCGAATCCAAATGGAATAGATGATGTCGGCATGCCTCCATTAATTGAAGCGGTAAAACACAACAATGTTGAATCTGTTAAGGCGCTACGTAAGGCCGGCGCTAATCCATGTGTGACTTTTGATAACGGCTTGACTCCCCTGCACTATGCATTCGCGGTCTTGAATCACAAGAATGGTATTGCTATGATTAAATTATTAATCAGCCTTGGAGCAGATTATAAAGCGAAAAATTCAACCGGACACACTCCATTACAAGTTGCAAATAAAAGAAACTACACCAAACAAGAACTTATCGAAATTGCTAAGTTTATTAAGGAATATGAATACACATATAACACCTTATGAGGCAATAGGCTGCTCACTTCAATAACATTAAGCCTAAAATTTTTACCGGCCCGCGACATCGCGGGCCTTCTTTGTGCGCCAGTGCCGATGTATTGGCGTGTTTGTGATCTTGTGATTGATGTATACCTGTGTAGGTCGCATGATCGACCGGTGTATCGAACAATTTATTTTACCGCAATCGATTGACCATAAACGGCTTTGACCGGAAGCCCAAGTGCATTTTCAAATAATGCGTAGTTTGGCTCGGATAACATTGAGGTAAAGGCATCTTTTTGGCCAACGCTGCTTACAACTTTAATGGCTTCTCTAACAAATTCAAGAGCTGTTTTATCTGGTCCCTTGCCGACTTTCATAGGTAGATAAGGTGCGTAAAGAGATCTAAACTTTTGCATGCCATCATGCAATGATATTGAAGCTTCAACAAGTTCATTTTTGGCATCATCATAAGCTTTTTTGTTGGCCGTTTTTTTATGATTAGCTCTCAAGGCTTTTACGGCTTTTGCAATGACATCTGAAGCATCAGACATTTTTTCATTCGATTCTTTGGTGCACTTTTCAAATTCCTCGGAAGGGTTTATTGTAAATACACCGCTTGAATTGCGCAATTTTATTGAAGTTGCTTTGCTTGTTATAAGATTGTTATATGCGTCTGATACCATTTTTATACCACGCAAAAATACAGCAATCAATGCATCAGATGTTTCGCTTTTACCTAGCAAAAAGTCTTTTGGAAGCGTTGCTTCACGCAATGCTTGAAATTGTTGTAAATAAATATCTAGCGTCGATACAAGCAATTCATCTTGTACTTCTGATTTTGGCTCGCCAAGTCGAGGTTTGGCAATGTTCTGGGTGATTGTTTTTTTGCCTGACTTTATTTCATTTAATATAGCTAACGTCTTTTTTAATGAATCGATATCTTTTTTCTCAAAGCCTGCACTGATAACACTTTTAATTGTAGTTGTAACAAACGGAATAAGCGCTCCCATTCGTTTTTTCAATTCCACCGTCTGATCCGCTGCGGATTTTGGCAGCTTGTCGCCAAGGTCTGCAATAAGTCTTAAATTTGCGTGAACTATGAGTTTTTGATCACTGAACGAAAGACCATCAGTGATTAACGGTACGACTGTTTCGGTTGTTGCTTGTATTATTTCGTTGTAATTCAAGGCCGTGCTTCGAGTTGTTAAAATGGCTTCTTGTAACACAGATGAATTTTGTTGAGCTGATTGCACTGATTTTATATCATCGGCATACACCTTTGTGCTCAAATTATCAATATATTTTGAGATAGCCGAAGGCATGTTTGATTGCAGTTCTTGCATTGATGTGTTTGCGTACTGCTTTGTTTGGGCAAGCCTTGCGCATAAAATCATTGTATGAGTGCGTATCTTCTGAATTTTATCGAAATCATTTTTGAGACTTGAATCATTCAACACGTCTTTGTTTAGGAGCGCTGCTTTGAGAAAAAACAAAAATGCTGCATTTGGATTGAGTATTAGGCTGCATGCGTCCTGATCTTCAGAATTAATTAAACTTGTTAATGTATCGATATTTATACCGCATCCGTCAATTTCCTCCGGAGTTATAGATACTTTGCAAATCAGTGGAGCTCCAGGATTGCCAGCCCCCTCTTCTTCAAAATTGAATTCAACGACAAATTCATGCTCTGTATTATCAATTGTTACAGGATCTAGTTTAATTTTAAAATTTTTATTGTAGTAATCTTCGCTTTCTGTGGCCTTAATAAATGCTTCGACTAAATTTTGGCCTATAAAATTAGCAACCATGGATATTTTTTGAGCACAATCACTATCAGCCGCTGGCTCTCCGTAAGCGCTTGGTGAATGTGGCGACTTACCATCTTCAAGATCATCACGAAGTCTATCTATTTCGCGTTCATAATCTTTATCGTCTTGTTGCTCAATTCCAAGCAAAGTAAGAAGACCTGAAATGACCGTTCCTCCGCTCAAAATCCCGCTTCCGACCAAAAATCCTCCAGTTACCTTTTTTTTCGTTGAATTAGCTTGCGCTTCTTCATCACCATCAACATTTTTAGCTGTATGCTTCTTTTTAAAAGTAAGACCTTCGCCAAATTGTATGGCTTTATCTGTCAAAAACCTTGCAGTTGTTTCAATATCGTGTGATTTAACAAGTTCTTTAACCGATAGTGGTGCGCGTTTTATATATTCGTCCAACTTTTTCTTTTTAGCTTCAATAGCTTTTTCACGCTTTTTCTTGTCTTCCTCTGATTCTACGATTGGAGTTTTTTTTAATTCATCAAGTTCAACTATTAATTCAATAAGTTTTTGTTTTGTAATTCCGTCGGTGGATTCGGCTTTTTTAATTGCAGGTACACCATCGAATAGTTTGTCGATATCAGCCGCGAACTTTGCATCAAGTTTTTCACTTACACGACTTACCGCCTTTGTTACGGCTGGTATTATACGATGCTTCAATGCGACACTGTCTGGATCTATTTGTCTAAGAGCATCTAACGCAGCCTTTTTTTGACCATCGGTTGTATCAGGGTTATCAGAGTTTATTATTTGTTGTAATTTTGCGGATTCATCGGCTTTTGCTTGGCGAGCTGAATCCGGATCTAATACCGCAAGATGCTTAATAGCCTCAAGCCTATCCGCAGTTGACGTCTTTGTATCAGCTATTTTTTTGTTATAATCCGCTATAGCTTTTTTTTTATCTCCGCTGTATGCTCTTTCAGCTTCTTCTGTCCGCTTTTTTTCAGCAGCTGCTCGTGACGCTTTGAGCAAATTGGCCGCATCAGACTGTTTTGCCGCATCTGATGATGCAGAGCGTACTGATCCATGAAAGCCAAACAACATCGTCAGCAAAGCTGCCGATTTAAGTAATCTATTATTCATTATCTCTTTCATTTCACTTCCTTGTTTTGCCTGCGATTACGTCTTTAATATCTTGTATTTGCTTTTCATCTTCTTGTCGTGATTTTTGAAGTTCAGCAAGCTGTTTTTGATTGTCTTTTAAACGGTCTGTTTCGTCGTTAAATTTTCTAAAGTTAGCTGTAATTTGTTCTTTTTGTTGCTCAATATCAAGCCTTTCATCAAGTGACCTCCATGTCGTTTCGTTAATCTTATCAAGCAACTCTTGCGCGTAGGCATCTACTCCTTTTAACGGCTGAGTCGCTTCAGTAGATTGTGGATCTTTACCCTCTTTTTGTTTTTGCAATTCATCGTGCTTAGCCTTAAAATCAGCTTCTATTTTTTTTATAGATTCTTCTCTTTTTTTAATCTCATCTACAAGTTTAACTGTCTCTAGATACGTTTCATAAATTTTTACCTCCAAAGGCCCAATCGCAGCCTCTGCAGATTTTTGTGCTGATTTTAATATTGCTTGAGTCTCTTTATTTTTTGGATCAGCTTTTACCGCGACTTGCAATGCGGCTACAGTCTCAACAAGCTGTTGTGGCGTTCTTTTATCAACATATACTGCTCGCTTTGCTGCTTCTTTGGCATTTTCTTGAGCTGTTTCTAATTTATTAATTTTGGTATAAACTTCTTTCCTAGCAGCTTCTAAATCGGATTTTTGTTGAGTCAATTTTTCAATCTCGGCGCCTGACTTGGATTTATCTTCCATTTTTTTATCAATTACCGCAATTTGTTTGGTAAGTTTACCAACTTTCGCCGTTTCATCTTTTATTGCTTTGCCTAGCTCTTTGATTTGCTTTTGTGTTTTTTTTATACCTTCTTGAACTTGATAGCGTAAAGATTGGTATTTAATGAGCTGATCAGGTGTTTTTAAGCCTTTCTTTGCCAATTCTTCAATAGCATCAATTCCTTGATCAACAAATAAACGGTTAGCGTTACTTGATTTCGCCAAGGTATCTTGTTTATCAGCCTTTCTAGATTCAGCATCTTTTTTAAAATTTTGAAATCGCTGTTCGATAGCCTTAAATACAGAATTAAATGCCTTTGGCGCACCTTCTTGCTCTTTTTTGACCTGCGCATCCGCAAAATTAGTCGCATCAGGTTGTTGCTTTGGCTGTGGTTGGAATATTGGCTTGGGCATGAAGGGTTGATCAGGAGCTAGTTTATGCGGAGTCTGTGCCTGTAAAAATGGCTTGATTGTTGATGGAGAATCTGGCTGTTTTGGAGGAATATCTGTTGAAGATGGCAGCCTATGCCCACCTATAACAGGCACCTTTTTTGTTTGTGGGTCCGTTGGCACTTTGCCTTTGGACCAAGGTTGACCAGGTTTCTGATATTCTTCTTGTTTCTTTTCCGCTTTATCAACTTTCCACTCACTGCCTTCCATTCCAAAAACGTTGTCCGATACGAGTATGACTAGGCTGATAAACAATATTTGTGATATTCCGTGACGCTTCATTATTTTTCCTTTCTCAATTTATAACTGCACTAGCACACGTATCACGAATATAGATAGTTGTTGAAGAAAATGAAATAAAATAATTATTTATTAATTTTTATATCGAGTTTTATTGATAATCGAAAAGCGTATCTGAAACCAACGTCCAGATCATGCCTGGAAGCCCGCATCTAAAAAAATATTATTTTCTTGTTAGCGCCGATTGGTAGGCGCGTTTTGACGAATGGGGTTGATGTATACCCCTGTGGAAGATTGATTTGGCTCGTATAATCGAGAGGCGGTGATTAGCCGCCTCTCGATTATTGTTATTGATTTATTCAGATTCAAGAAGCTGTTTTTTTGTATTGACTGTCATCTGCATATCATACACATGCTGATATCCGCTGCTTTTTTCATCAATTATTGCCATGACTTTATCTATATTTTCCGCAAGTTTGGACATTGCCGATAGCCGCTCTTGTTTAGTTGGTAAAGCCTCAATTTTTTGTAGTGTACCATTAATATCTTTTACAAGGCCTTGTGCCGTTTTATAGCCTATCACTCTTGTACCTTTTTGGCTGGGTCCGGATTTTGGTTTGGTTAATTCTTGAAGCGGTTCCTCTTTTAGCCATGCACTCGTTGTATCAACTTCTGTTGTGGCGCTTTGTTTCCTGTCCTGCGCAGCTTTTGCATCTTCCTCTGTTGCTGGTCTTAATGCTGGCATATCGTCATCTTCTTTCGGCCGCTTGCCTGCAATCGCATTTTTGAGTGATTGTAACTCTTTTTCTGTAGACTGTTGTGATTGCGCAAGCTGATCAAGCGCCTTGTCTGCTGCATGTAATTCTTTTTGATTTTGTTCAAGCCAGGCTTGTGACGAATAGATTTTAGTATCAAGATCCTTACGTTTTATTGTTAATTCAGCTTTTACTTTTGTAGGTGTCTTTGGGTCTTTAATTTTTTCGTCATATTCGTTAAGCTTTTTTTGGTCAGTCATCTGTTGCAACGAAACTTCACTTATTCGTTTTATACTTTTTTGAACAGTATCTTCCTGCTTGGCGACATCTTTAGCATCTTCCTTGCGTTTCTGCTCTAATTCTTTGAGTTTTGCTTGTGCGTCTTTTGTGGCTGATTTTAATGTTGCTGGAGCCCCTGGAGATGTGTCGTCTCGCAATGCGAATACCGTAGCGGCAATCTGTTGCGGCGTTCTGGTATCTGCAGGTATTGGCGTTTTGGCGACCGCTTCGGCTGTTGCTTTGGCGCGAGCTAATGATTCGATTTTAGATTCGCAGCCTCGATATTTTACGGCTGTTTGCGATATATTCATCAAAATAGCGTTTTTTTGTGTACTTAATGCTTGTATTTCTGCATCCAATTTTGCGATTTTTGTTTGAGTGTCACCATCAGTACTAGCGCTTTCTGGTTTACTTTCTAGCTCTTTTTTAATTTGCTCTAATTGTTTAATTTTCGTATTCAATTTCTGTTCATCTTTAACAAGTTTTTTACGTTTTGAATCCAAGGCTTTTTGCTCTGCATCAACTTCTTTTATGGCTGCGTCTAGCTCTTTGGCTTGACCTTGTGCTTTTTTTACATTTTCTTGAACTTGGTCGCGTAAATATTGGCATGCAATGAGCTGATCGGTATTTTTTAAGCCTGTATCTTGCAATTGATCTATGGCCTTAATACTATCGTCAACAACTTGCTGGATAGCTTTACTTGATTCCACCAAGAGATTTTGTTGAGTCGCTTTTTTAGCTTCAAGCTCTTTTTTATTTACTTGAATTTGCTGTTCGAGAGCTTTTTTCATGTTGCCAGGAGCATCTTTTGCTTGCTTAACAAGCGCAACCACTTTTTGATCTAACAGTCTTATCTCGCTGGATATCTTATCATAAAAATTGCTTAAGTCGCCAAAAGCTTTATCTACAGCCTTAAATACAGCATTAAATGCTTTTTGTGCACCTCCTTGCGCTCTCTTGACGTGCGCATCCAGTGTTGCGGTAGCTTGATCTAGTTTTGTTTTTATTTTTGTAAGTTCAATATCTCTTCTTATATCTTCTGCAACTTTCTTAATTGATTCAAGATTTTTTTTGGCCTGTTCAAATTCAGCCTTTCTGTCAACATTTTTGTGATCTTTGTGTAGCGCTGTCTTGGCGTTGCCTACATCATCTTGGTATGCAGAAATTAATTTTTTAGTGCTTGTCTCTCTTTCCTTCAAGCTTTCTGATAATTCTTGTTGTTTAGTTTCAAGTTGTTTTTGTTGCTTTTTAATCTCTTCGTCTGTCGCTTTTCTACCATCTGGCAAAAATTCGCCTAACCGCGTGGCATTTAATTCCATAATCTTCTTTTGAATATCGCTTATATCTTGATATATTTGATCGGAAGCCTCTTTGTGTGTCGCAATTTCGATTATACGTTCATTTTTTTTGTATGCAAATTCATCCGGATCCGCTGTTTCACGCCTTGAAGCGGTTTGGCCACCAGGCTTATGAGCCGCATCATCAGTTAAACCCATTCCTCCAACAAATTGACCATCTTGTTTTGGCGTTAAAGGCTGTAGTTTAAAATCAGTAAATCTAGACGTAGATGGCTTTGATGCAAAAGCTGTAGGAATATCTGTGGGTGAAAATGGCTTGGGCATGGAGGATTGTTCAGGAGCTGGTTTATGCGGAATCTGTGCGGGTGAAAGTGGCATGATTGTGGATAAATCTTTTTTTGATTGGGTAGGAATATATGCGGGTGATGTTGGCTTAGGTGTGCCTGGAGTGTCGGGAAGCATCCTTTCTTTCTGTCCTTCTAATTTTTTTTGATATTCATCAGCTTTAGCAGCTTTGGCCGCATCTGCCCCATCTTCCGGTCCTCCAAAAACTTTGCCCGATACGAGTATGACTAGGCTGATAAACAATATCTGTGATATTCCGTAACGTTTCATTATTTTTCCTTTCTCAATTTATAACTGCACTAGAACTATCGTTTTTGCGTCATCGACGTTTCAGTCTGAGTTGGCGACCTCACAGTGCCTGCAATCGCATCTTTGAGTGAATCTATGACGACTAATTCAGCTGTCATTGTTTTTGATTGAGCATCATACGCATCTTTGGCACGCTTTTGCTGTCCAGTACCCTTTTCTTGTTTTAACCACTGTTTTCGCAGCCCTCTTAACTTTTTAGCATCTTCCTTGCGTTTCTGCTCTAATTCCTTGACCCTTGCTTGTGCGTCTTTTTGTGCTGATTTTAACATTGCTGAAGCCGCTACAGACTTGTCGGCTCGCAATGCGGATACCGTATCGACAAGCTGTTGCGTCGTTCTGGTATCTGCAGGTATTTCAATTTTGGCGACCGCGGAGGCTGTTTTTTTAGCAAGATCTAATTCTGTTTTTTTCTCTCTGCATTCGTCAAGCTTTGCGACTATTGACGGCACCTCCGTAGCAATAGATGCTTTTTTTGCTTCTAACGCTTTTATTTTTTCATCCAATTTTGCGATTTTTGATTGAGTGTCACCATCGGGGCCTTCTTGTTTATTAGTTAGCTTTGTTTTAGATGCTTGTAATTTTTTAATTTCTTTATTCAATTTCAATGTATCCGTAGTAAGTTCGATTCTTTTTGACAACAAGGCTTTTTGCTCTGCCTCAACTTCTTTTATTGCTTCGCCTAGATCTTTGACGTACGTTTGTGCCACTTTTTGTATTTTTTTAAGATTATCTCTCAAGCCTTGTAGGCGTTTGAGGTCTCCATCTCGTGCGCCTTTATTCGAGCCTTTATTTATTGCTTCTTGTTGTTCAGCCATCTCGTCTGTATTTTTTTTGATAATTGGCTTTAGCTCATCTACCTCACGCTTCACCCAAAGGATATGGTGTTCTTTTTTATATTTTTCAATATCAGTTTGTTTTATTACCTTCTCAGCTGGTTGTTTGGGTGGTTGCGTTTTAGGCGTGAACCAGTTTTTAATTTTATCTACGAAGGTTGGTTTTTTAGCGGTCTCGGCTGCTGTTTTAGGAGGGTGATGAGGCGTCCAAAAATCCACTTCTGAGCTTATCTGTTCGTCTCTAGCTTTAGGAGGAACAATAGCGTCTGGGCTTTGTGGAGATTTTTGGCCAAATAGTTTTTGATACTCAGCATGCCGTTTTTCCGATTGTTGTTGCATTTTTTTCATTTTTTCTTGCTGTTCCTTTTTCGCTTTATCAACTTTGGCCGCATCTGCCCCATCTTCCGGTCCTCCAAAAACTTTGCCCGATACGAGTATGACTAGGCTGATAAACAATATCAGCGATATTTCGTTACGCTTCATTATTTTTCCTTTCTCAATTTATAACTGCACTATCATACGTATCGCGAATATAGATAACTGTTGAAGAAAATGAAATAAAA
>Ga0209417_1000155_pt1 | contig 186498 bp, 172 predicted proteins | sample RifGroF2_FD_184002 | JGI IMG/M metagenome (GOLD analysis project Ga0209417, IMG submission 184002) | Groundwater microbial communities from Rifle, Colorado, USA - Groundwater F2 (SPAdes) (version 2) | ecosystem: Environmental > Aquatic > Deep subsurface > Groundwater | place: Rifle, Colorado... | reverse complement strand
TGTATCACCTTTTTCTAGGCTTCGGTCTGGATTCTACCCGATACACACAAACAGGGAGTATCAAGGCAGGTACTATAAAAAATCGACCACACATAGGCAAGGAAACAAATAAAAACAAAAAAGTTCACAGCCAAACAAAAACAAAAATTATTTTATTTAGGCTGACAGAAACTTTCACCCCACTTCGGTGGGGTTTTTTTATGGCTCGCTTATTGTTTTGACTTTTAACTTGTGGTTTTGAGCTTTGAGCTTTGAGTTTTGACTTTTGAGTTTATAATGAACTCATGTTTATCGCAATCGATCTTGAAACAACCGGTCTTGACGTGGTCGCCGACCAAATTATTGAAATTGGTGCGGTTAAATTCGACAAATCCGGAATAAAAGAAGAATTTCAAACCCTTGTTAATCCAAATATTCAAATCCCGCCGGAAGTTACGCGTATAACCGGAATTTCAAACAGTGATCTTGAAAATGCCCCGCAAGCACATCATGTAACAGAAAAACTAAAAGTATTTATCGGCGACTTACCATTTGTTGTACACAACGCTGATTTTGATATAACAATTTTACGCCGAGCAATCTTTGAATTCCCAAACGAATATTTCGATACAATCACATTTTCTCAAATTCTTTTACCGAGAATGCGCTCATATAGCTTGGAAACCTTAAGCCGCACTTTTAAGCTTACGCATGAAGAAAAACACCGCGCGTTATCAGACGCAAAAGCAACCGCAGCATTATTTAATATGCTTCTTGGAAAAATAAAAGAACTGGATCCGCAAACATTAGAAAAAATTCAAAATTTAAAAAGCAATTGGAATGGCAAACGCCTCTTCAAAATATAGTGAAAAAATTCTACTGGCACTACAGAATAAAGAAAAAATCATTTTCGAAAATGCGCCAAATATAGATATCGAAGAGTGTTCAACTGATGCAGCAAATCAATTTTCCGAAAATACGATAATCGCTTTATCAAGCCCTTTAGCGCCTTCCATCAAAGAAAAAACTCAATATCTATCCCCTGCCCGTTTTGAAAAATTTCTTGAAAAAGAATTAACGAACGAAGAAACGATTTTCGCTATAAAAATAATTACAGGTTTGGAAAAATCCAAGCTTGGCGAAAAAAGCGATTTTGCTTTATTCAGAGGCGAAAACACATTATGGACAAGCGTTTGTTGTGATGAATTTGAATGCAATCACGACAAAAAAAGTGAATGTTTTTATTTAAAAGCGCTAAAAAATCTTGAAGAATCAAAAGCTATTACGATTTCGCACCTAACTCTTTTAAAAGAAATTAAAACAGGTTCAATGTCGCTTCCAAAAGCCAAAAACTTAATACTCGGAAATTTTGAAAACATATATGAAACTGCAGAATTCGCACTCTCGGAAATCTATTATTCATCGGATTTGGAAAATCTCGCATTCAATGAAACATTAAAAATAAAACTCGAAATGCTTTTTGGAATGCTTTGGTTAATGATTGAAAAAGCGACCGATCAAACAAACCAAAACGCATATTTAAGCGTCGAGTTGAGCGAAGCATATAAAGGTTCAAAAGAATGGAATCAAATCAGCGCAATTGCACTTTTTGCAAAAGAGATTCTTGATAAAGAAAAACCCACTGAACTTGTAAAAAAACTGCAAATTTTAATGAGCGTCTTATTATCTGAAAACAGCAACTACAAAACAAAAATTGAACGCAGTGAAAATGAAAAAGTAAAAATAGTTTTGATTCCGTTAAATGCAAAAGAAATTGTTAAGAAAAACATTTTTGAAAAATATGAAAGTATAATTCTTATTTCATCAAACTTATCCGTAAACAAATCCTTGGCTTACATAAAAGAAAAAAACAATATTCAAGGTTTTAAAGAAGATTTTATTTTATCAGATGAAAAACCTGAAACAGCATTTTATTTTATTGAAGATTTCAAAAATTTAAATCGTGAATCTTTACACAGATCAACAGCCGAACTCGCAAAATATTTGATCAAACGAACCGGCGGAAAAACACTTTGCGTTTTTCTTTCAAAAATCAGTCTAAAAGCCACTTTTAACGATACCTATGCTGATTTAAAAAAACATGAAATCGAAATTTATGCACAAGACGTTTCCGGTGGACGAGGCAAAGTAATTGATAGCTACATTAGTAACTCAGACCATTCCGCGCTCTTTATTCTCGAACATTTTTTCAATTTTATTGATTTAAACGAAATCGAATTTGACCAAATTTTATTCAGCAAATTTTACTTTGGAAACAACGACGAAGAAACAATTTTGCGCATCAAACGCATCTTTAATAAACTCCTCGCAAAAGGCGTAAAACGCGTCTTCATAGCGGATCCACAAGCCCTAAAAGCCATAGACGAAATCTCCGCATCAATGACATGCCCGGTTGAAATGAAATCGATAAAAGTCGGACAAATCGGAAACTAAAAAGCTACACAATCTCCATTCCAAAAAACTCTCTCGCTTCTTTAATCTTATCTCGAATGGCCGCGGCTTTTTCAAATTCAAGATTTTCAGAAGCCAAATTCATCTGGCTCGTCAAATTATCAATCAAGAATCTAGCCTCACCCTTTGGCACTTTCTTCAAATCAAAGCCCTTAATTTCAGGTTTCGCATGCTGTCCGGCAATATCTTTAATCGCCTTAATAATCGTCTGCGGAGTAATTCCATGTTTTTTATTGTATGCCGTCTGAATTTTGCGCCTTCTCTCAGTCTCCGAAATCGCAAATTTCATAGATTTTGTAATGCGATCCGCATACATTATCACTTTTCCATTAATATTACGTGCCGCACGCCCTATCGTTTGAATAAGAGCCGTATCCGACCTCAAGAACCCTTCCTTATCTGCATCCAAAATCGCAATCAATGAAACTTCCGGCAAATCCAAACCTTCGCGAAGCAAGTTAATACCAACAACAACATCAATTTTTCCAAGACGTAAATCGCGCAAAATCTCAATGCGCTCAATAGTTTGAATATCCGAATGCAAATATTTCACATTCACGCCTGCATCCAACAGGAATTCCGTTAAATCTTCAGAGGATTTTTTCGTTAAAGTTGTAATAAGCACACGCTCTTTTGCCTTAATTCTTTTATGAATTTCATTCATCAAATCATCAATCTGATGCTTGATTGGACGCACCTCAACTTCCGGATCAATAAGCCCTGTCGGCCTCACGACAACTTCAACAATATTATCTTTTGATTTCTCTTTTTCATAAAGCGCAGGAGTTGCCGAAACATAAATCGTTTGATTCATATGCTTCTGAAATTCCGGAAATTTAAGCGGACGATTATCATGCGCAGATGGCAATCTAAAGCCATAATCCACAAGAGTTTGTTTGCGTGAAAAATTGCCATTATACATTCCATTCAATTGCGGAATCGACATATGCGACTCATCAATAATCATCAAAAAGTCATCCGGGAAATAATCAAGAAGAGTTGTTGGCATATCGCCCGGTTTTCTGGAATTCAAATATCTCGTATAGTTCTCAATTCCGCTGCAGTAACCCGTTTCCTGAAGTATCTCAAGGTCATATTCCGTTCGGGTTTTTATGCGTTCCGCTTCCAAATTCTTTCCAATTTTCTTAAGTTCGTTATATCGAATATCCAAATCCGCACGAATCGCATCAGTAGCTTTTGCAATTTTCTCACGTGAAGTTACGTCATGTTTTGCCGGAAAAACCTTTATTTGATCATATTCCTTCAAATCATCATGCGTAAAAGCATCAACTTCCGTAATCTTTTCAAGCTCATCTCCGAAAAATTCCAATCTATAAAAAGAATCGCGATCAGGTGGAAAAACCTCAAGCACATCACCTAAAACATGAAACATCCCCTGCTTAAATTCCATCGTACTTCGCGAATATTGCATATCGGCCAATTGCCTCAAAATTTTATCGCGTTTATAACTACCGCCTTTCCCAATTTCAAGTGCCAAATTTTCATATTCTTCAATATCACCCAAGCCATAAATACATGATACAGAAGCAATAATTATTGTATCACGACGCGTCAACAAGTTCACAGTTGCAGCATGTCTGAATTTATTAATTTCATCATTTATGGAAGCATCTTTTTCAATATAAGTATCCGAATGCGGAATATACGCCTCAGGCTGATAATAATCGTAATAAGAAACAAAATAACTCACCGCATTGTCCGGAAAAAATTCCTTAAACTCGGAGCACAACTGTGCCGCAAGCGTTTTGTTATGCGCCAAAATCAATGTCGGTCTTTGCGTATTCTGAATTACATTTGCAACAATAAAAGTCTTGCCCGAACCCGTGATTCCAAGAAGCGTCTGGTCCTTCACACCCGAATTTACAGCCTTTGTCAGCTTATCAATCGCTTGTGGCTGATCTCCTTTCGGCGTCATCTTGGTTGTAATTTTGAATTTCTGCATGTAGCTCATTCTATCGCAAAATAAAGGGATTTGAAAGGGAATAATGAAAGGTAGGGATTTTTCCAAGATTTGTTTTGAAGACAGTCGCGAAACTGAACGAGCACGGTGTTTTGCAAAGCAAAACGAGTTCAGCTGAGCGCTAGCGCAGGTTTGCTCGCCGGGCAAACCAAACGTGTCTGAAAAACAAGATTGGAAAAATCCCCGTTTTTCAGATAAAATGCGCTCATGAATGAATATCTAAAATTCGCTTTAAAGCTCGCCAAAGAAGCCGGCAAAGAAATTGCAAAAAACTTCGATCTGCAAAAATCCATTGAATTCAAAAGCGTAAAAAATCCTGTTACAACAATCGACAGGCACATCGAAAAAGTCATTACAAAATCAATAAATAAGGCTTATCCGAGCCATAAAATACTTGCCGAAGAATTCAATAATAAGCTCACAAAATCAACAAAAAAATCGTCTTCTAAAAAATCCGACGACGAATTTCTTTGGATAATCGACCCAATCGACGGAACAAAAAATTTCATTCACGGAATTCCATTTGTCGCAGTTTCAATCGCGCTTCAAATGAATGGCGAAATTATCGCTGGCGTTGTTCACGCCCCAATCTTAAATCAGACCTTTTATTCAGCCAAAAATTCCGCCTCTTATTTAAATGGCAAAAAAATCACAGTATCAAAAGCTAAAAAGCTCGAAAACGCACTCATAACAACTGGAATGCAACCCATTTTCCATGAAAAAGAAATCACATATTACACAAATTTTTGCAAAAAAGCGGGAGCGGTAAGGCGCCTTGGCTCAGCCGCACTTGATCTTTGCTATATCGCCTGTGGAAAACTCGACGGATGCTTTGAAACAGCGCTCAAACCATGGGATATCGCAGCCGGAATCCTAATCCTCAAAAACGCCGGTGGAAAAACAACAAGCTTCAAAGGAAAACCACTCAACTACCTCAAAGACGGCAATGTACTTTCCAGCAACACGCTTTTACATCCGCAAATGCTAAAAACAATCGATTCAGCAAAAATTTAAGAAAAATTTAACTGAAGCGCTTGCATCGGCAAAAAACAGATACTATAATAAAATCAATCACGATGAGAGGTTACACCTAGGTTTCGTCCGACGGTTAATGCCTCTCCTTTTTGTATTCCAATTCATAAAAATCCGTATAAAATTGGTTCCATGGAAAAAGTTCTCACCTTTTTAGATCCCAGCAAACTCACCGACAACGAACTGGAGCTAATTTTAATAAAAACAGTTCCGGCTAATGACAAACTAAATTACGTCCCAGTCTATGAATTTGAGATGCGCAACTCAAAAACAGCCGAAAAAATGGGCTACATCCATCTACGCATCGGCTACAACGAAAACATAAAATATGGCGGAAATATTGGATATGGAGTCGACGAAAAGTTCAGAGGTAAAAAATACGCTCTCAGAAGCCTAAAACTGCTATTCCCATTCGCAAAAAAACACAAAATAAATCCTCTTTGGATAACCTGCAATCCCGAGAACATTCCTTCAAGAAAAACATGCAAACTTGCCGGCGGCAAACTCATCGAAATCATCGATATACCAAAACATAACGATTGCTATCACAGAGGCGAAAGAAAAAAATGCCGATACAGATTTGATATTTAAAACATTAAACGCTAAAATAGCCATGCTTTTCATCGTGTTCTCGTAGCTCAACGGATAGAGCGCAGCCCTGCGAAGGCTGAAATGCAGGTTCGATTCCTGCCGGGAGCACCAAATAGTAGCGAGTTTTGCGGTCCGTAGCGCAGGATACGCGAATTTAGCGTATACGAAGCGAAGGAGGCCGAGTCAAAAATTAAACGAACAAACGTGAGGCTTATTTTTGAATGAGGCCAGCAAAACCCTATTGCAAAATAGCGCAGAGGCGGACCGCGTTGCACACAAAAACATAGCAAAAACACAAACCAACACAATCTGCGTATTCTAATCAACCATAAGATCAAAACCATATAATCCGGCAACTTTTAAATCTTTCTTAAGCAATTCAACCTCACGCCTATATTCATCTTCCGTATATGGCTTATCGAGAATATAAAACTTCTTTCCTTTTAAATACACACACCCAAAACAATCAGAGCAATCATAACAACTATAACAAAATTCACAATTAACACAGGTGGTTAATTCTACGCAAAAATTGCAATTGTAAGAGTTTTTAGTTACACCAAAACATTCATAATGAAGTTCATCAGTTGCGATAAGAGTGTCACAACAATCTTTGCCATAACCACCTTCTTCGCTATATAAAAAATTTTCGGCTTTCACCAAATCAAACCCCGCATAGACATCCTTTGAAAATGAAATATTATCACCCAAACAATTTTCGCATTGAGTCATTGAAAGATTGATACGCGGCGTTTTCTCGCACAAATTCAACCATTCTTCATAAAGCTGTTGGGATGATTTTTCTTTTTTATATGCGTCAACAAGCTCTTCGTACCTTTTCTTTGAATATTTTTTATTTTTAAATACATAAGAAGCATGATAAATATTGCCGGAAAGAAAACAATGCGTGCAATTACGCAAATTTATACAATATTCACTATCTTGGGTAGAATTGCATTTTAATAAGTAATTCGAACTATAGCACTGCACACATTCCACGCACTCATAACACAAAGTTGACTGCTCGATTTTCACACAATCAACACAATCCTGACATTTAACGAGAAACTCACCATAATAACAATCTTGAACCCACCCACCTAAAAAAATATAATATGCATTCTTGGAATAAGCGAGACTATAAGTATAAAGACAATTTTCATTATCACGGCTCGCCGAAGAAACATGAGGTGAATTATCTCGAAGCTCTTTGAAAGTTTTTAAAAAATAATCAATTTGCATAAATTCTCTATTTTCTTAATCCAATTATACCCCACAAGCTAAGTTATATTTAAACTTTTAAACAAAAAACCGCCCGAATTTCTCCGAGCGGCCTTTTAATTTTTGACATTTATCCTTTAACATTGATTTTGCCATTTATCTATGTAACATTTGGCATTCATTTGTCCTTTGGATTTTAGATTTTGTCATTATACTGCTGGATTTGCGCTATCCGCAGGAGCAACTGAAGCTGCAACAGGCGCAGCAACAACCGCTTCCGCAGGCTTAACACTTCCCTGCTCTCTTGTCATTCCAAGCATATCCATCAAATCCGAATAATCAGCCATTCTTCCCAAATCTTCCGCAACAGGCTTCCATGTGATTTTACCGGCATATGTATTTACACCTTTTGCAAAACCACCATCTTTTTTCAAAGAAGATTTGATAGCCTTAACAACGCCTTTATTCGCCATTTCCATCAAATAAGTAATCGTGGCAAATGTAAGCGCTTGTGTTGAATGTCTTGAAACCTGACCCGGCATATTTGCTACACAACAGAAGATTTTGCCTTCAATTTCGTAAATCGGATGGCTGTGTGACGTGGCTTTTGAACCCCAAATACAACCACCTTGATCAATGGCGACATCAACAAGAACTGAGCCATTTTTCATTGATTTTACATGTTCTTCCGTAACAACTCTTGGAGCTTTTGCGCCCGGAACAAGAACGGCTCCAATAACAACATCTGCATTCTTGATTGCCTCAGCAAATACCGTAGGTTCTGAAACTAAAATTTGAACATTTTTCATCAAATTTGAACCAAGATATTTTTTGAAATCTTTCTTCAAAAATTCAACTTTTGCAGGATTCATATCAAAAATAACTACTTTTCCACCCATTCCTGCGGCTGTTTTTGCAGCTCTTGCGCCAACAACTCCACCTCCAACAACAACGGTTTTTGGAAGATCCGTATTTGGAATAACACCCATCGTAATACCAAATCCATTATATTTTTTCTGTAAATATTGAGCAGCATACTGAACAGCAAGAACACCGGCAACGTCGCTCATTGGAGCCAAAAGGGGAAGCCCTCCTTTCTTTCCGACAACAGTTTCATATGCAACGCCCGTGATTTTGTTATCCAATAAAACCTGTGTCAACTGAGGGTCAACTCCCGACAAATGCAAATAGGTATAAAGCGTTTTTCCGGCCAATTTAGCAAGCAAAGGATATTCAGCCGGAATTGGTTCCTTAACTTTTACCAAAATATCAACTTTTTCAACAAGCTCATCCGGAGTTGCAATCATTTGTGCTCCAGAAGCGCTGTATTCTTCATCGCTAAAGCCTGAACCGACTCCCGCTCCGTTCTGTGCAAGAACAGTGTGTCCCGCGCCAACTAATTCCTTTGCTCCGCTTGGAGTAAGACCAACGCGATTTTCATTGTCCTTGATTTCCTTGAGTACGCCGATAATCATTTTAAATTGGGTTAGTAAAATAAATTATCCAGTCTGATTAAAACTGGGTATTTTTGTGAAGATAATTTATTTCTTTATATCAGATCTGACGCAAACAATCCACAAGAACAAATTGCGAAGTTTAAAAAATGTTACGCTCTATTTTATGCGAATTTAAGCCGCGAGCTTAAAATTACTTCTGGTCAAATCGAGACCATGAGTTTTGGCTATCCAAGGCAAAATATCACTGACTAAATTCCTCCTAACGGTTTCTATTTGAAGCAGCTGAGACTCTTCGCCCAAAACATCGTCTTCATCAACATAAATATTAACGTCATCACCATTTTGAATAACATATCTAAAATTATCCAAATTTGGACCAACGGAACACCCAATGATTCTATAAAAAAGCGACGTAGATGTAACATTAAACAACGTATAAGCGACATTCGATCCTAGCGGCAAATCAATCTCACCAAAATCTTCAGTTTTCAACACACCGTTTTTTCTCCTTGAAATCTTAACACTTGCCTTAACCATCGGCGGAAACAAAGCATAAACATTGAATTCAATTAATTTTTTAAGCTCGGAAATTACGTTTGGACTAATGGTTCCGGGGATTTTCGGTAAATCACTATCCGCTGGAGCGTCAACCGTTTCAAACGCCAATCTTCGGGCATTTTTCACAACCATTTCAAGAATTTGACTAATTGAATCCAAACAAGAAAATTGAGATTGAATTTTTACAACACGATCTGCGATTCTTCTAAAAGCCTCAATCATATATGCCATAGCCATTTCATCCCCATCAATCACGGCAGAATGTATTAATCCGTAAAAATGCTTTCTCATGTCTGAAGGACTATCAAAAACCGCATAAACAACGTCTCCAAAATGTGATCTATCGGAACCAACGGATTTTCTTCTATCTGTAGCATATTCAAACATGGACCCAAATGGAGTATCACGGTCTTCTTTATATACACCAACATCCAAAGGCTCAAAATATTTTACAAAAATTTGTCTTGCAACATCAGCTATCGTTTGATTGCTGAAAGAATCATTGGTGGAAGGAACAAAAATAACATTATGCTGAAAAGGCTGACTCATTGCTTTTGCTCCGGAAACACTAACTGAAGAAGGCATAGCTCTTCTTGATTTTCTTTTAATAGCATCTTTTCTATGACGCAAAGCGCGCGGACGAGAAATAATCGCATAATCTTGACCGTAAATAGGACTAAAACCAATTATCCCGGCACGTTTTTCCATCTCTGTCTGAAAAAATCGTATCAAAGCGGCTTCAGGATCATAAGCTTTTATAACTTCCTTTCTAAGATTAAAAAACGGGCGCCACTCACTTTTATCGATGAGTTCAATGAAATCCGTAATCCAATCGGCGGCACTGGTCATGCCAAAATATATTGCACAAATATAAAAAACATAAGAAGTTTCATTCATCATAGCCTCAAAAATAACAGGTTTTTTTGTTTTTAAATAATGACTGGTTTGCTCATTATCAAGCCTATCCAAAATCTTGACAATAAAACATTTTAAATTATTCAAAAACCATTCCGTCCTGTCTTCGGGAGTACGACCTTCAGGCAATTTTGGAACATAAGTCAATCTTCCCAATAATTCAATCAAATGCTGCTCGCGTGACATTTCATCATTATCCGCTTTACTAATAATGGAAATTAATCTGGACATTTTATCTCCACTCTCATTTAATGAAGGATTTTGATTGTCATCAATCTGATCCAGAACTTTCCCCTTCAAATAATCAAGCGCCGTTTTCGGCAAATTAATCCCCTTTTCACCAAAAAATCCTCTCCCAAAATCTTCAACAACATCATGTAAAATTCCAAGCTCAACAGTTGTTTCGTCAAGCAAACCGACTGAAACAGGGCGGGTTTCGGAAAGCGCAACTCGAAGGGGATGGCGAATATAATCAAGTTGTTTGCCGGGAATCTGCTCACCGGTTTTTGGATCATAATCGCTCTCATGTCTTTTTTGACGAAAGTGAATCAAAAAAGCCCAAGCAACGTCATATCTAAGCCTATCTTCCCATCCGGGAGCAAATTGCTTTTCACTAAGCCCCATTTCATTAATTGATTTTTTAATAACAGCAATTCTTGGCTCAACCTTTGTCTCAAAAATATCAATTAATTTTTCGTAAAATATTCTCTGATAATTTTTATGCTTGAGAATTCTAAGATTAGTCTCGTTCGGTTCTTGAATTCGGCTATAAACATTAGGAAATTCAAGAGAAAAAAACGTAAAAACTTTATCGATTTGCGGCAACGCGGGCATTTTTTCAAGCCTAACGCCCAAATCCGGAAATCTTTGACAAATTTCATCAAGATCAAAAAAATCAGCTACATAATCAGGACATTCACGAACACCTTCATAGTGCTCAGCCCCATTTTCTTTACTCATACTTCGTGTATTTTTAACACAAGGAAGCAACTATACATAAAAACAACAAATTTGTCCAACAAACTTGTAATCGCGCGGTATGACCGCACTTCTAAAATCAAATCTCCACAGCTTTTCGAAGTTTTTTTATAGCGGCAACCCTTCTTTTACTGCTAAAAATATAATTACCGGAAACAAAAATATTCGCACCATAATAAGAGGAAACTTTAGCGGTTTTTGGGTTAATACCACCATCAACTTCAATATTCAATTTCGGACAAATATGTCTCAAGTATTTTATTTTATGCAAAACGGATTTAATAAACGGCTGACCACCAAAGCCCGGATTAACAGTCATAAGCAAAACCAAATCAGCCTCATTTAAAATGCCATAAATTTTGGAAAGTGGGGTGTGCGGATTTATAGAAACACCAGCCTTGCAACCAAGTTTTTTGATATAACGAATCACTTTTTTCAAATCACGCTTACAAGTCTCATGATGCACAGTTATATATCGCGCATATGGCGCAAAATCTTTTATATATTTCATTGGATCTTCGATCATCAAATGCACATCCAGCGGAATTTTACTTTTAATATGCTTTACAACAACAGGACCAATCGTAATATTAGGCACAAAATGGCCGTCCATAACATCAACGTGAATCAAATCGACATGATGCTTCAAACTCGCAATATCTTCGTTTAAACGCCCAAAATCAGCCGATAAAATCGATGCTGCAATCTGTTTTGGTAAAAGTTTTATTTTGGCCATACTTTTGTCATTTTTTCAACACGTCTTATGTGTCTTTCTTCATTTTCAAACTCTGTTTCCAGAAATTTTTGTGTAATTTTTTTTGCAACTTCAATATCAATCAAACGCGCACCCATACAAAGAACATTTGCATTATTATGTTTTCTCGCAAATTCCGCCATAGCCTCATTTACGCATTCCGCTGCGCGAATCCCTTGCAATTTATTTGCAGCAATCGACATCCCAATCCCTGTTCCGCAAATCAAAACTCCAACAGCATTAGGAATTTCAATAACTTTCTCAGTAACTTCACGCGCAATATCGGGATAATCAACCGAATCCGTTGAAAAAGTTCCAAGATCGATAATTTGATATCCCAATCCTTCAGCAAATTTCTTAATCTCACCTTTCATCTCATATCCCGCGTGATCCGCCCCTATGTAAACTTTAGTTTTATTTGTCATTAAGTAGTTTTAAGTTCGTTATTAAGTTTTAAGTTTTCAGTTGTGGTTTTGAGCTTTGAGTTGTAACTTTTGAGCTTACAATACTACGGTTACGGATTTTGACTCATGCACATTCTTTATCACATCACCAAGCATATTCGCAACGGACAAAACTTTCAAATTTTGCATGATTTTTTTCTTATCAAGAGGGATGGTGTCTGTAATAACTATTTCTTTAAATTTAGCTTTCTTAAGCCTTTGAACGGCAGGATCGGAAAATACCGCATGAGTAGCGGCAAGATAAATATCTTTATTCGCACCACTCTTTCTTAAAGCTTCCGCCGCATTGCAAACCGAACCCGCCGTATCGATCATGTCATCATAAAGCAAACAAGTTCGGCCCTTAACGTCGCCAACAACGCTCGTAACTTCCGAAACATTATGCGCTGTTCTTGATTTATAAATAATCGCAAGTTCCGCGCCTATTAAATTTGCAAACTTCTTGGCTTCCTTAACGCCTCCGGCATCAGGAGAAACAACTGTTAAATCCTTGATTTTCTTTTTATTAAAATATTGAACAAAAAGTTTTCGTGCAATCAAGTTATCAACCGGAAAATCAAAAAATCCTTGTACCTGATCCGAATGCAAAGTGATTGTAACCAAATGATCTGCGCCGGCAGAAGAAATCAAATCCGCAACAAGCTTTGCTGAAATAGGTTCACGCGGAACAGTCACACGATCTTGTCTTGCATATCCATAATATGGCATAACAACGTGCACTTTCGCCGCAAATGCTCGCTTCAAAGAATCCATCATTATAAAAAGCTCCATCAAATCTTTATCAACATTATGCGTTGCAGTTTGAACAATAAAAACATCACAACCACGCACGGTTTCAAGTGGTCGCGCATAAACTTCTCCACATGCAAATCTGGAAACCAAAATCTCAGACAATTTCACGCCCAAATGCCTTGCAATAGCTTTCGCAAGCTCCGGATGCGATGTCCCTGAAAAAATTTTGAAAGGTGGTAGTGAGGCCATGTTACAATTTGTTATTGGTTTGAAAATTGATTATTTGATAATTGAAAATTGAATGTAAATTGATTATTGATACTTGATTATTTTCTTATATATTCCCTCCGCATCTAGTCCATATTTCTTATACAACTCTTCCCATTTTCCGGATTCACCAAATTTATCTTCAATACCAATTTTATGTAAAACTTTTGGATATTTTTCACACAAAACTTCAGAAATCGCGCCTCCAAGTCCACCTAAAATATTATGATCTTCCGCGCTAAAAAGCATCTTGCATTTTTTCGCATAAGAAATAATCAAATCTTCATCAATAGGTTTAATACTGCACATATTTATAACCGCGACAGAAAGCCCTTCAGCTGCCAATTTTTTAGCAGCCTCAAGTGCAAAATGCACCATTGTCCCAATCGCAAAAATCGCAATATCATTACCATCTTTTATAACACTTCCCTTCCCTATCTGAAATTTATAAGTATCATCATAAATAATCGGCATGGCCGGTCTTGAAAAACGCAAATAAGTTGGACCATAATCTTCAACAACAACTTTCATCATTGCTTTTGTTTCAGCTCCATCAGCGGGACAAAAAACTTTAAAATTCGGAATCACGCGCGTAATCGCAATATCTTCAAAAGCTTGATGTGTCGCGCCATCTTCCCCGACAGAAAGCCCTCCGTGCGATCCAACAACTTTCACATTAAAGTTCCCATAACCAACACTTGTGCGAAGTTGCTCCCATGCACGCCCTGCGGAAAATACCGCAAAACTTCCGGCAAAAGGAATTTTTCCTCTTATCGCAAAACCGCATGCCGCTCCCACCATATTCGATTCCGCAATCCCAAAATTAAAATGCCTTTCAGGAAAATTCTGCGCAAAAATATTTGTAAAAAGAGAACTTCCAACGTCACTATCCAAAACAACAATATTTTTATATTTACCGGAAAGTTCAGCTAGGGCTTGCCCAAATGCTTTTCTTGTCGCTATTTTTTCAGTCGATTTTTCGTCCAACATATTTATTTACAATCATTGATTATATTTTGAATAGCAGGAACCGCAACAGCCATTTCTTCTTTACTCAAAGCCACTCCATGATATGAAGCTTTTCCCTCAGCAAAACTAACTCCTTTGCCTTTTATCGTATTCGCAACTATCGCAACAGGCTTTCTTGGATTATCAACAGCTTTTGAGAAAGCCTTTAATAAATCGGAAATATTATGCCCATCCATAACTTGAAGCGTCAAAAATCCAAACGCATCAAATTTGTCCACAACAGGATCAATGCTCATAACAGACCTAACATATCCATCCATCTGCACTCCATTGTTATCCAAAATAACCACCAAATTATCAAGCTTATGATGACCGGCAGCCATAAGCGCTTCCCAAACAATCCCTTCTTGAAACTCCCCGTCACCAACCATCACATAAACTTTATTCGGCTTCTTTTCCATTTTAAGACACATCGCAAGACCAACAGCGGCCGAAATTCCACTTCCAAGGGTCCCGGTCGTCATTGTCACGCCCGGCGTTTTTCGCACAGGATGGCCCTGAAGAAGCGCGCCCATTTGCCTAAAATGATTCAACTCTTCTTTTGGGAAGAATCCCAAATCCGCCAAAATCACATAAAGCGCGGGACAAGAGTGTCCTTTCGACAAGATAAAATAATCCTGATCGGTCCAATCCGGATTTTTAGGATCAGTATTTAAAAACTTTTTGCCCTTGCTCTCACCAAAATAAAGTGTCGTTATAATATCAATCGCAGAAAGAGACCCTCCGGTATGCCCGGAATTTGCCTTATGTATCATGTTTAGGATGTCTATCCTAAACTCATGCGCTTTTCTTTTTATATCAATTTCCTCCATGCAGCATCACTATAGCGACTTTTTAGCCTCAAACGCAACTGCATTTTTTGAAATTTCTTTAAAATTTCATGGAATTTACCATTTTTTCAGCATCTTCCGCATATTTCTCATCATAAACAGAAATCTCCAAATTATATTTTTCATCAACCATTGTTTTTGGAACAAGCCATTTTGTCACGTATTCTTTCGCACCATCCATTCCAACAAAAAACCCTGTTTCTTTTAAAGCATCATGACCGGCAACTTTAACTTTACTCAATTTAATATCTTTTTCACCCGATAAAAGAACTTTTGTTAATCGTGCTTCCGTTTTGCTAAAATCAATTTTCTCCCAATCGATAATAAAAGGACCCGGAGAAACATCGCCCTTAATTGCAAAATCAAGCGTCTGATATCCTATGCTTATTGGAAAATATTCCATAAAACGCTTTCCCTCAGGATTATTTGTAAAAGCAAGACTCCAACTTTTTCCAACAGCCTCCGTTGAAGGAGTCGAAGTTAAATCCTCCAATTTTGGCACACCCCACTCTTTTTTATAACAAAAAGAAAACTTCATTCTCTGATCAGTATAAGACATCCAACCTTCGCCAAGCCCGGAACATCTAACCGGAAACGTAACATTCTTAAAAAGATTTTTTGAAATTGCGGGCTTTTCACCAAGCAATTCCTTCTGCCACTTTTTAAAATTTCCATTTTGCCAAAAATAAATAACAGCAACGGCAACAACCAAAACCGCAAGCAAAATAGCTAAAATTGTTTTCATCTTATTTTTCATATAAAAAGGGGTTTAATTTGACATTCATTTGTCATTTGGATTTTGGATTTTGTCATTTCCAATCTATCTCTCGTCTTCCGCATAAACATGCATATATTCCGCCTTATCATAATCAAAAAGCTCATCTTCTTTAAAGAATCTTTTGACTTCTTTTTCCGCATTCTCAACAGAATCAGACGCATGCACAACGTTACACGCCGTGCTCATAGCCAAATCCCCACGAATTGATCCCGGATCAGCGGCATAAGCTTTTGTGACGCCGCAAACCAGTCTAACGGCATCAACGACATTTAAGCCTTCAACGCAAAGTACAATCACAGGACTGCTTTGCATAAAATTCGCCAAACTCTTAAAAAACGGCTTATCAACATGATGCGCATAATGTTCACGCAAAACTACTTCATCCAAAGACATCATTTTTAAACCAACAATTTTCAACCCCTTATTTTCAAAACGACCAATAACCTCTCCAATAAGCCCTCTTTGAATCCCATCCGGCTTAACGATTATAAGTGACTTTTCTTTTATACCTTTCATGTTTAATGACATACGAAAAAAGATTAAGAATAAAATTCGCTGTCATTCTAGCATAAAATTGGCTGAACGCGAAAAAATATCAAAAAATTAAGCGGCTTTTGGCACTTCAACGTCTTCAAATTTGCATCCCTTGGAAAACTTTGTACCACCGGGAAAAGTTACACCTGCAATAAGCACAATATCAGCACCTTTTGCCTCATAAGATTCTCCGCCCTTCAATGTAATCTCTTTCCCGTCACACGAAGCAATTATATTTGATGCATCCTTTGGAAGTTCAATGCTTGCAGGATTATTATCGTTACCATCTTTAGTAACAACAAGTCTTTTCCCATCTGGAATCTTAGCCGCTCCATCAAGCTCGACCTCTTTATCAAAAGCCTTCAAGCTTTTTGCCATATCATCAAACGCGGCACCGGATAATTTTTCAGCGCCACCGTCCATCAATCCGGAAAACCAACCTTTAATCCTATCCAAAAATCCCTTCGCTTTTGGAGATTTATCAGCCAGTTTATCAACCATCGGAGAAACAGCGCTATAACCAAGGACAACCGCCAATGCGCCCAAAAATCCTTTTCCCATAAAAGCCTCGTCGGCAGCTTTCTTTTGCTCTTCAGGAGTAGAGCCACCAAATGTTTTAACCAAATTACCAATAAAGCTGTTATCAAATTTTGCACGCTGTTCAGTCTCTGCTGCAGTTGGAGGAACAACTGTTTCCTTAGATCCAGCGACAGCAGGAGCAGGAGTTTGCGCTGGTGCAGGAGCTGGCGCGACAGCAGGAGTTTGGGCCGGTTGTTCTGCGGGTTTTTGAGCAGCAGCTTCAGCTTGTTTATCACCAGTTTTTTCGGTAACCGGTTGTTCAGATGGCTTAACGCCAGCTTGTGCCTCTTTCAAATCTTTAGCCGCTTTAGCTCTAATAGCAGCCTCTTGAGCAGCTTTATCAGCAGGATTTTTATCACCTTCCGCAGGCGCAGCAGCTTCAGCTTCCGCAGCAACATCAACAGCTTGAACAGCAGCTTCCCCCGGCGCCTCTTCAAACACCAATCTCGCCGGCATAAACATTGATTGTTCTTTTGTTATTTTCATATTTTTTATTTTTAATTAATTTATTTTTAATTACTCTTTTATCACAGGCTCTGCATCAGGCGCTTCAACAACATCACCTTGATTCGCCTCTTTCATCAAATCATCTCCCAAAATTTCTTGTGTTTCAGGTGCGACATCCATTTCTCCGGCATCTTGAACTAGTAATGAATAGCCCATTGTTCCAAGCGCGCCGGCAATAGCAACTTTGCGTAAAGTTCTAACAGCCTTACCGGCTTTACTAACGTCAGCGGCTCCATCGGCAACTCGAACTCCGGTAGACACGGTTTTAACAGCATCTCTAGCGCTATCAACCGCTTTAACTGCCTTTGCAACTTTTGCAGCAACCAATCCGCCTCTGACAGCACTCAATCCGGCTCTAAGGCCAAGTCCAAGACCTGCAAGTAATATTGAAATATCACAAACCGCACCGGCAACACCAAACGCAGCTCTTATGCCCCTATCACTCCAATCTAATTTTCTACCTGTAACGACTTCTTTACCGCTAAAAACACTATAAAAATCTGAAAGCGTTCCGCTAACAGGAGCAACGTCAACAGCAGCTTGCGCCATAGAAGACCCAATACCGGTTTGCTCATCAGCTCCCAAAGCTCCGCCTGCAATAACCAAAGAGACAAAAGCAAGCTTGCCCTTTGTTAATTTAACGGGCAAAATATTGCGACCACCCAAAGCTCTCTCCTTCGTTTTACTCAAAAAAGAAGTAAATTTATTTCTAAGCAATGACTTCCCGGTAACAACCTGTTCTAATCTTCTTAAAATTGCAGCAGCCTTTTCTCCTTTTGCTCCAGCCAAATGCTTCCTAAGAACACCCTCAACGCTTCTCAAGAATTTTGCATCTCTATTAACAGCTTCGAAAAACATTTTATCAGCATCTGTTAATTTTTTACTTAAAGCGTTGATTTCTTTAACAACCTTTTCAGCCTCAACTTTTTTACCTTCTTTCAAAAGCTTTTCAACTAAATGATTTTTAGCGACTATTTGATCAGAAATACTTTTCACATATTCAACAGCTCCTTTTTCAAATTTACCAAACCTTTCCAATTCCGATCCTCTTAAAACTTTATCTATAGACCTTTCACCATGTTCAATTCTCTTTGGATTAAAAACCCACTCAGACATATAAGTTGATTCCGCTTTTAACAACTTACCTCTAAGACTTATAAGTGAAGATTCTCCACGTTGAACTTTACTAGCCAAAGATTTAACTCTTTTTTCCAAAGTGGCAATTTCAGAAGCGCCTTTTTTAGCGGATCTTGCGGCGGTCAATTCATGTTCGGCTTCAACAAGAAGAGCTTTTTCTCGATAAACCGCAGCCTGTTTTTTCAAAAGATTTTTCTCGGCAATCTCAGATTGAGCACCGTGAAGATCTCTTTTTGCATTCAACTGATCAGTAGGATTAGAAGTACTCGAAGCCTTTTTCTCCCATTCTGCCATTTCAGCTTTCGTAGGGGAAATATGACCACTAATCTTAACGTCTATATCGTCCGCTGCTTTTCGAAAATCATCAGCGGTTTTAAGACCGCCCCTACCGGCAACTCTACTCGCAGCTTTTAAAGCACGCCTTGGAGCATCAAGTAAAAGTTTTTTAGAAGCCCATTTGCCGGCTTCTCTTTGAGCCTTTGGCATCTTACGCCATCTATTTGCATTCCTTAGGCCTTGTGGCAAAAGTATAACAAACTCATCCCATCCATATCTCATTTCAATAAGATCAACAATATCATCGTTCAAATCAACGATTTCTTCAATTTTATCTTGAATTTCTTCTTGCGCAGCATCTGCGGCAATCAACTTATTAAGCTCGTCAGAAGCTTTTTCTCTCGCAGTTAATTTTTCCTTTAATGGATTTGTGTCTATTTTACGAGCATCAAGACCTTCAATATATTTTCGAACAGTTTCAACTCCAATAATTGCAGGATAATCAGCGGTACCGGAAAACGCCAAGGCAAGCATTTGCTCAACATTTTCTCTTTTAGCCGGATCCTTTATAGACTCTGTCGATTTTTTAACACCTTCGTATTCGCCATTGCCTTCAAGAGCTCTCGGAGCCTCCCATTTCACACCGGTTAATTTTGAATAAACCTGAACCATAAGCATGCTATCAATAACTCCGGCTTTACGCATTTCTTTATCATGATCTTTAAAATATTCACGAATAACCTTTGTCTCTTTAATCTCCGTCTCAGACAAACCAATACCTGGAATTTTTGACGCAATCTCTACTCCAAAATCTTTAGCTTTATTTAAATATCCCTCAACTCCAACTTGCATAAAATCTCCATATTTAATTATCGAAATTTTCTCAAGAGTTCGTCTTGAAATTTTAACCTTTTTTTCTTTTTCAATCATATCAACTAAATCATCAAACATTTTTTCATTTTCTTGACCCTTAAACATAACTTCAAACGCTTCTTTAAACTTTCCATGAGACAAAAGCATAATTGCTTTTGACCAATCTTGATTTGATAAATCAGCTCCCGTGCTTTTTTGTATCCACTCTTGAAAAGTTTGCCACTCCATAAGTCTACCTGCAGCAAAAACAACTCCCGCACCAATCGCAAGCCTCTTGCCCCATTTCCAAACGCTATCCAAGGTCGATTCACTGCTCCCCGCGGCACCCTTTGCGGCTTCAGACGATTTATCGCTTGAAAACAATTTATAAATTCCAAAAACACCGGCTGCAACAACAGCCGCAGTCAAAACAGGGTGCTCCTTCACAGCGTTTTTAACGGCTTCATAAGTTTTACCGACAAACCCTTTTTCATCAGGCTTTCCACCCTTCACGTCTGCCTTTATAGCATGCGCTAATTGTTGCGCCGCCCTTGAATCAGCATATGCTTTTTCAACAGTTTTATTCCAATTTACAGCAATATCATCATACAAAGGAGAATTTGGATTTTTTGCAATTTCAACAAGCTTCGCAAGCTCTGCTTTTTCAGTTGATTTAAGATCGATTTTGCTAAAATCAAGTGCTTGAACATCGGGAAAATTCCTTATTTTATCAACGCTTAAACCCTTTGCCAAAGCAACGCTCAAAACAACAGGCAAAACATTTTTAAATAATTCAAAAGCCTCTTTTTCCTCCTTGGTTTCAGGTAATTTTCCAATGTCAATTTTGCTCAAATCATGCGCCTGATCAAGATCAGAACGCTCAACTTCTCTTGCCAATCTTGAAGCGTCCAAAGTAGAACCTTTTTTTATGCCAACTTCAGCTTCGCTTTTTTTTGGATCTCTTTCTTTCGGCTTTAAGCCTTCAGCCGCAATATCATGCCTCAAAGCATCCAAATCTTCTTCCTCAAAGCTTGGATTTTCCCCTAAAACATCCGGATTTTGCGCTCTTCCCTGAGCACCTGATTTACCTTGTGTCATATTTATTTTTGTTTTATTCGACTAAATCTAAATATTATAGCACAAGTCAGCCAAAAAATCAAAGCGTAAACCGCCAAAACCGACTTTATGAAAATGTTAACTATTTGTTAAAGATTTTTAATAACTATTTGATATATTGCATTTGATTTTTTCAGGATCACATTGTAGTATACTTTCGGAATGTATACTTAACAAAAAACCATGAATTATACAGCTTTACCGTCAATTAAAGGCCAAATCACAATTCCGGTACCAATAAGAACAAAATACAATATTGGCAAAGACACACCTGTAATAATCGAAGACCTGGGCAAGGGCGTCATAACAGTAAAAGTGATGAAAATGATCGACCACAAAGATATCGAATACTACGAAAACGCAAAAAAAGTCGGTCTAAAATTCAAAAATGGTATCGATCCTGAAATTATCGCCAAAGCGATAAAACAGATCGATGGATAAAATTCAAAAATTCCTCTTAAAACTAAATACGGCGAATCGAATCACACTATTAGAAGCTCTTAACGACGTAAAAGCTTTAAATTTAGAAAAATACGATATAAAACAACTCCAAGGATTTCGCAGTATTTTTAGATTACGAAAAGGCAAAATCAGAATTATTTTCAGGAAAGACGGAGACATCGGAACGCTATTAGACATATCCTACAGAAAAGACGCATACCGTAAATAGAACTTAGGATTTAGAAATTTTATAGAAATTAGCGCACTTAGAAACTTAGTAATTTCGCAAAGCGTCCTTCATCCTCAAATGGCCCAATTGCCGCAAGTTTAAGTCGTTTCATGTCAAAAACATCCTTAGCAACGCGCAAAATATCATCGGTTGTGACTTCATCAATTTTTTTCAAAACCTCCTCCGGCGCCCTCGCACGGCCATAAAGCAACTCATATTTCCCAAGAAAATGAGCATATTCTTCACTATCTTCCAACTTCAAAATAATTTTCCCCTTCAAAAATTCCTTAGACTTTTTAAGCTCCTGTTCAGGCACTTTTTCGTCCGCAACTTTTTTATATTCATCAATAATCGCGCTCACCGCCATATCAACACGATTCAAATCAACACCAGCATTTGTGGATAAAACACCCGAATCCGTATAGTCGTCCGTTCCGGTATGAATATAATAAGCCAATCCTTTGGCTTCACGAACAGACAAAAACATTCTCGAACTCATATTCCCACCCAAAATTATGCTCAAAATTCGAAGCGCATAATGATCCTTATGTTCCTCTTCATAAGCCGGCACACCAATACAAATATGTCCCTGTTCAGTTTTCTTATTTTTCACATTAACATTTCGATTTTCTTTATTTTCAACCAATTTATCAGCAAAAAGTGTTTGCTCCGCCACAGGAAATTTAAAATAACTCTCAATTTTATTTTCCAAATCATCAGGAACATTTCCGGCCGCAGCAATCAAAACATTTTTTGGAACATAAAGCGCATTTTTATAATTCACAAAGTCCTCATGTTTAACGCCCATAATCACATCTTTAAGCCCAACTTGATCCCAACCCATCGGCTGATCGCCATACATTAATTTTTCAAAATCCCAACCGATTTGATACATCGGCGTATCCTGATACATGTTGTATTCCTCAATAATCACTCCCCTTTCCTTATCAATTTCCGCAGGATCAAACTTAGAATGAAGCATCATATCCGACAAAACGTCCATCGAAAGATCAATGTGCGCCGCCGCGGATTTAACATAATAAGCAACATATTCCTTGCCTGTAAAAGCATTAAATTCACCGCCAACCGAATCAATCGCCTCGGAAACCTCTTTCGTATTCGTATATTTTTTCGCACCCTTAAAAAACATATGCTCCAAAAAGTGCGAAATTCCATTATTTGCCTTATTTTCATATCTCGATCCGGCCTTAACCAAAACGATCACCGTCGCAGCCTGCGTGCTATCTAATTTGTTTGATACAAGCCTTAAACCATTCTCAAAAGTTTTTATTTTAAACATAGTATTTTGTTAGGGGACGTTTCTATAACTGCTCTATTTTAACATGCAGGGGGACAGAGGTACAACTCACGCCAAATAAAAAAACTTCACTGAAGTTGAAGAAAAAATAGAGGCTTTGGTATTTTCGAAATCAAAAAGTGTCATGGAGACCGAACGAACAAGGTGTTTGCGTTAGCAAACGAGTGAGGTCGAGTGCCAAGCTAAAATTTCCACGCAGGGGAAATTTATAGCGTCTTTTTGAGAGCGAAATACCAAAGTCAATATAGACAACCAACTTTTAGAAGTTTAAAATCTAAAGCATGATAGTCGAACACAGGCGGCCAAAACACAATTTTGATCGCAATAAATTTATAATGGCGCTAAGTATATTCGTCGCATTCACATTAATTGTGCGTCTTTTTTATCTGCAAGTTCTTGAAGGAAATTATTATCAAACTCTCGCCGCAAAAGAACATTCCGGATATACAGAGCTTCCGGCCAGAAGAGGTGAAATAATGCTCCAAGATTATCACTCGAAAGAAACATTCAAGGTCGCAACAAATATGACTCTGGACACAATTTATGCTGATCCGACTTTAATAAAAAACCCGGACATTGTTGCAAAAACATTAAGCGATTTACTCTTCGATAAAGATATAGCACGCCAAAGTGAAACAAAAAGGATTGAAGAAGAATCAAAAAAACTCGATCCAAATATAACCTTTGAAGAAAAACAAAAATTATTAACTCCAAAAACCGACGACGAATTAAAACAAAATTATTATAACGAAACTTTAGAAAAAATCAGTACAAAAACCCGTCAAAAAATAATCATAACTCAAAGTCTTGATAACAAAACCACTGAAGCGATTTCGCTTGAAAGTCTTCCGGGAATTGAAATAAACAACAACGTTCTTATCGCTTATCCAACACAAATAAGCGATATAGCGCACGTTGCGGAAATTCTCGCAAAACATCTCGCAACTTCAGAAGATGATCTTTTACAAATCTTAAAAGGTAAAAACAGATACGTAATTTTAAAGAAAAAAATCGGTCCTGAAATTTCAATGAAAATTAAAGAACTCAAGAAAAACGACAAAAATAAAGACTATAACGGAGTAGGTCTCCAACCTGAATATTACAGATATTATCCGGAAAATACTTTAGCATCCAGCGTAACGGGATTCCTTGATACAAGAAACCTCGGCGAATATGGAATTGAAGAAAAATTCGACACACTTCTTCGCGGAGAAAAAGGCGTTTTCAAAACACAAAAAGATTCCATGGGACGCCAAATTACGGTCGGAGAAAGCGTCATACAACCGGCAGTTGATGGTGACGATATCGTTTTAACAATTGACCGCTCAATTCAAATGGAAGCCGAAAAACTGGTACGCCAAGGAGTCAAAAATTACAATGCAGATGCGGGTGAAATTATAGTCATGGAACCTTCAACCGGAAAAGTTCTCGCAATGGCGCAATTTCCAACTTTTGATCCAAATAAATACGGCGACGCATTCAAAAAAGAACCACTAAATTTAAACACAGATGAAATAAAAAACCTCATCCCAATCGAAGGTGCGGAAAACTCTTTTTGGCTTTATATAGACCGTGAAAAAGGCAATAGAATCCAAGTCTTTAAAGAAACTTACCCAAATAATGAAGTTATATATACAAGATTTGCGAACTTAGTTGGACCGGAAGTTTATAAAAATAAATCAGTCATGGAAGGATATGAACCAGGCTCTGTTTTCAAACCAATCGCAATGTCGGCCGCAATCGACGATGGCGAAGTAACTCCAAACACAACTTTTGTTGATTCCGGACCAATTAAAGTTGATATTTATGAAATCAAAAATGCGACAAATCAATATTACGGAGTCATCAACATGGTTACAATTCTTGAAAAATCTTTAAACACCGGAATGGCTTTCATTGCGAAAAAAATCGGTCGCACACTTTTTTATAGCTACATCAAAAAATTTGGATTCGGAGAAAAAACAGATATTGAGTTGCCGTCCGAAGATCCGGGCCAAGTCGCACACTTCTCCGGCTGGGCAGATAGTGAACTCATCACTCACGCATTCGGACAAGGTTTAACCACAACACCCCTTCAAATGATTAGCTCATATTGTGCAATCGCAAACAAAGGAATCCGCATGAAGCCATATGTTATTGATAAAATAATTAAGAAAAACGGACAAGTTGTAAAAACAGATCCTCGCCCAATAAATCAATCTATAACAGAAAAAACCGCGCAAACTCTAACCGCAATGTTAACAAGCGCGGTTGAAAACGGCGTAGCTCGAAATGGCCAAGTACAAGGCTATTATCTCGCGGGAAAAACAGGAACCGCCCAAACATACTTTAAAGGGAAACCTCTCAACGGCACAGGCACCACAATCGCAACCATGATTGGATTTGGCCCAACAGATAAGCCAAAATTCGCAATCCTCGTAAAATTCGACAAACCTCGTTCAAGTGAATGGGCCGATGTCACTGCATCTCCAATATTCTCCAAAATGTCTCAATTCCTATTAAATTATTTCAACGTGCAAAAAGATAAAAAATAGATTCAAACGTATCGAAGTCTTTTTCTATTAAAATTCACCATAGTAGCCATCGTACCACCTATAAAACGCTGATCATTTTCAGATCTAAGATAAGGCGTTACAACCATAGCAACATCACACGATTCAGTAGCCTCCATAACAGCATTATGTATATTTATTGAAATAGGCCCATTATTACAAATATCCGGGATATCAAGAACACCTCCATATATAAAAGCATTCCACAGCTGAATCCTAAACGACTTATCTAATGTTGCAAAAGGATCTCCTCTTCTAGAATATAAATCGTCTCTTCCATCGCCCAAAATAGCCTGAATAAGATCATCCACAAGCTCCATGGCACGACTAAAAGCAGAGCGACATCCATTTGTTCCACTGTGCTGCTCAGCAGTTAATATTGGCAATGTAAAATTTGCACGCTCAACGTCTAAAGGCCTATTTGGATCAAACACGTTTTCATTAATCATAATAATAGTTTTTAATAATTATGCTTTATCTTTACCTCTTCGCATATTCGCAGTACAATTTCTTTGAAAAAATGTTAAAAAACACAATTTGATGTTAAATATATAACAAATTAGCCTCATGATAAAAATTTCAGAAGCAATAACAGAGATTTTAACTAAAAATCCATTTCTACAATTCGGCTTTCATTACAGATTATTCAACCTATCTCAATTATCAACTTTTATAAAACCTCAAATAGAAGCACGAACAAAAAAAGAAGTAAAAACGAGCGCAATCACAATGAGTCTTTCCAGATCACAAAAACAACTTTCAAAAATAACAATCAAACCGGAGCAATACAAAGCCGAAAACATCACAACATATTCAAATCTTTGTATAATGACGTTTGTCAAAAAGCAAGAAATACATGCGAAAATAAACAAATTTTACGAAAAAATTCAAAAAGAAAAAACATACATAACAATCAGCGAAGGAGTTAATGAAATAACAATCATTTTTGAAAATAAATTCATCAAAACACTACAGGATTTAATCAACGAAAAACCAAAATACAAAAAAGAAAATATCTCCGCAATAGGAATTAAATTCGACGAAAAATACACGGAAATACCCGGGCTAATACACTTTCTGGTTCAACATTTCATGATCCAAAATATAAATATCATAGAAATATCATCAACTTATACAGAATTATTTTTCTATATAGACAAAAACGATACAAAACTTGCGTTCAATACTCTATTTAACAGATTTTTGGATTAATTCATCATACAACTAAAACTAACTATTTGGCTTGTAAGAAGGCTTTTTTTGGCGTATAATATTATGATATATCTGAAAAAACAAAAATAAAATGAATCTTAAAGACGAAATACTCTTAACGACCTTTAGCGAGGTAGATTACATAAAAGCGATAACGGCAAATAAACCAAGGATTGCTTTAATGGAACTCGAAAAAGATGAGGCGGAGTCTTTAAGGGACGAAATTTTCAATATAAAAACTAAAATTAAAAGTTTGGTTTTTGGAATACTTGAGCAACCTATACAAAAAGGAGGAGAAATGGTTGTGACAACATCAGGTGGACAAACAAGGCGCGAAACTATAAAAGATGTAAAGATTACAGAAGTTGAACCAAAAGAAACAATAGTTGTAACAACTGAAAAAGGAAAATACGAATTAAAAATAGAAAGAAATGAAGCAGAACGCATGTCACTTAAATTTCTACGCAACGGATATCTGGACTATGATGATCCAATACCAAATGGATTTTTTGCACTTTCGGCAAGAAACGATCAAAGCGTCTTTTTAACCTCAGAAAACACGTTATATATAGACCCTCACGTAGGAAGAGCTATATTGCTCGACAGCAGAAAAGATAAAAAATTAGAGAATATGATTCGGGAAGCAAAACAAAGAATATTGTTACAACCCAATGATTTTGAAAGAGCATTAACTTTAGCACAGTACGTAAACGAAGTTTTGAGTAATAACAATGAAGAACAATTAAGCCCATCAGAAGATAGATACGCTAAAGATGATAAACGCGTTGCTACAAACCATACAATGCACAAACCAAATGGAGATTTTGTACCAATAGGTGAATATAAAATCGGCGTATGTATACACAAATCTTTACTATTTAAATACCTTGCGGACAGAGTAGGAATAAAATGCCGACTTGTTGATGGATTTTTATTTGACGACAACGAAAGAGCAAGAAGATATAGACTAAAAACAGACGGAACAAAGCCGCCAATAATGACACCCGGCATGAGAAAAAAAGAAGGAGGTTACCATGTATGGAATGTAGTTGAGGTAAACGGAAAAAACTACCTACTGGATATACACAATGCTCCAAATAAATTAATAAGGGAAGAAGCGGCTGAAACAGGAACCTATGCAAGAATGAGCGGCAACGGAAATATGGCAGGGATAGGCGGCCATAGCGTTATGTTTCGCAGAGAAGATATAGATAAAGACTAAATTTTCTTGGCAGGGCCTGCAGGAATCGAACCCGCGTATTTCGCTTTGGAGGCGAACGTTCTACCATTGAACCAAGGCCCTATATTGATGAAATCCAAATTTCAAAGCTCAAAATCCAAAACAAATTTCAAACCTGAAATCCGAATCTAAGGATACAATAAATTCACACTTTTTCAAAATCATTCAATCCACACCCATTTTGACATTTAACATTTGAAATTTATCATTCATTTGTCATTTGAAACAATTTGGATTTTGTCATTTCCTCTAGTTGCTCTTCTTAATATCCTTTTTCCCATGTTCTGTTCTCTTTTTGCATTTTGAGCAGAACTTGGTTTTCTTTGTAATATTTCCTTCAGCAGACTTGATATACTTTGAAGTGTAATTCATTTTGTTGCACTCTTTGCAGTACCAAGCGCAGAATATGCTTTTGCCTTTTGCCATATATTTAATTGTTTACATTGTTTTAGTAGACTTTTCCTGACAATTTTTAACCGTTTCAATAATTTCATTCGTAGCTTCCACATCCGCCTTAAATTTCGTTATTATCTCAACCATTTTTTCATTATCGTCTGCAGGAAACCCATTATCCTTAAAAACATTTTTGATAGTTGCAATCCCGGATTCTTGAGTTGCGAACAAGCTGGGATTTTCAATCGCGAGACAAGACACTTGAGATGAAGCTTTAATATAGCCTGCACGACTATATTTCTTCATACACCCCGAAACGCCGAGCAAGATTACCATAACTGCAAGTACAATTGCAATCTTTTTCATATATGTTTTGCTAAATGACCAAAGTTATTTTATAACAACAATCCAATTTGCACAACTTTTATGGTTAAATATGCTAAAATACATCCGATCTCAAAACGGAGAGGTCGCATAGTGGCCTAGTGCGTTCGCTTGGAAAGCGAATATACCTGAAAGGGTATCCAGGGTTCAAATCCCTGCCTCTCCGCCAAATAATATTTAATAAACAATCACTTTACCATGTCACAAAAACTCAAACTATTAATCAGCTTATTTCTATTAATCTGTTTTTCAGTAACGCTAATAACGGGCTTCACAGGAGGAAAAACCTCAAGGGAAACACATGAGCTTTTTGGGATAATAACGGGAATACTCGTTCTAATTCACATTATTTGCTATTGGGACGTTATAAAATGCCAAATAAAATTGCTTATTAAAAAATCTTAACATCGAAAACTTTGAATAAATTCATGCAAATCGCGGTCCAAGAAGCCTTAAAAGGTATGAACGCAAACGATGGAGGTCCTTTTGGCGCAGTCATAACAAAAAACGGGAAAATCATCGCGCAAGCGCACAACATGGTTGTAAAAACAAACGATCCAACAGCTCATGCCGAAATGACCGCAATCAGAATTGCCACAAAAAAACTAAAAAGATTTGATTTATCGGATTGCAAAATCTACTCTTCGTGTGAACCGTGCCCAATGTGTTTTGCCGCAATCCACTGGGCAAAAATGAGCAAATTATATTTCGCATGCACGCGCAAAGACGCTGCAAATATCGGATTTGACGATAAGTTTATATACGACGTAATCCTCGGAAAAACAAAGCGCAAACAAGTTTCCATCAAAAAAATCGATCGCGCAAACAGCATGAAGCCATTTCAAGAATGGCAAAAGAAACAAAATAAAACACGCTACTAAATAACACAACAAAATGGAATTCCTATACTTCATCATCGCCCTCTTAATCGCAATCGTAATACACGAATTTTCGCATGCATATGCCGCTGACGCACTCGGTGATCCAACACCAAGACTTGCCGGACGCATAAGTTTAAATCCTTTAAAGCACTTAGATATTGTCGGCACAATAATGCTGTTAATCGTAAATTTTGGCTGGGGAAAACCTGTTCCAACAAATCCAAAATACTTCAAAAAACCACTCGCCTACTCTGCTTTCACGGCTATTGCCGGACCTTTATCAAATTTATTGCTCGCACTTCTGATCGCGATTTTCATGAAATATACATGGAATTTTTTACCAAACTGGACATTCGACATGTTGAAAATACTAATCAAAGTCAACATTATGCTTTGCGTCTTCAATCTCATCCCAATTCCACCACTCGACGGCTCGCATTTAATCGGACTTTTCATCCCGCAAAAATACTCAAACACATACATGCGCTTTATGGAATCCGGTCAAATTTATCTCATTCTTTTTATTGCCGCTGATTATCTTTTAATTTCGCGCTGGTTTGGCTTCTCAATCCTCGAATCAATAGTTGGCACTGTCTCAAAATATTTAATGATGGTTGTATTTCTCGGCGCATAAAATCCCCTTTATAATTTATAATTTTAAATCTAAAATTATAAATGCTCTTTCTTGTTCGTGAAAAACCTATAATACTCTCTCTCAAGCACTATATGGGATTTCAATATTTAGCCTGACCGTGGTCAAGCTGTGAGATGTCCCACCTCTTTAAAACGAGGGTGTTAGTATTTAGGCGAGTACACGGCAAAAAGGAGCTTTTTGAATTAACTGGAAAGGCCGAGTTTCTTTTTAGCGGCAATAACCATCAAATTTTTTCCATCAAGCGGCTCATAAGCCATTTTGTCATCGCCGGCCCATCTCGAAATAGCAAGATCGATAACACGAGCATTTCTACCGGCCATACCGGTAATAACTCTTTTTACCTCCTCGGCATCAGCGGCAAACAGCACATCTGAAGCGCCCGGCTTACCTTCAATTCCACCTCTTTCAGGCACGGTTACAATTTTATATGTTCCTCCGTATGTATCCATATTTTTTTGTTAGGAGATTTAATATACAAAACACGCCAAAATAAGTCAAACTTGAAAAAACTGGGATTTTACGTAGAATCAAAGAGCATTAAAATTTTAGTCATTTAAAAATTCGCCGTTGTAGCTCAGTTGGTAGAGCAACTCCATGGTAAGGAGTAGGTCGCCGGTTCAATTCCGGCCAACGGCTCCACAGGCCGTTCCGCAAAGCGGAACACAGGCCTATATAAATAAACTGTCGCGAAGCGACACCACATGCCCTCAGTAGACCAAATCATCGCCTTCGTATCCCCTTTCGTACAAGCATACGGATATATTGCGGTTTTTGTTTTGTCCATCCTTGAAGCCATGCCATTAACAGGCATCGTTGTACCGGGCGAAATCATCATCGTTCTCGGCGGCTTCTTTGCAAAAACCGGTGATTTAAATTTAATTTATGTAATTCTATCCGCAGGAATAGGCGCAATCATCGGCGACTTCATCGGCTACATTCTCGGCTACAAATTCGGCGAAAATCTACTTCGAAAATACGGAAAATATTTATTTTTCAAAGAAGCGCATTTCGAAAAAACGAAAAAATTAATGCATGAACATTGTGGAAAAAGCCTTATCATAGGCCGTTTTAATAAAGTAACCCGCGCGTTTATTCCATTCATCGCAGGATCTTCAAAAATACCATTTTTTAAATTTATGATATTCAACATCATCGGCGGAATAAGCTGGGCGATTGTTTATGTTGGAGTCGGTTTTATTTTCGGAAAGAGCTGGGAAGTCGCATCAAAATATCTTGGAAGATTCATCTTAATCGCAATCGTTTTAAGCGTTATCATCATCTTCACCTATCGCATTATAAACAAACACAAGCACATTTTTGCAAAATATCACTTGCACGTTTTAATGATTAACATAGCCGCACTTTATTTACTCGGAAAAATGATTGATGATGCCGCAAAAGGCGAACTGATGGCAAGAATCGACTACTGGATAAATATAAAAATCACCGTACTTTGGCATCCGTACTTCATAAAATTCATGATGGCAATAACGCAAATCGCAACTCCATCAACTTTAATAACTGTATCAGCTGCACTATTCTTAACGCTCGCGTATCAACAAAAAATTTACCATTATTTTTTATTAATTTTCAGCATCGTAGGCGGAGTTTGGCTTGAAATGTTTATGAAAGGAATCGTAGAACGAGAGCGTCCAACAAACGCATTATTTTTTGTCGACAACTATAGCCTTCCAAGCGGCCATGCCACAATGGCGTTCATATTTTTCACAATGCTCCTCTATTCTTTCAAAGATGATTTCAAAAGCGCATTAAAGAAAAAACTTTTTATCGCAGGATGCATTTTCAGCTTTCTTTTGATCGGGTTCAGCAGAATTTTCTTAAACGTTCACTGGCTCAGTGATGTCATAGCAGGCTTTGCTCTAGGCCTTTTTTGGATTACGCTCCTCATTCTCATTTTCAAATATGTCATATCAACTCGCAAAAAAACATCTCCACTGCAAAATCCAACCGACTTGAACATGATCAAATAAAGTCGTAAAATAACATTTGAAAATAAATAACCCTTCAACAAAATGAAAAAAAGAACCCTTCTAATTCTTTTAGCTATAGTAATAATAGTAGGCATTATAACGACAGCGGGAATATTTACATACCAAGAAAAAAGATATAAAAAACTTCTAAAATTCGCCGATGCACACAAAGCGGCATCAATGAATGTACGAATTTATTTTGATAACACCAAAAACAACCCAAATGCCACAGATTGCGGAGCGGTATTCGCGACTGAAAGAAATATGCCAAAAAATAAAAACTTAACAGAAATAGCATTAAAAGAATTATTTAAAGGACCACTAACCGGAGAAAAATCTCTTGGCTATTCTTCACCATTTTCATCTGAAACAAGCAATATTCTACAAGGAATAAAAATCGAAAATAAAACCGCATATATCAATTTAATAGACATAAGAAAATTGATGCCAAATGTAACGACGAGTTGCGGCAGCGCGCAATTTATGTCTGAAATTGAAAAAACGGTTAAATACAATACGGGAGTGGAAAACATTGTAATCGCAATCGATAAAAATCCAAAAACTTTCTACGAATGGATGCAAATTGGATGTGATAAGAAAACGAAAAATTGCGACGCAAAGCCATTTGAAACACTCTAACCGATCTTAAACGGATTAAAATTTGTTTCATGATCAAAATGATCTTCTTCTTCGTGCTTTTTTAAAAGTTTTACAGCCGCATAAGTGACGGGCGTAAACAAAATTTCAACAAGCACTTTGAAAACGTAATTTGAAATTATAATTGTAATAAGAAGGTCTGTTCCAAACCCTTCAACTCCAAAAAACGCCAACATCACAAATATGACAGTATCAAACCCTTCACCGATCAAAGTTGAACCGATCGTTCGCATCCATAAAAATTTTCCCTTCATCCAAATCTTCATTTTCGCCAAAATATATGAATTCGAAAATTCACCTGCAAAATAAGCACACATACTGGCAGCAACAATTCTTGGAGTTAAGCCCAAAATCTGATCATAAGCCGCTTGCCCGTTCCAATCCGGCGCAGGCGGAAGTTTTTGAACAACCATAAACACAATTGACGCCAATAAAATCATAAAAAAACCCGTCCAAATCACCTTGCGCGATCTTCCATACCCATAAACCTCAGTCAAAATGTCTCCAAAAATATAACTCAAGGGGAAAAGAATTGTTCCACCATCAAAAGTAAAAGGCCCAAGAATTAAAATCTTGCTAGACGCAATATTTGAAACAAGCAAGACCGTTACAAAAAACGCTGTAATAAAACCCAAATACTTAAATTGTTTTTGCATAAAATTATATTAATAATAAAAAGTTTAACGCGCAATTAATCCAAATTGGAAAAAATAATCATCCAAATTCTCAAGCGAAGTATCATACTGACTTTGACCAAAACATATATCACATAAAACCTCGCGAACTCGAGCTATTTCTTTATAACTCTTTTTCCATCTTGGATCCGCCAATGTTAAATCTATCAATTCAAGAGCCCTGTCAAAAGCGGAATCAAATCGATTTTTATCGCCATTTTGAGACAATACCAATCTGTGAATTTCGCTCCCGGTATTGCCCATTTGCTCAGCAAAAGTCATTGTAAACCATCGTCCATTTGCCAAATCCGTATGAATCATATTCAAATTTCTACAAGATTATTCACTATAACAATTATCTTTTCCCTAATTATAGGGTCAAGCACGTCTCTCGAACGATTTTGACGCGGACGAATGTTTATCATTGAATCAAATTCCACTCTTTCATTTCCAATTTTATCTACATAAATATTTATACCCCATAAATTTTCTTGATTTGAACCTTGTTCAAGCAATATTGCCTCCTCGTCAGCATGAAGCTCCCCACCAATAACCATTATTTTAAGTTCAATATCAACAACGGCTTTTACAAGATCTCCAAAACGTTCTTTTGCTATATCCGCAAGCTCTTGTTTGCTTATTTTTTTATCAATTAATTTCATAAAGATACTTAAACAATACGCCCATAAGAATAACCGATTTTCGCCTTATCTACAATCAAATAATAAAAGTTCTCTAACGAAGTGAGCGAAGCCCGACCTACTTAAAAAGCGTGAATAAAAAGTCGAGACACGAAGCTAAAAGCTGAGTGTCGATAGCAAAACAAGGTTTTTTAGGCGGCAACGAAATTAGTGGCCGCCGTTTAAAAAACACGAGCTAACGCGTAAGACTTTTTATGAACAACAATTCGGAAGGGATTGTGCGAAAGGGAAACCATAGGTTGCCCTTTCGATTCTTGGCGGAGAGGGCGAGATTCGAACTCGCGTGCCCCTTGCGAGACAAATCGCTTTCGAGACGATCCCAGTGCGACCACTTTGGTACCTCTCCGCGCTGAAAGTATTATACATCATCACCGGCAGGTTCAACATCATCGGACTTCAACTCAAAATCTTTATTCCACTGCTTCATATCCGTTCCCATTCTTATCGCAGTACGAAAATCATTGCATTCAAGTCTCAATAAAAACATTCTCACGCAACCGGCAACTCTACCGTCGAATTCCCAGTCAGGCTCTTTATCCCCTCCCCACATCATACTTGGAAATTCCGCCTCTCGATGAAAAGCGCTATAAGGAACATCCTTTTCTTTTTTTCTATGACTTCCATCCGAATGAATTGCAACTCCGGGCCTCAAAGCGGATTCACGCAACATCAACATCAATCCATTACTCATCGCAGGCACAACATCCAATCTATTACTATCGTATTCTTTAAACGTCTGAAGCCCAATCCATCCCTCACTGTCATCTTCAAAAATAACCCTCCTGCACCATTCCCCAAATTCCTCACCAGCTGAAGCGTCACGACAAAAATAATGTTTATATTCTCCCCAAAAAACATGCTTTATAACTTTCCCTGTATTCGCAGTCTTTAAAACTTCCCTATTGGCATCATAATATTTATCTCCAAATCTTCGATAAACTCCACCGCCAATTTTAGATTCAATATCAGCAACTTCCAAAGCCGCAGCTCTCACGGCATTTTCAACGGCACCCGTTAATCCATTGCTAACATCTTTAATTCCGGAAATAATTTCCCAAGTCGTGTTATCAGCATCAACAACTTCCCCGTCAATCAAACTCACACGAACACATTCATGACCGGCAACATCATGTGGCTCACTACAAACAACATCACAAATAACCTTTCCACAAGCCGTACGTAAAATCTCGTTACAACTTTTCGCAAAAAATACAACGACCTCAAAACCATCATCAAAAACAAGCTTAAATCGCGTATATAAAATCGTACCTGCATAAAGCATTTTATTATCACCTAAACGCTCAAGTCTGGCAATCTCACCATGAGCATCCCCTAAATTATCAGGCGCGCTCGCAACCATATTTTTAGATTAAAGGAGAATATAATAAGCCTAAATTTAAGTTTTGTCAAGAAATCTGAGTCGGCAACTTTTCTTCCAAAGTATCAAGGCCAACGTAACATTCAGTTCCATCACTTAAAGTAACAAATTTACACACTTCTGAGGTTTTACAATCACTCACATAATCGCCTCCATGAGACAAAAACCTAATAAGTTTGCCAGTATTGGACGTTCTCAAGAATTTACCGGTCGCAACATCCATGTAAGCATTGGCTGTTCGAGAACCATCGCCATAATAAAAAGTTACACTAATCAAAATTTTATCACCAAAATTTTCTCTAACCACAGGTTGAATATTTGCAATGATACAACCGGAATCTTCGTCTCTCAAAAGGGTTCGCATCTTATCCGCATCAACATAAACCATCAAACCGGTTGAAAGTTTAGCTTTGCAATAAACAACGTCACCAATTTTAATCCGATCGCTCCTAAAAACCATATCCAATAAAAAATCACCGTCATCAGGCAAAGCGACCTCATTGGATGCCTCGTCCGGCTCATCTTCAGCTTCCAAAGCCACAGGTGCATTTCTAAAAACCGCCGAAGGATCACTTTGATCCGCTTCCGGCTCAACACGCACATTACCGGTTTGTTCCATACCGGATCCATCGTCTATTCCACATAAAAGCTTCCAAAAAGGTCCGAGTCGCTCCACTTGTTTACGAACAATCGCCGCAATTTTCGCTCTAACACCATTAGCAACAGAAACATCAGGAATAGACAGTTCTTCAACCTCTAAAGCAACTTCCGGCGCAGAAATAGAAACAGCGCCATTGCCTTGTGGCTGTAATCCTGCTTGCGCGCCAGCTTGCAGCTCTCTCCTTTCTTCTTCAAAAGCAACTATAGATGCCTGGAGCCTAAGCCATTCCGGACTTTCAAATGCTTCAGGCTTAAAAACCAAATCAGGAACCTGCAAAAGCCCATCAATATCATCCGGTTTATCGGAACCTTTTGGCATAAAACAATAAATTAATTTCAATCTAGGCACTGGCCGCTTCAACATCAGTGTCCGGATAAAGCATGGCAACAGGATCCCTTCCAGATGGAACGTCCCACAAAGCATCTTCGATTTCACTCAAAGAAAGGCCGGACCTATTTAATAAAGACACTGCATCAGGTCTAACATGTCTTTTATCTTCTCCTTTTTCAAAAGCTATATCCAAAGCTGTCATACGCGCCTTAGCAGCTTTAAAAGCTCGACGCACAGAACGCATTGCATCATCCAAGTCAAGAACCATATCTCTATCTTTTAAAGGCGTGACAACCAATTCGGCCGCCTCAATAGCAGAATCCAAATTTGCAACACGGCGATCATGTAAAGCCCTGGAAGCTTCCGGAGAATGACCATACAATGCTTCCAATTCAAGCAATTCAATATCTTCAAAAAAACTATCTCCATCATCAGAGTTGTCTAAATCCGAATCCATTAAATCAAGTACATCAATATTTTCACCACCTAAAGTATCAGCAACACTATCACTATCATCAATGACCCCCTCAACTTCACCATCATCATGCGCATCAACATTAGACGTCGGTAAAACAACTGAAACCGCCTCATCATGATCAATACCATAATGTGCCTCCATTTGCTTAAGCTCAATCTCCAGCCTATAACGTTCGTTTTCATCCATTGCAAACGCAATTTCATTAGCCGAAGGAACGACCATTTTTTCTCTTGCATATGCATCAGCTTCCTCGGCATCAAACCAGTCCAAACCACTATTTCGAGCAGGTCTTCTTGCAGACAAAACGTCATAACCGGAAAGTCTTTTTTCATGTCCAACATAGCCCTTGCTTTCAGTGCCGGCAGGAACATGTAAATGCCTATCGCTATAAGCTTTTTTACCAAACATTAATTCCACCAATCGTCTCTTAAGACATTTTTCCGCTTTTTCCAATTTATCAGTTCGCTTTCCACCAATGCTCTTTGCGGCTAAAACTGTTTTTAAAGCTCTTTGCAAAGATTTTATTTTTTTCAAAACATCATGCCTATTCACAAGCGCCCTATCAACAGACGCAGCTCTTAAATCGTCAACGACGGGAATAGTGTTTTTCTTTTTAGAAGAACCGAAAACAGACCTTTTAACCCTATCACGAGTAGCACCGGAAACGCCTCTAACTCCATCTTTATCAGGATAAAACATTTTTCTTGCATATCGGACAGTTTCTCCGGTCGGCAACGTACCAGGTAAATAAGCTTGTTCAAAACCAGGAGAAGAAGCATGACTAATATCAGGTGCCGTTGAAATTGTGAGCATATTTTCTTGTTATTTTTGATACATGAGCAGGCTTATCGCCTGAACCTCCTTTAGTAAATAATTCAAATAAACGCGCATCATAAGAATCAGCACCACCATGTCCATATTTCACCATATGATATGCCGCATCAGCAGGAAGCCTATGCGTACCAATACGAATCGAGCCATGATCAAAGTCTCCGAGAACATCAAGTAACGAATCTTCAGCCACAACCCTTTCAGCTTTCTTGCCTCTAATATGAATATCAGCATCAAGCTTAAGCTCAGCAGGGGTTTTCCCTCTATAATCTCTACCAAAAGATAAACTTTGCAAAACTTCTCTAACTCTCTTAATTGAGCTTGGATGACCCGAAAGAAGAGAACCTAATTCCCAAATTCTATCTTTTAAAACTTCAATTTTTGCTTTTAAATCTCTTTTTTCTTGCGTTTTACCGGCTCCAATATGAGACAATTCATCTTGTCTTATACGCAATCTATCAACAGCCTCTTCAAATCGAGTCCTTGCTTTATGAAGCAAATCCCTTGGATCAGTAACGCTCGACAAATCGTCATCAACAGCATTATCCCTCGCATCATTATGCGAAAAACGCAAAGTCGTCTCAACGGATCTTGAAACACCACCTCTAAGCGCAGGAACAGCAACATCGCTCGCAGGTAATGGAAATCTTCTACCGGTGTCAACGTGATCTATAACAACATCACCTCTTACAGCCGACACAGGCACTGGAAGAGTTAATTGTGGTGGTTTTTTACCTAAATCATTATCTCTACCGGCACGAGGATCGGCTCCGAATGGTCTTGTTTCAACTGACACATCACGATCATGATAAAAATCCGGCGACATTCCTGACATATATATTTTTAGGTTAAATAATGTTTGGAGGCTATTATATTTTAACCATATTATTTGTCAATGGTTGTTTTGTTGTATAATCGGATCATGCAAAAAAATTCGACAAAAATAGAAGCTTCATTCGCAAAAAATAAAAAAGCTTTTGCGGATTTTGAAGTAATGGAAAAATTTGAAGCGGGAATCGTGCTTTCCGGCGGCGAAGTCAAGTCTGTCCGCGAAGGACACGCGCAACTTAAAGGCAGTTTCGTCGAAATAAGACACGGAAACGCATTTGTAACAAACATTCACATTTCAAAATACAGATATGATCCAATTGCAAAACTTGAACCTGCAAGAGGTCGCAAATTGCTCCTCCACGCAAAAGAAATTGAAAAAATCGGATCAATATTAGACACAAAAGGAATGGCAGCAATTCCACTTGAACTATATGGCAAACACGGCTTAATTAAGCTCCAAATCGGTATCTGTCGTGGGAAGAAAAAGTACGATCGCAGAAATGATTTGAAAAAACGTGCGCTCGATCTTGAAGCCGCGCAAACATTAAAAAGATTTTCACACTAATTTTCAAACAAATTAACTTTTTTATCATGGACTACCAATCCGTACATCAACAAATCGTAAAACAAATAAAAAAATATTTTTCAGACGCAGGATTTAAAAAAGCTGTAGTCGGAGTCAGCGGCGGAATTGATTCCGCGCTCGCTTTAAAGCTCACGGTCGACGCACTCGGCCCGGAAAGTGTAACAGGAATAATGCTACCGGAAACAGGCGTAACGAAAAGCATAAACACAACTCACGCAAAAGGGTTATGCGACTTTTTAGGTGTAAAAACATTCGTCATTCCAATAAATAAAATGTTAATGGAATTTGCAGTAACTCCATGGCGCCCAAACCCATGCTCGCAAATGAATTTGCGCTCAAGAATCCGCATGGTAACTCTTTATAATTTCGCAAACGCAAATGCCGCACTTGTTATCGGCACATCAAATAAAACGGAAATTCTGCTTGGATATGGCACAAAGCACGGTGATTTTGCCGCAGATATAGAGGTTCTTGGCGACCTATATAAAACCGAAGTTTTTGAGCTTGCGGAACACATCGGCCTTCCGCCGGAAATTATTGAAAAAACTCCAACCGCAGAACTTTATAATGGTCAAACCGATGAAGGCGAACTCGGCGCAAGTTATCCCGAAATGGATACGATTCTCAAAAAACGCGATCTCGGTGCAATGGGAATGATAGAAAAAGGTATGAATCCGGCGCTCGTTTCAACAATTCTTGCACGAGTTGAACAAAATAAACACAAGACTATTCCGGCATACGTTATAGAAATCAAACACGAAGAATGAAGTTAAAAACAAAGGCAAAAGCTTTATACATAGGACGTTTTCAGCCATTTCATCTCGGCCATCTTGATGCGATAAATCAAATTTTAAAACAAGAAGATTTTTTAATTATCGCAATCGGAAGCGCGCAATATTCACATACAAAAGAAAATCCATTTACGGCTAAAGAAAGGCAAAAAATGATAATCGCAACTTTAAAATCCACAAAAATAAATCCAAAAAAATATAAAGTTATTTTAATTCCAAATATAGAAAATTTTGCCTCTTGGCCAAATCACGTCGATTTATTAGTGCCAAAATATGAAAATATTTATACCGGTTCAAAGCTCGTAAAAAGTTTATTTAAAGCGCAAAAACGCCACACAATTAAATCCATAAAATTTAACAAAAAGATTTCAGCAACTTTGGTGCGTGAAAAAATCGCACAAAATAAAAAATGGGAAAATCTTGTTCCAAAATCGGTCGCAGAATTCATCAAAACCATTGACGGAGAGACAAGAATAAAGGAAACTTATCGAGAACTATGATTAAAATAAATCCACATATTTTTCGCGCGTATGACATCCGCGGAATCGCAATGAAAACAGAAAAAAGCGAAGTCGACTTAACACCCGAACTCGCCTATTTCATTGGAAAAGCCGCAGGAAAATATTTACAAAACAATTTCGGAAAACGCATTGTTGTTGGTCGCGATATCCGCATTACAAGCAAAGCGATTCAAGCGTCTTTAATAAACGGACTTCTTTCAATCGGTTGCGAAGTAAAAAACATCGGCGAAGTCACTTCTCCAATGGTTTATTGGTCAACGTGTGCAATGGATTTTGATGCCGGAATAATGATTACAGCAAGCCATAATCCAAAGGAATATAATGGCGTAAAAATCGTTGGAAAAAACGCGCATTCCGTTTGCGGAGAAGAACTTCAAAAAATTCTTGAACTCACAAAATTATATGCAAATGAAGAACCGGAAGAAGCTACAAAATCAGGCGAAATGTTCCCGGAAACCAATGTAAAATCCATAAAAGAAGAATCAATATTTAAAAAATACCTCGACGATTTATTTTTCCGTGCAAAAATTTCTCGTCCATTAAAAATCGCGATTGACGCGGGAAATGGCTCTTCCGGACCTTTTATAAAAGACATTTTTGAAAAATTCGGATGCGAAGTTATTCCTTTATATTGCAAACCGGATGGCAATTTTCCAAATCACGAAGCCAATCCTGAATACGAACACAATTTAAAAGAACTCGCACGCGCGGTGCGTGAAGAACGCGCAGATATCGGCTTTGGTTTTGACGGTGACGGCGACAGAATCGGCGTTCTTGATGAAAACGGAAAATTTTATTCCGGAGATTATATGGTTATGTTTCTCGCAAAAGATTTGCTCACGCGAAACCCGGACGCAAAAATTATTTTTGATACAAAAGCCTCACAAGTTGCGATGAATGAAGTTGCAAAATTCGGCGGAAATCCAATTCTTTCCATAACCGGTCATTCATTTATTGAAACACGCATGCGTGAGGAAAAGGCTTTGCTTGGCGGAGAAATCAGTGGTCACATATTTTTCGCAGAAAATTTCTATGGTTTTGACGACGCCTTCATGGCAATGCTAAAAATAATGGAAATCGTTTCCAAATCAGATAAAAAATTCTCGGAATATTTCAAGAAAATCCCAAAAGTTTTTTCAACTCCGGAAATAAAAGCGCACTGTCCGGACGATAAAAAATTCCAAATCGTCAAAGAGCTAACTAACTTTTTCGTTTCAAAATATGAATGTTTAACAATTGATGGCGTACGCGTAAAATTCGATGAAAACAGCTGGGGTGCCGTCAGATGCTCTAACACAACACCAAATCTCACGCTCCGCTTTGAATCTCCAGATGAAAAAACTTTTAAAGAAATTCAAAAAATATTTTACGAACAATTAAAAAAATATCCGGAAATCGATGTCTCTTGGTATAAATAAAAAAACCGCAAACGATAATGATAAACATTATAAAAACTCATAAATATTGGCGTTTTGTTGAAGGAATTCCCGGAGGAATCACCTTATTTCTACTCATCGCCCCAATAATTCTTTCCATTTTTAAACCAATTTGGGTTTCAATTTTCATCACTCTATATGCCACAATGTGGCTATTTCGCTCAATCCGCTTAACAATAAATCTCGCAATTTCATACACAAGATCAAAAAGTTTTTTAAAAACCGATTGGCTAAAAATGATTGCATATTCAGACACGCCAAATAAGCTCAACTATGACATAAAAGCACTTAAAAAACGCAAAAACTTCGATTCAAACAAATATGAAGAACTAACAAATCTAAAAAAACAAATCGAAAAATTAAAAAACGCCAATCAATATAAAACTTCTGCTGACATAGTTCACGCCGTAATTTACGTCACTTATAAAGAAAGTTACGAACTCATTCGTGAATCAATAAAATCATACGCAGACAACACATATGACACCAAAAAAATAATCATCGTATTTTCCGGCGAAGAAAAAGATCAGAAAAATGCGCTTTCTTATGCGGAAAAACTGAAATCAGAATTTGGAAATAAATTCATGGATTTTATAATAACGATTCATCCATACGGACTTCTAAACGAAATCCCGGGTAAAAGTTCAAATGCAACATGGGGTGCAAAACGTTTAAAAGATTATCTCGACGAAAAACATATAAAATATGAAAACGTTGTAATTTCAAATTTTGACGCAGATACGGTAACGCACGAAAACTACTTTGCAGAACTCACGTATCTTTATTTAACAAACGAAAATCGCGAAACAAAAACATATCAACCAATGCATTTTTATCACAACAACATCTGGGGCGTCCCAATGTTAATCCGATTAACAGTCCTTGGTTGCACTTTCTGGCGCATGGCAGATAGCGTTGATTTGAAAATTTATAAAAGTTTTTCAAGCCGCTCAATGAGCATGCAAATGGCTATAGATACGGATTATTGGGACCCTGCCGTCATCCCAGAAGACTCTCGTCAATATTGGACCTATTATTTTTTATCAAACGGAAAACACGAACTCGTGCGCATTGAATCCCCTCTTTATATGGACGCAGTTTCCGCAAATACATACAAAGAAACTATAAGTGAACAATACAAACAACTCCGCAGATGGGCATACGGAGTTTGCGATTTACCATTCGTTTATTTCAACATGCGTGCCAACAAAAACATCGGAATTTTCGAAAAAGTTTATCAAATATTTTTCTTAATGGAAAACCACATAATGTGGTCAACAGCGCCAATCATCATCACATTCACGGGTTGGCTCCCGGGCATGTTAAACCCGGGATTCCGAGATACTGTCATGGCCTATAATCTCCCGCAAATAATAAGCTTTCTCTTAAGCATCGCGGCAATCGGCGTCATCGCATGCGCAGTCATGACCTTCATTTTCATTCCACGACCAAAAAACAAACCATTTTTAAGCTACGTCGGCCTTCTTTTCCAATGGCTCTTCATACCATTCGCAAGTATTTTCTTAAGCGCGATTCCCGCAATCGAAGCTCAACTTCGCCTTCTATTCAATAAAAAACTGGAATATCAAGTTGCACCAAAGGTGAGGAAGTAATTATCTTTTCACCACAAATTTCTTCCCCAACACCTTCTCAAGCGCATCAAGAATTAAAGGCTTAATCTGCTCAAAAACATCGCCGTCAAAAATAAATAAAATCCAATCATCCAAAAACGAATCATCACCATCCACAACCGAAAAATGATCTTTTAAATTAAACATCGGAACTCCCCTATCTTTAAAAGCTTTCTTCGCAAAATCTCTTTGCGTTAAGCCATATATAATAGAATCTGTTCCAAAAAGCTGAAGAATATCATTGCAAACAAATCCATTGATCTTAGTTACAACTCCATTCTGCCTATAATTCGGATCAACAACGTATTTCGAAAGCATCAAAATATTTCTATCACCAAATCGTCTATCTATATCAATAAAAGTTCCAAAAGCAATAAGTTTTTTTTCATCAAAAGCGGCTGTTGTAAAAGGACTTTCAAGCGTTGTTCTAAAAAGCGCCTTTTGCCTTTCAATTTCAACTCGCACAGCATCTTCATTGCCTTTAAAACCACCACGCACAAAATCAATCGCAAGCTGATCAATATTTTCATCGGCAATTGCGGCCCATCCATAATCAAATACGTCCGAATCATCCGAATCCATTAAAAAACCTCTTTTATAATTTATATCCCCCACTTTTTAATAATTTTTAAAATATGGAGGCTAATAATACATATAGTCAGAAGATCTGTCAAAAAACTCAACTTTGACTTTTGAGCTGTGGTTTTGAGATTTAACTTGTGACTTTTGACTTATGAAACTTCGAGTTTGCATTCACTACAAATCTTCTTCACCCCATCCTTCCCTTCTTTCTCAATAATCGGACTATCGCAAGATTTACACATTTCGCCGGTTGGCTTATCCCAAGTCGCAAACTTACATTTTGGGTATTTATTGCAACCATAAAATATTTTCCCACGCTTCGTGTGTCTTTCAATAACCTGTCCGCCGCATTTTGGACATTTCACATCCATAAATTTCACAATCGACTGAATGTTTTTGCATTTTGGATAAGCTGAACAGCCCAAGAACGTTCCAAATCTTCCCTGCTTCACAAGCATTTCCGCACCACATTTATCACATTTTTTACCTGCCAATTTTTTCTCGGTCTCTTTTAATTCAGCGCTTTCCTTGCCGTTTTCAAGAGGTCTGGCGTTTTTGCATTTTGGATAATCCGAACAAGATAAAAATTTTCCAAATCTTCCAAGTTTAATCACCATTGGTTTTCCACATTTTGTACAAACCTCACTCGTCGCCTCATTAACAATATCTTTCTTCTGCAAGGTTTCCCCTTTCTCAAGAATAAGCTTATGAAACGGCACATAAAAATCCTTAATAACAGGCTGCCATTCACGTTTTCCATCGGCAACATCATCCAAAACATCTTCCATTTCCGCAGTAAATTTATAATCAACAACAACCGGAAAATTCTCAACCAATAAATCCGTAACAACATTTCCAAGATCGGTTGGCATAAGAGTTTTTCCATCTTTTTTCACATATTCACGCATAAGAATTGTCGAAATTGTCGGCGCATATGTGCTTGGTCTTCCAATCCCCTCAGATTCAAGCTTTTTAACCAAACTCGCTTCCGTATATCTTGCAGGTGGTTTTGTAAAATTCTGGCTTGGTGTAAATTCTTTAGCTTTAACTTCTTCATCTTTTTCCATAACCGGAAGAAGTTTTTCTTGTTTTTCAATTTCCTCTTCAGGATCATCGCTTCCTTCCGTATATGCCATCAAAAATCCTGCAAATTTCACAGATTGTCCTTTCGCCGTGAATGTATAAGGCAAAACACTTCCACCCTTTTCTCCGCTTATCTTAGCCTCAATTTGATTAAAGATCGCTTCTTTCATTTGGCATGCAACCATTCTTTTCCAAATCAAATCATATAATTTAAATTGATCTTTTGTTAAAGAAAATTTCACGCTTGAAGGCGTAATCGTAACGTCAGAAGGACGAATTGCTTCATGAGCTTCCTGCGCACGACCCTTTGCTTTATAAAATCTTGGCGATGAAAGCGAATATTCCGCGCCAAACTCTTTTGTTATCATATCTTTCGCGGCAAAAGTTGCCGATGCCGCCAAATTCACAGAATCAGTTCTCATATATGTAATCAAACCCATTGTTTTCCCAAGAACTTCAACGCCTTCATAAAGTTGCTGAGCAACAACCATTGTCTTTTTAACAGGATATCCAAGCTTTCTTGAAGCTTCCTGTTGCAAAGTTGAAGTCGTAAAAGGTGGCGGTGGATTTCGAACACTATCCCTTTCCTCAACGCTCGTTATTTTGAAGTCCGCACCGTCAAGTTCACCAAGTATTTCTTTTGATTCCGCCTCATTTTTAATCTTAATTTCTTTATCATTCTTATGCGTCAAACTGGCTTCAAATAGATGTTTTCGAAGTGTGGCAAATTGCCCGATAATATTCCAAAATTCCTCAGGTTTAAATGCCAAAATTTCGCGCTCTCTTTCAACAACAAGTCGAACCGCAACACTCTGTACGCGTCCCGCAGACAGTCCATATCTAACTTTTTTCCATAATAAAGGAGAAAGCTCATAACCAACCAATCTGTCCAAAACACGCCTTGCTTGCTGAGCATCAACCAAATGAGTATCTATTTCTCGTGGATTTTTTATAGCATCCAAAATCGCCTTTTCAGTGATTTCATGAAACACAATTCTCTTAATCGGAGTCTTTCCTGGCTTAACATCAAGAGCTTGGATCAAATGCCAGCCAATGGCTTCCCCTTCGCGGTCTTCATCAGTTGCGATCCAAAGAACTTTCGCCTCTTTCATATAGTCCTTAATCTGCTTAATCGTTTTCTTCTTATCAACGGGAATCGTATATGTAGGCTCAAAATTATGCTCAATATCAATGCTCATTTTTGACTTTGGCAAATCGCGAACATGCCCCATAGAAGCAATGACCGTATAATCTTTATCCAAAAATCGCGAAATTGTTTTCGCTTTTGTTGGAGATTCTACAATGACAAGATTTTTTCCCATACGAGTCTCATTGTTATCCGAAACGTCGAAATTAGTCAAATATTCAGTTTACATCGAGATAAAAATGTGTTGCTTTTAAAATGGCTTATGCAAGCCCTCGAATTTCAAGAATGGCTTATACAAGCCAAAACCAACTACCTCATTTTTAAAGCGAAACATAAAACTCAAAATATGGCTATAGCTAAACAAAAACCCTTGCAATCGATTACGCGTTGCATATAATACCTTTGTCTTTAATAAAAATATTTTTTAACCATTCCACAATGACAAAACAAGATCTCGTCAACGCCATTGCAACAGAAGCAGGCGTGACAAAAAAAGCAGCAGGCGACATGCTTGCATCTCTCTTGAAGAATGTCACAAAATCTCTCAAGAAAGGCGAAACTGTAACAATCACAGGTTTCGGCACATTCCGCGTATCAGCAAGACGCGCCCGCGTTGGTGTCAATCCACGCAATCCAGGACAAAAGATCAAGATCCCTGCAATGAAACTCCCAGCTTTCAAAGCCGGAAAATCATTGAAGGATGCAGTCCGATAGTCAACAAACAGGGACAGTCTTCGAAGAAGCCTGTCCCGTTCACATTAAAAAGGCTTCGAGCAATCGAGGCCTTTTTATGATCCGTAAGGACAGACTCAGCCCTGAGTAATCGGGGCTTTTTTATGTACAAATTTAATAATAAATCCCATTTTTGATAACAACTTTTTGCCCCGGGGCAAAAAAATATTACGCAATTTTTAATTTATTTCATTGCATAGATTCCCATGACATGACGGATTTTTTGAAGCAAAACCATAGACAAATGATCGTTTTTGAGATAAATTACTCATATGAAATCCCTTCTCGAACAGTTGCGAGCTCGTATCATTCAAGAAATTGAATCCGCAAAGACACAAGATGAGCTCAAAAATATAGAAATAAAATATCTCGGAAGAAACGGCGAATTAACAATAATGTTAAAAGGCCTTAAAGACCTTTCCGCAGAAGAAAAACCCGTCATCGGCAAATTCGCCAACGAGGTAAAAATCGATATAGATAAAACGTTTAAAGGCAGAATGGAACTTCTTGAAGAAGAAAATCTCGCAAAAGCATGCAGTAATGACGATTTTGACACAACCATGCCAGGAACAAAGTTTCAAATAGGACATTTGCATCCCCTTTTCCAAGTTCAACGCGATGTTGAAAGAATTTTTGGACAAATGGGATTTGCAGTTATCGATGGCCTTGAAATGGATAGCGAATATTATAATTTTGAAAGCCTCAATATTCCGGAAACTCACCCTGCGCGTGACATGCAAGACACGTTTTTCATCAAAGATAAATATCACGATTTTCACAAAAGAATGGTTATGCGAACACACACGTCACCGCTTCAAGTTCGCTCAATGGAAAAATATGGCGCACCGCTTAGAATCATTGTTCCGGGCCGCGTTTTCCGTTATGAAGCAACAGACGCATCGCATGACGCAACATTTAATCAAGTTGAAGGAATGCTTATTGATAAAAATATTTCACTCGCACATTTAAAAGGAGTTATGACGGAATTCTTGACTCGCTTATTTGGAAAACCTGTAAAAGTACGTTTTCGCCCTGGATATTTCCCTTTTGTTGAACCGGGAATTGAACTCGATCTTTCGTGTTTGCTGTGCGACGCAAAAGGATGTCGCGTTTGCAAACACACCGGATGGATGGAATTTATGGGCGCAGGAATGACGCATCCAAATGTGTTACGCGCCGGCGGAATAGACCCAAATATTTATCAAGGATGGGCGTTTGGTTTTGGCCTAACGCGGTTAACAATGATGAAATACAACATCGATGATATCCGCTTGCTTATGAGCGGAAACTTAAAATTTTTAAATCAATTCTAGATGAAGATATCGCTAAATTGGCTCAGGGAATTCGTTGATATACCACAAGATGTAAACGCAAAAGAACTTGCGCACTTATTTAGTGTAAAAGTTGCGGAAGTTGAATCCGTGCATGAAGAAGGCGCAGAATGGGGAAATATTATTACAGGCCAAATCATCGAATTAAATCCGCATCCAAATGCCACAAAGCTAAAACTCGCAACTATAGCTTTAAGCAAAACTAAAACGACTATTCTTGTTTGTGGTGGCAATAATTTATATGAAAAAATGTATGTCGCAGTCGCACTTCCGGGCGCAAAAGCAAGATGGCACGGCGAAGGAGATTTAATGGAATTAAAAACCGTTGAAATAAGGGGCGTAAAAAGCGAAGGAATGATTTGCGCAGCAGAAGAAATCGGAATAAAGCTATCGGAAGATTCACGATTTAAACAAACTCCGGGCGGAATTCTTGATTTAACCGAAATAAAACCAAAACTCGGAATACCGCTTAAAGAAGCTTTAAATCGCACCGATGTAATTTTCGAAATCGAAAATAAATCACTCACCCATCGTCCGGATCTTTGGAGCCACTATGGAATTGCGCGCGAATTTGCAGTAATTCTTGGCACAAAACTTCGCAAAGCAACGCCAAAAGTAAAAGTTCCATGGAAAGGTCAAAAAATGGAAGTTGAAGTGAAAAATAAAACACTCTGTCCAAGATATTGCGGAATTATTATAGAAAACGTAGACGTAAAACAATCTCCGGAATGGCTTGCTAAAAAGCTAAACGCCGTTGGCAGAGGTGCGCACAATAACATAGTTGATGTCACAAATTACGTCACAGAAGAGCTCGGACAACCTCTTCACGCATTCGACATAAACAATATTTCCGAAAAAATAATCGTACGAACAGCCGAAGATAAAGAAAAAATCACAACTCTCGACAAAGAAAAAAGAATTTTATCTAAAGAAATGTTAGTTATTGCAGATAAAGAAAAACCTCTCGCAATTGCAGGAGTAATGGGAGGAGAAAATTCCGGAATTACAGAAAAAACCAAAACAATATTTATAGAATCAGCGACTTTCAATGCCACATCTGTCAGAAAAACCGGCACAAAACTCAATCTTCGCACAGAAGCCGTTCAAAGATTTGAAAAAAGCCTGGATCCGCTACTGGCAGAGCAAGGATTGCTTCGCGCTTGCGAATTAATTCTTCAAATTTGCCCAAAAGCCCACCTAATCGGACCAATTACAGACATTAAAAACTTTAACGAAAAGCCTTTAGAAGTTGAAATGAGTGTTTCAAAAACGTGTTCAAAAATCGGCGCGGAGATTTCTGCAAAAGAAATGATAAAGATTCTTGAACAACTCGAATTCAAAGCAAAAATGAAAGGTAAAGATTTAATAAAAGTCACAGTTCCATCTTTCCGCGCAACAAAAGACGTTTCAATCGCGGAAGATCTTGTCGAGGAAGTTGCGCGCATTTATGGATATGGCAAAATTGAACCAATTCTTCCAAATATTCCATCAAAACTTCCTATTGAAAATGCCGAAAGAAGGCTTGAATATCGCGCACGCGACATCTTATCTTTTGGCTTAGGCTTCACAGAAGTTCAAACTTATTCATTCTATGGAAAACGAGAAATTACAAACGCAAAGCTTCCACAAGAATTACACATTGAACTTGAAAATCATTTATCCGAAGATCAAACACATCTCCGAACAAGTTTAATCCCAAACATGCTAAAAGCTGTTGAACAAAACATAAAATCATTTAATGGATTTAAAATTTACGAAATCGGACACACATTCATCGAACACAAAAGCTTTTTCCCAATTGAAGAAAATTATATCTGCGGAATTATTGTTGAAAATAAAAAAACGGCAAAAAACAAAGAACTTTTTTATGAAGCAAAAGGCGCATTTGAGGCTTTCTTAAGCGCTTTTGGCTCAACTGAATTGAAAAGTGAAAAAAACACATCACATCATTCATATACAAATCCTGCAAAATGCATTTCATACAAAACGGTTAGTGAAAATGTAGAACAAAACGCAATCGAAATCGCAACCGTTTACGAACTCAACCCGGTCGTTCTCAAAAACTTCGGATTGGAAGATGTAAAAATCGCATGCTTTGAAATAAACTTCACAAGACTCGCACAACTAAACACTCAGAAAAAAACCTATACCCCTATCCAAAAATTTCCTGAAATAAAAATTGATATTTCAATCGTTTTTCCTAAATCCAAAACTGTACAAGAGGTTACAAAAATGATAGAATCATCAGGTGCATTACATATAAAAGAGGTTGAACTTTTTGATGTGTTCATGGACAAAAGTCTCGGCGAAAATTCTCGAGCATTAGCGTTCAAAATAACGCTTAGATCAGACGAAAAAACACTCACTCTGGAGGAAATGGCTGAAGATCAAAAGAAAATATTTTCCTCACTTAAATCAAATGGCGGCATAATCCGCGGAACGTAAAAATTTTAAATTGAGAAAATTAAACAAGGAAAAAATTCATCTGAAAATAATTCACGCGCTTATTTTTGCGCTCAAAGTATTTATATCTCTTTTCATAGCAGGAGTAATTTTATTCTTTTTATTAATAGCCATTTTCTCAATCGGTTTACCGGACGTAAAAGATATACAAAGCCTTTCACCAACTCTTTCAACTGAAATTTTTGATAGAAATGGAGTCTCTTTATACTCAATTTTCGGCGAAGAGAATCGCAAATATACAGATTACGAAAAAATCTCAACGCATGTAGTCAACGCAACAATAAGCATCGAAGATGAAAACTTTTGGAATCACAAAGGATTTGATATGGGCGGAATTGCGCAAGCAATAATACATGAATTAACCGGATTGTTAGCCCAACGCGGTGGTTCAACTCTCACACAACAATACGTAAAAAACTTTTTCTTATCGCGTGAAAGAAGTTACGTTAGAAAATTAAAAGAATTGATTTTGGCGATTAGACTTGAACAATATTATCCAAAACAAAAAATTCTTGAACTGTATTTAAACCAAATCCCATACGGAAACAATGCATATGGAATTGGCAAAGCTTCTGAAATTTATTTTAACAAAACACCCGATCAATTAACTCTTGGTGAAAGTGCGCTTTTGGCTTCCCTTCCTCAACTTCCAAGCTATTATAATCCATATGGCGAACATAAATTTTCAACTTTAACAAAAACTTTCACTCCGGAAGAACTCGAAAAAAGGAATATAAAAACCGAAGCGGATTTAAAAGACAATGAATTTAATAGAGGTTTAATAGGAAAAACATACGATCTCGATACAACTCATAAATTATATATACAAGGCCGCGCAGATATCGTCTTAAGACGCATGGTTGAACTTGGATACATCACTCCATTTGAAAAAAATGCGGCATGGCAAGAAACACAAAAAATCGCTTTTAATCCAATGAAAAATATCATAAAAGCACCTCATTTTGTCTTTTATGTTAAAGAACTTTTGGAACAAAAATATGGAAAAGAAATAATGGAACAAAGCGGTTTAAAGGTTTATACAACGCTTGATTGGACAATACAAGAAGCCGCAGAAAAAGCCATAGATGCACGCGCAAAAGACAACGAAAAACTCAAAGTTTCAAATAGTGCGTTAATCGCAACCGATCCAAAAAAAGGCCAAATTCTCGCAATGGTTGGCTCACGCGATTATTTTAATGATGACATAGACGGCAAGGTTAATGTAGCAACACACAAACGTCTTCCGGGTTCATCTTTCAAGCCAATTGTATACGCACAAGCATTTTTAAACAGATACAGCCCATCAACGGTATTATACGATGTCCCGACGAAAATTGGTCCGGACAAGCCATCGAACTTTGACGGCAAATGGATGGGACCTGTAAGCATAAGACAAGCACTCGGAAAATCCCGAAACATCCCCGCGATTAAAGCTTATTTCTTAGCCGGCGAACAAAAACAAATTATTGATTTAGCGACACAACTTGGCATAACAACTCTCGACCAAAACCACGATTATGGCTACCCTCTCGCAATCGGAGCAGGTGAAGTAACAATGATGGAGATGGCAACCGCATATGGAACTTTTGCAACAGGCGGCTATCGCCAAGATCTTTATCCAATTTTAAAAATTGAAAATGCAAAAGGCGACATAATTGAAGAATGGAAAGATAAAGAACCAAAAGAAGCATTAGATACGCAAGTTGCATATTTAATAAATAGTATTTTATCAGACAGATCGGTTAACGTAGGCACGAATCTCAATATCGACGGACATGTAAACGCCGCAAAAACAGGAACTTCAACGAATAAAACAAAATCAAAAGGTACGGCATATCCTGTCGATCTTTGGACCATCGGATATACACCAAGTTACGTTGTCGCGGTTTGGTCTGGAAACAGCGATGGCTCTGCAACCTCGTATTCAGCAGACGGATACACGATTTCAGCACCAATTTGGAAAGAAGTAATGAGCTTTATTTTAAAAGATAAAACCGATGAACAATTCTTGCCGCCGTCCGGAATAAAACACGTCGCAATCAGCACACTTTCCGGACTTTTACCTTCAAATCAAACTCCTTCAAACAAAATAAAGAACGAAATCTTCGCCAGTTTTGCAGTGCCAACAGAAATTGATAATTCCATTTACGAGCTTGAAGTAGACACGAAAACAAATAAAATTGCGACTGAATTTTGCCCTAAAGAAATTGTGGAAAAACGCTTATTTCAGAGCCACAAAGACCCAATCTCAAATCCGGCATGGGAACAAGGAATCCAAGATTGGATCGCAATTATGCAAAAAAATCCGGCGGATCCAAGTCTAAATCTGCCACCTCCAACGGATCCAAACACGCCGGTGCCAGAAGCCCCTGCTGATCCAGCCGCACCGCAAGCACCAACGGTTCTCAGCACTCCCCCAACGGAAACATGCGACGTTCACACGATAACATCCGAAAATCGCAAACCAACAGTATCAATTCTCTACCCTACGGCATACAGCGAAGTAAGCGGCAATATAGACATAGAAATATCTTACACAGCACCACTTGGCGTTGATGTAATCGAATATTATTTTGATGGAATGTTACGCCGTGCAGACACAATGGGCGCAAATCGCATTTCACTCAAAGTTCCGAAATATTCAAATCCGGGAGAAAAATATTTGATTTCAGTGAAAGTTCACGATAAATTAGGATACACAGCAGAATCAGCCGTTGAAATAAAATTAAAAGGAGAAGCTCCAAATGTAATTTTCCCGCAACCTGAGCCAATTCCTTTATTCAATCCATAAACGGGATGTAGCGCAGTTGGTAGCGCGCAGCGTTCGGGACGCTGAGGCCCCCGGTTCGAATCCGAGCATCCCGACCAAATACATGCGAGAAAAACGGTTCGTAGCGCAAGGCATGCGTATTTAGCATGCCTGAAGCGAAGAAGAAAAAACGCAGAAATTAATCAAACGCAGTGAAGATTTATTTCAAGTTTTTTCAGTTTTTCCCTTGTGCACACGGGGTTACACATAAACCTTTTACAAAAATAAAAAACCAACGAAAAATTCACGAAAAATTTAACAAAAATTTATCCACCCTTATTGACTTCTCAAATTCCGCGTAATAAAATCAAAACGTTATCACGATGAGAGGCTAAGTTTAAGGGAACGTCCTTAATCCACATGCCTCTCGCTTTTATATTCAAGAAAACTTTTTTGATCAGCAATATAAAAACAATATTTTAAAAATTTTCTAAATAAAGAAGAATACTGATTCCTGTTTGGAACTCCAATCGCCAATAATTTGCCTCTTTGCTTTAAACATTCAATCAAACAATGGAAATCACCATCCCCGCTCACGATTACAGCTTTATCAAAATTTGCATATTCCAACATACAATGCAAAATTAATTCCCCGTCACAATTACCCTTAATAATGCCATTTTTATATTTCAAAATCGGTTTAAAAACCAAAATATACCCAACGCGCCTCAAATAAGCATAAAATTTCTTATTTTCAGGTAAATACCCCATAAATATAAACGCCTTTTGGACGTGATATTTATGCCACAAATAGACTCTGAACTTTTCAAAATCCAGCTTCCACCCGGCGCTTTTAATTGCAAGTTTTAAATTCTGACTATCTATAAACGCATAAATTTTCACGCACACATAAAATCACATCAACATTAAAATGCTCTAAACTTTTCATGAAAAATCCCTAACCTCTTTTAGGTGCATCTAAAGTTGTAGCCAAAGCCGCTAATGATGAATTCCAACCAGACAAAACCTCAGTATTACTAATCCTAAATCCTCTCATTCTAGCCGTACGATGTCTGGCGTTAGCCCCAAAATTTATATCACTAACAATAGAAATAGCCCTCTCCACGGCTTCCGGACTTGAAACACACGTTAAATATGAATCATGACCAGTTCTATTCCATAAACCATCATGTGGATCATCCTGACGCTCAAGTATGCCACGAAAAATCAAACCATCATCAGATACTTCACCGTAAGCATCACGATAAACCTCTGGAAACACCGGAAATGCAAGCTCTGCTTCCTTAACAAGATCACCTTCTTGCAAAACGACCTGGATATCATGCGCAATGTTTCCCTTACGAGCAAAAACTTCTCGAGTAAGATCTTATTGCCAAACGTCCGCCTTAATACCTTTAGACTTAAGCGCCCTTAGTTGATTAGGGCTCGAACTCGATAAAACAAGCTCAACGTTATCCGCCCCATCAGCAGCGATCATCGCTCTAAACTCATCACTAAAAATATATCTTAAAACGCTTAAATCTGTACCAAATCCAACCCTAGCGGTTGCCCTCTTCAATTGACCCCTAACGCCGGCCAAATTCCTCATTAAATCATCAACGTCAATCGCAAGACAACGATCAGGACTAAATATTGGACGAACAAGATTTTGCGAACCGGGAAACCAACTTATAGGATCATTTCCTCTGCCCACACCAAATTCAATTCCTTTTGGAGCGTATTCAGTATCCGTACCTGTAAACTCACGAAGTCGCGACGAATCATCGAAAACCCTATCATGTGTTACAACAAAATCCCTTCTATCTACGTTTGATTGTGACATAAAATATATTTTTACAATATAGGAGGTAAATTATATTAGACTCCTCTCAACCTGTCAAATTTTTCGGACTTTCTCAAGGCCCAAATAAACCACCCCCGCAATCAACGCCGTTCCAAGCTGAAGAGCCCCCATCGCTTGCAAAAACATTGCAGGAAATTTGAATAAATTAACAAAGATTAAAGCAATCGAAAATAAAAATGCGGTTTTAAGTAACGCACTCATTCCAAACGACCAATAATTCGTCCATTTCTTCATCAAAAAATATCTTATACCCATCACAAAAATCGCATTAGCAAGCCAAATAAAAGGCGCAAAAATCAAAACATAATAGGTCAGCGGTCCAAATAAAATTCCGCGTAAAAGCACGGCCAACGAAGGCAAAATAACAATCGGAATTAACCTTCCTCCTTTAAAGTTCATAGCAACATAGATCAAAACAAAATTAACAATAGCTCCAACAACAATTTGCGGATGCGCAAAAAGAAGTGGCACAGCAATAACAATCACGTTCGCAATAAAATATTTCAAATCCGCGGCGGAAAACGCGCTACTCCCAACAAAATCATGCGCATAAACAGCTTTTAGTGTTTTAATCATAAAAAATTGTATAATGTATTAAGACAAACCAATTTTATCATACAAAATGGCAAAAACGATCGAAGAAATATTAAATCTGTTAAAAAACAAGGGTGACAAAATCTTAACCGTCCAAATCGCACCCGCGGTTCGCGTTTCAATCGGCGAATATCTTGGCTATGAGCCGGGCACAAACGTCATTAAAAATTTAATCGGTTCACTTCGCCAAATGGGTTTTGATTATGTTTTTGATACAAATCTTGGCGCAGATATAACAATTATGGAAGAAGCGAATGAACTCGTTTATCGCCTTACGAAAAACAAAAATCTTCCAATGTTCACAACATGTTGTCCAACCTGGTATACATACATCGAACGTCTTTATCCGGAATTAATTCCGCATCTTTCAACTGTAAAATCACCGCAAGCGATTCTTGCAAGCATTGTAAAAACTTATTTCGCAGAAAAAAATAAAATTCCTTTAGAAAGGCTTGTGCACGTTGTTATCGCCCCATGTGAAATGAAAAAAGAAGAAGCAAAAAAGCCTGACCTATGGGTTCATAAAGATATTCCAAATCTTGATTACGTTTTAACAACAAAAGAAACCGTTGAACTTATAAATACGTTAAAAATCGACTTCAAAGCAGCGGGTGAAAATCCGAAAAATCCACAATCGCTCGACTTTGATTCCCCTCTTGGCCTTGCGTCAGGCGCAGGAGCAATTTTTGGCACAACAGGCGGAGTCATGGAAGCCGCACTCAGAACCGCATATTTCTTTTTAACCGGGAAAAATCTGGAAAAATTTGAAATTCAAGGAATACGCAACTCCGAGTTTAAGCGCGAAGGAAAGCTAACAATCGGAGGGCACAAACTCAATATTTTAACTGTAAATTCCCTTAAAGAAATAACACCTCTTTTAAACGAGCTCAAACAAACCGGCAAAAGCAAATATCACTTTATTGAAGTTATGAACTGCCCAAAAGGTTGCATCGGTGGCACAGGCCAATGGACAAATGATCAAGAAGTTCTCGCGAAACGCAGAAACGCATTATTTGCATACGACAAAGAACACAAATACCGCACTTCTCATGATAATGAATTTGTAAAACAACTTTATAAAGAATATTTTGGAAAACTGGGAAGCAAAAAAGCACACGAAATTCTCCATGCAAAATATATCGACCGTAGCGAAGAAGAATCGGAAAATTTTACTTGCCAGTGGCCGTAAAAATCTAGCTTTTCAGTTTTGACTTTCTCATTTTGACTTTCTCGTAAAGATAAAGCGGCTTATCAAACTTTATCGCTTTCCAATCAGGTAAAAAGAATGAATTACAAAGTATTTTTGTACCTGGTCTAAGTTCTTTTTCAAACTTTTTTTGAAACTTTTTCATCAAATGCGTAATCTGATAAACAATCACCAAATCATAAGGCGAAAAATCTCTTTTCCAAAAATTTACAAAATGAATAAACGCCTTTCCTTGAAGCCCGGCCCTCTTTATATTCCTGCGTGACATCCAAACAAGAATTGGATTTATCTCAAACCCATGCGCTTCCGCACCCGCTTTCGCAAAAGCAATAACGATTCTTCCATCACCGGATCCAACATCAAGAATTTTTTGCCCGCGTTTCATACCCGCAAATTTCACCATCTTCAAAACATTTTTATCAGTCGTTGGCAAATAAGGTGCGCCGCTCGTAACATAATAAAGCAAAATAATCGTCACGACTAAAACCAACACATTCGCAATGATGATAAGCATTTTATTTTGTTTTATTAATTAATATTTTTTGCACGCCAACTGCCCGCAAGCCGCATCTATATCAGTCCCAAATCGAAATCTTTCCGTAACAACCACTCCCTTGCTCACTAAAAAATCTTTAAAAATCTTTATATGATTTCCAGAAGAAGGTTTAAAGACTCCTGTCGGATTATAATTTATCAAATTCACAAAATATAAAGGTCGAGACATTAATTTTGCAAGTTTAATCGCACACTCTTCCGTATCATTCACTCCACTCAACATAATATATTCAAACATCACTCGCCTATTCGTTTTTTTGACATAATAATTAACAGCATCCAAAAGCTCATTTATCGTATATTTCCTCGCGATAGGCATTAATTTTCTTCGAAGCTCATCATCAGGCGCGTGAAAAGAAATCGCCAAATTAACTTGCATTTTTTCATCGGCAAATTTGCGAATATTCTCAACAATACCAGCCGTCGAAATCGAAATATGCCTTATGGCAAGCCCAAAAGCATTTTGATCATTCAATAATTTCACAGCCGCAAGAACATTATCGTAATTTAAAAGTGGCTCACCCATGCCCATAAAAACAATATTTCTAATTTTCGCACCTTCTTTTTTTAAAAGCCTCGCCCAAAAAATAACCTGTTCCAAGATTTCATAAGTAGTTAAATCGCGCGTAAATCCAAGCTTCCCGGTTGCACAAAATTCACACGCAAGCGGACATCCAACTTGTGAAGAAACACAAACCGTATTGCGCCCTTTTGGACTTTCTTTGGCGCTCCCTTCGGTCGCGCCGGAGTTTTCGATCGCACCATCATCTTCAAAATCAAAATCATCACCATTTTCTTGCACCTTTGAAGCCCCCTGCCCTCCTGTACCATGACCATGTCGCATTAAAACCGTTTCAACTTTCGCACCATCAGCAAGGGTTATCAAAGCCTTTTCAGACCTTCCGTCTTTAGAAATATTCATTTGCGCAGTAATGCTTAAATCGCATCTATCAGCCAAAACATCACGCAAACTCAAAGAAAGATTCGTAACTTCATGCCAAGTTTCTTTAAATTCTTGAAAAAGCGCTTTTTTAACCTGATTCATTCGAAACGCAGGCTCATTTTTCAAAATTTCATTTAATGCACTCAAATTCATATTTGTATATTATAATAAAAGCATGAAAATAACGAGCACAGCATTTGAGCACAATAAACCTATTCCCGAAAAATACACATGCAAAGGCGAAGGAATTAATCCCCCACTCGTAGTTTCAGGCGTACCAGAAACCGCACAAAGTCTCGTTTTAATAGTCGACGACCCGGATGCACCGGTTGGCTTATGGACGCATTGGACGGCTTGGAACATTGATCCAAAAACGACTGAAATAAAAGAAAATTCGGTTCCATCAAACGCCACAGAAGGGATCACAAGTGCGCAAACAAACGGCTGGCATCCACCATGCCCACCTTCCGGAACCCACAGATATTTCTTCAAAATTTTCGCACTAAATACACATCTCGACCTGCCTTCTTCAACAAATCCAGACCAATTAAAATCCGCAATGAAAAGCCACATCATAGATTCCGCAGAACTCATCGGCCTATTTTCACATACATAAAAAGCGAACCATTTATTCACATAAGCAATCCGTCCCGTCCATCTCTAAAAATCTCATTTTCTAGCCTTAATTATCTGGTTAATCCAAACTTCTCCATTATATACGAACTTCTCTTCTTCAATCACAAAAAATGCGTTATTAACCGCCTCCCTCACCTGTTCCGGAATGTGATAATAGGACTCGATGCAAATTTCTCCATGATGTTTTATTTTTAATTTCGGCGCTTTCCTTTGATTAACATTCGTAAAAATAAAAGTTCCACCGGTCTTTAAAACTCGATAGCATTCTTCAAAAAACGCATCCAATTTTTTCATATGTACAATAACAAACGGCGCAATCACAATATCAAATTTTCCGCTTTCAAAAGGCATTTTTCGCACATCCCCTTTAACTACTTCAACTCCGGAATTTTTCTTGCGCACGATTTCAATCATCTTCTCAGAAATATCAATCGCCGTAATATTTGCCTCAAGATTTTTAAGTTTACCAATAATACGGCCGCTCCCACATCCGGCATCAAGCACATTTTTACCTTTCAAAAAACCACTATCACCAAGACCATTAACCATTTCCATCAAAACGCCCTCTTCAAATTCATCTAAAGATTGATAACTTTTAGCCGTCGCATATTCTTCCGCATACAAATCATACCCCTCTTCAGGCGCATACAATTTTGAACGTAATTTGGATTTATAACTCATGTCAAAAACATACTACCCTTAAATTACGACATATTGAAGCGCATCATATGTTAAAATACAACCATGTACCCTATCGTCACCCTAAAACCCCGCAAAGAAACCAACGTAATTTTCCGCCATCCTTGGGTTTTTTCCGGAGCTATTGAGAAAATTGATGAAACAATCACAAACGGCGCGCTTGTTTACGTCAAAAACGCCAACAATAATATAATTGGCACAGGAACATATTCTGAAAATTCCATGATTGCAGTACGAATTTTCGACTTCAATCAAACCGAAATAAATCTCGACTGGATTAAAAATCGCCTAATCGAAGCAAACGAAAAACGCATACTTCTTGGATATGGCCCAAAAACCGAAACAACTGGGTTCAGGCTTATCTTCGGCGAATCCGATAGCATGCCGGGGCTAGTTATCGACCGATATGAAAACGTTTTCGTTCTCCAAATTTCAACGCCCGGAACAGAAAACCTACGTAATTTAATCAAACAAGCCCTCATCGATTTATACGATCCAAAAGCCATAATCGAAAAGTCGGGAATGCCAACCCGCAAAGAAGAAAACATGGAAGAAACGCATGAAATTTTATACGGCGAACTCGAAAATCAAAACGAAATTGAATTCAAAGAAAACGGTTACAAATTTATTTCCGATCCAATTAATGGCCAAAAAACAGGATATTTTCTCGATCAAAAAGACCTCCGTGCAAAAATTGGAACACATTCAAAAGATAAAAAAATCCTAAATTTATTTTCTTATTCAGGCGCATCCGGAATATACGCAATGAAAAACGGCGCAAGCTCTGTTCACAACGTAGACAGCTCTGATTTAGCGCTTCTCCTCTGCGAAAAACATGCCAAACTCAACAAGATAAAATCAAAAGATTTCACAACCGAAAACGCGGATATTTTTAATTATATGCCGGAAAAAGATACAAATTTATACGACATGGTAATCATGGATCCACCGGCACTCATCAAATCAAATAAAGACATCGCACAAGGCCAAAAAGCCTATCACTTCCTCAATCGCGGCGCACTTCGACTAGTCAAAAATAATGGGATTTTCGTCACATCGAGCTGTTCTCATTATATGAATGAAGAAGATTTTTCATACATGCTAAGACGCGCGTCAGTTCAAAATAACACAAGCCTTTCGATATTAAATATTATTCGCCAAGCGCCAGATCATCCACTTTCCGTCTATTTTCCGGAGTCCTCTTATTTAAAGACTTTTATTTGCCTCGTTAAAAAATAAATCCTCAAAAATATCAAAAATGATCGACCAAATCCTCAAAAAATACGAATCTCTCGGACTTGAAATAGAGCGTTCCTGCGCTTCTATGTGCCAAAAACTCACATCGCACCCTTGCCTTCCAAAATGTTCTGATGAAGTTGTTTGTTGCAAACAAATTTTCCCATTATGCTTCGTTGAAGCTTATTATATTTCACTTGGCGTTAAAAAATTAGACAGATCGGTTCGTCGCGACCTTGAAAGACATGCGGAAAAATCACAAACCACTTTGATCAAACACATCGCTGAATTTAATTCAAAATCAGACACGCCAATCATCAAATTAATTTACCCAAATACAGATTATGAGACCCACAATTCCGCCCAACAATCCATAACAAAATTTCTTCACTCTCAAAAAACCGATTGCCCATTTTTAGATAAAAATTTATGCCAAATTTATCCTCATAGAAACACAGATTGCAGAATTCACGGATTTGCATATGACAAAAATACAAATGAAATTCTCGGCTGCCATCGCCACAAAGAAATCTTCTCAGGCGAAAATCGAAAAAAATTTGAAGCAGAAGCCATTCCGCACAATTTTATGTATAAAGAGAAAATCCACCTTGACGCAAGCTCAATTTTTTATCTCACCGGAGATGAAAAATACAGGTCAGTTCGCTATCTCACAACTCCGTTTATGCCTATCCTAAGGGATTATTCGACTTTTGACTGGAATAAATTCTTCACGTCTAAGCTCACGCCTAAAAATCTTGAGCTCAACTCGTATTCACTTGTGTTTGATTTCGAAGTATAATTAACACAATATTTCTTAACCTAAAAAACATGGAAGGATATTGCGTAAAATGCAAAGCAAAAAGAGAAATGCTTGGAGCGGAAGAAGTAAAATTCGGCAAAAAAGGCCGAAAAGCTATGAAAGGAAAATGCGCGAAATGCGGCACAGGAATGTACAAGATTCTCCCAATGAAATAGTAGATAGAGTGCTAAAAATTTTAGCACTCCTCCATTAGGTTATTGGAACTTAGTAATTTAACAGTAATTAGTGCGCTTAGCACTTAGTAATTTTTTCGCTATGAACATAGCGCCCTTCATTAGAGACATTCCGGATTTTCCAAAAAAAGGAATCGTATTCAAAGACATAACCCCTCTTCTTGCAGAACCAAAAGCTTTTGAAGAAGTGATCAACCAGTTTTGCGATTTTGCAAAACAAATAAACGCACAAGTAATTTCCGGAATCGAATCGCGCGGTTTTATTTTTGGCGCGGCAGTTGCATATAAACTCGGTTTAAAATTTGTACCGATTCGCAAAAAAGGCAAACTTCCATATCAAGTTGTTTCCGAAAGTTATGATCTTGAATATGGCTCAAATACAATCGAAATGCACACAGACGCAATTAAAAAAGACGAGCAAGTTTTACTCGTTGATGACCTTCTCGCAACCGGCGGAACGATGAAAGCCGCATGCAATCTTATTGAAAAACAAGGCGGAATCGTAGCAGGAATCGCATTTGTAATCAACCTCGCATTCTTAAAAGGCGCAGAAAAACTGCAACCACATAAAATTTTTAGCTTATTGAAATATGATTAAAAAAACCTCAAAAACTCCCGCGAAAAACCCAGCGCCACTCGCAAAAATCGCAGTAATTGGGGGATCCGGCTTCTACGACCTCCTTGAAAATCCAAAATGGATTGAAATAAAAACTCCATATGGAAAACCAAGTGACAAAATCGCAATCGGTAAGATCGCAAATCACGCCGTAGCCTTCTTGCCACGTCACGGGAAATCTCACACCACGCCACCACATAAAATCAATTACAGGGCCAATCTTTGGGCTTTAAAAAGCATTGGCGTTAAACAAATCATTGCACCATGCGCATGCGGAAGTCTTCAAGAAAATATCAAACCGGGTGAGTTCGTTATTTGCGACCAATTTGTTGATCGCACAAAAAATCGCGCAGATACATTTTTTGAAGGTCCACACGTTGCGCACGTTTCATCAGCGCACCCATATTGTCCTTCTTTGCGCGAACTTTTATACAAATCATGTCTAAAAAACAAAATCAAAACGCACAAAACCGGTACAGTCGTTATTATTGAAGGTCCGCGTTATTCCACAAAATCCGAAAGTCGCTGGTTCTCTTCTCAAGACTGGGAAGTTATTAATATGACCCAATATCCCGAATGCATTTTGGCTCGCGAACTTGAAATGTGCTACGCGAATATTGCGCTTATCACAGACTACGACGCCGGTCTTGAAGGAAACAAAAACATCAAGCCTGTCACAAGCACAGAAGTTCTCCGCGTATTCAAACAGAACAACGAAAAAGTTAAAAAGGTTGTTATTGAAGCTATAAAAAACATTGATAAAATTCATTCAAACTCTTGCGACTGCGACAAAGCCATGAAAGACGCATTTTTATCGTAAAAAGCCGCTCGAATTTCTCCAAGCGGCCTCTTTTTTATTTAGTTTTGAACTTTAAGTTGTGGTTTTGACTTTTGAGTTTTGACTTTTGAGTTATTTGGATTCGTTCATTTCAATCAACTTCGCCACAATCTTTGAAACTTCCGCGCGCGTTATGCGTCCTTCCGGCGCAAACGCCCCATCTTTGTATCCACTAATAATATTATTAACAGTGGCATAGTTAAGATATGGCATGTACCAAGCGCTGTAGTCAATGTCTGTAAATGCAGCCTCAACGTCAACGGCAAGCTTTGTTCCGGCAGCCGAAAGTACCATTTTAATAGCCTCGGCACGCGTTACAAAATCATCAGGTCTAAAAAGCCTATTATCAGAAGCGCCTTTAACAATGCCTTTTTCATAAGCGAATTTAATATAAGGCGCATACCATTTATTAAATTTCACGTCAATAAACGGCGTATCTGTTTCACCCGGAATATCGGAATAAAAAGACGTTGTAACAATCTTTGTAAGCTCGGCACGCGTTACAAAATCATCCGGATCAAATTGAGCCTCAGCCCTTCCGGTCAAAACCCCTCTTTCAGCAAGAACTTTAATATAATCACTCGCCCAATGCGAAGAAGGAACATCTTTAAATACAATTACTTTACCCGTAACCCTTGGAAGCAAATTTTTCTTCACGACTTCCTGCTTAATTACTTCCTTCGCTATCAACTCCGTTTTCTTAACTTCTATCTCAGTCTTTTCAGTAATAAGAAGTTCGTTCGCGATATAGCCTCCACCAAGACCACCGGTAGGAGCGGATTCGTTGTCTGTAACAGCAGCAACAACACTACTAATCGATATTCCATTATAATCCGTATCTGAACTTGTAGCGGAATGCGTAATAGTTGAAACTTCAGCCCCTTCATAAGTTGAATCATCAACAGCGGTAACCGTAACTGTTTGTGGAGTGGCCCAGTTGCCGGTTGTAAATGATAATGAAGTTGGAGAAACGGTCACATCGGCACCAACACTAACCGCAACGGTAACCGTTGCGGAAGGCAAAGCGTCCAGAACAACAGTATAAGTATCGGTAGCGCCACCTTCGGCAACAGCGGTTGAACCGCTCGATTCTGTAACTGTAACGCCTTTAACGGCCGCGGCAACAGGAGTTGCTGTAACCGGTCCGCTTGCGGAAGATTCGGCGTCTCCGGAACTAACAGCGGAAACCTTAAAATAATAAGCCGTACCATTGGTTAACGAACTAACGGTATAACTGGTTGAAGTTGTCTCATTCAAATAAGGATAAACGTCTCCCGACTTTTGATAAACATAATATTTTGAAGCACCGGAAACGGCATCCCAAGTCAGTGTAACACTTGCATCGCCGGCAGCAGCTTCAAGGTTTGAAGGTGCGTCAGGAGCATCTTCACCTGTTGGCAACATTGGAGCAAATGCCGAGAAGTGAGTTGTGGATGCGGTTAAAGTAACAGCAGACGTTTCATCAAGCTCAGCTATCGTTGCGGCGGACGTGGGATTTAACGTTGCAACAGTTGAGAGAGCGACCCAGTTATTAGCCGTATCGTCCCATGAATATATTTCTATTCGACTGGCTTCAGCAATAGTGTCGACATTCTCATCAATCAAATCTTGTCTTGAAAGAGTGAATTCGATTGTTGCCTCTCCTTCAAGATTTTTAACGTCCTGATTTGACTCATTTTTAGCTGTGATTTCTTTTGCGGTACCAACAAGTTTTGTTCTCGAAGTTACGGGAATATTTGTTGTGTTTTTAACCTCAACCGTACCGGCGGTTGCGCCTGTGCCAAGAGCGTTTTTTGGAACATTAACCTTAATACCTGTTCCATTTACAACTCCACCATCTGATGGAATAATAGGCTCATTTTTAAGCTGCGGATTAAATCCGGCGTCTTGAACAAGTGTAATATTTACCCCTGTTGCTGGAGCCGTAATAGACGCTCTATCCGAATAATATCCATCGTGTCCCGCCATAACGGTCCAATCTCCGGCGGTAACGTTTAATGTATAAGTGCCATCAGCATTGGACATTGCAAATGCATGTCCACCGGAACCGTTTTCAGCCCAAACTCTTGCACCCGATGCGGCGGAACTTGTTGGATAATAAATTATCCCCGTGATTGTATCCGATGCAGATGTAAGAGTTAAAGAAATATCGGTTATATCTTCATCGCTAACCGTTATCTCGGTTTTTCCTCCAATATATCCGGGCTTATCAACTCCAATATCGTAAGTGCCATTTTTCAATTTAAATGAAAATGTTCCATCATCGTTAACAGGAGATCCTCCACCGCCATTTGAACCGCCTGCCCATATCCACGCACCAACAACATTATCGCCGGTAACTGTACCTGAAACGGTTTGATAACCGGTCAAAGAATATTCAATAATTCCGTCATTTGCGGTTCCACTTGATTCTGTAAACGAACCGGCACTGTTTATCGTCACGGATTCCGGCTCCCCAAGAGGGCCAAATCCGGGAATATTCCCATGAACATAAAGTGTATTTGACCCTGAAGAAGGACGTCTAACATCAATTTGATATTCTTTATAAGATGCATCTCCGGATGCGACATTTGTATTCGAGAATGACCCTGTTTGGTTCGTAGGATCATCAGCTCCAACAAAAGCTTGATCAAAAAGACTTGCGGGAGAAATACGAACTGTAATCGCAGATGTCACGATTGTTACGTTGTGAGTTGCATCGGCACTCGTTGCTCCCAAACTTGCTTTATAAACATCTCCCGAACCCGGAAGTCCAACGTGAATATATCGATTATTCCCATCCGGAAGCGTAAGAGAATAAACTCCGCTCGAATCCGTTCCACCACTTGCAACGCCTTGCCCCCATTCACCTTCCGTCACATAAACAAAAGCGTTTTGTAAAACGTTCCCATTCTTTGTAATAACTCCGGACACTGCATGAAAACTCGATGAAGAAACAACGAAATTAACAGTCGGATGCTCTGAAGAACTAACGTTTATACCTGTATACTCCCCAAGATATCCATATCGCTTGGCATTCGCACCAACATGGTAATTGGATCCTTCTTGAACATACATCTTAAAATAACCATCACTATTAGTCATAGAATTCCCTCCTCCGGAACCACCCTCTCTCCATGCATAAATACTTGAATTTGAAAGCCCTACGCCATTTGCATCTTTAACATAACCCTCAATGAAATCAGACGGAGGAGCGATAACGATATTTGGACCTTTATCAGGTTGATCAATCGCATATGTGCCATCAACTTCAACGCTCACTTCAATTGGATATTGTATATTTGAACCACCGACACCAACCTTCCAAACGCCGGGAGTTACATAAAGCGTAAACGTATTATCATCATTAACTTGTGTGCCTGTACCTCTTCCATTTTCCCTTGGCTGATAAGCCCAAACCCAAAGCATATCCCTCTCATCATCTCCGAATGAGCCCGAAGGCTTTGTAATCGTACCAACGATTTTATGCGTCGCGGAAGTGTAAGTAAAATTTTGTCCTGTAATATTTTCGCCGTTAACGGTAACCGTTAAAGCATCCGGATCAACAAACTGCGAAGCGGAAACGGTAGTTCCGCCTTTATCCGGCGGTATATGAGATTCCATACGATAAATACCGGCCGTTGAAACACCGACTGTATAATTGGAAGTACATTCCGAATTCGTTGTCACAAAAATCGGTTGTGTGGATTTAAATCCTTCCGAGCCAAAATCCACCTGCTGAGGCGATGGAAAAACAACAACTTGTTTATTTTGTCCGGCACTTGTACAAGTTGACCCGAGAGTAATCGTACCGGAAATTGTCCTATAGCTTGTCGGAATAAATATATTCCTCGTCTCGGTTGTTGTAATTTCGTTGCCATCGGAACTTAAATGCGCTCCCGTAACGTCATACGCAAAAGTCCAACCCATGGAAGAAACTCCGGCAACCGTAAAGGTATCGGAATCGGTATCATACGTCATGTTTCCATCTCCAACATAATGTGATTCTTCTCCGTTCATGCCACCAATATGCGCACGTATATTACCTGCGTCCGCGTCGGGCATTGGAGTGCTTGTATCATCATTTTGTCCATAATAAACTTTAAACGCATATGAACCGGCTACATCAAAAAACGCATTATAATCGGCATCATTCATATTTCCGTTCACGAAAACTTTCAAAGGGCCGGATTTCGCGCCGGTAGGAACTTTAACTTTAATCTGCGTAGCACCCCAAGAACAACCACCGGTACATCCAAGATAAGTCGCTTCAACCGGAAGATTTGGTTGATATGTCGTCTGATTCCATCCTGCTTCAAATAAAACTTTATGATTATCATCACCCATATAATCACTTTCACCAAGTACTCCAAAATTAGTACCCGTGATGGTTATAGTATCGCCAACAGATCCGTTATCCGGAGTAATATCGGAAATAATTGGAAGACTTAACTCTTCAGCTGTAGCAGTTACGGTATAAGCTTCCAAAAAATTATTTGAACCATCTTTAATACCGTTATCCGCCGGAATGGCAAACGTAACTTCACCTGAAATCTCAAGATTTTTAATTACAACATTGTCTCCCATATATTCAACAAACGGTTTTTTCTCAAATGCGGACGTACTGTTAAATCCGGTAGCCGCAGTTCCGCCTCCCCACATACATTCCGGAGATTCACCATCAATCAAATAATTTGAACAATCAAAAGTACCATCAATCGCGCCATGATTAAATCTAACGATAATTCTATCGGTATATATTTTGACCTCCGAAACTGCAAAACTACCGCTTTCATCTCTGCCGAGAGAAAATGAAACAGAAGCTTCATTATCGGACGTAACAGTTATGCCCTCCTGGGTTTGAGCCGTAAAACCGGAACTATTTACGGTTACGGTATATTCACCGGCCGTTAAATCGGTAACGGTAAACACGCCACTGCCATTCGTTGTAGTTGTATAATTCCCGGGATTAACCGTCACGGAAACCCCTCCAAGCATAATTCCTCCGGCGGCTCTTGCGACTACGCCGCGAATACTGCCAACTCCTTCTTCACTTTCTTCACACGCGGCCGTAGCAAACGTAACATCATTCCCATAGCTCGTTCCAACTGAATTAATCGCGTAAGACCTATAATGATAAGTTGTGCCGCAAATAGCGCTAAGCCACTCATATGAATAACCACCGGAATAAGGACCCGATCCGGTAAAAGCCTGTGAATAACCATAAGTATTTGAAAGCCCCCATTCAAAACCACGCTCGATAACGTCAGTGCTTCCGGTGCTTGTTATATTTCCGCTCAAAGTCACGCCTGTTGTCGTAATGGATGTTGCCGCACCGGTACTAACGGTTGGAGCGGTACCGACACATGAAGAAGTTGAAAAATTAGCATCGGCGCTATAGTTCGTTCCAACTGAATTAATCGCGTAAGACCTATAATGATAAGTTGTACCGCAAGTTAAAGATGATATGGCGGAAGAATATGTGCCGGTCGTATAAGGCGCGCCTGCCGTCAAAGAAACATTTGTACCATAACTCGTTGTCAAACCATAATTAAAACCGCGTTCGATAACGCTTGAGCTACCAACACTGGTTATATTTCCGTTCAAAGTTGCACTTGTAGTGGTAACATCTGTAACGGAACCGAAAAGAACCGTCGGAGTGCTAACGCAAGCGCCGGTCGTAAAAGTATTATCGCTACTGCTCCCGGTCACACTTGAATTAACAGCATAAGCTTGCCAATGATACGTTGTATTACAAGCCAAACCCGTAATGCTAAGCGTGAAATTACCGGTATAAGGCGCGCCTGCGGTAGCGGAAACATTGTCACCATAACCGGTTGTCAAACCATAATTGAAACCAATTTCCGTAATATCAGAACCTCCATTAGAACTTATCGTGCCCGTCAAATCCACGGAAGTTGCCATAACATTAGATGGACCCATGTAAACCACTTGTGGCGGTTCTCCCACAAGAATAATGTCAAAATCGTTCGATCCGCTGGAAATAACAACGGCATCATTAAAATATCCCATGCTGTCAGTGCCGGAATACACAAAAAACGTACCGGCTGAAAGTCCCGAAAAACTATAATAACCGTCCACGGAACTATTCCCCATATTCCAAGTTCCATTGTCACCAAAAAATATAACAAAAGCCTCAACGGGATTTGTGCCATCCGTAATCGTACCGGAAACACTATCTCCAACTCCCTCGGTCAAAGAAACATCAACATCGGTTGTGCCACCATCTGTAACGGGAATCTCATGAGACATAGACCCCAAATATCCTGTTTTTCTGGCAAAAACACTCCAGTCCGCATAGACGGGTATACTGGAAATACTGTAATTTCCGCTCGCATCAGTGGTTGCAACGCATTCCCCAATATCGCATGCGTCCGGACCGGAATCACTCATTAAAAGAATATTAACTTCAACGCCTTCAACGGGACTGCCTCCTGAAGTAACGGTTCCTGAAATTGTTCCGGTCTCACCAACCGCAAAAGCTTGCGGCATAGGCAAATTCAATACCGAAAAAACCATGGCAAAAATTAAAGTCTTTACCAAAAAACTTCTGGCTTTTTTAAAAAACGTGTTTAAAGTGTGCATAAAACAAATTTGTTAATTTTTATTTTTAATAATTATATATTAATTTTTATTTTTAATACAATTCTTAATATCTTAACATAAATTTATTAAAATATCAATGGTAATTTTGGCAACTACTGCATTATTAGATAATCACACTGCCTTCATTCTCTTCTTGAAAATTAAAAATTAATTATTTAAAAGGAAGGGTCCTTTTTGAGAACCCTTCCTTCAATTTCAGTTTCAATCTTTAATCTCTATCACTCATTTGTCATTTTCAATTCATTTGGAACAATTTGGATTTTAGATTTTGTTATTTACTTCAGCTCCATCAACTTAACGGTCATCTTTGCAATTTCCGCTCTATTAACGGAATTTACAGGCCTAAATGTGTCATCCGTATAACCGGCGACAACACTATTTGCAACCGCGAATTTAAGATATGGAACAAACCATGCGTTAGCGGCGACATCTTTAAACGATATGGTTTTATCTGTCGTCAAAGTTCTAGCCGCGGCAACAAGTAATATTTTCAATGCTTCCGCTCTTGAAACGGATGCGCCGGGTCTAAACGTATTATCATCATATCCTCCAACCACTCCAAGTTCTTTTGCGATCTCAACATAAGGCGCGAACCAATCACTTGTTTTAACATCTTTAAACGAAGTTTTTGTAACACTTGCAGGTACTTTTTTACCAAATGCGAGCATTGCAATCTTCACCATTTCAGCACGAGTCAAAACGGCTGAAGGTTCATATTTATTTCCAGGTTTTCCCTTAACAATGCCCTTATCAACAAGCTTCTTTACATATTCAGTTGCCCAATGACTTGCAGGCAAATCAAGGAATGATCCCGCAACATATGTCTCAGGCACAGTCACGATAAATTTCGTAAGATGATCAAGTTCAACTTCAATGCCTTTTCCATCCGCCGTAGGCGTTCCTACAAGCAACTCATATACACCCGTATGCTCATTATAATAATAAACGGACGCGCTATTAGGATTAACCGTTGAAGGCAAAGGTATTGTAATCTTGATTTTCTTTGAGAAATGTACGGGAACATCAGTCTTAACGGAAACCACATACACTGTTTGATTACCCGCAGGTGCTAATGCTGGAGCGCTTCCAAGAGGCAAAACTTGTGGTTGATTGATAACTCCGGAATAAGGTTTGCCGGCATCATCTGTAGCAATCGTATCTTTTGGAATACTGACTGAAACGTTACCCGATGTACTGGACAAAACAACCGGTCTTGAGAACAAACCCGTTGGAGGCAAATCAATTGGTTGTTTTATCTCAAGAGGTGTATTTGAAGAAGTTGTTGGCAGTCCATAAACGGGAAGTCCAACGGAATCTCCGCTTCCACCACTTCCACCAAGACCTCCACCTCCGCCAATTGTAAATGTGGAAGTTGAGCTTGAAGAAACGTTTTCCGCATCATCACAACCGATTGCATATATCGTGGTTGTTGAAGAAACGGTTATTGAAGTCGTATATTCGGTGCCTTCGGAACAAGTCGTAGGAGCGGAAGATGTGGAATATCTGATAGACGTGCTACCCGTCGAAGATAATTGCACGCTCTGAGTTGTTGAATAAGTTCCGGCCGCAGGGCTTGGGCTCGGAGCAGAAGGTGCGGTTGTATCTGTATAACCCGCTTTTGTAGATTCGTTGCTGACAGTAGTTCCTTCATTACCGGCGGAATCGCTACCCGTTATTGTAAGGTCTTCCAAAACCGATCCAACAGCAGCCGCATCAGATGCAATTGTTCTTGTATATTTATAATCGAGTCCACTAACAGCTGTCGCGGAAACCGTTGTAACATCGTTTGCTGTTCCTTCAGCCGCTATTGCAACTGTTGGAGCCGCACCTAATGTTTCGCTTGCGGTAATCTTCAAATAATATGTTCCGGCTTTCAAATCGGGATTATCACCAAGTGAAGTCGCAAGATCTGAATCTGAATAATATTGAACGGTAAACGTAGGCGCCGTTGTATCAATCACAAGCGCCTTGTTTGCACCAAGAGAATATGTTGCGCCCGGAGTCGCGAGAGTAAGAGTTGCGTCATTATTTGCATCGTCCTTGATTGTGCCACTATTCAAACCAAGAGAACTTGTAGCAACATAATCCAAATCGCTCGATGTATCACCGGACTGGACGGTATAAGTAAATGTCAAAATTGTTGTACCTGAACCTGAAGCATATGTAGCATATCTATTTGTATCTCCGGTCTCAAGTTCAATTCTTGGAGTACCGGTAACCGTGACGGCTTCTGTGAACGTAACCGTAATGGCAACGGCATCACCGGCATTATACGAACCATTTGACGTTGTAGCGGTAACATTCGAAACCGTTGGTCCGACTACATCATTACCAACCGCATATTGCGTTGCGTGATCTATTTCAAACGTACATTCGTTACTTAAAACCGTACAGGTGTTAGAATCATCAACCCACGTAGCTCCATCATCTGTGCTATAAAAAACCTCAAGCACAGTACTATCCGCAACACCGGTCGTAGGAATCGTAACTTCAATGCTTGGACTAAAATCCATGCCCGTAATAATACCATTCTTATCGCTAAACTCCATCAAACCATAATTCGTATAACCTGCATAACTAAATCCGTCTCCGGAAGGAGCTGCATCAACTTGCATTTTCAAATCGTTCGCAGTACCACCCGTAAGAGTTATACGTGTCCCCGTTGGAATCGTAACAGATGCAGAACCATCATTTATAGTAAGACTTCTAACTGTATAAAAAACTGTTGCATCACTAACTGCAGACGCGGACGCAGCGGGAACCAAAAGATAACCATAGCTATACATATTGACAGAAGTCATGTCCCCATCAATTGTCACATCGCCTTCATCATCATATGAATATTCTCCGCTATCATAACCATAACCGTAGCCATAGCCATAACCATAACCATAAATATATTCTCCATCTTCAAAACTATAACCATAACCATAACCGGCTATAAACTCACTATCATCGTCCGGAGTGCTATCCCACTCTAAAGTATCGGGATTGATTCTCCAAAATGCACCATATACCGCAGGTGCCGCGTAAACGGAAAACACAAAAACGCTCAAAGCTGTAAGTACAGCGGTGAACTTCTGCATTCTCTCATTCAAGAATAGTTTCTTGAACATAATACAGGGGGGTTAAAATATATATTTTATTATTAATGGTAACTCAAAATAGTTCTTGAGCAACCACCAAAATATTTTACCACTAGCTTAACGATCTCGTCCACAAAATCATCAAATTATTTTTTGACAGACTTATCGCTCGTTTCCTGATTAACAACTTCTCCGGGAACGTATCTCCAAACAAAATTTGAAATTCTTTTATAAATAGGAAAATTTTTAAAATCAGGCCATGGCTCACGCAAGCCATAAAATAAATATAAAGGTCCCTGAATATCCTTATAATCCTGCCAAAGAATCAAATGATCCGCCATACTCCCTCTCCAAAATCTTTGCCAATCACCAAAATCCCACCTATTCATATCAAACATCCCGGGCGCGATTGTCGGCCTTTCACTAAAACCCAACAACCACGGAGCGTGCAAACTGCTTGTTGCAACAACAACACTGGTTTTCTCGGTTTTTGAAAGCGATTGTATATCATCAAGCTCAGCCTTGGAAATAAACGGCTTATACAAAAGCGTCCCATAAAGCGTTGCCGCAATCAAAGCAAAAACAATAGCATAAAGCGTAATTTTCCCCGACACGGATAAATAAAATTTCCTAAAAATCAAATATGCACCAAGACTCGCAAGCATAATCACGCCAAGATCAAATTCAATCAAAAATCTCTTATAGAAAATCAATTTAAACGCGATAAATAGAAAAACAACAAAAAAGTAACTGAACGCCAAATTAAATTTTCTTCCATTTATAAGATACGCAAACCCAAACATTGCAAACGGAACATATAAGATTGAAAGCCCAAGATACTTCGCAGGATCCATAAACATACCCTCTTTCATTGCGGATTCCCCCATCTCTTTAAAATTTATAAGAGCGTTCAAGCCTTCCTTCATAACATTTGGACTCACAATAAACATGATTGCCCCAAGAGCGGCAACGATCGGCATACAAATTAAAATATAATTTCTTTTTGCCTTGTCTTTTATATTTAAAACAAAATAAACCGCAACGGTAAGTACGAAAATCAAAAAATCCGGAGGTTGTAAAAATACCAAATACACAGCGGGGAATATCGCAAAATACGATCTTTTTTCCATCAATAAAAATGCAAAAAGCATTACAGAAAGAGCAATGATGTTTTTATATAGAATAAACGAATAAGCTTGTGCTTGAGCTAAAGAAATAGCAAATAAAAATACGCTTATCGCCGCAACTTTTATACCAAATTCTTTCTTGCAATAGAAAAACAATGCAACAGGAATCAACAAATCAAAAAAAGCATACCAACCGCCCAAAATCGATACACTTTTAAACCCAACGGCATAAAGCAAATCCGTAATCAAAAATACGCCGGGATAAAGCCCCGTATTAAAGCTTGGAAAAATCGAAAACGCTTTCTCGAAATGCCACTTATATATACCTGTGTCATATCCAAGCGGCCAATCACTCAAAAAAAACGGATAAACCCTGCTAAAAATCAAAACCACCAAACTCAAAACAAGCAAAGGCCAAATTGGAATATCAAGCGCATCGGATTTATGCAATTTAAAATAAAGTCCGACAATCGCGGCTGAAAAACCCAAAAATATCAATTGAAAATACCAAGGATAATAAAAACTGAAATAAATAAGGAACGGAACAAGAACCAAATAAGGCCAATATTTAACGATAAACGGCTTCGTAATCCCAAGTTTTTTTAAAAATATATCCATAAAATATTAAAATTCCAAATCATTATCGGACGAAACTATATTAACATCACTAACTCCATTTACTTTATTCATTTCGGCTATAAATTCATTCAGCTTCTCCTCATCTCTCAATTTAACATGAAATGTAAAAAATAAAAAAGCCCCCTTATCTTTAGCGTCAACATTAAGCAAAGATTGAGTTTTTGTATAACGATCAAATAAATCTTTAAATAAATTCCCGGAATGATGTTTGGATTCCATTCTAAATGATAAAACATACTCAAACCTTCTAAGCCCTCCGAAATTTGTTCTATATAAAACAAAAACCAAACCACACACTATGATTACGCCAACAACGCCGCTTGCGAAAGATTTAACACCGACCGCAAGTCCGGTTGCTAAAGCGAAAAATATAAAAGCAATGTCGCGAACATCTTTAACGGCAGTTCTAAATCTAATTATCGAAAATGCTCCAAAAATACCAATTGCTCTAGCTATACTGTCTTGTATCAAAGTAATAATTAAAGCAGTTACAACGGTCATAAGAATAATGGAAACGCTAAATGACTGTGAATAGGAAAATCCTTTATGTGTTTTCTTGTAAGTCCAAGCTATAGCAAAACCGAGTGCGGTAGCGATCAAGAGTAAAATGGCTAATTGTAAAGGATCTCCGAAAATCAGCACCAAGGCTTTCTTTTTAAAAATATCCATATGTTTTTAGTTAAAAAATTAAAAATAATCAGGCAAGCCATAGCAAAACTCAACGGCTCCACAATATTTCGAAAATGTATCATGAGTAAGACCATGCATCTCAATTATATCATGAAACCACCTTGGCATGGCGCCGTTAAACTTAACTTCCATGACAGCTAAATCATGATACGCGCATTCGGATTTGACGCTAAAATCAAAATCTTTTATTTTTGCAAAACTCAAATCATAATCAAAAGTAACACGAAAATTCTTATCGAATTTCGAATAAAACGGCTTCCTTTTATAAGACACAAGGGTAACGGGCTTCATATGATATTTGGAAAAATCATAAACAAATTCATTAAAAAAATCATTTTTATAATTTTCAATACTGAAAAATGCAAAAGGATTGCCGGCAAATAATTTAAAATCCTTAACTTTAACCATAGATCTGTCTTTTAATATGACTGAACCGCTTTTACGTTTCAATTCAAAAAACACGATATCGTCGCTATTAAGCGTTTTTTTATAACTTCTTATACGAATTTTTTTTCTATCTATAAAACCGTCAAGCTTTTCGTGATAACATTTAAAATGCGGCGAATCCATGTATAAGCTATGTACTTCATAATAACCGTTGCTTCCGGCATATTCATCCCAAATCATGTACTTCATTAACTGAGGAATGATTTTACCGACTATGGTTTTTGGAATTTGATATTTAAATTCAAATCTTCTAAACGATAAAACAATATTTTTACTCGATTTTAACTTCATAAGTCAATTTAATTTATTTAAAATGCCAACTCTGCCGTTTCCCGCATAGCCGGGGAAATATTTCATCATTATATTAAAATTCCCAATGTCATCCAGCCAAAATACGTCTTTACCTGGATCAACATCAACGTTCCCTGTCCCACTAAACCCACCCTCAACATCTGAATGCTTTACGAAAATCTCACTATAATCGGTGCTCAATTTTTCGCCTTTAAAAGTATTTTTATATACGATCTGTTCTTTATTGCCAAAAATCAAAGTATTCCAAACCTCTCCTCCCGCAGAACCAAAAATTTCTTTTTTCTGATAAGCATTCATCCCGATATCGCCATTAATAATTGTATTGTTTACGATGATTGGATAAGACGAATCTTTTGATTCTATACCAATATGACAACCATTCATGAGATTATTCAAAATTAACGGCTTACTATTTTCTCCAACGCTAACGCCTTTATCGCCGGATTTATACATATAATTATCTTTTATAAGCGTTGTACCGCCGGAAATATCAACAGAGTCATTACCATTTTCCTCAAATTTATTACCAATAATTTCACCGGACATAAAATCAAAATCGATCGCATCCGCGCTATTTTTATAAAAATAAGAATTTAAAACCTTCGAATTTGAATATTTAAGATTAATTCCATCGTCTGAATGAGAAAATTTAAAAGAAGAATGATCAATCACGACATCATTGGTGTGATAAGCGGAAAACATACCGGATAAATAAAGCCCGTTTATATAGGCTTCGCTACCGTTTTCTACATTAAAATATTTAAATGAGCTTCCACTGGCGCCATCTTCAACAATGGCGAATACGCCAAACGGCTGTTCGGAATTTTCAGCTTTTATATAAACGGGCAAAACCTCCGTACCTTCAGCAACCACCTTGGAATAAGACAAAATTGAAACTCCGGGCGCCATAATAATTTTTGTACCGGGTTTTATTATTAAAGTTGTATTATAAGGAATAATAACGTCCTCGGAAACAAAAACATTCCCGTTTAAAACCAAGTTACCGTTATTTAAATTAAAAATTTTATACTTATTAAAAGTCTCCACAAAGCCGAAATACCTCTCGTCATCATAATGCTGATTAGCATCAGCCACGGCGTATTTAACATCGTCAGAAGACAATTTAAGCCCGGTAACCATATTTATGGCACTCAAATCAATTGAATCGATTGCAACATGCCCTCTGAAATTTGTTAAAATATGCAAATCATATTCAGTCCTCTGTACCTTTAATTTCTCGTTCAGATCACTATTAAAAGTCAAATTATTAAAAAAGTTCGTTAAATCCATGATTCCATTATCAAATGTGTATTTTTTACTATACAATACGGAACCGCCAAATTTTCTCAATTCAACATCAACTGTTAATTTCGATGAAATTGAATTTTTTAAATTTATAATAAAACGATCAATTTTAATGTCAGATAATGATATTGGCAACAGGGCGATATCAATTGAATTTTCTTTTTCAAATACATTCATAAATATCTTGCCAAAATTCAAATCATAAACAATTCTTTTCTTCAAAGACTCAAAAAAATCTAAATTACGATCGGGATTGGAGGAAGAAACACTATTAAGCTCAGCGCTAATAACGTCGGGCGAAGCGTACAATTGCAAAGTCAACGCAGCGCTTAAAAATCTTTTCTTCAAATCTTCAAAATTAGCATCGGAACTTTTTATAAATTCGATAAGCTTTTTATATAAATTTTGCAACTTGGAGTTGTCGATCAATAATGATTTATCAAAGTCCTTAAGGTCATTGTCATATCTTGGAACACAAACCATATTATTGGTTTTATTGTCTTGATACTTAAAATATCTATCAATCAACGCGCGATAGCCGTTAAAATCATTAACAACAAAAATATCTTCATTATTTATCAAATTTAAATTGGAAATCTCATTCTTGGCATTAAAAGCAAAGTTATTTATAAAATTATGTGGATAATCCAACGTCAGCTCAAATTCATTAATCCCGGGATAAAGATCTTTATCTAAATTTAAATAAAAATGCGAAGAGTTTAATAAGCCGACTATATCGATTTCACTTGATGCACTGGCGATTTTTAAAAAACTAACAACTTCTTTATCTTTATTTTTTAAATTTAACCTTATAGTTTCTCCCGGTAAAAATTTATTTTTAAAATTAATTTTAAAATTATTAAATTTTATCTCGGAAATGGAAATCGGATTTAACTTAATCAAGGACCTGGAAGACCCCATGGCTTTCGGAAAAATTAAAAACTTGGAAGACGACAATTCATTTTTTAAAAACTCCATATTATGCTTCAAATAAACCAAATGAACCGGATTACCGAATTGCCTATAATCAATCCCCTCGCGCATCATGGCTAAAATACTATTTTCAAAGTCAACAACGGCTTTATTGAAATATGTATCATCCTTAACGGCATCAAAAACTTTTTTATATTTTTCTTGTCTAAACCCGGGATCGGAATTAAAATAAGAAAATATTTTTACAAAATCGGCTAATCTATAACCGGACAACCTATCGCAATAAACATGATTTGACTCAACCTCAACTAACAAATTTCTATATATAAACATAAATTCCTCACTCGGCATTGGAACGAATTTTCCATTTGTAGATCTATAAATCATCGCCAAATTATCGCCAACAATATCATGCGTATTTAGAAATAAAGTGGTTATAGCTTCAAAATTCAGCAAATACTCGCGATCAAAATAATCAAATAATCTTTTTGATTTATCTAAAAATAATCGCCTCAATAAGTACAAAGAATAATTTATTTTTTCAGTATTTTCAGCCGGCTTTATTTCATTATGAGAAAGATTGTAGTCCAAAAATGATTGATGCCCTTCCGCGGAAATAAAAACTGAAAAAAGATGATCAACAATCGGCTTTTCAATAAAATAACTATTTGAAAATTCATTTTTTTCAACAAAATCAATATTTTTTGCAGGCCTAAAATAATAAGGCAAGTATTTCTTACTGTTTAAAGAAAAAAATACTAATTTTTGCTCTAAAAAATGTATATTAAATTTCTTCAAAAAATTATCGAACAAAATAGGTATATAACTGCGATCGCTAAATATTATTAAACTAAATTCGCCTGAACCATTTATAAATTCGTTTTTTGCAAGCTTAATTCTATAAGACTTAATTTTGGTATCGTAATGATTCATGCTATCACCATGAATTTTCACCTTAACGTCATAAGCATGATTATCAAAAATTAGCTTAGCCTTTCTCCAATCGTTTAAATCATCGACCTTCACGGCCCGTTCAATACTCGCATTGGAAAAATCTTCAAAGTGCTTCAAGTCATTGCGAGACAATAACAGGGTAAATTTATCAATCTGCGTAGATAAAATTTCGCTATTTTTTTTCACGTCAATCTGTATTTCAAAAGTATCTCCAAACCAAATAACGAGCTCTTGCACCATACGAAGCTTCTCCATATATAAACCTTCTTCTGGAGGAGCGACTAAAGAAAAATTCAAACAAACTATATCGCCGGGGTAAATAATTTTCGGCATCGGTATTCTATCAATTCCAAAATTACTTTCACCATCAACTGAACCCAAATAATAATCATCACCGCTAATCCACGTCTTAGTTCCGGCGTTCTTTATAAAAAGACTGGCTAAATACACTTTACCGGCAATAACTTCACGTGGAAAATCAAAACCAACAATTTCACCGGCATAATCCGTATTCCCGGTTGAATCTTTAATTATATTAAAATTTTCATCACCAATAGCACCAACAACCTCAATTGGAATACTTATAGTATCTCCAAACCACGCAACGAGTTCACGCACCATCTGAAATTTCTGCATATATAAACCTTTACTTACGGGAGCGGTCATCTGAAATTTAAAACTCATAATCTCGTTCTTTCGAGTTTCATAAGAATCAATCCTTATAGAAGATGAAAATTGCGTTTTATCTTCTGAAAAACCAAGAAAAACATTGTTAGCTTTATTCCACAAAAAACCTCCATTATTTCTAATGCTTAAATATATGGGATACGTTTTACCGGCAACCATTCTTTTCGGTATGGAAAAATCAACAATTTCAGCAGAATAATCAACGCTATCACTCAAGCTTTTTTCAATTTTATAAGTCGGCTTATATTGCTCATCTTTTGTAACTTCTATATTCATATCCAAGGTATCTCCAAACCAGGCGACAAATTCACGAACCATCCTGAATTTTTGATTATATACACCCTCTTTTTCAGGAGCCTTCATTTGAAATTTAAACTCCACAATTTCGCCTTTGCGAACAGACCTTGGCAGATAAATTCTATAAGGTCTAAAGTCGAATTTATTATCAACTTCACCAAGAAAATATTTATCTAAAACGGTCCATGAGCTATCTCCCAAATTTTTAATAGTCACAGAGGCTAAATATATTTCGCCCTTGATCATCTTGGAAGGAATATTATATGACAATATTTCCGCATTATATTCACGCAAATTCAAATTATCGATATCGATATTTTTTACAACTTTGATATCAACGGGTCCATTTGAAAAAATAAATAATAATACACTGCAAAATGTCAAAATCAACAAAAAAAGAGCCAAAAAAGTACGCCTATTTTTAAAAATAACATTTTTCAACATACAAAATAGTTTGATCTATCATCGTTTTTCCATGTAGACAAAGACGAGCCTTGCTTATCTTTCTCGGATAAAATAATATTTTTAGACATTTTATCAAACGTACTTTTAACATCAATATCGCACAAAGACCAATCAATATCGCCTGAAATCGGCAAAATTGACGCCTCACATCCGGGACTATATTCACTGGAACAAAAATATTCAATCAAAGAATCTTCAAGAAAACACACCCCGTGAGCAAAACCAACCGGAACCCAAACCCACTCTCCATAATTCTGATCTGAAGACGATTTTAATTCATAACCGACAATCTTTCCAAAATTAGGCGAATTTTTACGTATATCAAGAGCAAAATCAAACATTCTACCATAAACAAGCCGAACCAATTTGCCCATAAAAGGATTCCATTGAAAATGCAATCCGCGCATCACATTCTTCTTTGAAAAACTTTCATTACACTGTAAAAACTGAACATTTTTCAAAAATCCGGTATCAACATTATTATCAAAATCACTTCTCCTAAAAGGCTCCGTAAAATAACCTCTATCGTCCAAAAAACGTTCAAATCTAACAACTTTAACCTCTGATAACCCCAAAGGTTTTACCTCAATTATCTTCATATAAAGTTAATATTAAAGATTTTACCGCGGAAATGATTATACATACCGCGAACAATGTCAAAGAATAAAGCTTGAGGATGGTACGTTTTTATATTTTAGTAAACGATACTTTAGTGTAAAATAACGCTGTTATTGACCAACGCTATATGAAAATGATTTTCAGCTTTATAAAAGAAATATATAAAAATAGATTTATCATATATCAACTCACAAAAAGAGACTATAAAAATAAGTATATAGGCTCATTTTTAGGCTTTATATGGACAATAATCCAACCGCTGGTAATGATTTTTGTACTATGGTTTGTATTCACAAAAGCATTTCACAACGGACCGATAAAAGACGCGCCTTTTGGCGCATGGTTAACAATAGGGCTAATACCATGGTATTTCTTTTCGGAAACGCTAACATCGTCAACAAATGCGCTTCAAGAATACTCATATCTTGTTAAAAAAATACAATTTCAAACGGCTATATTGCCAATAATAAAACTATTATCAGCATTTATAACTCATGTTATTTTTATAATTATAGGAATAATAATTTTATTTATAAGCGATATTAATTTTTCGATATATTGGATACAAGCCATTTATTACACAATAGCAATGTCGATTCTGATAATCGGATTAAGCTGGATAACATCAAGCATACAAATTTTTATTAAAGATACGGCTCAAATAATAAACGTGATATTGCAATTTGGATTTTGGTTAACGCCAATCCTATGGGACTTCAACATACTGCCGGAAAAATATAATTATATATATAAAATGAATCCCATGTCGTACATAATAGAAGGCTACAGAAACAGCTTCATTTATCACGTCCCCTTCTGGGAATCAAAAAATGAAACAATATATTTCTGGGTTACCGCTATAATAATTCTACTTATTGGGATTATAATTTTTAGAAAATTAAAACCGCATTTTGCAGATGTGTTATAGAAATTAAGTCAAAAACATTATGTCAGATATCGCAGTAAAAACGGAAAATCTATCCAAGTCATATAAACTATATAAAAATCCTATAGACAGACTTAAGGAATCGTTGAATCCATTTCGCAAAAAATATCATCACGATTTTTTCGCCTTAAAAAATATAAATTTTGAAATAAAAAAAGGCGAAACAATAGGGATAATCGGCAAAAACGGCTCCGGAAAGTCAACTCTATTAAAAATCATTACAAAAATTTTAACACCAACTAAAGGCCACGTAATAACAAAAGGTAAAATTTCAGCACTTCTGGAGCTGGGAGCCGGCTTCAATCCGGAATTGAGCGGAATGGAAAATATCTATTTCAATGGCGCAATAATGGGATATACAAAAGAAGAAATAGATAAAAAACTGAGTAATATAATAGCTTTTGCGGATATAGGAGAATTTATAGAACAACCTATAAAAACATATTCGAGCGGCATGTTTGTCAGGTTAGCGTTTGCGGTTGCTACAAATGTTGATCCCGAAATATTAATAATTGATGAAGCGCTGTCCGTTGGAGACATGTTTTTTCAAGCAAAATGCATGGCAAAAATGAAAAAAATGATAAACAAAGGAATAACCCTTATATTCGTAAGCCATGATACGGGAGCAATAAAAAGCATATGTCAAAAAAGCATATTATTAGATGAAGGAACTATAGTTGATTTCGATAAATCGGATAAAATCGTAGAAAAATATTTTTCAATGAAAGTGCAAAACAATCAAAAGACAATACATATACAGACTAAACACAAAATCTTCTCAAATTCCGATCAATTTATTAAACGCGCCTCCTACCAAAGAATACAAAACGGCATGGCAAACTTTATAAACGTACAACTACTTGATGAAAACGAAAATGTCATACAGCATGCAGAATACGAACAAAACGTAATTTTAAGAATGGCATTACAAATTAATAATGATATGGAAAAATTAGCTTATGGATATCACATAAGAGACAAAAACGGTGTTGATGTCGTATACTCGGACAGCATCATAGAAGATAAAAATTTATTAAATCTAAAAAAAGGAAATAAATATATTATAGACTGGAAATTTAAGAATTCGCTAATTCATGGAATATACAATATCGCATGTGTGCTATCTATCCCAATCGATACAGCAAGCTCTAAGGTTGATTTTGTAGATTTTATACCCATAGCAACACAATTTAAAACGGAACCTAGAAAAAAATCTTATCTATACGGGAATGTACATTGGAACAATATAATCAATATACAAGAAATATCATCTTAAATTATGCAAAAATTACACATAGGATGCGGAGATATATATTTTAAAGGATGGATAAATATCGACTTGGAATCAAACAAAGCCGACTTAAAATGGAATATGCTAAATCCGCTACCATATGAATACGATTCAATAGATTTTATATACAATGAACATTTCATAGAACACCTAACGGTCGAGGAGGGATTGAGAGTAATGCAAAATTTTTACAAAATTTTAAAACAAGGAGGAGTTCTCCGCATTGCGACAATAGACCTGAATTACATAGTCCATAAATATAATTTTTTTTGGAAAAATCAAGATTGGATCAAAACGCATAAATACCAATGGATCAAAACAAAAGCGGAAATGATGAACATTTGTTTTCACGAATGGGGACATAAATATTTATACAATGAAGAAGAGCTTAAAAGAAGGCTCGAAGAAGCGGGATTTAAAAAAATAAAAAGTGTAAAATTTAATAAAAGCGGTTTCGAAGAATTAAAAAACAGGGAAACGAGAAAAGACTCCAAATTAATTCTGGAAGCCATAAAATAATAATAATTATGAAAAAAAATAAAAAATCAATATTGGACCACTGGAATGAGAAAAACGTTGAGTCTATGTATGATAAAAATTTGTTAAATGCGGAAATAAATTTAATCAAAAAACACATTCCCGCCGGTTCAAAAATACTTGACGCAGGATGTGGAGAAGGTGAAGGAACTTATGCTTACTCTTCAATAAAAGATGTAAAAATACACGCAGTTGACTTCTCTGACACAAGACTAAAAAAAGCTTCACTTAAATTGAAGGGAAAGAAAAATGTAACACTAAAAAAAATTGATTTTCTAAATAAATATGAATTGGATAAAGATTATGACATTATCATCTCTCAAAGATTCATCATCAACATCCCCAAATGGCAATTGCAAAAACAGGTTTTGTTAGGTTTTATGAACATGTTAAAAAACGGCGGACAACTCATAATGCTGGAAGGAAGCGAAAACGGCGCAGATGATTTAAATAAATTTAGAAAAATATACAACTTAAATCCAATACCAATACAATGGCATAATTACTTTTTAAACGACACCAAGCTTATAAATTTTATGAAAGAAAATAAATTTAGATTAATAAACACAAGCGGGCTGGGAGCATATTTTCTATTAACAAGAGGTATAAGGCCTATTTTCGATAAAAAATTAAATTGGGATTGTCATTTTAATAAAATCGCTTCAAGTGAAAAACTTGCAGATTTTTTAAAAATAGGCGCACAATGTTCAAGGTTAAGACTATGGATTTTTCAAAAATAACTACAAATGACGAATATACCGTTTAAAAACCCGATATATATAACAAAGCCATTATTGCCTGATTTAAAAAATGTAAATAAAAAACTCAAAGAAATATGGGATTCGGGTTGGCTTACAAACTTTGGAGCACAACATATATTGCTGGAAAAAAAGTTAAAAAAATATTTAAACGTACAGCATATATCACTCTTCAATAACGGCACAAATGCATTAATGATCGCAATAAAAGCATTAAATTTGACCGGAGAAGTTATAACGACTCCCTTCACTTTTCCGGCAACGCCAAACAGCTTAACGTGGAACAACATTACACCAGTTTTTTGTGATATAGACGACAAAACAATGAATATCGACGCCGATAAAATTGAAAAATTAATAACTCCAAAAACAAGTGCGATTTTAGCGGTTCACGTATTCGGCACACCTTGCGACGTAGAAAAAATACAAAAAATAGCAAACAAATATAAGTTAAAAGTAATATATGATGCCGCTCATGCTTTTGGCACAGAAATAAACGGAAAAGGTATAGGAAATTTCGGCGATATTACGATGTTTAGTTTTCATGCAACAAAGCTTTTTCATACCATTGAAGGTGGCGCTTTGACATTCAACAATAAAAATTTAAAAGAAAAAATCAGTTTATTGAAAAATTTTGGAATTAAAAACGAAGAAACAATACTATTGCCCGGAATAAACGGTAAAATGAATGAAGTGCAAGCAGGAATCGGATTGCTGGTATTAGATATGATGAAAAAAGCTAAAAAAACAAGAAAATTCATACATGAAACTTATGAAAAACACCTCAAAAACATGAACGGAATAAGGTTACTGGAAAACAAAACTAATATAGAAAAAAGTTATCAATATTTTGCCATTAGAATAAACAAAAAAGAATTTGGCGTTTCCCGCAATAAAGTTTATCAACAATTCAAAGAATATAACATTTTCACCAGAAAATATTTCCATCCATTGTGTAGCGAATATCAACACTATAAGCACCTGCAATCAAACAAAAATACAAATCTGCCAATTGCGCAAAAAATCGGGAAGGAGATATTATGTATGCCTATGCACGAAGGTTTGTCTAAAAAAGATATCGAAAATATTTGTAGTATTTTAAAAAGTTTTAAAAAATAATATGCCAAAAGTCAGCATAGTAATGCCATCCTACAATCATGAAAAATACGTTAAAGAAGCCATTCAAAGCGCGCTCAATCAAACGTATCAAAATTTTGAAATAATAATAACGGACGATGCATCTACGGATAACACGGTTGCGGAAATAAAAAAAATCAAAGACCCGCGAATAAAATTAATATGTTTTGGAAAGAATCAAGGAGGATCGGTTGCTGTAAATAACGGTATAGAGCAATCCAATGGCCAATATATAGCAATATTAAACTCCGATGACGTTTTTCTGCCGGATAAGCTTGAAAAACAAGTTAAATTTTTAGATGAACATGAAAATATTGGAGCGGTCTTTGGGTACGCAAAAATAATAAACGAAGACGGAAAAGACTTCACCGATAAAACGCATTTTTATTACGACATATTTAAACAGCCAAATAGAACAAGATTTGAATGGTTAAATTATTTTTTTTATAAATGGAACTGCCTTTGTCATCCAAGCATGCTAATACGCAAAGAATGCTACGACAACACAGGGCTTTATGACCCAAGATATGCTCAATTACCGGATTTTGATATGTGGATAAAACTTTGCATGAAATATGAAATATATATAATGCCGGAAAATCTCATAAAATTCAGAATTCGAAAAAACGAGGCTAATTTAAGCGGATTAAGACCGGAAACGAAAATAAGAGGATCTATCGAATTCAGAGAAATTCTCAAAAACTACCTTAATATTCAATCCATTGATGATCTAAACGGAATATTCCCAAACACATTCAATGATTTAGACGAAGGCGATGCGGACTTAATACCATTCTGCATATCAACTTTGGCCTTAGAAACAACAAATACACTTCAATTTGAATATCAATATTTTGCGTTAAATAATTTTTTCACATTACTAAACAATCCAAAATTAGCAAAAAAAATAAATAAAAAATTCAATTTCACATATCAAGATTTCATAAAAATAACGGGAAAAAGTGATTACGCGGCAAATTTGGAAAAAATAAGCAAAGAAAGAGAAATTTATGCAAAAACATTAAAAATAGATGTTCAAGATAAAGAAAAATACATTGCGAGCTTGGACAAAGCGATCGGAGAAAAAGACAAATACCTCAAGGACCTTGAAAAAAGCATTAAAGAAAAAGATGAATATATCGCCGATTTAAACAAGGCCGCCAAAGAAAGCGCAAAATACGCCAAAAACCTTGAAACAAGCGTTCAAGATAAAGAAAAATACATTGCGAGCTTGGACAAAGCGATCGGAGAAAAAGACAAATACCTCAAGGACCTTGAAAAAAGCATTAAAGAAAAAGATGAATATATCGCCGATTTAAACAAGGCCGCCAAAGAAAGCGCAAAATACGCCAAAAACCTTGAAACAAGCGTTCAAGATAAAGAAAAATACATTGCGAGCTTGGACAAAGCGATCGGAGAAAAAGACAAATACCTCAAGGACCTTGAAAAAAGCATTAAAGAAAAAGATGAATATATCCTATCTTTAAAAAAAGATCTGGAAGAAAGAAAAGCCTACATAGATAATCTCTGGAAAAATAGATTAAAGAAAAAATTAAAAATTAAATACTATAAATAAATGCTAATGGAAAACAATGAACTGAATATTTGTATAATATTTTCAAAAAATTATCTGGCTTTCGCGCGCAATTTAACAAAAAATTTCTTACATTTTCATCCAAAGTCAAAGGTATTTGCCTTATTGGTGGATGAATTAAAAAACGAATTCGATCCGCAAAAAGAACAGTTTGAACTTGTAAGAATAGAAGAATTAAATGTAAAAAATTTAAAATCTTTTACATTCAAATATAACGTGACAGAGCTAAACACAGCCGTAAAACCATATTTTATCGAATATTTATACAATAAATATCCGGAAATAAATAAAATATGCTATTTCGATCCGGACATTCATTTTTATAAAACCATGACTGAGTTAAGTCAGCTTTTAGACAAACATAATTTCGTCGTGACTCCACATACAACATCCCCTATCCCGGAGGACGGATGCAGTCCATCGGAAGTTGATTTATTGCTTTCGGGAAGCTACAACCTGGGATTCATAGGAACGCGTAGAAACGAAGAAACATTCAAAATGCTCAAATGGTGGCAAGAAAGGTTGTACGACAAAGCTGTAAACCGCATAGAAAAAGGACTTTTCACGGATCAAAAATGGATGATCTTATTGGACAATCTCTTTGATAATGTCTATGTACTGAGAGAACCGGGATATAACGTTGCATACTGGAATCTGCATGAAAGAAGCAATATAACAAAAACCAACGAAGAATATTTCGTTAACGGAAAACCTTTATATTTCTTTCACTTCAGCGGATTTCCAATGAATGAAATGGAATTGGTATCAAAATATCAAACGCGCCACCATTTAAAAAATTTAAAACCGGCAATAAAAGAATTGTTTGAAGATTATAAAAAAGGAACACTGGAAAACGGCTTTGAAGAAACAAGAAAGTGGACTTACGCATATGGTATTTTTGAAAATAACATAAAAATATCAGATATATTTCGCGCTTTATATTGGGACAGAAAAGATTTACAAAAAAAATTCGAAAATCCATACAAAACAAGTGAAAATTCATTCTTAAACTGGTTAATGCAACCGGCGAGAGAAGGCTCAGTGGTAACCAATTTAATGGAATATATTTATAATTCACGCGAAGACGTAAAAAGAACCTATCCCGATATTTGGGGGAAAGACCAAATGAATGTTTTTCATTGGGCATGCGGCTCATTTAGAAACGAATATAAATTTAACGTTTATTTTTCAAAAAATTGCACAATAGAACCATCAAAAAAACGCACAAGAATCAACAAGCATACCATATTGGCAAAAATTTCAGAACTAATAAAAAAATTAACGGGACCAAAAGGACATGCGTGGTTTTATAGACAATTCTTAAAATTTCAAGAACTTAAAAATAAAAAAGCCGAATCTGAAAAAAGTAAAAAATTCCTTAAATCCATTAAAAACCAAAAAAAACCATTTGGAGTAAATATAATTGGTTATATCAATGCCGAATCGGGCGTCGGAGAAGGAGCAAGAGGCATAATAAGAGCAATAGAAACAAGTGAAATACCGTTCAGCTTATACAATATCGACCAAGCATGGACGCGCACTGAAGATAAAACCTACACAAATTTCTCAAATCAATTACCGTACGATATAAATATATTAGTCGCAAATGCAGATCAAATTCCATATATAATTAAAGATATTGGACCGGAAAAATTTGCCAACAAATATACGACAAGTTTTTGGGCTTGGGAATTAACAAAATTCCCGGAAAAGTGGCAAGATCGCTTCAATTATGTAAACGAAATATGGACAATGTCTACCTTTTGTTTAAATGCAATATCAGAAAAATCCCCTGTTCCGGTTGTAAACACCCCAATACCAATCGAATTTGATGTTAATACAAAATACACGCGAGAACACTTTAAAATTCCTGAAAATCAATTTGTATTTTTATTTTGTTTTGACGGATTATCGCTTATAGAAAGAAAAAATCCGTTTGCGGTGGCGAAATCATTTGCAAAAGTTTTCGCGAATAAAACAGACGTCTTATTGATAATAAAATGCCATAATGCACAACCGGACCAACTGAAAGAACTTGAAAACGATCTAAGGGATTGTAATTACAAAATCATCCCCGATTATATGAATAGAGAAGAAATGCTTGGACTGTTCAATTGTATGGATTGTTTTGTATCGCTACATAGAGCGGAGGGTTTTGGATACAGTATCGCAGAAGCTATGTATCTTGGAAAACATATAATAGTAACCGGATGGTCGGGAAATCTTGATTTTACAAATACAACAAACAGTCACCTTGTTAACTACAAAATGATTGAAATAGAACACGACATTGGACCTTATGAAAAAGGGAATCTATGGGCCGAACCGGATATAAATCATGCATCTGAAATCATGCTAAATGTCTATAAAAATCGTGACAAAAATATTACAAAAAAAGGACAAGAACATATAAAAGAAAATTTCAACAGAAAAATTCTGGGAGAAAGATTTAAATCAAGAATATATTTAATAAAAGAAAAGCTGGAAAAAGCAAAAATTAAGTAACGATTCAACATGTCTGTTTTAATTACAGGAGCAAGCGGATTTATAGGCAAAAAACTAATAAAAACGCTAAAGAGCGATCTTAAGCCAAAAAGCTTGGATATTAATTTGGAAATTCCGGAAAAATTCAATTACAATCAAATTAAAAAAAATGATTTCATAATTCATTTGGCCGCAATCTCCTCTCCGGATTTATGTGAAAAAAATTATAAATTGGCTTATAAAATAAATGTAAAAGGAACTTCATATTTTATACAAAAATGTCTTAGAAAAGGCGCAAAAATATTATTCTTTTCATCGGATACAATCTACGGAGAAACAAAAAATACCTGCGCAAATGAACTTTCAAAGCCGCACCCATTAGGCAAATATGCAAAAACAAAACTTGCCATAGAAAAGAAATTTCAAAAAGAAAAAAATTTGAAAATATTCAGATTATCTCTTGTGTTCGCGAAAAACGATAAATTCACAACATATATAAATGACTGTTCCAAAAATAAAAAACCCGCCGAAATCTTTAATACATTTTATAGAAACGTTGTTTATGTCGAAGATGTTTTATGTGCAATAAGAAAATTGATAAAAAAATTCAACAAATTTGATAATCAAATTTTCAATATTTGCGGAGAAAACCTGCTTTCAAGGCAAGATTTGGCTTATTTATACAAGAAGAACATAGATAAAAATTTAAAAATAAAAATAATAAAACCACCAAAAGAATTTTTAAAAATCCGAGCGGAAAAGACTCACATAAAATCTTTATATCTTAAATCTCTCCTTGGAAAGCCTACTATAAGCATTGAAAAAGCAATGAGAATGGAGTTTAATAAAAGCACTAAAAATTAACAACAACTTATGGAGAAGAAGAAGGCTTTAATAACAGGCATAACGGGAATGGTTGGATCCCATTTGGCTGATTTTTTGCTTGAAAATACGGATTGGGAAATATACGGCATGTGTAGATGGAGAAGCCCAATGGACAACATTGAGCACTTAACGGACAGAGTTAATAGAAAAGATCGTATATCGTTGTTATACGGCGATTTAAACGACTTTGGATCGCTTTTACACGTTTTAAAAGAATCCAAACCGGATTATGTATTTCATCTAGCCGCACAAAGCTATCCAAAAACAAGCTTTGAATCACCAATTGAAACGCTTAATACAAACATACTGGGTACGGCAAAATTACTTGAAGCTATACGCAAATTAGATATGTCACCGGTAATTCATGTATGCGCATCGTCGGAAGTTTTCGGAAGAGTGCCAAAAGAAAAATTACCAATTCATGAAGATGTAAATTTTCACCCGGCATCTCCTTACGCAATCTCAAAAACCGGAACGGATTTGATAGGAAGGTTTTACGCCGAAGCATACCAAATGAAAATAATGACAACGCGCATGTTCACACACACAGGTCCAAGACGAGGAGATGTTTTCGCGGAATCGACCTTTGCAAAACAAATAGCTATGATAGAAAACAACCTATTACCACCGATCGTTAAAGTCGGAAATATAAAATCGCTTCGCACATGGGCGGATGTCAGAGATGCTGTAAGAGCTTATTACATGCTCGTAACAACAAATCCAATACCGGGTGAATATTATAATATTGGCGGAACATACACATGTACAGTTGAAGATATGCTTAAATTTTTGCTTAGCATTTCAACTCGAAAAGATATAAAAATTGAAACTGACCCTGAAAGATTAAGGCCTCTTGACGCCGATCTTCAAGTGCCGGACACGTCAAAATTTCAAAAACATACAGGATGGAAACCTGAAATATCGTTTGAAAAAACGATGACGGACTTATTAAATTACTGGCGAGATAAAATTAAAAAAGGTCACACTTTTTGGAACAGATAAATTCAACAGCCTCCATAAGGGTTTTTATACAAAAATCAGCTTCAACAAGCGCTTTTTTGTTACAACTATCTTGTCCGGTTAAAACAAGAATAGTCTTACAACCGGCTTTTTTACCGGCCAAAATATCCGACAACTTATCCCCTATTAACCAACATTTTTTTAAATCAAGATTAAAATCCTTTTCTGCTTTTTTAAACATACCAATATTAGGCTTTCTGCATTTACACGCTTTTTTATATTTTTTAATAACTCCCTTCGGGTGATGTGGGCAAAAATAAACATTATCAATCTTAATATTATGGCTTTCAAACTGCTTAATCATCCACTCCATTAAAATGTTATAATCTTTTTCAGTGTACAAACCCTTGGCTACACCTGCCTGATTTGTAATTATTATTTTCTTAAAATCGGGAGAAAGTTTTTTTAAAGCCAAAAAAACATCATTATAAAATTCAATATCTTCAATCTTATAAACATGATTCTTATCTTTATTAATGACCCCGTCACGATCTAAAAAAACAGCTCTATTTTTTGTAAAAAGCTTTTTCAACAAGCTCACAGATAATGTGTATTATTAAAATATGAGACTCCTGTATGCGCGGCGTTTCTTTGGAAGGAACATTGAGCAATAAATCACAATATCCTTTCATTTTGCCACCGGTTTCACCCGTTAACCCAATTAAATACATAGCTTGCTTTTTAGCGCATTTTAAAGCCTCCAAAACAGCCTCTGAGTTTCCGGAAGTACTTATTGCGAATAAAATATCACCGGAATCTCCAAGGGCTTCAATTTGTCTTGAAAAAACGGTTTTAAAACTATAATCATTCGAAATTGCGGTAATAATGGAAGAATTCACAGTTAAGGCTATCGCAGGTAAAGCTTTTCTTTCAAGCTTATATTTACTCACAAGTTCTGCTGCAAAATGCTGACTATCGGACGCGCTGCCGCCGCAACCGCATATTAATATTTTTTTACCTTTTTTAAGCGAAAAAATAATTTTATTTGCCGATTGCTCTATTTTCTCGATAAGCGTTTCTGGAAACGATTCTTTCACTCGAACGCTCTCTCGAATACAAGATTGTATTATTTTTTTCATAATTTGAAGAATGCCAAGCTGTTAAACCTTCATGATCAAATACAAAAGAAACCTCTTTAAGCCCTAACTCAAGAGCTTTTTTAAGAACATATAATTTCTTGCCTGGAAAACAATAAAAAATTAGATGACCGCCACCGCCGGCTCCGGTAACTTTACCACCTATCCCGCCAACTTTTTTTAATTCACTATAAATATAATCGATCTGTTGATTTGTAATTTGACCACTGAATTTCTTTTTAGCTTGCCATCCGGCATCCAAGATTTCCCCTATCGAATCGATATCACCGCGAAGTAAAGCGTATTTGGCAATAGTTGCCAACTCTTTTGTCTCATGAAGAGCATCAAGCGAGCCCTTGTTAACACTTATGTTTTTAATTTGCTCATCAATAATATCACCCGAATCCTGACGTTGACCGATGTTAAGCAAAAGAAGATTGGATTCAAGCTCTAATATATAATCTCGTTTCAAATTAAATGAATTTACTTTAACAAAATCATTACCTTTAAATTCTATATGATTTATACCGCCAAAAACGGAAATATATTGATCTTGCCTGCCCCCTGGATTTTTAACCTTCTCTCTTTCAAGGTGATAAGCAAGCTCGGCAGCATCATAATTATCAATCCTATATTCTTTCGCTAATTTATTAAAAATACCAATAACGCTTGCAAACATTGAAGCGGAACTGCCAAGCCCGGATCTCGGTGGAATCTCACAGCTTGTATAAATTTCAAAACCTTTGCCGTGCTCTTCAAAAAAATGCGGATGATTTTCTTTAAAATATAAAATTACCGACTTTACAAGGTCCAATTGACCGTCAAGCTTTATCTCGGAAATATCATTAAATTCAAGCCTTAAACCCATGTCCAACGAATCAAGAATTATTTTATTATCATCTCGCGCAATAAACGTTGAATAAGCATATCTATTTATGGCCGCGCTGACCACGGCACCGCCATAATTTTCAGTATATGGGCTAATATCTGTTCCACCACCCGCGAAACTAATTCTCACCGGAGCTCTTGAGCGTATTACCAATGACATTTTTAACCTTATAAAATTCTCTAGCGAACTGATTATAGGTTTTTACAGTACCAATATCAATAAAATAACCTTTTTGAATTTTGTAAGCAAAAAGTCCGTTTTTAATTTTCGAAAAAACATCATATTCAAGTGACGATTTACCTTTCGGAAAAAACTCAAATATACGCTTATCCATAAGATAAATGCCATTGTTTACATAACCAATTTTGGTATCACCGAAAGACCTAAAATCAATAATACGCCATTTTTTATCAAACTTTACAAAGCCGGAATTCTGTTTCCGCATACAATTTGAAACCCCTATAACACACAAAGCATCGCGCTTTTTATAGAATTGTCGCAAATCATTCAAGTTCACCTCGCGAAAAGTATCTCCATTAACAACAAAAAAAACATTTTTAAGAATTTTTCTAGCTTTAAATAAAGCCCCACCGGTCCCCAAAGGCACATTCTCTTGCGAATAATTAATCTTCACCCCAAACTTCTTCCCATTGCCAAAATATTTAATTATCTTTTCCTTCAAATACCCGACGGATAAAACGAATTCATTAATACCCTGCCCCTTGTAATACTCGATCAAATACTGCAAAAAAGGCTTATTATCAAAAACAAGCATAGGTTTTGGAATATCTTCCGTTAAAGGACGAAGCCTGGTTCCAAGTCCACCGCAAAGAATAAGCATTTGCATAAAATCATTGTAAAGGTCTTTTTATATATTTCAAATAAATACTTGATACAATAACGACAAAAAGATAAAATCCAATCATGGTTTTCAGCTCAACTGTATTTTTATTTCTTTTTCTGCCGGCGGCTCTTTTCACATATTACGCTGTAAATTTTCTTGCTCCATCGTTAAAAAATCTTACTTTAGTGCTTTTTAGCATACTTTTCTACGCATGGGGCGCTCCAAATTTCCTTATGATTTTTCTTATCAATATAACCATTGATTATTTTTTAACCATATTGATGGATAAAGCCAAAGGGCGAAACGCTAAAAAAATATATCTAATTGCTTCCATAATAATAAATCTTGGAATTCTTATTTATTTTAAATATACAAATTATTTTGAAGCCGAATTCAACTGGATTTTATCTATAATGGGCATGAAAACCATCGTATGGACAAAAATCATACTTCCAATAGGAATCTCATTCTTTATATTTCACAAAATAAGCTACGTAGTGGATATATACAGGGAAAGAGAGAAACCATTTTATAATATTATCGACTACACTCTTTATTTAATGTTTTTTGCTCAACTAATCGCAGGACCAATAGTAAGATTCCATGAAATCGCACATCAAATAAAAGAAAGGCTACACACTTCGGATTTATTCTTAGAAGGAATTTGGAGATTTTCCATCGGCCTAGGTAAAAAAGTCATTATTGCAAACACAATCGGAGCCATGGTTGATGCGATATTCAGCTTCTCTTCTTCCAATATGAGTATGCCAATTGCATGGATTGGAATGCTTATGTATGCGCTTCAAATATATTTTGATTTTTCCGGATATTCGGACATGGCAATCGGCATAGGAAAAATGTTTGGCTTCAATCTCCCGGAAAACTTTAATAGACCATATGTATCAAAAAGCATCACGGAATTCTGGAGAAGATGGCACATGTCTTTATCACGCTTCTTCAAAGATTATTTATATATACCGCTCGGCGGAAACAGATGTTCAAAAATAAGAAATTATCTAAACTTAATAATTGTTTTTACACTCACGGGGTTTTGGCACGGAGCAAACACTACGTTTTTAATTTGGGGCATTTATTACGGGATATTAATCGTTATTGAAAAAGCATGGTTATTAAAAAAACTTGAAAATTTTCATCCAATAATATCAAATTTAATAACCTTTTTCTTTGTTTTAATAGGATGGGCAATATTTAGATCGGAAAACATGGAACAAGCGATAAGCTTCATAGGAAATGCATTCAGCTTTAACTCAAAATCATTATCCCTCCTATATTATGCGGGAATGAATAATAAAATTATTTTTATAACCATAGTTGCGATTTTATTAAGCTTTATAAATTTCAAATTCATTTATAAAATTTCGGAAAAATTCAAATTTGCATATGTGACAAAGGGAAGTATGGCAATTATTATATTGGTTTATTCGTATATAACGCTTTCTTCAGGAAGCTTTAATCCGTTTATTTATTTTAGATTTTAATGAATAACAAGGCTAAACAATTAACAAAGTACGTAATCATTGGAATATTTTTGATATTAACGCTCATGCCATTTATACAAATGCATTTTGGCATGTTCAAAGCTGGTTTCCTGGAAGAAAAAAGACTAAAAACTCAAATCCCAAAATTCAACATAGAAAACTTAAAAAATGGCTTGTTTATGGAGCAATTTCAAAAATATTTTAATGATAATTTTGGATTCCGAGAAACACTAATAAAAATAAACAACATAGTAGACTACAACATTTTTAACAGCACTAATAACGATAAGGTTGTTATAGGAAAAAACGATTATTTATTTTACACGGACTATCTTGAAGGCTATGACAAAAGATCTTTACTCACAGACAAAGAAATATCTGAAATTGTAAAAAATATATACACATTCCAAGCGGAACTGAATAAAAAAGGTATAAAATTTCTTTTTGTAATTACTCCGAATAAAAGCACGATTTATCCGGAACTTATGCCGTTTACGTGTGAAAAATGCGATCATAATCACACTGAATTTTTAAAAGAATTAAACAAACAAAACGTAAATCATGTTGACCTGATTCAGTCTTTATCAAGTTATAAAAATAAATATTCGATTTACTACAAAAGAGATAGCCACTGGAACTACATCGGAGCATTCATAACGGCAAAAACAATAATAAATTATTTATCGGATATAAACATAGAAAATGACGTAATATATAAAAATGTAGAAAATCAGAATGGGGACTTGGACAATTTACTTGGAATCCCGACTCAAAAAGAAACGAATACAATCCCTGAGATAAAAAACCATAATCACGAAAAATTACCGCCAATCATGCTCTATGGAGACAGTTTTGCGGAAAATCTTGATTATTATATAAATGAATACTCAACAAACTTTACAAGCATACGCATATCCATACCAAAGAACTCTTTAGAAAATTACAATATAAAAAATACAAAAATAGTAATTTTCGAAATAGCCGAAAGGTCTTTAGCCAGATTGAAAGAATATCAATTCGGTAATTTCGAAAATCAAACAAGAATACCATTTGAATCTTATCAATATACAGACCTGGACATGTCAAATACAAAAGCTATAAGTTATGACATAAAAACAAATGGCAGAAAAAACAGCGCAATATCTCCAACCGGAGAAAACCCTTCAATGTCTTGGGACATTCCAAAGCCGGAATACGCTGATTATTTGCAAATAGATTTTCTATTACCGCCAACGGAATCAAACGCCGAAATCGAAGCAACGTCAGAAAACAATAAAACAATCGTGAAAACAATAAAATTCAAACCGGAAATGACACGATATATAATAAATATAAAATCGCCAAATAAATTAAAGGTCATTACGATAAAAACCGATGGAAAAACCGGATATATAACAAGATCCATAAAACTAATGCATAAAATATAATATATGAAACTCTTAATCACAGGCGGCGCCGGATTCATGGGCTCAAATTTCGTCCATTACATCCTAAAAAAATACCCGGATTATCAAATCGTTAATCTGGATAAGCTCACTTATGCCGGAAACCTGGATAACCTGCGCGATATTGAAAAAAATCCAAATTATACATTTATAAAAGGCGATATAACTGACGAAGCGCTTGTCGATAAGCTTTTCCAAGATCACAAGTTCGATACGGTTATAAATTATGCCGCAGAAACACACGTGGATCGCTCAATAACGGGCCCGCGCGACTTTGTCATAACCGACGTTGTCGGCACTTGCACGCTGCTTGAAGCCACAAAAAAGCATAACGTAAAAAAATACGTTCAAATCAGCACCGATGAAGTATACGGAAGCATAAATAACGGCTCTTTTAACGAGATTTCTCCGTTTATGCCAAATAGTCCTTATAGCGCCTCGAAAGCGGGCGCAGACCACCTTTGCAGGGCTTATTTTGTAACCTACAACCTACCTGTAATCGTCACGCACTCGTGTAACGTCTTTGGTCCGTATCAATATCCAGAAAAGGTCATTCCCCTTTTCATCACAAATCTCATGCGCGGACTCAAGGTTCCGCTTTATGGTGATGGAAAAAATGTTCGCGAATGGATTTATGTTGAAGACCACTGTATTGCAATCGATGAAATTTTACATAAGGGTAGAATCGGCGAAGTTTACAATATTGGCACCGGAAACGAAATTCAAAACATAGATCTTACAAAAATGGTTTTTGAAAAAATGGGCGCAAATGAAGATCAAATTGAATATGTAAAAGACCGTCTTGGCCATGACAGACGCTATTCCGTAGATTTTTCAAAACTAAAAAATGAACTTGGCTGGACTCCAAAATTTTCCTTTTCAGAAGCGCTTTCAGAAACGATTAATTGGTATAAAAAAAACGAATCGTGGTGGAAAAAATTAATTTAGGATTTGTAATAGTCACATACAACAGCGCGGATTGCATTGGTCGTCTTCTTCAAAGTTTACCGACCATAAAAAACGTTATAGTTATAGACAATAATTCAACGGATAAAACATGTGAAATTGTTAAAAGCTTTGGCTGTGAATTAATTGCAAACAAGCACAACCAAGGATACGGAGCAGGCGTTAATCAAGGCATAAAGCTCTTATACGATAAATGTGATTATTTCTTCGTTTTAAACCCGGATATTATTATAAAATCGTTGAAACTCGACATAATTGATTTGCAAAAATACGGCATAATCCAACCACTTGTACTTTTGCCAAACAGAAACGTAAACGTGGAAGAACTAAAAATGAATGTTCTTGGCTTTGTATACCCATTAAACTACAACTGCACTCCTAAAATAAAATCAAAAAAAGAAACTACATTTTTCAGCGGCTCAGCCTTCGTTTTGAATAAAAAAACGCTCAAAAAAGTCGGATATTTTGATGAATCTTTATTTTTATATTATGAAGACGTCGATTATGCAATCAGATGCAATAGTGCAAATGAAAAAATCCTATTTAATCCAAATATAATTGTCGAACACGACTATAAAAATTCGATTGGCAACAAAAATAAAAAAAAATGGATCTTGAAAAATCGCAAAATTATCGCAAACAGATATTTTAAAAATATTTGGCGTAAATTACTTTTTATCAAAAAACAAAAACAAGACTTACACACTTTAACGGAAAATGAAAAAAACGTATTTACCGCTTATATAAAACCGGAGCTCCTTCTTGGATTCCACACAAAACAATTTTTTAAAATCACACGCCTACTAATAAACGTAATCGCAATCCCCTATTCGTTTATTATAAAACTTTTTATTTAAATCTTAACTCTTCCTTGAAGCGCGGACCCGCGACCTTTCAAAATTATTTCAACAAAATATCTAAAATATTTTTTAAGAAAAAACTTCTGTTTTCGCAAGATGTACCAACTTGAAACATGTTTATGCTTCATTCGGGCTCGTCTTTCTTTCAAAATAGCCTTCAAATTTCGCAAAAATACAAATCTGGAATGAAGAAAAAGCCTAACGATTTCAAATTTTAAAAATATTAAATTCGTTAAAATGACAGAGATATCGCGAAATATAAAAAATGGCATATTCAAAAGCAAAACCAAAGCCGGAGTGTTATAAAAATATGCTTTAAGAAGATTGCCCTGAGATCTTAAAGCATACGCATAATTTCTGACTTTTTTAATCGAAGCATTAACCTTGTGATAAATAATCGATTTTGGCTCATAAACACATTTCCAACCATACAAGATACATCGCATAGACAAATCCGCATCCTCGTAATTTAAAAAAAACGATTCGTCGAAAAGCCCGCATTGCTTAAGTGTCTCAACTCGATAAAGACTATCAGCACCGCACGCTCCCAGAATTTCACATCTTCCATTTAATTCTTCGCGCTTAAATCCCCTTCCTCTCGGCACAAAATCACCACAATTCAAAAAATCGTGCCCCGCGTTTTCAATCAAATGGCGATTAGCATATTGTAAAGATAATCCCGCAACAACGCCTATCTTTAGATCTTTCTCAGCGGCTTCAACGGCTTTATTTAAAAAATCCGGCTCAACGATCGTGTCGTTATTCAAAAAATAAATATAATCACTCTTATTTTCTTTCAAAACATACCTGACAACAAAATTATTTCCACCCGCAAAACCCAAATTTTCTTTGCTAATAAAAGTGCGCAATTTTTCCATTTTAAACTCAAAAATTGCCTTAGACTGGCTTTCTTCCGAACCATTATCTATAAGCAGAATTTCAAAATTCGGATATACACATTTTTTCAAAGAGCCAAGACACTCAATTGTATCTTGCAGTCCATTATAATTAATCATTACTATGGAAACTTTCGGAAAATTCATAATAAAATTTACTTATCTTTTTTTAAAACCCTATCAATATCATAGCTATCTAAAGCCGCCTTTCGCGTTAAGTCCGTAATTTTTTTATCTATATGCTCAACAACAACAAATGTACGAAAAAATGCATAGGTTAAAATTATCAACCATATTGCGAAAAATCCACTGGTACCGCTTTTAACGCCAAAAACTTGCGCAATGTAGTCTATAATAAAAGGGAAAAATGCAAGTCCGCCAATAACTCCCCACGTTACAACCCAAACAATAAGTTCTTTCAAAGTTCTTTCATGCCTTCTATATCTTGAAATCATTTTAAGAATCATTACTAAACAAAAAATCGTAGTAATAAGTTGATATAAAGCAAACCCATGAAAAGTAAAAACATTCATATTTATCTCATTAATGATCTAACAATTAATTTAAACCCTGTTTCAAGCCCATGGGCAAAGTTTTGACCCTTTAACTTCGTATAATCGGTGTAAGAAACCTTAACCGGCACTTCAATAAAACTTAAATGGGTTTCTTTAATTTCACGAAAAATCTCGGAACAATATTCAAACCGATTTGCGGTAATCCGAATTTTTTTAGCCGCTTCTCGACTAAAAACCTTTATGCCGGATTGACTATCGGTTGAATAAATTCCTGATATCAAATAAGTAAGAAGATTTCCAATTTTATTAAACATTTTACGGCTAAATGGAATTTTCTGCTTATTTAAAAAGCGTGAACCTATCACAACATCATATTTTCGCTTTAAAATCGGTTCGATTAAACGCTCTATATCGTTCGCAAAATGCTGGCAATCCGCATCAAAAGTCACAATCGCGTCTGCGCCGTTTTTTAATGCAAAATCAATGCCGGTTTGCGTTGCCGCACCAACACCACAATTAATAACGTGCTTTACGGCACTTGCACCGGCCCTTTCCGCCTCTTCAAAGGTTTTATCCGAACTACCATCGTCCACAACCACAATATGGTCATACCCGTGCGTTTTTAAATCATGCACAGCGCGACTAACTGTTTTTGCCTCATTGTAAGCCGGAATGACTATAAAAGTTTTCACGGCGTTAGTTTATACCTTCAAAAACCAATCTGCAATATTTGTGCTAAAATACTCTCGAATTAACAACCCTCACAATGAAAAAACTTTTGATCTTAATACCGTTTGCAATAACATTTGTTTTTGCAATATTATATCGTGGCGGAATCTCATTGCACAGCCATTTTTTATGGGCCGGACTATTATTTATACCGGCGTTAACGCTTTTATTTACGCACAATAAAATTAAGCAACAAGACAAAAAAAGCCTATTCGCAAACATTTTTCTTATACTTTTTGTTGCAACATTTCTCTTATCAATTGCACTCGCACCAATAAACAGCTTTGGAATATATGATTTTTTGACATATATAAGCGGAGCAGTAACGTTTTTAATAATCAGCCAACTTTCATTAAGTCAAAAAACACTTGATAAAGGGTTTACATTTTTAGTCGCATCAGCATCAGGATTAAGCCTTGCAGGACTCATCTTTTATATTTACCTATCACCAACTCGCCTATTCTCAACATTTGTTGATTTCAATATGCTCGCCGTATCTTTTCCAAACGCATTCGCACTATTTTTACTTCTAATTATTCCAATAACAATTTATAAACTTTTGAATGCGGAAGGTGCAAAATTGAAACTTTATACAATCGCAACGATGCTTCAACTTTCAGCCTTCATTCTAACGTTCTCAAGGACATCATGGCTAATGCTTATCATTGCAGGAATTATTGCAATCATCATTCTTATCAAAAAATTAAAAACATCAAAAAACTTTTTAATCTTAAGCGGAAAACGCATAGCATTCACATTATTGATAGCATTGCTTTTGGCTTATGGATGCTCGCTTTTCAGATCTATAAATCACGAAACGCAAAACCCATACAGCAAAATAACATTCCAAGCCGACGAAGGAAAAACTTCATACACAGACCGATTAAACCTGTTTGGAGCTTCAATGAAAATCTTTTCGGAAAATCCATGGATAGGATATGGACCTTCAGCTTTTGATCAAATTGCAAAAAATCATCAACACAACTTGTATTTAAAAATCGCTAACGATAGCGGAGTTTTTGCGCTCGCATTTTTCATCGCATTCTTAATCTTCATCGCTCTATCAATTAAAAAACTAACACCGGAAATAATAGTCTTAGGAACGTCTATTCTACTTGCACTCGGTCAAAGCGAGATGGATTTTAATTTAAATTTCGTATCAAACTCATTATTATTTTGGGGATTTTTAGGAATAATCGCATCCCTATCTCAACAAAACAAAATTTCCAAAAAGCTTACGCCTGGATATAAAAACCCGTATATCATTTTAGCCGCATTGTTTAGCCTTATTTTACTATTCGTATCCGCGCATGAAGGATTCTATAAATTAAGATACAAAGAAGGCCAAAGTTTATATAAAAATGGTAAATACGAAGACGCGTTAATAAAATTCGAGTCCGCCGAACCGCTATTCTTCAAGCAAGATTTAAATTATTTAATTGGCAAAACATACATTCGAATGTCCAAGAAAGCTCCACCTTATTCAAACTTAGGAATAAGATTTTTATCAAAGCTTCCACAAAATGAAAAATCAATTGCCGTAAAAACGGTAATATACGAATTATGCCTTATTAATGAAAAAAAAGAATGTCTAACATGGGCAGTTCCGGAGCTTAAAAAAATATATGAATACACAAAATCAAACTTAAATTTAAATAAAAATGTTCGCATTTATTATGACTATTTAACGGCTTTATATAAATCCAGATTAGACTACGAAATCAAAAATCTTTTACCGGAAATCCATGCATTTTTAGATCAATATCAAGTTGCAATAGAACATAATGAACAGCTCGCAATAACTAGCGAAAACCCGGGATATGCTCTAAAAATACACGATCTTATTATTGATTTCGCAAAAAAATTCAAAGAAAGCGAATCTGAAATAAACAAATTAACACTTACAAAGGCAAGATTAAACCGCGCAATAAATAATGAAACAAGAAAATACAAAACCCTCTACGGCCAAGACCCGGAAGTTGAATAAAAAACCTGCAAGCAAACCGCTCCTCTTAATCGGCACAAGCAATCCTGGAAAATTCAACGAAATAAAAGAAGTTTTACACGGATTACCATTGAAATTCATAATGCCGCAAGATCTGGGAATAAAAGATTCTCCGCATGAATCAGGCAAAACATACAAAGCAAACGCAAAAATAAAAGCAAAATTTTATTTTGAAAAATCAGGCGGAATAAATACGCTCGCAGAGGACTCCGGAATTGAAATTCATGCACTCCCAAACGCGCTCGGCCACAAAACGCGCAGATGGGGCAAAGGAGAAAAAGCATCAGACGCAGAATGGCTAACGCATTTTCTAAAACAAATGAGTCGTGTATCGGAATCAAAAAGAACTGCTGAATTCAAATGCACAGCCGTTTTAATTTGGAATAAAAAAACTCACATTTTCGAAGGATCCTGCAAAGGAAAAATAACACACGGGCCTGAGGCACCAATTTTAAAAGGGCTCCCCCTCTCTTCGTGCTTTAGGCCTGATGGTCAAAAGAAAGTTTATGCAGCGCTTTCCGCGCACGCCAAAAACAAAATCAGCCATAGAGGACAAGCGACATCTAAGGCAAAAACTAAACTAAAAAAACTATTATTATTTTAACGTTTGAACTTTATCGTTCATTTAGATTTTGAGCTTTGGATTTTGTAATTATTTTTCTATCTTCCTCCACTCTCTCGTCTCCCATCTAAGTCCACTTAATTCTCTATATGTGAACACTTCTGTGCCATCGTTCTTAATATTCACAGCCAAATTCACAAGCTGATTAATTTTATTAACTTCCGCGCTATCAACTTTTCTTGGTGGCAAAACTTTTTCAAGAACAGCTTTTCTAAAAGCATTCTTATATTCTTCACTGAAATCCGCAATATATGTAACTCTCGAATAAACATTTGTACCAAAATAAATCGCAATACCAACTGCAATAACAACTATGACCGCAAAAACCGAAATCACCGCGCCTTGAACCCTTCTCCACAAGTCACCAAAACTAAACGGCTCTTCATCGGAGAATTGCTCTTGCTGAACTTGTTCCGGAACAGCCTCAAATCGCGACTCCATATCCATATCTTGCGTAATTTGAGCCATTGGTTGAAAGCCTGAATCTGGTTGAAATTCCGGCTCCGGTTGAAATTGCTGCTCTGGTTGAAAAGAAGCTTCAGGATTAAATTGAACCGATTCCTCCGGCTGAAATCGCTCTTCAGCTTGAAAAGCAACCTCCGGTTGAATTAATTGCTCAGATTGAAGTTCAGGCTCCAGTTGAACGGATTGCTCTGCTTGAAATTCAGACTCTGCTTGAAAAGAAGCCTCAGGATTAAACTGAGCAGGCTCTTCCGGCTGAAATTGCTGCTCAGGACGAAATTCGACTTGCGCTTCTTCCGCAGGCTTTCTATCAAACATGTTTTGATTATTTTTTTCTTGCGAAAGCTTCATAACGTTTTCCTTAATTTGGTCTTTTAAACCGGCATTTTCGGTAATATTTATCGCAAGCTTAATGCTATCAAAAAAATTATTCACATTCCCAAAATAATTTATATGTTTTCCGGCTCCGGACGAAGCGGTAACAAGTAGCTCACGAACCTTTTGAAGCACATCATATATTTTTCTTGGAGCTTCTTTTGGGTGCATTTGAATCGTTTTAACGATTTCCGAATCAGTCATTTCTTCAAAAAACTTTAACCATAAAACTTCACGCTCAAGCACGTCCAGGTGCGAAACAAGCTCAAACATAGCCTGTGGAATCATTGCGCTTTCACCACCGGCATCAACTTTAAAAGTATTCTGCAAAAAAACCGGTCTTTTGGTCCCACCGGAAACGCTTCCAGGCACAACAATTGGCTCATTTTTAACCAATTTCCAAGAATAGCTATACATAAAAGGCAAAAACGGATAAACCGCCATAGGCTCAATATCAGCCTTCTCATAAACATACAAAAACAACTTTTCCATCATCTCGCGCACCTTCACGTCATCATATATTCTAAGCGTAAAATAACGATACGCGTCCAAGAAATAACGATCATATAATTCATTAAAATCAGCCATATTTTTTATAAATTTGTAAAAAGGAGTTTATTGTAAATCTTATGATGCAATATGTCAAGACCGAAATCTTACCTTAACCTCTTAAAAAAATTATAATGAAAAAGATTTAAAACTTTTAACCAAAAACAAAATGGAAAATCATCCACTAATTCGAAAAATATACCTTTACGGATTTGCTCTTTTAGGGCTTGTTCTTCTCGTTATCGGCAGCGTTGGCTTTGTAAATATGGGACTTAAAGCATTCGTATTTACACAAGCGGATGAATATCAAAGACAAACAAGTAAACAGTTTCCGTATCCGGCTTGCGGAATTGAAAAATACGCAACCGCCACGACAAGCAAAACAACGCTCGTTTTAACAGAAGAAGAAAAGGCCACGTTCACAAATTTCCTGGTCGATTACAAAAACTGGAAAGATTCTCCACAGATTGATTATGTCACATCACAGCGCCACCAAGATGCGGCAATGAATCTTGCATTGATTTTGATTGGTTTACCGCTTTATCTTTACCACTGGATTGTTATAAAACGTGAAAATAAATAATCACAATGCAAGAAACACGCGTTTGCAAAAATTGCGCTCAAAATTTCGAAATCACAGATGAAGATTTTGCATTTTATCGCAAAATTTCACCGATAATTAACGGCAAAACATATGCTATGCCTGCGCCAACTCATTGTCCGGACTGCAGACAAATCCGCAGGCTTTGCAGAAGAAATGAAAGAATTTTATATTCGCGAAACTGCGATTCCTGCAAGAAAAAAATAATTTCGATCTATCCGGAAAATACTGAATTTCCCGTTTATTGTGGGCATTGCTGGTGGAACGATTCATTTGATTCGCGAAAACATGGCATGGATTTCGACTTCAATAGACCATTCTTTGAACAATTTAAAATTCTTGAAAAAACCGTTCCACGGATGACTTTATATTCTCAGGAGCAAAATAATACAAATTCCGAATATACAAATCATTCCGATTGGAATAAAAACTGTTATATGTGCATGAATTCCGCACACTGCGAAGATTGCTACTACTGCACAAACTTCAATATTTATAACAAAAACTGCGTTGATTGCCTCGCAATGCAACACGACGAGCTTTGTTATAACTGCGTCAGCACAAAAGGATGCTACGCCTCAATTGGACTTTTGGACTGTGAAAACTGCGTTGAATCAGCTTTTTTATACAACTGCATCGGCTGTGAAAACTGCTTCATGTCATACAATTTGCGTCACAAAAAATACTACATTCGCAATAAACAAGCCACGAAAGAGGAATATGAAAAAATCCGCACAGAATTATCCGATGCAAAAAACATGGAAAACGCACGCAAAGAATTTATTGAATTTATCAAAACGGCAGAACGAAAATATTGCACAATTCTTAATTGCGAAATTTCAACAGGAGATCATTTAATCAGCTGTAAAAACACAAAAAACAGCTTCTACGGCTTCAAATGTAAAGACATAAAATTTGCATATGACTTCGGAGAAATGAAAGATTGCTATGACATATATGAACCATGGCAAGGCGAACTTCAATACGAATCGTATGGCGTAAACGAATCATATGGTATGAGATTTGTTAGCGTTGCGTGGAGAAATAACGATTTAACCTATTGCGATAGTTGCTTTAACGCTCAATACCTTTTTGGATGCGAAGGAATCCACAACCAAAAATATTGCATTTTAAATAAACAATATACGAAAGAAGAATATGAAGAATTAACCGGAAAAATTATCGAACACATGTTAAAAACCAATGAATATGGAGAGTTTTTTCCAATTAATTTAACGCCATTTCCATACAACGAAAGCGTAGCACAAGAATACTATCCTTTAACGCGAGAGCAAGCCGTTTCAAAAGGGTTCAAATGGCGTGAAAAAGATGCACGCGAATATCAAAAACAAACATGCGTTTTACCAACAGACATCAAGTCCACCCTATCAACAATAACGAACGAACTTCTAGCCTGTGAAAAATGTGGAAAAAATTACAAAATCGTTCCACAAGAACTGAAATATTATAAAAAAATGAATTTACCGATCCCACGAAAATGCTTTGATTGCCGCCACATGGAAAGAATGTCACTCAGAAATCCTCGCCAGCTTTGGGCTCGCAAATGCGATAAATGCAGTACGAGCTTGGAATCCTCCTACTCACCAAATCGTCCGGAAAAAATCTACTGTGAAAAATGTTTCGTGGATTTTATTGAATAAAAACAAACATGGAAAAAACTGAAAAAATAAATTACCTTGATGGAATTCGCGCAATTTCGGCGATAATTGTTGTATTTCATCATTACATTCTCGCCTTTTTCCCGGCTCTTTATACGGGAAACGTCGCAGAATCGCATATCAATACGGCTTCCGAAGCATATCTTGCAGGATCCCCTCTTGGAATTTTTTATGCCGGCAATTTTGCGGTTTGTTTATTTTATATTCTCAGCGGCTTTGTTTTAAGCTACAAGTTTTTAAAATTTAAAAACTATGAGATTATTGTTTCAAGCGCAATTCGAAGATATTTCCGACTAGTCGTACCAATTTTACTTTCGGTTTTTGTCGCATATATATTGATGAAACTCGGATTCTTTTTCAACAAAGAAGCATCGGATTTTTCAAAATCTTCCTGGTGGTTTGCAGGTCAATGGGGTTTTGAAACATCATTTTGGCACATGCTTAAAAGTGGCTTATTTAAAGTCTTTTTCGCATATGATGCATCGTACAATACAGCACTCTGGATGATGTCATACATTTTTTATGGATCTTTTATAACGCTCGGCGTAATAGCACTTTTTGGCAAACTAAAACTGCGCTACATCGCATATGCATTAACTTATTTAATCCTAATTAACACTTATTATTCAGCGTTTATTCTTGGAATAATTTTAGCCGACATATTCGCAAATTCACCAAATTTTTTCAAAAAATTCAATCACTTTTACATAACAATCCCATTTATTTTAATCGGAATATTTTTCGGCGCATATCCGTTTGGCGTTTATACAAACGGAACAATATATGAAATTTTTAATCTTAAATTTTTGCCTAGCCCGGGCCAATTTTGGCACATTATCGGTGCGCTTCTAATAATTTTTGCCGCCTTCGCATCAACAGGTTTTCAAAAATTCCTTTCAAATAAATTCCTTATTTTCACCGGCACAATTTCATTTTCAATTTATCTTATTCACGCGCTCATTCTCGGATCATTTTCAGGTTGGATGTTCCTAAAATTAATACCGCACTTTTCATACATCACAAGCTTTTCAATTTCTTTCACAATTTCAATCCCAATCATTTTTATCCTTGCCTTCTATTCAACGAAATACATTGATTCAAACGGATTAAAATTCTCGCAATATATATACGAAAAACTCGCAAAACCGACTCTCCTAAAGTTCAAGATTATCCGTACAAAAGAATCCCAATAAAGACGAAGGTATTTATCAAAATCCACAAAACATAAGTAACTATAATCGGCTTTTCTTTATGTGTAATTCCGTATGCCAACCAAAAAATATTAAACAAAATATAACTTCCCCAAGAAATCGGAGCAAGCCCGCTTGCATTATGTTCAAACCAAACCTTAAACGCCTGCGGAAGCGTCATAACCGGACCCAAGATCCCAACAACATAAATCGCCTCATCCAAAAACCTCTTCCACTTATCAGGATTTGGCAATTGTTCGCCCATTTTGCAAACTCGTTTTCGAAGATGATAATGATGCAAAGCTCCATTCATAAATATTTTTGTCTTTATTTTACAATATTATACCATAAAAATGGCTTTAAATCAACTTACTAGGCTCAACGCGTACGCGAACTACGACTTCGGCTCCCTCCAATTAAGAACAAGCTTTATCGTATTTGGAGCTTCACCTTCAACGATCACAAAAGGACAAATATCCTTAGGATATTGATAAGAAAAAGTATTTCCCAAAGTCGCTTTTAAATTTATTCTAGCCTTATCATAACCACCATCGATTATTTCATCGATTACATCGTCAATCTCAATTTCAACATTCAAACCACATTTCTCGGCTAATACATCATAAAACCTGGTCGCCGTTTCTCTCCTATTTTTTTTACCAAGCAAAAAATTAGTTCTAAATGCCAAGTATCGATCTTTTTCAGAACCCATTGCGTCAAAAGTAAACGAAGGTGGAACGCGTAAATGCCCATTAGCAGAAGAATCTATGCCGGTTAAAACCACAATCACACACTTCCTAGCATCCGCGGATAAACAATCCAAAAGCCTTAACTTATAAATATTTTCGGCAAACATCCTTAAAACTTCGGCCACAACATCAATAAAAAATTTACAAAAAAATTGATCATTAAAACGACCGTCCATATCCCCTAAAAAAGCTTTTATTTCACCGGAAATCTGCTGAGTATTAACATTGCCGCAAAAGCCAGGAACGTCAGACGCTGAAATAGAAGAAAAAATAACTTCAGCCACATAAATAACTAGCATTTTATAAGCCAAATTAACATCTTCCACCCCAAGCGAACGATCTAAATAGCTTAAATATATTCTTGCAGCGCCTCCAATATCATGGACGTTGCCGGAAGATAAGTGATGTGTTTCCGCTATTGCTTCCATATAAATTTTTATAAATGGAAAAATAATTTAACAGTAAAATAAGCTCGTGTCAATTCGAACTATCTTAAAATATAAACCTACTTCTCATTCAGCTTCTTCTTTCTCAACGCCGACTTGATGAACGCTAAAGCAAAAATCACGCCAACGACACCAATTGCAGAAAAAGCTTTTTCAATACCAAGCGTATCCGCCAAAAATCCGGATAAAATAGGTCCAATCACATATCCAATGTTTGTAAAAAAATCTTCCAAACCTTCAACGTCTTTTTCAATTGCAGGAAATTCGGAAATATAATCAGCATAAGATCCGTTCAAAGAAGGATAAGAAATTGCAATTGTCATAGAAACAAAAAATGTTAGTCCAATTGTCAAAACCGGATTAATCGCCGAAATAAGAGCAAAACAAGAAAGCAAGATTGCTCCAATTAAAAATGAAATATATGCAACTTTTAGTTTTCCGCATCTACTTGTTAACTTTGAAACAAAAAATCCAACCAAAATAAAAGGCAATGCATAGGCAGCCAACAGCAAACCATTAAACCCATCAAGTCCCAATCCTTCAGAATAAATCGGCCCTATTGTCCAAAAAAACGCATCTACTGTATATAAAAAGAATGTTAAAAATAAAGCAGGAAAAACGTATCCGCCAATTTTTTTCCACAATTTAAATTGGCTCGCTGAATTCGGAAGCTCTTTCACGGCGCAATACCCATCTTCACATTTCACATCAACAAGTTTTTTCTTTCTAGTGATGATCATTAATAAAATCAAAAATAAAAATCCAACGAAAAGAAAAATCGCACTTCCGGCAAAAGTTTTAAAATCAACATATTCAACAATCAATAAACTGGCAACAAGAGGCGCAATAATTTCAGCTAAATACGCAAAAACCTGCACAATCCCAAAACTGGCCGCATGCTCTTTTTTTTCCGTATAACAACTTACAAAATCAAAAAGTCCAAAATTATATAAATCATAATAAATGCCCCAAACGAGCATTGCAAGAATATATATCGGAATCGTTTTTGCCTGCCATAAAATCAAAGGAAAAATGGCCGAAATCGCAAACATAAACATAAAAACCCTTCTAAAATTCACGGTCTTCACAAACCTACACATCAAAAAATCAAACGCTGCACCCGCAATCGAAGAAGAACCAAGAATAAACCCCATTTGCGTCGCCGAAAACCCATGTTCAGTCAAAATCAAAGGAACCGCATAAGACAATATGCAATCAAAAATCGTCCAGAAAAAAACCATGGCCGAAAGAAAATAAAGCGGTTTATGGCTTTCCTTATACTGCTTAAGCTGTACGTATAAATGCTTTAGCGATGACATATAAGCCTTTTAATTACCAAAGGAAAATCCATGTTTAGCGGCAAACTCTTCAATACGCTTAAGCTGAAATCGATCCATGACGTCTTTAGAATTTTTGCGTCGCGCCTCGGTTAAGGCGGCTTGAATCTTCAAACTATCAGGATTTAAGCGTAAATTAAACCTTTTCGCATTATCTAAAATATCGTTAAGCCCATCAAAAAAAACAACGTGTTGCAATTCACTAGCAATAAACGTTTCAAACTTATCGGAAAATTCGGACAAATCCATGCCCGGATAAAAAAACCTAAACATAATACGAAGATCAACTGATGCATGGCCTTGAGGAGCTGAAGAAGATAAAATATGAGAAACGGTTGAGCGATAAGCCTCAACAACTTCCGGATCACGCAATAAAGCTAACGCAGCTTTACCCAACTTCGTACGTGGTTTCCCCGCAAAGTGTTGAAATCTTTTGAACACATCGCCGGTTGTATGAACATAGGGATTTCTAAAAGCATGAACTAATTCCGTTTTAGAAACCGCTTCAACAGAAGGAACAACTGCCTCAACCCTTTCAGCGACACCGACCTCATTTACAACCTGTAATAAATCATCGGCCGATGCATTTGGGCCAACTTCTAGTCTCTTTTTAGGCTCATCCCCTTCTACGCCAACATCAACTCTCCTTGCTTGATTTGGATCCATAATTTTTATTGTTATTTTTGTATTATCTATATTATAGCATAAAAATGACTATATTGCAACAAAACGAAGGAAGAGGGTGCTGTGAACACCGACAAATAGAATAAAACGCTATAAATCGTAAAATATTCGCATACTTTGTCATCGCCAAATACTTGAATAACGCACCATAAAAGTACGATAATTTAAAATAGATTTTTAACAAGTCAATATTAATAACCTTACCCCTCCTCACATGAAAACCTCTACATGGCTTAGTCGTGTTTTGTCGCGCATTTTAACAATCACGTTAATTGCGATGATGACAATCCAAATCGCACCGCCTGTAAAAGCGACGATTGTCGCAGGCGATCATTTCACTTTAACAGTTGCAGATGATGCAACCTCAATGGATTCCGGGGGGACATTGGTTTTTACGGCAAAAAGTTATAACAGTTTAAATGAAGCAAAAGCATTAACCGGAAGTGATAAAGCCTGTGTGGAAATAAATAATCCATCAACCTTTTCTCCAAGTACATATGTTGACGTAACTGCGGTGGGAGCCGGTTTAACAGTTACAAACGTAGGATCCGGATCAAACCCTCATCAAGGAGGATCGGGAATGTATCCGACTGAAAGCTCAGATATAAGCGGAAGTAATAATAATTTGGTTTGTTTTAACATGGCCGTAGGAGATTCCGACACAAATACATTTACAGTAAGAGCAACGTCTAATTTTGGCATTTATGTTTACACAAATGGGGTGACAATAAATGATAATTCAGAAACATATCCCGGAAAAGATTTTGCAATGATAACTGTAAATTCCGCATCGGGCGGAGCGGACCATCTGGTTGCAAACATTGCCGCTTCAACGGCTGAAACAAACGCGGAAATACCGGTTACAATAACTCAAGTTAATGCGGGAGGAGGAATTGTCTCTTCAGCGCTCACAGACGTTATGGTAACTCTTTTATCATCAATACCGTCATCAGCTGAGTCCAACGTGATCACGTCAAGCTCGGAACATGGATTAAGCGTTAATGATTTTATTAAATTTTCGTTTGCTGCAAACAATACAAGCGCCACCTATCTCGTCAGTACCGTATCCTCTCCAACAACGTTTAAAGTTATCGGACCAACAAATAACTTTATAGCGGGAGGATTTACAAAACTAACTCCATCATCAACCTCTTCGGGAGCGTCAAATTCAATGCATGCCACAACCCCGGGAACTATATCCTCAAACACCGCATCCACAATAAGCATGCAAGCCACGGGCAACATAACGGTCCCGGGAGGAGTTGCAATACAAGGATGTACGGACGCTAAATACATAGCCTCTTCTAAAACAGCGGATTCAATTTCGGTTATCGGACCAACTGCTTGTACGCCAACTCCGGGTGGAAACATTACATCTCTAACTTTAACACCCGGAACTGAAAGCTCATACACTTTAAACGGAAGCAGTGCATATATTTATTCTATTAACGGAACTCCAACTGGAAATACAACCACAACATACGCGGCAGATCAATCTTTAACAAACGGCGTCTTAAACGTGGTCATAAAAGCTTCCGAAGCGGAAACAATTCTAGTTTCAGCATCATCAGACACTCTTGCCAGCGACGAAACGGATGTCAATGATTCCGTTATTATATCTTCAGCATCTTCACTCACAATTAAAGGATATGGCCCACCAAATAATCAAAACGGAGTACCGACAAATGCTCCAATAGACATAATGTTTAATAGAAGTCCAAGTAGCGAAAGCATTACATTCCCTCTTACAAACACGGCAGACAGTGCAATATCAATTTCATCGGGAGGAGTGCCAACAACAGGGGTATGGGAAGTATTTGCTGAAAACTATGGAGACTTTTCTTTTTACAGAACTAAATTCACTCCAACATCAGGAATGTTGACAGCATCAACAGTGTATACGGTTTCAATTCTAAAATCTTTTGTAAGCACCCTGGAATTACCTGAAGGATCTACCTCTCTTACAGATGCCGGATCTTCATATACATTCGCAATAACAACCGGGACGGGAGGTGGAGATTTCACACAGCCACAAGATGGCGGCAACGCCCCGGGAGGCATGGGTGGCGGTTTCACAGGAACGTTCGGAGGATCGGTACCGCCAATGGCAAACTTGGGATATCCAAGGCCGGGATCATGGGACGTACCAACCAATATATCAAAAATTTCTATAGATTTTGATAGACAAATGGACGCAACAACCTTTACAAATACAAATATTTATCTGAAAAAAATTGTAAATGGAGTAGAAGTAGATCCGATCGTAACAACGACGGTTTCACCAACAACCGGTACAAGCCAAAACGCATCTCTGGCAATAACCGGGACCTTGGCAGCCAACAGCGAATATAGAGTGGTGGTAACAAGAAATGTAAAAGATCCAAAAGGAACTCAACTGGCGGGTATGCCACTAGACGATGACGGAAATCCATTGCAAAGTTTTGGATTTGGATTTAACAACATGGGATCGTTTAAAGAAAATTTCCGAACCGGTTCGGGCACGTCAACAATTACAGCAAGTTTAATGGGTTCAAATCTTGATAAATATAACTCATCGGGAACAATCACCGGAGTACCGACTTCAATAATTCCAAGAGCAAGCTTTAACGGGCCGCTGGATCCATCAACGGTTAATTCTACAAATGTAACTCTTAGAAAAGGGTCATCGCCTGTCACGGGGACCGTTAATTACAAAGGAGAATCCAATGTAATTGAATTTGCCACATCAACAACTCTCCTGGCAAATACAATTTATACGTTTAACGTTTCGACAAGCGTTACGAGCGTAACGGGAGCCGCAATATCAGAAGTAACAAAAACATTCACCACAGGGTCTGAAGATATAACAGCTCCTCAATTGGTATTTTCAGAAGCTGATAACTATGGATTTAGAGTAAAATTCGACGAAGCAATGGACCAAAGTTTAGCGGAAAATAAAGCCTATTACACTCTAAAAACATGCTCGGGAAGCGCAGTATCACCAGACGGAAGTTCTTGCACGGGAGAAGGGAGCGTAACAACAGTAAGTTTAATGACAGGAGTGAATGCTCATTACGATACCTTTGAAAACTCAGTCTGGTTTGATGGTCTTACATTAACAGCAAATGACGGATTTTATATAGCGATAAATTCAAGCGTAAAAGACGCGGCGGGAAACGCGATTAATTCCTCATATGACACGTTCAACGGAATGATTATGGGCGCTGATAAATTTGCCGGAGGACAAGGAATGCAAACCATGGGAGGCTTGGGAATGCAAGATTTCAACATGGGAACAATGGGTATGACTCCTATTTCTGCAATGCCAATGAATTCAATGGCAAGCGCAACAACAAAGTTTTTCATAAGATTCCCTGTAGCGACACAAATCCCAACAGGTGGGTGGGTGGAACTTACTTTCCCTGCAGGATTTACAGTAACAGGTGTAAAACAAGATGCACAAAGCCCAATGAAAACAGACTTCAATGGACCGGCAACGGGCACGCCAACGTTTGCAACAAATCTAACAAGTATAACTCCAACTCCAACTGATGGAGCCGGAGCACAGGCAAATGACGGAGTCGGATATATCGCGGCGGCAAATAAAGTTTATGTAAAATTATCAGGAGCAACGAGCGCGTCCGACTTTATACAAATTGATTTGGATGGAATCACAAACGCAAGCGAACCAAAAGACTCTTCAAGCTCCGGATACAGTTTGCAAATTAAAACGTTTAATAGCTCCGGCGCTCTTTTGGAAGGAATGACAACAATGCCATTCTTCATCAGCTCATCGGGAACAGGCAGTATTGGCGGACGCATAACGGCAAGCTCAACCGGAATAAACGGAGTAACTGTTTATATTGGCTCTCCGTTTACAGGTCCAATGGAAACAACAACGGCAAATAATGCCAATGGAGGAGGTGAAGATGGAGAATATAAATTTTCAAATCTTCCATCAGGACAATACATGATCTTTACTCAACCAAACTTCACGGTTGGAGAAACAACTTATAACGGAAAATCGAATCCGGAACCTATAACTGTAAGCGGAACCACGGTAAAAAATATTTCAATTACAGCTTCAAACGGAACAACGGGAGCAACACAACCTATAACCATTAGCTACACATCTGAAAGCCTAGCGGCTATAACAAGCCTTGGATTTAATGACAGCATAGACGTATTCGCCAATAGCCCAAAAGGATTTGTTTCACAAACAATTGCGCGCGCGTCTTTAACCGGAACAAGCAAAACGGTCAATTTATATTTACCAACAGCAGGAGATTGGATGGTCGGCATTGGTCCGGCTATGCCAAAAGGCCCAATGGCGGGAACACCATCGCAAATGAACTGGATTCCGGGACCTTCAAGAAATGTAATGATTACACAAAGTGATATTGGAGGAGCCTCAAAAAGCGCAATTCCATTTACAATGAGCATAGCGGATAAAGCGATTACAGGAAAAGTTCTCGACGCATCCGGCACGGCAATATCAAATGCTGAAATTTATGCTTATAACCCAAAAGGAGGAACGGGAAGCCACACAACATCCGCGACAGACGGAACATTCACGTTAAACGTAACAGAGGGAACATATAAAGTCGGTGCATTTTTACCGGGCATGCCAAATTCGGGAGAAATTGCAATATTGGTTTCCGGAAGCAGTTTTTACGTTGACGGCTCCCCAACAGCTTCAACGGGATCATCCGGAGACAATCCATTCAACTTAAAAATTAATAAATCAAACTCTGCATTAACGATCCAAGGAAGAGTAACTGATGGAACTAATGCAATTTCAAATTCAGCAGTATGGAGCCATAGAACGGATTCCCCTGCCCCACCAATACATTCCAAAACAGACAACACCGGAAATTACACATTATACGTTTCAGCAGGAACATGGATGGTTGAAGCGGACGCCCCGGGATATGGGTACATGGGATCAAAAACATTAACCGTCACAACGTCAAATCTCGCAAATCAAGATTTCACAGTTGCAAACGACCAAGGAAGTATTTCCGGAACAATCAACATCCCCGGCACATCCGATGACTCCGGCGTAATAGTAACCGCGTACTGCACGGATGGTACAAATGAAACAACAACGGCCGCAGATGGAACATATACAATGAACGTACCGGACGGAACTTGTACGGTAAGAGCAAATATTCCGGGAACCGGCGAACTTGCTCCTCAAACGGTAGCGGTGGATGGAACGGAAACAGGAAAAGACTTTGCGGTTGCAACTCCACAAACATTCACAATAACGCTCAACGAAGCGGTTAGTGAAGATACCGAAATAAATTTATTCAATGCAACCGGACAAGGAAATGAAATAATAATTCCCGCAGGAAGCACATCAGCATCAGTGACCGTACCGGAAGGAACATATTACTTAGATACAGACATCCCGGGAATTCCATTGTCCGATGTGGAAACAACCGGTGCGGAATTTAATAATGTAAACGGAACGCCGGGTGAAAACAACGAAATAAATATTGACGGGACCGGTGACAGCATAGTCCTTACCCTCCCAACGATATATTCGGTTTCAGGACAAATAACCAGCTCGAGCACGGGAATCAACGATGTAACTATTTCCATTTACAATACAACATCAAAAGAAACCTTTGCCGTCACAACATCGAATGATGCGGCAGGAGGAGGATTAGACGGAGAATATTTAATAAAACTTCCGGCCGGAACATACAGCATTTCAGCGGATAAATCGGGGTACTCCTCTACTCCAATCGATGTAACGGTAGCAGACACTTCAACGGGAAACAATATAGCTCTAACTGTAAACTCAAGAACCATAGCCGGAACAGTTTTGGCGGGAGGAGTTGCAGCAGCAGACACAAAAGTTTATGCAGAAGCATCAGGTGGTGGATTTGCTTCAACTACAACTTCAACAGACGGAACATATATACTATCCGTAAAACCGGGAATCTGGACAATAAACGCAAAATTAGACGGATATGCGGAAGGAACGGCACTGCAAGTTGATGTAACCGCAGCCAACGAAACGGGAAAAAACTTTTCATTAACTGCATTAACGGGAGCGGATATTCCAAGCGCTCCACAAAGCGAAACCGTTGTTCCAAGCACAGGAGGAATTATTAGCGACACAGGAACAAATACAGAAATCCTTGTACCGCCAAATGCTTTGGGATCCGGAACCGACGCGGGACAAGTCACTACAAAAGAAATAAGCGATGTATTTGAAACCCCAACAGCAATTCCAATCGGCTACGGACAAGAAATATCCGCATCAGATGCAAACGGAAATCCGATCACAACATTAGATAACGAAGTAACATTCTCGCTATATTTAACTGCGGACGAATTAATCGCGGCAGGACTAGACACCCCAGCAGAAGCAGATCAATTAACAGTTGGATATTGGGACGATGGCGCAAACAACTGGGTGCCTCAATCATCAACAAAAGAATATTACGATGCAAGCGGGAATATTATTCCTTATACAACGGTTGAAGCTGCGGGAACATTATTAGCGGCAAACGTAGACTACGTATACTTAGTTGCAGAAACGGATCACTTCACGACATTTGCCCCAATCCTCCCAACAGGCCCAACTCCACCGGCAACACCGGCAACACCAACTGCAACAGCAGGAAGTGGACAAGTCACATTAACTTGGACAAAAAACAGCGAAGCAGATATGTCCAGCTATAACATCTGGGAAGCGAATGTATCAGAAGGAGTTGCAACAACACTACTCCAGTCCGCTTGTGGCACAACAACGTGTACAAAAACGATCACAGGCCTAACAAATGGAACTACATATTCATATCAGATTATCGCCGTTGATACAGATGGCAACGAATCTGCAGGATCAACAGCAGCTTCAGTAACTCCGGCAGCCAGCGTAACGGGAGGTGGCGCCATTATACAGTTAGCATTAACGCCGGAAACCCCTAAAAGCACAAACGAAACAACCATAACACCGTCAATAAAAAGCATAACGGATATTGCCGGACATTGGGCAAAAACATTTATCGAGGATCTTTTTGCAAAAAAGGTTATATCCGGGACAGACGCAACCCACTATAGTCCTAACAAACCTATAACCAGAGCCGAGTTCACAAAAATCGCGATAAATATGTTTAACATCCAAGTCAACAACAGCCTCATGACAACTTCATTCAAAGATGTTAAAACGAGCGATTGGTTCGCACCTTATGTAGAAGCGGCTTACGGCAAACAAATTATTGCGGGCTATGAAAATAATCTGTTTAAACCAAATCAACCGATCAATAGGGCTGAAGCGGTAAAAATTCTATTCGATGCCGCAAAAATAAAAGTGGATGAAATTGTGTTTAGCGCAAAATTCCCTGATGTAAAAAATACCGACTGGTACGCAAAATACGTTGAATACGCCGCAAACAATAAAATCGTTAATGGCTACGAAAACGGCATGTTCAACCCATCCAATAACATAACCAGAGCCGAAGCGGCAAAGATTGCTTCACTTTTACTTGGATTAACAGTTCAAGCAAAATAAACCAAATAAATAGATAAACAAAACATCGAAAGGGCGCTTAAAAAAGGCGCCCTTTTTAAATAACTATAAGCCTCCAATCTATTTGACAAAATCTATTTTTATAATTATAATTTAACCAACTTAAACAATACACACATGTTAGACGAAAGTTTTTCAACTCATGACCAACTTGTAGCAGAAGTTAACGCAAGCATGATAGAGCTTAGAATAAACGCAGAAACAAATACAAGCGTTGCAAGCGTGGCCAGGGATTTGCTAAGTTCAGGCCGTGAAAGCCTTATTCTTTTTGGCGATGAAACAACAGAAGCATTAAGAGAAGGAATCAATCTTACTTCGGACAGCCCAAAAGCTATTGGAATGTCCCTTAGATACAACGACTCATTAACCGACGATGATGGAAAGCCTGGCCAAATTTCAATACTAAAAACCGTGTTAAAAATTTCCGAAAAAACACGCACAAGAATTGCCAAGTCTCAACCAAGTGTTGCGCAAAATTTATTAAACACAGAGCGTGATATTTCAGCGGCAATAGATCGCATGGAGGCATTTAACGCAACGGGAGAAAAGGTAAAAGAACAAAAACCTCAAGAACAATTGATTTTCCTCGCAAGAAGACTGCTTCATCAAATTGCAGACAAACGCACACAAGGAAAGGTTTGCACGGGCTTTACAACCGATCCAACGTATGAAGAAAAAGATGCCGAAACAAGTAGATTAAGATATAGACAAGGAGATAAATTCATTAAAGAAAAACAACAAGAGCGCACAGAATTAGAAATAAAATATAGCGTTGATCAAACGCACCCTGATTTCCCAGACCTAAGAAAGCTTTATTATGCAGGTCAATTTGAAGATCACGAACAGATCTATTTATTCTCGGCACCAACCGAAGGAGATATGCCCGCTTACGAATTTCGCATACGTAAAATAACACATGAAAATGACAGAGAATCGTTTTACGGCACAATAAAATCCGGGACAGAACAAGCAAGGCAAGAGATTGAATTTGAAATAACTAAAGACCTTTATTATGCGTTTAATGAGATTCGTCCAAAAGAATATAAAAAACTACACAAACGCAGATATTTTATAGAAAAAAATGGCGATACTGTCACGACAATTGATAGATTAGAACTTGACGGCAAGGAAGATTTTTCAGCAGAAGTTGAATTCACAAATGGCGAAATTCCGGCAAACTATCAAGCCCCATCATGGACGACCGAAGAAAGAAAAGAGAGAAAATACGCCATGGTTTTAGTCGCAAAAGACGGAATAACCTGGTAGAACATCTCTAAAGGTTACAAAATTTCGATTGATTTTAAATTATTTTTGTAATACAATTGTAATACAAAATTTAAACAATCCAATATGCGTTCAATCTTAAGTATTTCCCTGCCTGCGTCGATAAAAAAAGAAATTGAAAAAAGAGCAAAAAAAGCCAACCAAACCACAAGTTCTTATATTATTCGCGTTATGAATCTTGAAAAAAGCCTTATTTCCGAGGAAGAATTAGTAAAAATGGCAACCCAAGCGGAAAAAGACTACGAGCTTGGAAAAACAAAAAAATTAGCTAGTTTAAAAGATTTAATAAGCTAATATGCAAATCAAAGAAATTCACTATAACAGTGAATTCGTCAAACAATTCTCGAGTCTTCCAAAAAATATTCAAAAAAAAGCCTACGAAAAAGAAGCTCTTTTCAGAAAAAATCTATTTCACCCATCGCTAAGGCTTCACAAATTAAAAGGCAAACTCCAAGGGCTGTGGAGCATTTCAATAGACATGAAATACCGAATAATCTTCAAGCCCCTGGAAAACGGCGTAATTTTATTTATCAGCGTTGGAGTGCATGCAATTTACGAATAATATAAAAAATCAATATAATGAAAATCGCGTCAAAAGCTCTAAAAAAAGCTATAAAGGCTCATCTTCAAAGTCGTTAGACAAAGGGATCTTCTATAAAACTGATAAAAATTGTTTCGGAATTAATTTTCCGATTGGAATAGACGCAAAAAAGCTAATTTCAAAACTAAAAAACCAATAAAAAATATCGTCTATACTAGCCTAATGCATCCCGCAATAGCACCTCTAACTTTTCTACCTCTAGAAAATAATTCGTCGCAAGCGCTTGCATAATCCACAGGCGTGAATTGCGAATCGGGTTGCACTGTTACCTCTCTACCATTGTGAACAAATTTAACAACTTTCCCTTGCTCGCGAGCAAGCTTCAAAGCAAACTCTGAAACTTCGCGCAAAGTACAAGCCGAAGGCAGCCTATCTCCAGTGACCAACTCCCCACCTTCTTCGCGAAAAGCTATTCTGATCATAAATTCTTGAGCAAAACCACCACCGCTAGTACAAGCTGCCTGCAATAAATCATTGTCAATCCACGAAGGAATTTGGACATCGCCATAATGAGATAAATCTATAGACATAAAATTTTTATTAATAAATAAGAAGATATAATAAGCCCTAATGATTCTATAATGCAAGACATTTGACTATAAAAGCATAAGTTGAAGAACTTAAACAAAGCACAAAAACGTTTTTCAAAACAACCATTAAATTTGACGTATTCTTAAAAATACGGTATACTATAAAAGTAATAATAAACTAACAAAATCATGGCCTCAATAACACTAAACGTAAAGACGAAAACCGACTACCCGGACATAGATACAATAGATGCGACAGAAACAGCTATTATAAGAATACAAGATCTAACAAGAAATCCATTAGCTGTACACACAGGGCCTGAGGGTTGGACAATCGAAACTCCTGAAGAACTAGCCCCAAAAATAAGAAGCATTCTTGAAAGAACAAATCTAAGAATAATTGAAAATTAATTTTTTGGTGGAGATGCCGGGAGTCGAACCCGGGTCCAAAAAGCCACATCTCAAGCGCCTACAATCTTAGTTCGTTTGTTTTGCGCTAAATTGGATTAAAAGCGAACAAAAACCCAAAATAGCGGACTGATATTTTTTCGACGTGCAGTATTCAGTTCTAAATTCGCACGCTTATCCTAAAAATTGTCGCCTTATCGCATCTATTAGGCATCAACGCGTAAGACGTTACCCGAAAAATTCAGGCAATTAGGCAAGGGCCAAAGCTGGTGCAAAAGCACGAGCAGCTCTAACGAATGCCATTTCATTTGCATTTTCTGCATTTGTTTTGCGCCAGACGGATATACGGGCGGACTAGCGCGACGCCCGGATTGCAACTTGAAAAGTAAAGCTTCCTGTCGAATCCTGTCATCCCCATTTGTCAAAAAACTATCTAAAAATCTTTACAGCAAATAAAATGTTATAACAAAAATTACTTTACGTCAAGGCTACTAAAATCTATCAAAATCATCACGATCTTCAAGATCATCCAAATCATCAAACGAGCCATTGTCCACGCCACCATTAATAACCGGCAAACTTCCCAAGCATTTCAAAAGATCGCCCCTAACACCAGAAACATCTCCTTTAAGAACTAAAAAAGCTTTAAGCTTATTATACAAATCAACACATTGGCGCTCCAAAGGCGTCATGCTGTCCCCCTTAGCAAGAATCGGAGCCATATATTGATCAAGCGCAGACGTATCAACAGGCTGACCGCCATTGCCTTCTATGCCGGGAATACGTACGGTTCTTTGATTTAAAGTAGCATTCAAATCTCCCATCGCACCAGCAAGATCTTCCGGACTTTTCATCTCACCCTTTTTATACTTATTCCATAAAACAGACCCGGGTACAATAATCCCCGATAAAGCCAAAAGACCTATTATGGCTACTCCCGCTATAACAACACCGCGAAATACCTTAAAACCAGTAGGAAGCTCATCCCTTCGATCAAGCCCGGAAAAATGTTCGCCACATCCCCTATTGCGCCAACGTTGAATAAGTCCCATATGGTAATTGTTAATATTTAAGATTTAATATTAACGCCTATATTTAGAATAAAACAAGGGCAAATCAAACCCCGTCGTTCGAATTTGGAATTTGTTTTGGATTTTGAATTTCGGGTTTCGGATTTGGCGCAGGGTTCGCAACATCCGCTCCCGTAGCCGCACTCAACAAAACCTTACCCAATTTTATCAAACATTCTTTTAATTCTTCGGGCCAATCCATACCCAAATCTTTAATCAAAACGCGCAATTTACTTCCGGAAATTTGCCATTTTGGATTGTAATTCAACAAGCTCGCAATGTTCCCAGCCTTCACTTTATCCGACATATAAAGCACAATTTCCTGCTTCCCGCCGTGCATATTTTCAGTTTTCAAATTCACAATTCCCGCCTGTTTTGCATATAATTTCAACTCTATAATTTTAAATAAATTCAAAACTTCACGCGGCATTTGCCCATATTCTTCAACAACATCGTCTTTGATTTCACCGACGTACTGCAACGTATCCGCCGCAGACATTCTCTGATAAATATTAATTTTATCCTTTGAACTAACGATATAATTATCAGGTATGAAAGCTGTTAATGGCAATTCAACAGACACTTCCGGAATCTCATCTTTATTATCAGTTGTGCGACCCGCTTTCAAATCTTCAACCGCCTTATTCAGCATACGAATAAACAAACTCACGCCAACAACGTTCACAACTCCATGCTGATTAACGCCCAAAATATCACCGGCACCGCGAATCTCCAAATCCTTCATCGCAATCTGAAAACCGCTGCCCAAATCAGAAGCCTCGACAATCGCTTTTAACCTTCTTTTTGCGTCGAGTGGCAATCTCTGCCCATGATACATAAAGTAAGCGTAAGCTTGTGTCCTGCTACGTCCCACACGCCCTCGCAATTGATACAACTGTGACAACCCAAACTTCTCCGCATGATTCACAATCAAAGTATTCGCGCTCGCCAAATCAATTCCATTTTCGATAATCGTAGAAGTAACAAGAACGTCATATTTATGATCTTTAAAATCAATAATTCTCTCCTCCAATTCGTCACTATTTAATTTTCCATGTGAAACAATAAATCTCGCTTCCGGAACAAGCGATCGTAATTTATCCGCCATTCCATCAATTGTCTGAACTCTATTATGCAAAAAATACATCTGCCCTCCGCGCTTAACTTCCGCCAAAATTGCCTCGCGAATTAATGTCATAGAAAACTGTCTAACCTCTGTAATAACAGGCAAACGTCCAGGCGGTGGAGTTGTAATTGTCACAATATCGCGCAGTTTATTCAAAGCAATGTTCAAAGTTCTTGGAATTGGCGTCGCAGTCAAAACAAGAATATCCATTTCCGTGCGCAATTTTTTCAAAGCCTCTTTTTGTTTAACCCCAAACCTCTGCTCTTCATCAACAACAAGCAAGCCAAGGTTTTTAAATTTAATATCCGGCTGAAGAAGCCTATGTGTTCCAATGACGATATCCAACTCCCCTTTCTCAAGTTTTTTAACAATCACGTCCTGCTCTTTCTTAGTCTTAAATCTGCTCAACATATCAATCCTCACTCCAAATTCATCCATGCGTTTTGTAAAAGACCTATAGTGCTGATCTGCCAAAATCGTAATCGGAGAAATAAGCGCAACCTGTTTTCCGCTTCTAACAGCCTTAAACGCCGCACGCATCGCAACCTCGGTTTTTCCAAATCCAACATCTCCACAAACAAGCAAATCCATTGGCTCCGGAGATTCCATTTTTTTCTTAACTTCTTCAAAAGCCTTAATTTGTCCAGGCGTTGCTTCATATGGAAATTTTTCTTCAAACCGTGCTTGGGCCTCATCATCAATTTTAAATTTGATTCCATGCGCGACTCTTCTGGACGCATAAAGTTGCAATAATTCTTTCGCAATCGATTCGGTTTCTTTCTTAACTTTATTCGTTATATTCGTCCACTCAACAGACCCAAGACGCGTCAATTTCGGCATCAAATCGCTCGATCCAATATATTTACTAACCTTGTCCGACTGATCAATTGGGACAAAAAGCTTATCGTTTTCCGCATATCCAAGAACTAAATATTCACGCGTGATTCCTTCAATTGTTTTTTGATCAAGCCCCAAGAATTTCGCAATACCGTGATCCGCATGCACAACAAAGTCCCCGGGTTTAAGCCCGGTTAAAAAGTCCAAAATAACTTTCTGAGAAATGGCTTTTTTCTTCGCATCCCTAATAATCGAAATTTCTTTATCCGTAATAAGAGCCAACTTTAAAGTGGGATTTTGGAACGCATAAGGAAAATTATCCTCTCTGGCAACATCAACAAAGGTAATTCTGCCTGAATCTTTATCAAAAGAGTCAACCTTATCCGAAAAATCCAATTTATACTCGTTAAATATATTTCGAAGCTCGTCTTTATTTTTCGTAAAAATCAAAATCTGCCAACCGCTCTCCCTTTTATCACGCAAATCTGTCGTAAACTCAAAGGTATCACGATATTTTGTAATACTTAAATAATGCAAACGCGAATGATTGGCTGTATCTTCATGAAAAGGCGTAAATTTCAAATATTGATTATCTCCAAAAAGACTATTGGACATTTCATTATATTCATCAAAAAAATCGTCCGGGATATCAAGCTCATCCTCAATAACAAAAGTATTTTTATCGATATAATCGGTTATAGAAACCGTATAGCCACTCGAAATAATCGGATAAATTTCAACCGAATTTACATTTTTTTCGTTCTCGCAAGAAATAGGTTTTAATAAATTTATTTTTCCAATTTTATCAAAATCAATTTCAATATTAACAAGGCTCTCGCTATTAATAGGCCAAACCGTCATATTGCCGCCGCTCTTAAAATACTGCCCTTGTTTTAAAGTTTGCATATCGTCACCAACCTCATAGCCAATATCAATCAACCTCTCAAAGGTTTTAACCATATCGACCTCCTCTCTGGAAGTAATTTTAAAAACACCACCCCTAATAACCCCGGGTGCAGGAAAACTTTTCATCAAAAAATAATAAGGAACAATTATAAAATTATTAACCTTGGAAACTATTTTTGATAAAAATCTAGAAATATTAATAGCATCACTACGCTGTCCATTAAAAACACCGTCCTTCTGGGCAAAAGAATCAGAACTGTACATCGGGGCATCAACAGAAACAGCATTAACCCCACCGAGCCTCTCAAGCTCTTTGTGGACAATATCCCTTTCAATACAATTATCAGTAATCCATAAAAAGGTTTTCGGCAAACCGTCAGTGTTCTCGATAAAATCAAGAGCAACAAGCGCTTTTGAAGTATGTCCATTCGCTCCGGAAACAATCAAATTGCCGTTTTTTTTGAACGACTCAATAACGCCATTATGTAATGGATACGTAAAATGCGTAACGAAAGAGTTTTGCTTAATCACTTACTAAATAACTTTAAATTTTAACTTGTGGATTTGAGTTTTGCCTTTTAAATTTTGAGCGGCATGATGATGTATGTATAATCCGCATTCTTTTGTGGCCTAACAACAACAGGAGAAAGTTTATCATTTATCTCCAAGCACACCTTATCTTCACCTAAAACAGGCAAAACGTCAAGTAGATACTGTGCGTTAAAGGCGATTTTGTTATTTTCACCCTCAATTGTGACTGAAATTTCAGCCTTTTCTTCACCAACCTTAGTTTCTTCCGTGGAAATCATCATCTTCCCATCGTTTGTAACGGAAATCTTAACACTATTACTATCTTCTTTTGCGAACAAGCTAACTCTCTTCATAGCCAATTCAAGGTCCGCCGTAGATGTTAAAATTTTAGTTTTACTTGTTTTTGGAATAATCCTTTCGTAATCAGGGAATTTACCCTCAATAAGCCTCGAAGTAAGCTCAATTGCGCCTATGGCAAATAAAATTTGGTTCTTACTAATCGTAATATCAACATCGCCCGCTGCTTTAGAAAGAAGTTTGCTTAATTCAAAAGCCGTTCTGGCAGGGACAATACACTCAACCCTAGCGGCGTCTTTATCTTTTTTTGTAGAAATTTTTCTCTCGGAAAGCCTATAGCTATCAGTTGCAACAAGTTTTAAAGCGTCTTTATCAAATAAAAAATACACACCAGATAAAACCGGCCTTGATGTGTTAAGTGAAGCCGAAAAAACAACTTGATTTAAGGCTTTTTCGAGCTCTTTCGCTGGTATAGATAATGTGTGATCTTTTTCAGTTTTCGGGATAAGTGGAAATTCGTCTGAATGAATGCCTTTAATCTTTGTTTGTGAACTTGAAGATTTAATCGCAAGAGTTAGATTGTCGAGAACGCTTAATTCAACTTTCTCGTCTGGTAATAAAGATATGTAATTTGTAAAAAGTTTAGCCGGAACAGTCATAGAGCCTTCATTTCTAACGTCTGTTTGAAGGTGATATTTAATTGCAATTTCAAGATTTGTAGCTGCAAAAAACATCTCCTTACCTTCTGTTTTTATCAATATATTGTTTAAAACAGGCAAAACAACGTTCTGGCTTACAGCCTTACTAACAATATTAAGGGCATTTAAAAGCTCCTTCTGGTTACAAAAGACCTTCATAATTATAAGTGGTTATTTCTTTAAATTAAATTATACAGATTAACCCATATTAAACAATATAAAGTTAATTAATTAAATTATTATTAATAAAGGGTAAAAAGTTATAAACAAACTTTAAACAATAAATCTAATTAAAAGACCCTAAAAACAAAAGAAGACAATATGATTAATTTTTTTATTCAACAGTAAAAGTGTAAAATATGGTAAAACTTGTTTATAAATATTTTTTAAAACGTCATATGAGAAAACTTTTGAACATATCACTACTGACTTTTGCACTTTTTCTTCAGGGGTGTGTAGTGAGCAATCCTGTGTATGATAATTTTGCGAAATGTGTGACAAGTAAAAATACAAAAATATACGGGACTTACTGGTGTCACAACTGTACAAAGCAAAAAAAACTATTCGCAGAAGCTTTTCAATATATAGATTATATCGAGTGTGATCCGGGGGGTGAAAGAGCGCAACCGGAAGTTTGTCTTAAAAAAGGGATTCAAGCTTATCCGACGTGGGAGTTTTCAGATGGGAGTAGGGTTGAAGGGGTAATGCCGCTCGAAAAAATAGCGGAAAAAACAAATTGCAAGCTTGAAGATGAGGGTGTGGTAAAATAATAAATAAAAATGGAAGAGGTAAAATTTTTAACAGTACTTATAACAGCATTAATTGATTCAATCAACCCATGTGCAATTGGGGTGCTTGTGATACTTGCAACCGCAATACTTTCTTTATATGAGAATAAAAGAAAATTAATTGCGATTGGGTTTGTTTACATTGGAGCGGTTTACGTGTCTTATTTGCTCGCAGGACTCGGGCTTGTTTATTTCTTATATAAGATAAAAATATCGAACTTTATAGGCATTGCAGTGGCGGTCGTGGTTATTATTTTAGGGTTGATCGAGATGAAGGATTATTTTTGGTACGGGAAAGGTTTTTCGTTGAAAATTTCGGAATCGAAAATGCAAAAAATTAAAAAATACACAGAGAATATAACGGTTGTGGGCGCGATCATTCTCGGGTTTTTTGTTTCAGCGGTGGAGTTGCCTTGCACGGGCGGACCGTATCTTGCAATAACAACGATTTTATCGAAGAACTTCAACCCAACAGCATTTTATTACCTGCTTTTTTACAACTTTATTTTTGTATTACCTTTAATAGTTATAATTCTCGCGGTTTATATTGGAGTTTCTGCGGCGCAAGTGGCTAACTGGAAAAATAAAAATAAAGCCGTGATGAGGCTCGTGACTGGTGTCGTTATGGTTGCGCTTGGTGTAGCGCTGTTCTTGAATGCGATAGGTTACATTTACCTTTAAAGTCTGATATAATAAATATCCGAACGTAAATATACAATATGGAATTAAATATAATACTGTTGGTCACAGGTTTACTCGCAGGTTTTATAACCGGAGAAGTTCTAACTCCAAAGAAAAAAATTAATATAGCGGAAACGCGACACAAAGCGGATAAAGCCGTTGAATTAGCGAAAGAAAAAGCCCTTCAAATAAGGGAAAAAGCGAGGACGCAAACCGACGAGGCAAGAACTAAAACAACAGAAAATTCAAAAACGTATGAATTGTTTTTAAAAGATCTTGAAAAATCGGTAAAGATAAAAGAAGAAGCTTCGAGTAAAAGAGAAAAAAGACTTGAGGAGTTAAAGCTCCAAGCCGCGCAAGAGGATGAAAAGTTGATTTCAATACAGAAAAAACACGAAGAAATAAAACTGGATCAAGTTAAAACTCTTTCAAATAAGGCGGGCAAAAGCGTGGAGGATGTTAAAAACCAACTCGTAAAAAGTTTTGAGGAGGGGCTTCAAGCGGAAAATATAGATAAATTAAAGAGACTCGAGAGTTATTACGGAGAAATTGCAGAGAAATACGCGAAAAACATGATACTCGAGACTATGCAAAGGGTGGCAATGGACACTTCGACTGAAAAGAAAAACGTACAAATTTACGTACCAAAAGACGGCTTAAAAGCTGAACTTGTTGGAAGAACAGGTGAAAATATTAAAGAACTTGAGAGCTTGGTAGAGGTCAGCATTGTGTTTAATGATTTTCCAGATACGATTTCGGTTTCATCCTATAGTTTATTGCAAAGACACATAGCGGAAATCGCGATAACAAGATTGTTCGAAAGTAGAAGAAGAATAGATGTGAAAATGGTGCAGGAGGCTGTGAAATTCGCGACCGCGGAAGTTGATAAAGATGTTTATAAGCTCGGACTTGATGCTATAAAAAAACTTGGCATAAAAAGAGCGTTTCATCCGGATTTGGTGAAGATAGTTGGAAGACTTTATTTCAGAACAAGTTACGGCCAAAACATTATGCGCCATTCTATGGAGGTTACATATCTTGCAAATATGATAAGTGACGAGCTTGGTTTAGATGGAGAAACATGCCGAATAGCGGGATTCTTGCACGACCTCGGAAAAGCAATAGATCAAGACCCGGGAGTGACAGGTGGCCACGATTTTATTACAAAAGAATTGATGACAAAATACGGATTTTCGGAAGATGAAATCCATGCGGCATGGGCGCATCACGAGTCTGAGCCTGCAAGAACTCCGGAAGCAATGGTGATTAAAGCAGCAGACGCGATTTCAGCCGGAAGGCCTGGTGCAAGACAAGAATCTATAGGTAGATATATTGAAAGGATTAAAGCTTTGGAAGAAATCCCGGGAAGGTTTAATGGTGTTAAAAGAGCATTCGCGATATCAGCAGGGCGCGAAGTTAGAGTGCTTGTTGATGCGCAAACTTTAAAAGATGAGGATCTTGCCGGACTTGCAAAAACCGTCGCAGAGACCATAGAAAGCGAGGTTGGTTATCCCGGAAAAGTAAAAATTAACGTGATCAGAAGAACTCAAACTTCTGAATATACAAGATAAAAAAAATAACCCTCACAAAAAATGGCAGACGAAAAAGACTCAGAAGGTATAGTTGATAAATTCATTTTAGGGGCGCTTATCGGTGGAGCAATTGGATCGGTATTAGGCGTAGCTCTTGCTCCAAAATCAGGCAAGGAGAACAGAAAAACAATCTTCAAAAAATATAAAGAAATAAAAAATAATTTATTGGGCGGCAGAGAACATCAAGGCGTTAAAGAAGAATCGGTGCAAGAAATAGCTCAAAAACAAGAAGAGGAATAAACACAGCTTTATTATGAGCAGAAAATTAAAAGTGGCAAAATACGTTGGAGCCATTTTGATAATTTTAATGATTGTCGCGGCGGTTATCTTCGGAGGCAAGCCGTCATATGTGATTGCGGGAGTTTTAGTCGAAGATGTTAATTCGGCGCAGAAACAAGAGGAAATAGCGGTTAAGGTTAAAAACTTTCAGGATAAAAAAATACAAATTACATACAATGATAAAGCGGTTTATATCTCCCCTTCTGATATTGGCGCAGAAATAGATTTAAACGAAACGATTAATAAGTTAAGACGGTCAAATCGCATAGGGTTTTTCGTGGATCCGATTTATACGCCACTCGAAAATAAATTTGATCAGGCGAAATTAACAGATTTTATAAAAAATGAATTCAAGGACGATATAAGAGAAATGAAAGAGGCGCGTATTGTTGTTAATAAGGGCAACTTCGAGATCGTAAAAGAACAAGAGGGTTCAAAGTTAGACGAAAAAAAATTGGCGGACGATATAAAAAGTAAGCTCGAAAAGGCCTCGGAAGAAATTATAAATTTAAATTTTATAAAAACACCACCAACCATTTTATCAGAAGATTTAAGCGTAAATTTTGAAAGAATTAAAACGGCGCTTGGCAAGAGTATCGCAGTCAAATACGACCAAAAGCCATATCCGTTTTATCCAAAAACTTTTTTAGACGCAGTGTTTTTTCAAAAAGAATATAAGTTAATAACGGACGATGCTGTGGCCGGTCAATTTGTGGGATCGGGAATTAAAATTAAGTTAAATTCAGAGCTTGTTAAAAAATCTTTCATTACAAATATAGCGCAAGAAATAGACAAAAAAGCCAATCCGGTAAAAATTTATAAAGATAAAAGCGAGAAGATTGTTATTGAAGGACACGGCGATGTTGGCGAAGAGGTTGATCAGGACAAATTAATAGAATTGCTCGAAATTGCAATGAATGAAAATGTACAAATTGTAAAAATTCCGATAATCCAGACCAGTCCGGAAGTCTCAATCTCTGAAGATCTGCAAGCGCTTGGCATAAAAGAGCTTATTGGCACAGGGCATACCTCTTATTACAATTCACCAAAAAATAGAATTCATAATATTGCGAACGGAGTCGCAAAATTCAACGGCGTTTTGATTAAGCCTGATGAAATTTTTTCTTTTAACAAAACTCTTGGGCGCGTCGATGAAACAACCGGATATTTAAAAGAATTGGTTATTAGACCGGAAGGAACAGTGCCGGAATATGGTGGCGGGCTTTGCCAAGTTTCAAGCACAATGTATAGAGCCGCGATATACGCAGGCTTGCCGATCATTGAAAGATCCCCTCATTCTTATGCAGTTACTTATTATTCGCAAATTGGTGGGCACGGGCTTGATGCAACGATTTATCCGGGCGTGCACGATTTAAAGTTTAAAAACGACACAGGGGCGCATATTCTCGTCCAATCTTATACAGACAGCCTTGAAGCATATTACAAATTTTACGGAACCTCAGACGGAAGAAAGGTTGCCATGGACGGACCTTATCTGGGCAATTATAAGGATGCTTTAAAGGAAGAAATTATAAAAACCGTCAGTTTGGCGCCCGGCGAGAAAAAAATGATTGAGCACGCAGGAAAAGGCTTTGACGCGGTTTGGTATCGAACGATAACTTATATAAGCGGTCTCAGTTCAAAAGAGACGATTTTTAGCCAATATAGACCAACGGCAAACAGATATAACGTTGGATATACAGCCGAAGAATTAGCGCAACAGGCTGCGCAAAATACACAAGGGGCTTTGCCGATCAAGACTGGAGAGTTTAAAGATTAAGGAGCGCAATCCCCGCAAGATTAATTAAAAGTGCGCAGATTTTTAAGACGACGTTCCTTTTATCCAAATCTTCCCGAAGGTCGACTTTTATAAATAGTGCAAAAACAATAACTAAAATAAAAACAAAGATTGATTGGAACCCTTCCATGGCATAAACAAGCGCAACTTTACCAAGAGAAAGCGCCCAAACATTTAGCAAGGTGCCGATAATCCCAATTACGATTGCCGCAAGAATAATAAGAACGGTTTTGGTGTTAAAAGTTTTCATTTCCGCGGCATGAATATCGCGGATTTTTTTAAAAAAGAAAAATGGGATAGCAAGTAGCATGCCGATTATATGTGTATAAATAAACAAATTTATTGTACCGATTTCTTGAGAGACATGCCGCACAGCGGTTCCATATATTGCAAATCCAACGCAAGAAAGCGCCATCCACCAAAAAGCTTTTGAAAATTTAACAATACCTTTACCAAATTTCATCGAAGCCAAAACGATCCCAAATGTGAGCATGCAAAATGCGATTATTTGATTATTTGTCAGAGTCTCCCCTATCGTGAAGTAAGCCATTATCAGGCTAAAAAGAGGAATCAAAACCCATAAAATATTTATTCTCGAAACGTCTTCTATCTGCATCGCTTTAACATATGGGAATAAAGCTGCAAATTCAAAAGCGGTTGCAAGCAATATCCATAAAAATTGACTCATCGTTGGTATGTACAAGCCAAAAAACGGGATTAACACTACGCTAGCTCCTCCAATAAGAAACATCCAAATACAATATATGTAAGGATTTTTTATTTTATTTGTGAGTATAAATTTATCGCCAATGCTTCCAAAAGCCCAAACGAGATGCGATGAAATTGCAATAAAAATCCAATTCATAAGCGGATTCTACATAAATATACAAAAAATATCGAGGAAATGGATGAGCTTATAGGGGTTTGTCGGTTGGATGTTTCGAAGACAGTCGCGAGGTTGAGCGACCACGGTGTTTGGCTTTGCCAAACGAGCGAAACCGAGCGCTAGTGCATCTGTGCACGGTGGGCACAGAAAACGTGTCTGAGAAGCAGACAACCAGCAAACCTTCTACTTCCTCGGTTTCTTATGTTTTATTTTCTTCGAAACCGCCTTAAGATTCAAATTATTTTTATCAATTTTCAGTCCTTGATCAATCACTTCTTTTGCGCGATCAAGGTTCCCGAGCGAAACATACGCATCCGCAAGAGCCGCGTAAGAATCAGGATTATTTGGATCTAACGAGATTGCTTTATTGATATTTTCAATGGTGGCATCATAATTTCCCATCTCATGCGTAACGCGACCAATATTTAAAAATCTTTTTGGATTTGACGAATCAAGTTCTGCAGATTTAACATAAGCTTCACAAGATTCCGGATATCTTTGTTGCATATAAAACGCATTTCCAAGATTGCTATAAACAACGGCGTCGCCGCAGTTTATGCCAAGCAACTTTTTAAAAATCGCTTCCGCCTTCATAGGCAAATTCTTTTTCAAATAAATAACGCCAAGTCTAAGGTTTGCTTCAACATGGTTTTCATTGAACGATAAAGCCTTGATATAAGCCTTTTCCGCCTCATCTACGTAATCTTTCTTAAAGGCTTTTTCACCTGCCAAAAAATATTTCTCCATTTCTTTTTGATCATCGGTTTCAAGCCTTGGTTGAACGGTTTCATTCCCAATAACAGCCGCAGGGCAATGCGCAGCATCAGGCGCGGAAGTTTCAACAGGGATATTTATAAAAGACTTGTTTTGCTTTTTAAATCGCGAAAAAATATATTTTTCTCCATAAGCAAAAAGTTTTTGACCGCTTCCTGTAAAAAACCACAAGTTTTTATTGAGCCTTTGGCGTCTTATAAATATTAAAACAAGTCCCAAAACAGAAAATATCGCAAGTAAAATATAAATAAGCATATTTTTTAAATTAATTCAGGCTCAGCTTCAGGGCTTTCAGAAGCCTGTTTTCTGCCCCCAGCAGGAGTCGAAAGTATTTTTTTAATTTCCTTGTCTTCAATAACCATAAATTGTCCTTCGCGCGTGATGATCTTCACTTTTCTATTCAAAACATCAAGACCAATAACTTCAGCTTCATTGTCTTTTGTTGCGACAATGGTGCCAATTTCCGGCAATCCTTCTCTCATGCGATTATATTCTTCAACTTCAAATCTTAAACAGCAAAGCAATTTTCCACATACGCCTGATAATTTGCTTCCGCCTTTTCCTTCAAGTCCCTGCACTCTAACCATTTCCATGGTGATGCTTAGCAATTTATCCATCCAGCTTTTACAGCAAACGCGCTTTCCGCATTTTCCGCATGTAGCAAGCATTCTTGCGCGATCCCTAGGTCCAACTTGATGTAAGTGAATTTGTTTTTTAAATTGACCGGCGAGTATTTTCACAAGTTCGCGAAAATCAACGCGTTCATCAGCTGTGAATAAAAATGCGAGACGTTTTCCATCAAAAGAAAACGACGCGTCAAAAACATGCATATTCAAATTTAATTCCGTGACTTTATCGCAGCACATCATAACCGCTTCAGCTTTTCTTTCTTCGTGCGATTCGATTTTTTGCAAATCGTGAGAAGTGGCTTTTCTAAGCACACAAGCGTTTTTCATCAATTTCTCGGCATCAGAGGCGGGCCCAATATAATTTATTTTTCCGGCATCTTCAGAGCCTTCGTCGTCGCGATAGATTATTATATCGCCCGCAGAGTAATCAGCATCATCCTTTTCCGTGCACGGAATTTCAATAAGGTTTTTCTTAAAAAACGAAATTATGTGAAATGTATTTTTCATATGTTTAGCATTAAATTTTCAAGCGCTAGCTTTGGGTTAATATTATGCTTTAAAAGGTAATTTGTATAATCTATTTTTTCCAAAACCTCGACATAAGGTTTTCGATAAGGCGCGCCGGTTATCATCCTTGTACGGATTATATGCGTTAAAATATCCAGAATGTCTGCAATTTTTCTCGGATCATGTTCGGCTTCTTTTATATATAAAAATCTATCAAAAATGCTTTCATAATCAAGGAATCTTTGAAGGTCGGTATATAAAGTCTTATAATTTGATGCAAGTTGCGGGTCGTTGATAAGATCGAACGCTACGCCGGGCTTGCCTAAGGCAAATTTGCTGATTTGCTCGATCGTCGCCGCATCAGTTTCCGGATACATATTCGTCAGGTGTTTTACCAAAACATCTTCAGGGCAGTGGTGAAATTTCAGAACTCTTACGCGTGAAAGAATTGTCGGCATAATGCTTTTTAAAAACAAAGTTGTAAAAAGAAAAATCGTGTTTGGCGGCGGCTCTTCAAGCGTTTTAAGCAAACAGTTTCCGGCCTCATCCACCATGCGTTCAATGTTTTCCGCAATAACAATTTTATATTTACTTGGTGCGCTCAAATTAAGTCTATTTATCAATGCGCGAATTTCATCTATTTTTATCGATTCGCCATTATCTCGAAAAACAATTGTATCCGGATGCGCATTTTTCTCTATTTGAAGGCAAGTTTGGCATGTATGACAAAAGCTGTTTTCACACTGAAGAATATGCGCAAAGGTTTTTGCGACAGTAAATTTTCCGACCTTTTCCGGTCCGGCAAAAAGATACGCATGCGCAATATTGCCGGAAGTAATATCGTCTTCCAGGCCTTGCACAAGCTTTTCATGCCCTACAATTCTCCACGTGTATTTCATATTTTTTCAAACTTTATCCGATTTTTTGCCAAGTTTTTTCTTGTCTACAAAGAAGCTCATCAGCCTTTTCCGGATGTGCCATCAATGCTTTCACAAATCTTTCCAAGCGAACTTTATTTTGAGATCCTTTAACGAGTAAAATATCTTCTTTTTTTATTAAATCTTTTGCGAATTCAGCGGCAACCAAGGCTGAACTAAAAAAGCCGACTTTGCTTTTGTCCAAGCCATTTTGAGTAGCTTCTTCTCCTGCAATTTTTGCAAATTCTCCAACGCAAAGCATAATGTCGGCGGTCTTCGCAGCATGCGCGCCAACCTCTTTATGATATTCCGGCGACGCCTCTCCTAACTCATTCATATTCCCAAAAACAAAGATTTTTCTCTTTGCTCCGGCAAGGTCTTTCATTGTATTTAAAGCCGCAATCGTTGCCTCGGGAGATGCATTATAAGAGCTATCAATAATCACAGATCCATTGATTCCTTCAATCAAATTCATTCTCCCCGGTGGCGGGCAAAAATACTTCAAAGATTCGGCGATATCATTCATATAAAGACCGCATTCAAGCGCGCAAGCGATAACAGGTAAAAAGCAATAAACGTGCTGTTCTCCCAAAATCGGAACTTCAAATTTTGCGCGCAAATTCCCATAAACAGCAGTAAAAGAAATTCCACTTAAAGTCGTTTTAACGTCTTCAGCATGCAATTTCGCCTCTTTATTAAGCCCAAATCCAATGAATTTAATCCCCTTCTCGTCATGCAATTTTCCTTGAATTTCATATAATTTTTTCACACGATCATCATCAACATTAATAATTGCGACCCCATTTTTTTTCAAATTTTTCACAATAATACTTTTTTCTTCATAAACTTCGTCAAGATTTTTAAATTGTCCCGGATTCAAGTGAACGGGCTTAACATTCGAAAAAATTGCAATATCCGGCTGAACAATTGCGGTCAAGTCTCGCATATCCCCGACCTTATCAACACCCATTTCCAAAATAAAGAAGTCAACTTTTTTTCGTGAAAAATAAGCATTATATTTCGCTTTCAAAATATTAATCATCCATAAAATCGGTGAAGAAAATCCCGCATCAGCCTCAAGAATCGTTAAAGGCAAGCCAAATTCCGTGTTGTAACTTTTTTTATTCGCAATCACGCTAAAGTGCGCTTCCAAAACTTTTTTTAAAGCGTCTTTTGTAGTTGTTTTTCCGGCACTACCTGTTACTCCAATAATTTTTGCATGCTTCAATCTCTTTAGCCTAACTTTGGTCAAAAAAACAAGCGCTCTATAAACAATATTTCTAAGTATTTTTTTCATAATTCAGGCTTTCATACTAGCACTTTTCAGCTTTTTAATCCACGTCGAAAATTCAAAAATTGAACATTGAAAATTGAATGTAAATTGGAGCTTGTGAATTGTAAATTTCTTCAGCCTACGCCTTCAAAACCTCTTCCACGACTTTCTTAAACGTACCAGGTTCGCTAAGCGCAATATCCGCCAGGACTTTTCTATCAAGCAAGATAGCTTTTTTGACTAGTCCATTTATGAATCGGCTGTAGTTGATGCCATTTTTCTTGCATTCAGCTTGCATTCTAACGATCCAAGTTGTGCGCATTTGGCGCTTCTTTTGTCTGCGACCAATATACGAATTCTGACCTTGTTTCATCAAAGCCATTTTTGCGAGTCCGTATTTTCTTGATCTACCTGAACGAAAGCCTTTAGCAGCTTTTAAAATACTATTGTGACGTTTTTTTGTATGGACGCCTCCTTTTACTCTTGTCATATTATTTTAGGTTTACTGATTATTTGGTAACAAAGCGCGGACAGCTTTCATGTCTGAAGGCATGCCAACAAGACCCTTTCTATAGGTCCTTTTTTGTCTTTTCGATTTTCCGAAAAGAAGGTGATTTCTGCAAGGTTTCTTGAAAACCACTTTTTTCTTCGCAGTCATTCTCATTCTTTTTTTCGCTCCACTATGTGTTCTTTGCTTCATATAATTTGAGTTTTTAATTAGTTTTAAGTTATTTCCCCAGTGGGGTTAAGATCGCAATTAATTGATTCCCCTGTCTCTTTGGCATCTCTTCCAGCTTTCCAAAATCCTTAACGAGAGCGTAGAAATCTTCCAACTTTTTCTTTCCTAAGTCAATATGAGTTATTTCTCTTCCTCTAAACATCATTACAACTTTGACCGTGCATCTGTCTTCCAAGAACTTTTTTGTCTGATTCGCCTTGGTTTCAAGATCATGTTGTCCGATTTGAAACCCAAGACGTATGCCCTTCACCTCACTTTGCTTATGCATTTTTCTTTGCTTCGTTTCCAGTTTTTGCTGATGATACAAATATTTTCCATAATCCAACAATTTGCATATCGGCGGATTTTCATGAGGCGCAACTTCACATAAGTCATATCCTGTTTCTTTGGCCATTTGAAGCGCTTTTTCAATAGGCACGATTCCAACAGGTCCTCCATCCTGATCAATCAAACGGACGCTATAAGCTCTAATCTGATTGTTGATTCGCAAGTGTTTTGGTATACAGAATTGGTTAAATTTGGCTTAAGCTTGATGGATAATAATAAAAAACCCTCATAAAGTCAATGCAATTCAGGAATTGCAGGAAAAATTATTTAGGAGGTTCTTCATCTCCACCTTTTGGGAGAGCGATACGATTGGTTAAGGCGCGAATTGTTTCTCGAGGAGAAGCGGACGGCGTAATTTCTACTCCGGTTGTAGCTTTTAATGATTCAAAGTAATAAAGCGCACTCGGGTCTGGCGCTAAAACTTTATCATCCGCTTCAGATGGAGACTCTACTTCAATAACCACATCGTCAACCTTGTGCAGTCTAGTGCTAAAGTCTGCCAATAGTCTTGCGGCAATGTTTTCAACTTGAGGAGTAAGCAATTTTCCGCGGTCAAGCATATCGGCAATAGCGCCGGCGGCTAAAGCTTTATCGTCATCAGTCCAATTGCCATAAGGCTTTTCAAATCGACTATTCATAATAAATTATTTTTCAGATTTATTTCTCGCCTCACCCATAGCCTCAACGTCAAGAGTTGTATCTATGAATTTGCCGGCTCTTAAAGCTGCTTGTATAGCCGATAGAGGCACTTTGTCCGTAGAAAAGTCCGCAATAATGCTTTCATCAAAACCAGCATCATCTTGTTCATTAATATGTTTGTCGGTAGACATAATTATATTTTTTAAAATTAGGTATTAACTATACGGTTTTTACACCAACTTGTCAAGACCAACCTTTATGCTACAATATCGAAGCTTAATTATTTTTATGATTAAAAGGCGCAAAACCAAGGAAGTAAAAATCGGAGATGTAAAAATCGGTGGAAAAAATGAAATCGCGATTCAGTCCATGTGTTCAACGAAAACAGTTGATATTAAAAAAACAGTCGCGCAAATTCTTGCACTCGAAAAAGAGGGTTGTGAAATGATCCGCATAGGCATACCGGATTTAGTCTCTGCCAAAGCCATAAAGCAAATCAAAAAACTTATTCATATTCCACTTGTTGCAGACATTCACTTTGATCCAAATCTCGCAATTGCATCAATTGAAAATGGTGCTGATAAAATCCGAATTAATCCTTCGAATATTCCGCAAAAAAGCCTAATTCAGATTATCGAAAAAGCAAAAAAGTTTAAAGTTCCAATCAGAATTGGCGTAAACGCAGGCTCAATCAGACCTTTAAAAGAAAAGATCACGGCCGAGGATTTGGTTAAAGAAGCAAAAAAACAAATCAAATTTTTTGGATCATTAAATTTTCGAAATATTGTTATTTCACTCAAGCACACAGATGTTTTCGAAAATATAAAAGCATACGAACAGATAAGCAAATTTTGCGATTATCCTTTGCATCTTGGCGTCACAGAGGCCGGCACGCTTTTTCAAGGTTTTGCAAAAAATGCGATTGCGATAAGTAATCTATTGATGAGTGGAATCGGCGACACCCTGCGAATTTCTTTGGCGGAAGATCCGATCGAGGAAATAAAAGCTGCAAAAGCTATTTTATCCTCACTGAATCTTTATAAAAAGGCACCGATGTTTATTGTTTGCCCGACATGCAGTCGCACAAATATCGATATTATAAAAATCAGTCATATTCTTGAAGAAAAATTGTCGCACATCAAAAAACCTATAAAAATTGCAATTATGGGTTGCGCGGTTAATGGTCCGGGTGAGGTTGCACAAGCCAAATATGGCATTATTGGTGGAAATAAATCTGCTGGAATCTTTAATCACGGAAAATTAATAAAAACTGTTCCGGAAAAAGAAATTGTTAAAGAATTCATAAAACTTGTTGAAGCGAATGAAAAATAAAATAAAAAATATTGTGATTTTAGGATCAACCGGATCGGTTGGCACGCAAGCGCTCGAAATTGTTAGGCAAAACAAAGATGCTTTCAAGGTGATTGGATTAAGCTGCCATAAAAACAAAATTTTATTAAAAAAACAGGCAAAAGAATTTGACGTAAAGGATTTTTCGATAACCGGCGATGAAAAAGATTTAATAAAATTAGCGACACTTAAAAAAGCGGATTTAATCATCAACGCGCTGGTTGGAGAAATTGGAGTTGCACCAACTCTGGCAGCAATTCACGCAAGGAAAAATATTGCGATCGCAAATAAAGAAGCCATTTTATGTATAGGCAAAAAACTGGTTAAGGAAGCCAAAAAATACAAGGTAAATTTAATTCCCGTTGATTCTGAGCACACAGGAATTTTTCAAATTTTGAAAACAAATCCGGGAAGAAAAATCAAAAAAATAATACTCACCTGCTCCGGTGGTCCATTTTATAAAACGCCGATTTCAAAGCTTAAAAATATAAAATTGAATCAAGTTTTTGCGCATCCAACTTGGAAAATGGGCGAGAAAGTGACGATTGATTCCGCGACACTCATGAATAAAGGTTTTGAGGTTATTGAATGCGGGATTTTGCACGGTGTAAACGAGAAACAGGTTGAAGTTTTATATCATCCGCAAGGAATTTTGCATTGCGCGGTCGAATTTGAAGACGGCAGATTTTGCGCAAGCATAAGCCAACCAGACATGAAACTACCAATTGCATATGCGATGAATTATCCATTTCCGCCAAAATTAAAATCAAAAATCCCGAATACTAAAAATTTGATTCTTGAAGAGATTGTGGATAAATTTGGGTTGATCAAGTTGTGCAGAGGCGCTTCAAAAAGCGAAAAATCAACAAAAAAATTGTGCCGAATTGACGAGGATGGAACGCAAAAATTCTTGGATAAAAAATTAAACTTTTTAGGTCTGATAAAATTTATAAAAGATGAATATAGCAATAATACTCGCGGGCGGTAAATCAACAAGATTTGGCTCAGATAAGCCACTTCAAATGATTTCAGATAAGCCGATGATAATGCATTCGGTGGATGCGTTTACATGCGCAAAAATATATAAAATTATCGTTGTTGCAAACGTAGAAAATGCGCAAAAAATAAAAAAATTGGTACCAAAATCAGTGCGAATAATTTTAGGCGGCAAAACTCGTCAAGAGTCCGTTTTTAATGCAATAAAGTTTCTCGAAAAATCGCAGAAAAATGACGATGTCATTTTAATTCACAACGTCGCGAACCCATTTGTTGGCCAAGAAGAAATAAAGCATTGCATCCGACTAGTCAAAAAATGCGGCGCATGTATAGCCGGGCATTTGGCTACCGATACAGTAAAAATAATCGACGGAAATTTCATAAAACAAACTCTACCTCGTGAAAAAATCCTTCTTGCCGAGACGCCGCAAGGATTTAAGTGGAGTGTTTTATATAAAGCTTATAAAAATGCGGTTACTAAAAAACTTTCCGCAACAGACGATGCGTTTTTAGTAGAACAAATAGGCCAAAAAGTCGCATGGACAGAGGCGAGCCCATTAAATAAAAAACTCACATTTGAACACGATTTAAAACCCGATTTAATTGGGGTTGGATCCGATTTTCACGAATTTTCAAAATCAGGAGCGCTTATTCTCGCCGGAATAAAATTTCCAAAATTTCACAAACTTTCAGCGGATTCTGATGGCGACGCAATTCTTCACGCAATAACAACATCAATTTCAAGTGCACTTGGAGGCGGCTCGCTCGGAACTTTCGCAACTTCAATGTGCAAATCGGGTATAAAAAACAGCGCAAAATACCTTGAAAAAGCACTTAAGCAAATGTATGAAAAAGGCTATTCTATCTCAAATTTATCGCTTTCAATTGAATCAAACGAAATAAAAATCGATCCGATTTCAAACAAATTAAAATCCGCGCTTTCGCATCTGTTAAAAATAAACCAAAGCCAAATCGGCATCACGGCGATTCGCGGTAAAAACAAAAATGGCTTATACTGTATTTCGGCGATTTTATTGCGCCAAAATCATTAAATTTATTAAACCCCTCACATGACAAACTCACTCAAAATCAAATCTTTTGCAAAGATCAATCTTGCATTGGATATTCTTGGAAAGGCCGGTAAATATCACAAAATTCAGACGGTTTATCAGCAAATTTCCCTTCACGACACGCTCATAATCAAAGAAATCGAGAAAAATAAAATCATTCTAAAATCAAATGATAAAAATCTTTCAGTCACACCAAAAAATCTCGCATATCAGGCTGCGGAAATGATTAAAAAATCTTGCAGAGTCAAAAAAGGCGTCGAAATTTTTATTGATAAACACATTCCGGTTGCATCCGGTTTTGGCGGAGGATCGGGCAACGGCGCAACCGCACTTAAAGGCTTGAATGAGCTATTTAAATTAAAACTTTCAAAAGCAAAACTCGAAAAATTTGCAGAAAAACTTGGTATGGACGCACCGTTTTTTATAACCGGCGGCACAGCAATGGGTACGCATTTTGGCGAAAAAGTTCGCGCTCTCACTCCCCTGACAGGCCTTACACTCGCATTATTTGTTCCAAATAAAAAATCTCCTTTAATCGCAAAAACCAAGACGGTTTATAAAAAAATTAATACAAAATTAACCGGCAAAGAACAGAAAAAAACCAAGCTTTTACTTAAAGAATTAAAGTCCAAAAAACCGCAGAAGCAAGCTATTTTAGATAATTTGCACAATGACATAGAAATCGCGATGGACATTTCCGAAATCAAAAAAACACTTCTTCAGGCCGGCGCATCTCAAGTCGTTCTTTCGGGAAGTGGCCCATCGGTTGTTGCATTTTTCAAAAACAAATTCGAGCGAAAGATGTGCCTAAAAGCGCTGGATGCAAAATTTAAGAAGGCATACAGGGTGCTTTTGGCGACGACGTAAGTCCGCGGCGACAAGATCCGGAGGTCAAAACCCTTGACAAATTTCCAATTCTAGGGCAAAATATTTGCCTTAGAATATTTATTATAGAAAAAATGAACAGACCAAGCGCAGGCGCAGATGAAGGCCGCGACATTTTGCACCAACAAACAATAATGCTTTCTGAAATCGATGAAAAAACCAGAGATAGGCTGGTGGAGCTTGCGCGTGCGGTTCTTGCAGGGGAAGCGTCGGCGAGTTCAAAACTGAGAATAATGTTTCAACGCACGAAGTTGCCATATCCTGATGCTGTAGGACTCCAAAACATTATAGACGCAAACGATTTAGAAGTGGTGATTCCGGAGAACACAGATGAAATCGTTGATGCGTGTATTGATGGGATGGATGCATTCCAAAATGGTCATTCTCCTTATGGTATACGAGCATTTTTGTCAAAAGCAATATATGAAGTTACGGGAAAGGTGAAAGTAAGATTGGCCGGAGAGGAGTTCTTTGACTTAATAGCAAAATGTACTTCGGACGAAAGGCGAAAAATTATCAAGAAAATATATTTAAATTGGGAATATGCAGCTTCTTCAGAATCAGAAATTCAAGGCGACAATGTGGTAAGGGAAATGTTTATCATTGCGGCATTTATTGCGGCATCAGCACATGCTACGGAGGATGACTTGGCATTTTCGAAAGAGCTTTACAGGGAAGCTATAGAGTTAAAACCGGAGCTGGAAGAGGAAAAGAAAAAACAAGAAAGAGCTAACGAAGTTCGTAGAAAACTTGCAGAATTTTTTCAACCAAACGCAAGGAGTAAAGAGTTGCTGGAAAGCGAAGATGCGGCAAAAGAATTTGTAGGATTGATGACCGAATATACTTATATAGCAAGCGAATGCAGCGTTGGCGTAGTGCGTATTATGTATGACGTTTTCGCGCTTTCTCTTGAGGCTCAAATGACAAAAGATAGGCTTCAAGGCAAGCCGGTTCCGTCAAAGGGGAAAACGAAAATAAAATTTGAATCCGCGGAAAAAATATACATGGCTATGCTTTTAGCGGAATATGGCGGCCCGGAATATGCGGACGCTTTTAATAAGGCTGTGATCGGTGTGGCGCACGAAGATGAGAACAGGGTAAACAGAGAGGCAATGAGAACATATTCTATCAACGGGGGCGAGTTTTCCAGAAGAGTGACTTATAAATATTTAACAAAAGAAACCGGCGATCATAAAAAGGCAAAATTTGAAGCTGCGGCGTACGTGCCATATTACAGCAGGGGTTTAAAAAATAGAGTTGAAGAGGCAATTAAAAGATCACGAGCAAGTGGAAAGGGGTTAGTTGTGGGCGACAGAATGGTGCGTGAAGTAATGGAGAAAAGTATAGTTGAAGAGGCGATAGAGGCATTATGCAATGAAATAGTTATGGCGAAAAACGAGAGCGGAAAAATTACAAAAGAAGATGTCGAGAGAGTTATGGATAAAGTTAAATTTATGGAAGCCGCAATGATAATAAAGAAAGGAGAGGTGAGCAGGCTGCGAAACGGGGTAAGAAATTTCTTGGAAAGGGAGGGCGTAGCCAATTTGATAAATGGCGAGAATCTAAAAGATTATGGGTATTACGACCCGGATAATTTAGGCGAAAAATTTTATACTGAAGGGGTTGATATATTTATAAATAAATTAGGGAATAGAAACGCAGAGGTTAACGGGTCTTTGGTGCAGGATCATTACGCGCTGGGGATGGAATATATGCATTATTTAGTTGAAATGAATAAGTTGGGAGAAGGAACTGACGCAGAGCTTGCATATTTTAGAAAACATAGAAGAAAATACGAAATTTTTGCTCAAAACGTACCGGAAGAAGACATTATAAATGCATATGGTGGAGCAATTACTGGCATGGCACCAATTATTCAACGCGAAATGTATGAGATGTTTTTTAAAAATTTAAAAACGCACGAAAGGGTTATAAGATATATGACGGCTAGTGTAGTTGGTAGAGACGTTAACGACGAAAGCCTGCGTGAAAATGCAAAAGCAATATGCAAAGCTTTGTTTATGGGATCATACGCAGATAGAAATATAGATTTTTTAATTCAACTATTCCACGAAGAAGAACGGGCATCTTTTTATGGCTCAGGGAGAGCGCTGTCAGTTTATATAACCCCACTTTTAAAGGATAGAAAATTGGTGTTTAAAAAATTATTAACGGGCGCGATTAAAAGCGAAGATGATCTGAAAGATGCAAGAAAAAGTTTAAAAATAAATAGGAGTATTTTAGCTAATCTAGGCGGACGATTTAAGCGTGAATTTATGGAAGAATTCTGTACTTTGCCAATATTTTGGGAAGCCGGTGGCGCACGCACGTCAGCAGTCCGGCTTGCGGCTAAATTTTTTGAAGAAGATGCGGACGTTAAACTGTTTACCAATATAATGACAGAGCAGTCAGACGCAAGAGCGGAACAAGGAAAACCGGATAAAACAGTCCCGGCAACAAGAGAGTTGGCATCATCTGTTTCGGCGCAAATTGCAGAAGATTTGGAGACATTGAATCGCACAGAGCAAATAAGCGAGATGTCTGGAAGTCTAAAAATATGCAAAAAACGTGTTATGGGAGATGGAATTAGCTATAAAGGTGCGATGTCCGTTGTTGATACACCTCTTAATAAAGTTTTTAAAAAGATTTCAATCAAAAAGACAAGAAACGGGGACGGCAAAATAACATATGCGTGGTTTTTAACGGGGCAAAACGAACAAGGCGCATATACATTTGAAGGAATTTTTGATGAAAACAATAAAGCGAGTTTTATTTTTAGACGCAAAGGTATGCCATTTGGGAAGAACATATCGCATGAAAACCTTGAAGGGTGTAGCGAGCGGTTTTTACAAGAGATTGAATATGTGGTTTTGGTATTTTTAAAAACATTCTATGACGAACAGCCGGAAATGCCGGAAGAGATAGTTGAACCGCCGACACCGGTTATAGAGCAGCCGTCAGTCACATTGGAAGAGTCGGAAGCGGCAGTTGAAGTACCCTCGGAAGTAGAGCAATTGGTAGAGTCGCAGCAAGAGCTTCTAGAGCCTCCAGAGTCGGATGATGAAATTATTTTTGTTGACGCAGTAACAGCTGAAAGAGATATAACTCCAAGAAAAAGCATGGGGTCCGTAAAAATAGATTTCACAACGGCAAAAGATCGTGCACAACAAGCAGTAAGAAGAAAAGTAATTTTAGTGCAACAAAAAAGAGCTTTGGAACTTTTCGAATCAGATAATCCGGATATGGATGAATTAAAAGCGATGCGCGTTTATAAAAAATATGAAAAAGAAGGTGGCAGAATGGAATATCGTCCATGCAAAGACACTGTTACTGTTTGGCAAGAATATAAAAAAGGACTGATTCAGCTTTCAGAAATTTTTGCAGTGGACGTTGATCCATTTTCAAGAATTTTAGGGTATGCGCAAAGAGAAGAAGAAAGGCGTGTTGATCCTGGAGCAAAACTTTTGGACGAAGCGTTAAGAAGAGGAGGTTTGGTGCTCCCGGGACAAACAGAAACAGAAGGAAAAAGACTGGAGGGATTTATCTACGAGCATATAGACGAGGTACCTGGAGCAGGCGTCGTTGAGCTTACAGCAATTGTAAAAAAACAGGCATCAAAAGCGGCACTTGGGCTGCATGATGAAATGGCAATATCAGGCATTATAGAAGGCTTGGATTTAAGTCCGGCACCAATGGGGCAATTGGAAGTCAGTTTTGATAGAAATGAAAACCAAGAACGACTTTTTCAAGCCGCGTTAAGATTTTTTAGCGATGATCCTGAATTAAAAATAATAGAGCAAGAAAAAAATGAGAAATTAAGGCTAGCGCGAGAAGCTTTAGTCGAAGCGCTTAATAGCGGTAAGCCAGGCAGAGCGTTCAATATCGTGCAAGAAATAGGAAGAATTGAAGCTGAGGCAATGGTAAAAATGGAAGAACACAGGGCAATCGTTAAAGAAACTTTGGCAAGATTAAAATCAGATGAAATAAGGATTGTATTGGTTCAGCCTTGCCAATTTGAAGTTCAAAGAACGTACGTTCAAGGTTCATATTTATCATTGCAAGAGCTAAAGGACGGCAAGAGAAAGCGTGTTAGAAAAACAAAGTCGGGAGAAGCCACGAACGCAGACGGGGCAATAGCGGAAGCGACAGATGTCCCGAACGCCACGGAAGTCTAAGCCGCCATTTTTATAAAATATTCATGCACGCGAATGTCGTTCGTAAGTTCCGGATGGAACGTTGAAATTAGGATGTTGTTTTTTTGCGCGTTGCCGAATTTTCCTTCAGCCATCACAATTTCATTTTTATATTTCGCCAAAATTTCAACATTTTTTCCAACACTTTTTATTTTTGGCGCACGAATAAAAATCGCAGGAAAATCGCGCACTTTTTTGCGCGTCACGTTGCCTTTGTAGCCAACTTTTTCCCCGAGCACCGGAATTTCCACGTCTACCTCAAAGCTGTCAGTTTGTCTTCCATAAGCATTTCTTTCGATCTCCGCATCAATCACGTTAAAAGATTTCACGCCAATGCTCCCGTTATCTCCAAGGATTTTTTTTGCAAGCAAAATCGCTCCGGCACAAGTTCCATAAACCGCCATTCCGCTTTTAATTTTCTTTTTTATCGTATCAAAAAGTCCGCCACGTTTAAGCATCATGGAAATATGCGTACTTTCTCCGCCGGGGATAATCAGTCCGCGAATATTTTCCAAATCGCGCACCGTTTTAACAAAAACGACTTCAGCGCCGCATTCTTCAAGCATCATGGCGTGCTCTTCAACGCTTCCCTGAATATCAAGCACGCCAATTTTGACTTTTCGCCCCACGGCTTTGACTTTTGAGCTGTGGTTTTGAGCTTTGAGTTTTGACTTTTGAGTTTTAGTTTCCGCGTTTCGCATAAAGATCCGTAAGTTTACTAATCTCCAAGCTCTTCATCGGTTCACCAAGCCCTTCTGATACGCGAGCCAAAACATTCGCATCATTAAAATGCAAAACCGCTTCAACGATAGCTTTCGCGCGTTTTAAAGGATCCGAAGATTTAAAAATTCCGCTTCCAACAAAAACACCATCGCAACCCATTTGCATCATCATTGCTGCATCCGCAGGAGTGGCAAGGCCACCGGCTGCAAAATTTACAACAGGTAGTTTTTGATTTTTTGAAACGTATTCAACGAGTGCAATAGGAACGCGCATTTCTTTTGCTTTTTCCGCAATCAATTCTTTTCCCGCACCTTTCAAAAATGCAATTTCGTCCTTCACGGCACGCACATGTCGAACGGCTTCAACAACATTTCCAGTACCCGCCTCCCCTTTTGTGCGAATCATTGCCGCGCCCTCATTTATGCGCCTTAAAGCTTCTCCGAGATTTCTGCATCCGCAAACAAACGGAACTTTGAATTTCGATTTATCAACATGATATTGCTCATCCGCAGGTGTAAGCACCTCGCTTTCATCAATATAATCAACGCCGAGCGCTTCAAGGATTTGCGCTTCCACGAAATGTCCGATGCGAACTTTTGCCATCACCGGAATCGAAACTGTTTTCATAATTTCTTTTATCATTTTTGGATCGCTCATTCTTGCAACACCACCTTGCGCACGAATATCCGAAGGAACGCGTTCGAGCGCCATAACCGCAACAGCACCCGCTTGTTCTGCGATTTTTGCCTGTTTTGCATTTGTCACATCCATAATCACGCCGCCCTTAAGCATCTGCGCGAGCCCGGATTTCAACTTCGGCGTATTTTTCAAAACTTTTTTTATCATAAATATTTTTATTAATTGTTATTGCGTCGGAATTCTATCAAATATGCAGACTCTCAACAACATAATCAATGTCTTTATCTCCGCGACCCGACAAATTCACTAAAATCGTTTGATCAGGCGAAAGTTCTGCCGCTAGTTTGCACGCATGAGAAATTGCATGCGCACTTTCGAGTGCAGGAATAATGCCTTCCAGTTGCGATAATTCCATAAAAGAATCAAGGCATTCTTTATCACTTGCAAGTTTGTATTCGACGCGTTTTATATCTTTCAAGAAACTGTGTTGTGGCCCAACTCCCGGATAATCCAAGCCCGAAGCAATCGAATAAACCGGTTCAGGATTACCGTCTTTGTCTTGCAGTAAATAAGTATGCATTCCATGAATATTTCCCGGTTCTCCCAAGGTCAAAGTTGCCGCATGATTTCCAGGCTGAAGCCCTTTTCCGCTCGGCTCAACGCCATAAATTTTAACATTTTCATCTTCCAGAAATGCCGAAAACAAGCCAATAGCGTTACTTCCTCCTCCAACACAAGCCACAAGATTATCAGGCAATTTCCCTGTCATTTCGAGAAATTGTTCGCGGGCTTCTTCTCCAACAATTCTTTGAAAATCTCGCACCATCATTGGAAAAGGATGCGGACCAACAACGGATCCGATTCCAAAAAATATATTTTGCGGGTCTTTAATAAATTCCATAAAAGCTGAATCAACAGCGTCCTTAAGCGTTTTCGTGCCCTGCGTAACAGGCACAACTTTTGCGCCAAGAATTTTCATACGCGTAACATTTGGTGCCTGTTTTGCGATATCGATTTCTCCCATATGGATTTCACACGGAAGTCCGACAACAGCTGCCGCAGTGGCTAGAGCAACACCATGTTGACCCGCTCCGGTTTCCGCGACAATTTTATTTTTACCAATTTTTTTTGCAATCAAAGCCTCCCCAATAGTGTGATTTATTTTATGCGCGCCGGTGTGATTCAAATCTTCACGCTTTAAATAAATTTTTGCACCGCCATATTTTTTGCTGAGTTTTTCCGCATAATAAATCGGGCTCGGCCTGCCAATATAGTTTTTGCGATAATAATTCATCTCATCTTTGAATTCTTTTGTATCCTTGATTTTCGTATAGAAATCAGCAATTTCGTCGAAAATCGGTTTTAATTGATCCGGAATAATTTGTCCGCCATAATTCCCAAAAAATCCTTTTTTATCCGGTTGAATATCATATTTTTTCATGTTTTAATTGGTTAAATTTTAATAAAAATAATAAAAGCAATAATTTAATTCCTTGGCTTATAAGCTTCGGGGTTAGGTTCAAGAAGAGAAATCAGCTTTTTTACAGCCAGTTTTCGTATAATAAAAATACGATCCGGGTTACGACCTAATTTGATTGGATTTAGCTTGTATAATTTAAAATCTTTCAATATATTTCGAGGATCCACGAGCTCTAAATGCCCAATTAGATCAACAGCAGCGCTTGATGGTGTCTCGAGGAGTCCGCGACACATAAGAGAGTCATAGGGATCTTTGTAATCAGGATCTATGCCAAATTTTTCATAGAGCTTTGTTGTATCAACATGAAGAAAATCAGGAGGTAATGATAGAGCACGCTTATAAGCTTCAGCCTCGCCGAGCACTTCGAGTATTCGCAATTTAGCCAGAGTTCTAATGGATACGCCGTTTTCCTGAGGGAATCCAACGCCATTATCAATAGTTGTTTTTTCCCGTAACATACGCGTGATATAGCCCAAAGATTCGGCATATGTAGGCAGTAGCCTTAGTGGGTCGGAACGTCTTTCGGGTCCTGTATATTCATCTGTATTTTTCATAATTTTTTAAATTAAATAATAAAAAAACCGCCATTTTTTGGCGGTGTATAAACAAATAAAATAACAAGGTTTACACCCGCCAATATTTAACGTCACGCCAAGACAAATTTTTATATGCGATTTTGATTTTAAACATTTTTAAATCTTTTAAGTTTTAATTCTCGCGATCCCCTTGTTACAGTTGCCACCCCAACCTTCAATTTTTTAACAATTTCACGTTGAGGAACACCGGCCTTAAGCATTCTAACGATTTCAATTCTCACAGGCACGGAATCCAGCTCTTGAGCCGTTAAAAGCCCTTTCAAAAACTCCTCCATCTCCTTCGGATTTTTGATTTTCAGCAGGCTTTTTACCAATTGTTTTAAATAAGCATTTTTCATATGCGTACTATCAAACTAGTACAATAATACATACACTATTTTCAAAAGTCAAGCGTAAATTTATATAGCCTTTCTCCCCTCAATCGATCTCATCAGCGTCAGCTCATCCGTATAATTCAAATTTCCGCCAACCGGAATCCCGCGAGCAATACGCGTTACATTCACGCCCGATGGTTTCAGCAAATTCGAAATATAAATTGAAGTCGCATCCCCTTCATGGCTTGGATTTGTTGCCAAAATAACCTCACAAACACCCGATGGATTGCAAGAGATTCTATTAACCAATTCCTTGATTTTTAATTCATCCGGCCCAATACCATCAACCGGCGCAATTGCACCGTGCAAAACGTGATATACGCCCTTATAGCCGGTTTTTTCAATCGAACCAATGTCGATAATCTGCTCAACAACGCAAATCGTTTTTTGGTCGCGCGAATTATCTCTGCAAATTTCGCAACAATCCGGAATATCGCTTAAAGCCCAGCAAATCGGGCAAAAATTCGACGCCTCTTTAAGTCGCCTCACCGCATCGCTCAAATTATTCACCTGAGTTTCCGGTGTTTTTAATAAATGCAAAGTTAATCTTTCAGCCGTTTTTGGCCCAATTCCCGGCAATTTGCTCAGTTCTTCGATTAAATTATTTACTTGTTTCGGTAGAAAGCTCATTTTTGTCGTTATTAAAAAACAAAATAAAGAATAAAAGTGCGGCAATAACCGCCAAGACTCCACTATACACAAAAGTTCCAACTCCGTCACCTATCATCCACAAAGCTCCGCAAATAACGCCACCGGGAAAAAGCAATAAGCCCTCAACCGCATGCAAAATTCCAAGTCCCGTCGCTCTGTTTGATTCCTCTGTCACGTTCGATACAAATGCTCTCGAATTTCCATCTGTAAATGCGGAAAAAAGTCCGTATAAAACAAACAAAATTCCAACTTCAAAAACAGTTGTCGCAAAGATAAATCCAAAACACATCAACGCAAAAATAATAAAGCCCCAATATATAAATCTGCGCTTGCTAAAGCGATCCGCGAGCCTTCCAACAGGCCATGCAGTCAATGCAAAAACAACATTATAAAGTAAATATAAAATTGGAATTAAAGCATTATTTGCACCAATAATCACACCCGCTCGAAGCAACAAAAACGCAACACCAACTCTCGCCAAACTGAATATTCCGATAACCAAAATAAACTTCCAAAATTTTCTTTTAAACATTCCTTTCCATCTTTTATATCTGAAAATATCTCCGGCTTTAACTTTTGCAATATGATCCGGTACATCTTTTTCTTTGACAAAGCTAACAACGCAAACCGCAAGCATTCCGGGGATCAGCGCAAACCAGAAAATATCTCGCACATTAAAAGCAAGATAAACAAGCAAGAAAGCCATTAAGTTCCCAACAATCGCACCAAGTGTATCAAGCGATTTCAAAAATCCAAAAGCCTCTCCCCTTTTCCCTTTATTTGTATCGCCTGCAAGAAGCGCGTCACGCGGGGCTTCACGAACGCCTTTTCCGGTTCTATCAAGCAATCTTGCCGCAATCGCAATCCAAAAAGAACCCGCAACCGCAAGCAAAGGCTTTCCAAGTGCCGCAATAAAATATCCAAACATCACAAAAATTTTTCTGCGTCTAAAATAATCGCTCATCTGTCCCGAAACAATCTTCATAAAACTCGAAATCGAATCCGCCGCGCCCTCAATCACGCCAATCAAAAGCGTGCTTAATCCAAGTGTATTTTTCAAAAACCCCGGCAATAGCGGAATCAGCATTTCTCCCGCAATATCCGCAAAAAAACTTGTAAATCCAAATAAAATTGTATTTCGACGCATGAAGTAATTCTAACATATTTTTGCAATTATTTATTCCCAATGTATCGTTTTATTAATATCTATAATTATTTAGCAATTATGTGGTATTTGTATTTAGACGAATCAGGGGATCTGGGGTTTGATTTTGTTAATAAAAAACCTTCAAGATTTTTTACGATTTCAATTTTAGCGCTTAGCAGTCAATCAGCCAATAAACAGCTGATAAATGCCGTAAAGAAGACTTTAAAACGTAAGTTAAATCGCAAAAAGAATAAAAAAAGATTTATTCATGAGCTAAAAGGGTCTTCCACCGCATTGGAAGTTAAAAAATATTTCTACGATCAAGTGAAAAACATCAAGTTTGGTATTTACAGCATCACTCTAAATAAAAAAAGAGTATTTGAGCAATTAACAAAAGAAAAAGATCGAGTTTACAATTTTATTGCTAAGCAAGTTTTAGACGCTATCCCTTTTGAAAAAGCAGACGAGACAAGAATAGAGCTGATTGTAGATAAATCTAAAGGGAAAATGGGAGCTAGGGGTTTTAATGAATATATTAAAAAGCAATTAGGCGCACGAATAAACCCGAAAACGCCATTGGATATTTATCATTGGGATTCCCAAAATACGCACGGGCTACAGGCTTCAGATCTTTTTTGTTGGGGAATTTTTCAAAAATATGAAAGACGCAAAGAGGATTGGTATAAAATTTATAAAGATAAAACAAATTTTGAAAGCCTGTATTTAGCGTAACAAAAAAGAGTGTACCTTGCAGATTTGTTTTGTCTCAATTTTAGCCAACCGGATGGATGGGAACATCGAGAACAATCTACAATGGCTTTATCACTCTTGTCTAAATTATATATCGACATTGATATATTTGCAATAAAAAATTTCAATTTTTGAGCCCATTCTGCTATACTACCCTCTTGTCAAAAATAACATGCTAAGACCGGATTTAACACTCGATGTCGCAAAACAAGAAGCCGGCCCGATTCACGAAGAGCACGGCCGAACAATACTTTATGATTCAGATTTTGCGATATCGCTAGGAAGATTTGTAAAAGCCGCAAGTAAACCTCATATGCTTGGAGATTCATCAGTTGAGGATCCAAAGGGTGATGCAAAGCAAGCATTAAGAGAAATATTGGGCGAATTAAATATTGCAAAATATTTAAGTAGATTTTGTGAATTGCCGGGCTTTGATTATATTGATTATTCTTTAGGCGCTATCGATTTAGCCACAGATTTAGTTGCAAACGCTGTCGAGCACGGCAGTGGTTTTTGCACTAGCGGAGGGGTGACAGTGAGAAGCCATAATGCCGAGAATGGCGTGATTCTTACAGTCGATCAGCGTTTAGATGGCCCGGATTTAAACGCAATTTATAAGAGAGTTTTGACTGGCGCACATCCAAGTGAATTTACCGCTTCAAGAGGATATATGGGCATTCGTGGGGTTGGTACTTCCTTGATGGTTAACAAGAAAACTCCTTACGTTTGGAGTGAACAAATCCCAAAAGGAGAAGGGCCATATGAAGCATTAGGGGGGGGGTGGAACGAGAATTATAATGCTGGAAACATTCGAAAGGGTGAAGAGGGTTTTTAAGATTTAGAGGTACTCGTCCCATCCTTTTATCTTCAGCCCATTTTTATTATAGCTCTCAATCGCCATCGCAAACATTTTTCCAATCTGCAAATTTGTAATCAAAGGGATATTCAAATCAATCGCTTTTCTGCGAATCAAATATCCGGCCGTTTCTTCGTCACGATTGTAATTTTTTGGGATATTGATGACCAAATCCAGCTTTCGTTCATTTAAATAATCAAGCAAATTTGGCGCATCGATTTTCGCATCCGATTTTGCACCAACTTTTGACTTTTGCGCTTTGACTTTTTCTAACGTTTCATTTTCAATTCCGCGTTCACTCAAATATTTACTAGTTCCTTCAGTCGCATAAAGTTTATATCCAAGTTTAATCAGCTTTTCTGCGGTTTCCACAAACTCAAATTTATCTTCTTCTTTGCCGATGCTCACCAAAATATTTTTCTTTGGGATTTTAAAGCCGGTCGCAATAAATCCTTTCAAAAACGCTTCTTTCGAATCATCGCCAAAGCACGCAACTTCGCCCGTGGAAGCCATTTCGACGCCCAAGACAGGATCCGCGCCCTTCAATCTTGTGAATGAAAATTGTGGCACTTTCACGGCAACATAATCCAAATCCAAAGTTTGGAACCTTGTATTCAAATATTTTTTATCACCGAGCATGCAGCTCACCGCAATATCAATAAAATTATAACCCGTGACCTTTGACGCAAACGGAAAGCTTCGGCTTGCGCGCAGGTTGCACTCAATCACCTTTATTTCATTATTCTTAGCCAAAAATTGAATGTTAAACGGGCCTGTGATTTCAAGTTCTTTCGCAATTTGTTTCGCGATTTCCTTAACCCTTCTGATAGTTTCGATATAAAGTTTTTGCGGAGGCAAAACAATCGTCGCGTCACCGCTATGCACGCCCGCATTTTCAATATGTTCGTTTATCGCATAAATAAGCAGTTTTCCGTCCATCGCAACAGCATCAATTTCAATTTCCTTTGCGCCAACTTCAAATTTACTGACAACAACCGGCGCATCAGAAGAAACTTTCACCGCCTTATTCAAAAATGCTTTCAAAGCAGCTTCGTTATGCGCGACACTCATCGCCGCACCGCTCAAAACATAGCTTGGTCGAACCAAAACCGGATATCCAACTTCTGCAGCAAACTTCGAAACTTCATTTACGCCCGCAAGTTTTTTCCATCTTGGCTGATCAACTTTAATTTTATCCAAAACCGCAGAAAATTTATTTCTATCTTCCGCAACATCAATTTTTTCCGGACTTGTTCCAAGAATTTTCACACCCGCTTTATGCAGTTTGAGAGCCAAATTATTAGGTATTTGCCCACCGGTAGAAATAATCACACCACTCGCTTTTTCCGCCTCATAAATATCCATCACGCGTTCAAAAGAAAGCTCATCAAAATAAAGTTTGTCGCAAAGAAGCCTGGCCGTTGAAACCGTTTCCGGATTATAGTTAATCATAATCGTTTCATACCCATATTTTTTGGCTGTCTTAAGCGCATTCACGCAACACCAATCGAACTCAACCGAGCTCCCAATGCAATATGCCCCGCTTCCGAGAACAATGATTTTTTTCTTATCACTTCGTACTGTGTCGCTCGATTTCCCATGATACGTCGCATACAAATAATTGGTTTTTGCAGGCCATTCCGCCGCCATCGTATCAATTTGTTTAATTATCGGTATAACGCCCATTTTTTTTCTTTCATCGCGAATTTCAAATGTCGTTTTCTTTAAAATATTTGCAAGTTGCTTATCCGAAAATCCATATTTTTTTGCTTGTAAAAAAGTTTCCGCATTCAAGCTTGGTTTTGACTTTTGCGCTGTGGCTTTGAGCTTTGAGCTTTGACTTTTGAGTTTCGACTCAAAGTCGATTATATTTTTCAATTTATCCAAAAACCATAAATCAATTTTTGTTATATTCGCAATTTTTTTTGTGCTCCAACCTCGTTTTAAAGCTTCGGCAATAACAAGAATTCTTTTTGGAGTTGGTCTTTTTAAATCACCTTCAAGATTTTCCGGAATAATTCCCATATCATGATTTGCAGTCAATCCATGCAAGCCAATTTGAAGCATTCTTAAGCCCTTTTGCATAACTTCTTCAAAGCTTCTTCCAAGCGCCATAATCTCGCCCACGCTCTTCATGGCCGAAGAAATTTCCTTGGAAACCATGCGAAATTTATCTAGATCCCATCTCGGAATTTTGAGAGCAACATAATCCAATGCCGGTTCAAAAAACGCGCTCGTCGTTTTCGTCACTGCATTTTTTAAATCACTTAATCTATATCCAAGTGCCAGTTTTGCCGCTATATAAGCCAAAGGATAACCGGTCGCTTTTGATGCCAACGCACTCGATCTACTCAACCTCGCATTAACTTCAATTACTCGGTAATCATGACTGGTCGGATCCAGCGCATATTGAATGTTGCATTCTCCGACAATCCCAAGAGCCCGAATCGCTTTTATCGATAACGATCTAAGCATGTGATATTCATGATTTGTTAGTGTTTGCGATGGCGCAATAACAATACTTTCCCCTGTGTGAATTCCCAGCGGATCAAAATTTTCCATGTTGCAAACCGTAATACAGTTGTCGAATTTATCGCGCACGACCTCATATTCAACCTCTTTCCAGCCCTTCAAGCATTCCTCGATCAAAACTTGATTACTATAGGAAAACGCACTATCAAGCAATATTTCAAGTTCACTAATTTCATAAGCAATTCCGCTTCCAAGCCCGCCTAGCGAATATGCCGCTCTCACAATCACCGGATATCCGATTTTTTTCGCCGCACTCATTGCACTCGCCTTATTTTTACACGCCAAACTTTTCGGACTATTTAAGCCAATTTCATTTAGAGCTTCCTTAAACAAATCGCGATCTTCAGTTTTTTCGATAACATCAACCTGCGTACCCAAAACTTCAACTTTATATTTTTTTAAAATGCCTTTTCTATAAAGCTCAACTCCGCAGTTAAGCGCCGTTTGTCCGCCAAAAGCCAGCAAAATTCCATCCGGCCTTTCTTTTTCAATAACTTTTTCCGCAAATTCCGCATTCACCGGCAAAAAATAAACCTTGTCCGCCATTCCTTCGCTCGTTTGAATAGTCGCAATATTTGGGTTCAGCAAAACCGTTTTAATCTTTTCCTCTTTCAAAGCCTTGATCGCCTGACTTCCGGAATAATCAAACTCTCCAGCCTCCCCTATTTTTAGGGCTCCTGAGCCTAGAATTAAAACTTTGCGTATTTTTGAAGTCATGTTCTTCGAACACCATACTCAAATTCTTTGAAAAAAGCAACGAATATGTATATAATAACCCTCCTTAAAGCAAAATAACCTAAAAAACAATCATGAACGCAAGTGAAACAAAACAAAGATTCTATGCCGCATCCGACGATGTGGAGCGAGGATTGATGATAAATATTATACCAATAGCCGGAGAAGATGCGCTAAATATATTGCGACGAGTTGCTTTTTGCGCTAAACATTTCGTGCAAATGGAAGCATTTACAACGGCTCCGGGAATGACTATAAGAAAGCCACAGCTTGAAGCCGCAATAAATCATGCTGTGATTGATGTGTTTGGTTATTCGAGATCAGACGTAGAAGCGGCTTTAAAAGGTGAACTCACTCCTACAGATCCAAAAGCATTAGTCATCGTTAATTATATGAAGCGTATGCATGCTCGCCTCGATGCGGTTTTAGTAGAAGAAACTATCTAACTTAAATAAAATTTTTATATTTAACAAATAAACTATGGACGAAAGAGTAATAAAAACGGCAGATACGTTGCTTGAAGCTTCAAAGGAAATTGCGGGGAGCTTAAGAGGCGCAGCAGATCACGACCCAAAAGTAACTGGAAGACTTTTAGAGGTTTCAAGAAGATGCGGAGAGTTGATTGGCGCTTTACCGGGGAAAGCAAGAAGCATAGGCAGGCAGGATTTTGTTAGCGCTATTGATGCAGCAGGAGAAACTATCGTTCGCTATACGACGGTAGAAAGGGCGAAAGGGCTTGTCACGGGCAAAGGGCTTGAAGGTGAAAACTTAGCAAATCTTTTTATAGAAGCAATGCGTATACGCCTTGAAAGAATTTGGCCGGAACAAGCTGTTTGATATTAATTTTTTAAGAATTTTCATAGCATGAACAGGGTTGAATTTTTTTCGAATTTCTCGCAGGAAGTTGCAGTGAGAGATAAACAAATTGCTGTAGAATTAGCCGATATGGATATGATGAGCGCATTTGGTGGGGCTCAAACATCCGATTTAGAAGAGCTAATACGAGCTATCGAGTATGTTCACTCAGATTTCAAAAAATTGCTGTATATGAAAGATTTGGTTCTCAGGAATGATCTTGAAGGCAAGGAATTAACTGGCCAACACGTTTTTGATTGTCTTTATTTGGCGGCAATGAATGTTTTGCAATGTCACGACATAGACGGTCGGATCGAAGGTTCAAGAGAGGCTAAAAATCGAAAAGAAGGTATGGTTATGAGATACGTTAAAGAAGTCCGCGCAAAGATATTTGAAGAGTTTAGGGGAAGATATAGGTTTTACCGTTTCGAAGACGGTGAAGAAGGCGAATATTAAAATTTAATAAATTTTTTATGGCATTAATAAGTGAAGTCGCCGAAGAATCAGCTTTAAAAAACAATATCCATTTCGATTTAATTGATGCCGTTTATGGCATTGGTAGAAGTCTTGAGCCGCTTGCAAAAGAAATTGGAAAATGTGTTTCTGAAAATCCGGAAGAGGCACAAGATGCATTAAGTAGGGTGGCTACAAATATAGTTCAAAGAATAAATAGAATTTTTGATACGACAAACTGGAACGATGATAACGATTTATATAAAGATAATTTGCGGGCCACGATCAGGCGCGCAGGTCCTTGCATTCTTGGGACGGACGAAATCGACAGACGTGATCTATTTAATGGCACAAAAACGCCGACTGATCCGGGTCAAATTATGGCGGTTAATTTAATTTTAGATACACTTAATGCGCTTAATAAAATCTGTGACAAATACGGAATCTAAATGTTAATTTGGATTTTGGATTTTGTTAATTTGGATTTTGGATTTTGTTAATTTGGAACAATTCTAATTGTCGTATTTTCAACGATCCTCCCCGGAATCCCAAATCCACCGGCCTTCCTGTGCCCTCCTCCACCAAGTAATTTTGAAATCGCAGTCAAATCAATTTCATCGTTTTTTGTTCTCAGTGAGCCCTTTATTATGCCATTATCGTCCTCTGTCAAAAGCACGCAAAGCTTTCCGCCTTCCGTCATGTTCAAAAAATCAATAACTCGATCAACTTCGGAAATTTTAGCGCCACATTGTTTCACATCATCAATTGTTACAACCGAAACAACAACACCGCCTTCCGTCATTTTCACTTTTTCCAGAATTCTTCCCCAAAGTTTTATTTGTGGAAGCGTCATTGTTCGAAAAAGCGTACGAACAATTTTCATCTTATCCGCACCAAGTTTTGTGAGTTCCGCTGCAACATGCAAAGTCTCAAAATCCGTATTGGAATGCATAAAACTGCCTGTATCAAAATAAAGTCCGAGAAGTAAAGCGGTCGCGGTTTTTCTTGTTATTGGCCAAGAAAAATATTTGAAAATTTGATAAACCAAAAACGAAGTCGAACACGCATCGCCGGCTACAAAATTATATTTCGCATATTTTGTATTCGAAATGTGATGATCGATACTCAAATCCACTTCCAAATCATCAAAGCCAAGCATATGGCTCGAACTTATATCAACCGAAATAATCAAATCAAATTGTAAAAAGTCCGCATCACTTACAAATAAATTCGCTTCTTCAAAATTCAAATAATAATCTTTCATTTTATCCGCGCAAATGCTCACAACATTTTTTCCAATCGATTTTAAATAATATCGTAGTGCCAAATTACATCCGATAGTGTCGCCATCCGGATTCCTATGCGAAATTATCGCGATATCATTCGCAGAATCAATCAGCGTTTTTATACGCAGAAGTTCATCTTCGTGTAAAATGTTGTCTTTCCTCATATAATGTATCTAGGAGATTTATGATATCACAAATGCGCGACCAAATTACAGATAAAATTAAAAAGTTTTCTATTGAACTTGGTTTTGATTTGATAAAAATTATTCCTGCGCATGCAAAACCATCCGAAAAACGAAGGCTTAAAAAATGGCTCTCTTTAGGCAAAAATGCAGATATGGAATGGATGAAAAATAATTCAGATCTTCGCGCCGATCCAGATAAAATTCTTCCCGGCGCAAAATCAATTATTTGTCTTGCCACAAATTATTTTAATTCTGTGGAGCCGCGTTTGCATGAAGATAGCGTAAAAATTGCGCGTTATGCATGGTCAAAAAACTATCACAAAATTATCGAAAAACGTTTAAAATATTTTGAAGAATTTATTAAAAAACTGGCTCCAAAAGCCAAAATAAAAAGGTACGTTGATACGGGCCCATTTCTTGAAAGATATTTTGCGTCGCAGGCCGGTTTGGGTTTTATAGGAAAAAATAATTGCTTAATAACTCGTGAATTCGGCTCTTTTGTTTTTCTTGCGGAAATAATTACGGATCTTGCGCTTTCGCCCGACGAGACTTTTCGCCGATTCGCTAGCCAATCTTCTCGCTCATCTTCCATTTCACCTTCCACTTCCGCCGCCGCTTGCTTCTCCTCAACTTCTCTTCCTCCGTCCCCCTCTTGTGGCACCTGCACGCGTTGCATAGACGCATGTCCAACCGGCGCACTCAAGCCTCACAATCTCGATGCCCGAAAATGCATTTCATACCTCACAATTGAATCAAAAAAACCGTTTCCAAAATCTATTCGCGCAAAAATCAAACCGTGGATTTTTGGTTGTGACGCTTGTCAAAACGCTTGTCCGCACAATGTCCGCGCAACTCCAACGAAAAATCCGGATTTCGCTCTTGCCGCTCCACTCCGCACACTCACTCTTTCTCAACTTCGCACCATAAAAACCGAAGATGAATTCAAAAACCTCCTTGCCGGCACTTCCTTAATTCGTGCCAAATTCAAAGGCATGAAGAGAAATATTAAATAAAAACATATTTTGACTCTAGGTTAAGAACTCCAAAAAACCTCAAAAGAAAGCCGAAAATGCCTTAGTCAAATTCCGTCTCGGTCCAGAAAATGGACATTTTTGAAGTTTATTTTTTGATATAAAAATAAGAATCCAGGCTCGAGTCGATTATAAAAAAATCCCCGCCAAGACTGACGGTTACGTGCGAAGTTTTTATTTTAATAAATCATTAAGCTCACAAGACAACAAGGTTGATTTATTAAGCAAGATCTGTTCGTTCGGGTTCAAATTATCGGCTGTCATTCGTATAACCTTGGTAGCGATGCCATTCCCAAGTATTATTCGGTTTATTTTTTTAAAATATTTTTCATTTTTCTGATTAAAAAGTGCTGCATACCGTTTAAGTGTTTCCCCTGGGGCAGAGTGGGTACTCCATCTGGTATCCCCAAATTCAATTTTGTCTTCCAAGCTTTTATCTATTTCGATTGGCAAGCCTCCTTCCAGAAAATTAATCCAATAGTCGCTTATCGTATAAACTATCCTGACCGATTCTCCGTCTTCCGTTTCATATGAATATGTAAAAATATAATTGTCAGAGTGAAAGTCCTGGCTTATTCCAATGCGTTTAAGGCTTTTTACTGTGTGAATTTTATATCCATTCAATAATTGAAAATAACTTTCACGCCAATTCTTAAGCCAATCTTCAATGAACATTCGATTTACGAATAAAAGCGAAAGATCGTTTTTAAGATTTTCGTTACTTACCTTATTCATTTGGATTGTGAGTTTATCAAAAAGCGTACGTGGATCTTTTGCATCAATGCCTTTGGCTGTAAGATAATCAAAATCCGGTATTGTTTTTTTACTCATGTACCATAGCAAATCGTAAATATCACGCCCCTTTTCTTCATAAACGGCTTTTCCTACGCCACGTGTCCCGCGCAAGAAAATAGCGGCGAGCTTACTTGCCATAAGAGCACCCATATTGTAGGTCAAAATGACGAATGAAAGCTGACTATGATTTATTGGTCGGCGTTCGGTCGTAATTTTTGGGGCAATAAAATGATTCAAATCAATTTTTACATGCACTTGGTTTGAAGCATGGCCAAGGTCTAACGCTTCCCCTATGTGAAATTTTAAAGTTAATCCTCTGCCGGTGGTTATTTTTATGGTAAGAAAGGTGCTATCGGCATTATACGTATTAACGAAATGTTTTTCGACTTCTTTTTTTAATTTTTCTAAAAACTTATTTGTCACCGGATGAGAGACTTCAAAGTCTAAATCAACAGACATGCGATTAAGGTCGTGAATTATACGAAGCGCGGAGCCACCATACATAATCCATCCATTGTATTCAGGATGATGATAGATAAAATTGAGAACATAAAACTGCAATTCTTCTTTAAGAGCATTGCGGCGTGTTTCAGCGTCAATTTCGCCATAAGCGGATAGGCCATTAAGAATTCTTTTTAAAACCGCAGATATTTGTTCGCTCATATAATTTTTTTAATCATTAAATGAAACTTTTTTTGTTCTTCTTCATCCATTTCGTCAATATCTATCCGTAATTCCTCTATTAATGTTTTGATTTGTTTCAAGTGAGTGCCTCGGAGCTGATGCGTTCTAAAATATAGTAAGTCAAATAACGCCTTAGACGGTGAAGCGATGTAAAAATCAAACTTTCCATTAACTAAAGAAAAGTCTGTAAAAACCCCTTTTTTGATTGACTGATATGTAAAATTTCCCGCTTTCGTTGTGTAGTCTCTGGTTGTCTTTAATGTCACTGAAGTGATTGAATGGATTGCTTCCGTAACCATGTTGTAATACTGAAGAGCTGTCCACGAGCTAACATACGATGGTGTACGGATAACATTGGCAAGATAGAATGAGTATGAAATATCTTTTCGGTTTTTTTCAAAAAAATCCACAGATACATATAAGCCCTTTTTTAACTGGAGAATCTCTTTATGTTTCAAAAAACGACTAATATAAGTATCAATTGTTGCATCTTTAAGTCCCAGCTGTTTTCCAAGCTGATAAACGGTGTTTTTGTCGAAGTGAGGGAACGATTTTAGCTGTTCTAACAGGTTTTTCTTATTTTTCATAAATATGACACTAGTGTATCATAAGTGAAACGGAATGTCAATCTTATTTCTCTGTATACTTATCAAATTAGTTGTTACTCCAGCTCCACGTAAACCGCTTTATGATCCGAATAAGTTTCGATTATTTCTTTTTTATTTGTAGTGAACCCTTTACCATAAATCAGATCCAAGCATTTCGAATAAAAATTCCTGAAAAGAAAAGTTGCACTGCAAGTCGGAGAATCCGCAGACAGAAGGCTAAATCCGGGGAGCAAATCGGAATAATTTTTCCGCCATTTTTCAGGCGTCATATTAAGATCGCCCATCAAAATCACCCTTTTGCATTTATTTTTTCGAATTATTTTTTTTAAAACTTCAAGATATTTTCGCTTTGCGGTGTCAAGCCCTTTTCGCGGCCAATGCACACCAATAACCAAGCAATCAAGCGGTTTGATAACGGTCGAAACCATTCCGCCTCCATTCCCGGGCCTTTTTGGCACATCAAATTCAATGTTGTCTTGCGTTTCATTTTCTTGTTTCGTCGCCAATATTAGCTGAACATTTTTACCCGCATTTCCATAACCATGCCCTTTCCCAACGTGAACTGATTTATAACCATTTTTGCGTAGTTTATCAGCTAAATAATCAGTTTGTGTTCCTCCCAAAACTTCCATCAATAACAAAATTTCCGGCTGTTTGTTTTTCACAACATCCAAAGTACGATCCAAATCAGCATATTTTTCAATTTTATCGTGCCTATTCAAATAATGATCCGCATGCGTCCGCAAAAACCCGACCAAATTTTTGGCGTTTGTACTATAACAAGTATTAAAAACAAGGACTGAAAGTTTTTTCATAATTAAATAACCGAAAATTATTTGATAATTGTAAGTGAATTGATAATTAATACTTTTTACACAAATTTCTTCATCAACGGTTCAATATTAACATTCTTAATATCCTGATACACAAGCGGCTGTTTCAACAATTGTGGTTCCGCCTCTTCCTCTATTTCTCTCGTTTCCTGATAAAAAATTCCAATCGGCAATTTATCACCGCCTTCTTGTGCTTTTTTCCATGCCGCTTCCCTGTCATTCGTTTTATAATTCGGATCATCATTCAATTTATAAACTCTCTGTTGAAAATATGCGTAAGTATTTATTTTATTAAACGTCACGCATGGTTGAAAAATATCAATCAAAGAAAATCCTTTATGCTTGATTCCCTCCATAATAAGCCATTTTAAGTGAACGATATCTCCCGCAAATCCCCTCGCAATAAACGTTGCGCCGGAATTAATTGCAAGAGCTATAGGGTTTATTGGAGTTTCAACAACGCCAAACGGAGTTGATTTTGTTTTCATTCCCTTCTCGGAAGTTGGCGATGCTTGACCCTTTGTTAAGCCATAAATCTGGTTATCGTTAACCATATAAAGCAAATCAATATTTCTTCGCATCGTATGCATAAAATGTCCGATTCCAATCCCATATCCATCGCCATCGCCGCCCATATCAATAACCGTCAGCGAATGATTCCCGAGTTTTGCACCGGTCGCAATCGGCAAACTTCTTCCATGTAAAGTGTGCATTCCATAAGCATTAACCCAGTGAGAAGCCTTACTGCCACATCCGATTCCAGTCACAAAAAACACTTTATGCGGTTCAAGTCCAAGTTCTGTGAGTGCCTGTTTTATTGCCATCTGTATCCCGAAAAGTCCGCATCCCGGGCACCAATCCGGTTTTGCTACTGAATCAAAACTTGCTTTTTTTATGCTTGCCATAATTTTGTTGTTATACAGGGACAGTCTTCGAAGAAGCCTGTCCGGTTTTTAGCTTCACTTCATTATAAATTTGTTTAGCCGTAAACGGTCTTCCACTATAATCCAAAATTCTTTCTTCAATAAATATTCCGGTTTTTTCACGAATCAAATCTGCAAGTTGTCCGCTGAAATTTTCTTCAACATCAACAATTCTTTTTGCTTTTCCAAGAATTTTCGCGACTTCTTCGGAATGGAATGGGATGAAATATTTTATTTGCAAAAAGTTCGCGCTCACGTCATCTTTTGCGAGTAATTCAATTGCTTCCAAGATTGATCCTTTTGGTGATCCCCAAGACACAAACGTAATATCCGCATTTGCTGGTCCAATTAACTTTGGCGCAGGCAATCCTTTTCTTAAAGTATCAATTTTTCTCATCCTTTTATTCATCTTTTCAAGTCTGTTTGGAATATCTTCAACTATATCTCCATAATCATTATGTTCATCACTCGTGCATGTGAAAATTCCACCTTTTTCTCCCGCCAACGGTCGCGCAGAAATTCCATCAGGCGAATCTTTATATCTCGGATATCGATCTTCTTTTGGATCCAAATCTTTTTCAAGAAGCAATTTCCCACGATCGATTTCAAGTTCTTTTGTATCAAAGAAATCAACACTTCTTTCGCTTTCGGAAAGATATTTATCAGACAAAAACATAACAGGAATTTGATATTTATCCGCAACATTGAATGCCTGAAAACCAAGATCAAAGCATTCTTCAGGATCCCCGGGCGCAACAACCATTCTTGGAGATTCATCTTGAGAAGCATGCATCATCAGCCTTAAATCCGGATGTCCGGTTCTCGTTGGAAGTCCTGTCGAAGGCCCCGGTCTTTGTACATTAACAATCACGATTCCGGTTTCAATCATTCCAGCAAGTCCAACCGCTTCAACCATCAAAGAAAACCCTCCGCCACTGGTCGCAGTCAAACTTCGAATTCCAACCGCGCTTGCTCCAATAATTGTATTTATCGCTGAAATTTCATCTTCAACATGCTTAACAACAACGTTATATTCACGTGAATGCTCGGCCATAAAATGCAAAATTGAACTCGATGGCGTCATCGGATATTCGGCAACCAATTTGCATCCACCTTTGATTGCGCCAATGCAAAAAGCATCATTTCCTTGGATCAGCATGCGCTGTTTCGCATCTTTCATTGCCGCCAAATTATATCCAAATTTCCCTTTATAATTTTCCTGCATATAGTCGTAACCCGCTTGTGCCGCATTATAATTGCTATTCACGATTTCATCGCCTTTTCTTCCAAAAGTTTGCTTCAAAGCTTCTTTAAAATAATTCAAATCATAATCCAAAAGCCCAATGCACGCACCAATCGCGACAACATTTTTCATAATAATTCCGCCGCCTTTTGTTTTCGCAAGTTCAGCCATCGGAATTCCAAATAAATTCACGCCATCCTTGCCTTTTGCATCTGGGAAATCAGCCGAATCATAAATAATTCCGCCGCCATTTGAAATCTCATCAATATGCTTTTCAAAAGTCTCTTTATTCAGCGCGCAAACCAAATCAACGTCATTTGTATGGCACGTTAAAGGTTTATCCGAAACACGAACTTTATTATAATTATGCCCTCCGCGAATCAGCGACGGATATTCCGCATTTGTAATCACAAAAAGCCCTCCGCGATTCAAAACCAGCGCAAACATATGCCCCGCGCTTTCCAGGCCTTGCCCCGCCTCCCCGCCAATCAACCAACTTAAATTATTTGTAATCATGCTTAAGAAAATATAACTTAAAACGACTATTTAAGGCAATAGGCAAAAAGCTTGACTTATATAGCACCTTTTGTTATTATTGCTTCCTTCCTTATTTAATTAAAAATGTAATACATGGATCCAGAAAGCCCTAGAGTAGTTGCTGCAACAGAGCATAAATGTTATGGAGTAGGGACGCTAAAAGAGGTAGTAGAAGAAAGGTCATCAAGCATCAAAGCGATCGAAGTGGGAAATATATCAGGAGGAAAGTTAGGGTTAGAGCCCGTTGATATTGCGGTTCAGCACATGGAAAACGGTAGAACTCGTCCAATTTGTGATTATCTCGAGAGCACGGGTTGTTGTCTTAAATTGCAAGAAGCAACAAGGCAAATATGCCTTATGGCACTTAATAAAGGAGTAGAAGCGGGCAGGGGGCCTGTGACAGAATATACCCATCAAACGCACGTGTGCAAATGGAAAGCATTGCCGATAAGCAGAGGTTAATCTTTATTATTTTTTATATCTTTTAAAATAAATTACTATGGAAGCTCAAAGAAAACCGGAAACATTAGTCGAAGTTACAAAGCATCAATGCGGCGGATATGGAACATTAAAAATACAAGGCGTATGGGGTTACGATGCATTGCCGAGCCATTTAGCGAGATTGGGGGAAGTTAGCGTGAAAGGTGAAGATCTGAGATTGGATCCAAAAAGAGTTGTTGTTCAACATTTTGACAGTGGGCGCACTCGTCCGATTTGTGAATTTTTAGGGTCGGATAATAAATGTACGAGGATAATGCAAGCAACAAATAGAGATTGTGATCGAGTCTTTAGTTATCATTTAGCTAATTTACATTCAGATACAATGTCAAAACGAGGGAAACATTGTCCGTTCGTAGTTTCTCCGCCCGCTAGAGAGATTCCGATTCCCTCGCCAGAAGAAATATTAGGTCACTAAGTCGATTGAAATACGGAATCAGGTTTTTGTTTATTGCAGATTTACGTTTTTCACGTGCCAATTTTTTCTTTTCAATCGCAACAATTCTTCTTTCAATTTTTCTGCAAAGCGTTCGCGCAACATGCAGTTTTGCCGAAACAACGCTTCCGCCCGGAATTATGAAATTTTTTAATTCCGGTAGTTTTTTTTCAAGTTTTTCAATTTTATTTTCAAGAAATTTTAGATCTTGCGCGCTTATTTTTTTGCACCCTTTAAACTCCGCAATCTCCGCTCCCGCAATAAGCATTTTTTTCTGAATCTCGCTCAAAATACCCTCTTTCTTAAGCCATTTATTAAGAGCGATAATTTCACCGAGTCTCGAATTAAATTCATCAATTTCGCCAAGCATTTCAACTAAAAAATCATCCTTAAAAACCTCCTTGCCGTCACCAAGTCGAGTTTTACCCTTATCTCCTTTTCTCGTTGATATTTTCACGCTTGTAATTTAACATGAAATTGATGAAAAAACCTATAAAAAAATCAGTAAAAAAAGTTGTTAAAAAAATAACCAAAAAACCGGTTAAAAAGGCCGCCAATTCTTCCGATCTTCTCAAGAAAATCAAAAAAGTTTTTGCAGAACGCATAACTCCAATGCTCGCCGCAGATGGAGGTGGCGTTAAAATTATTGGATTAAAAGGCAAAATTTTGACAGTGCAATTAACGGGCGCATGCGGTTCTTGCCCATACGGCCTCATGACGCTTGCATATGGAATTCAAGCCAATATTGACGACGTTTTCCCAAAAGAAAAAATCGTTGTTCAATTGGCAGATTAATATAAAAAATAAAACCCTTCACCATGGATGAAAAAACCATACAAAGAGACCTAGCAAAAAGCTTGGACGGATTGACCGTACAAGTTGGCAATTTAGTTTATACTCAGGCAAATTCTTCGCATAATAAGCCGATGAAAGCCGCAGTTATTTCACTTGTTAAAGGCCTTGCATTTGGTTTTGGGAGCATCCTTGGTGCAACAGTTATAGTTGCGCTTTTCATTTTCATTCTTTCCCAAATTCAGCTCGTCCCTGTCGTTGGAGATTTTGTGAAAAGCTTGCTTGAATATATGCAAAATGCAGGAGTGAAAGGGGTTTAAAATTCAACGGCTTGTCCAGGTTCAATCTCGTGTTTCATGGCTTCTCCGCCAGCAATTTCAATAACGTATTTCGCAGGTTTTAAAGATTCGTAAAGTTTGCACTTTGCGCCATCCGCATCTTCGACATTCCCGCATGGTGCCGCATTTTCAGTTATCGAAACGATTTTTTTATTCGCAGAAAGAAAAATCATATCAAGCGGAATCAATGTGTTTTTCATCCAAAAGGCACGTAGTGCCTCTTCCTCGAAAACAAATAACATACCACTGTCCTTTTCGAGCGTTTCGCGAGCCATTAGCCCTTTTGCACGTTCTTCGTCAGTACTCGCAATCTCCACGTTCACTCTATAATCCCCTTTTTCGGTATGGAAAGTCACAAGGCTTTGCGCACCGCATCCATATAAAAAAACTAAAAATATTACGCAAAAAATGATTAAATTTTTTTTCATTTAAACAATTATACAACAATGTGATCATAACATCACAAGCTATTGACATTATACGATTATTTATTTATAATTACCCTCCAATTTATAAATATTATTATGGAAACAACAGATAGAACATTACCGGAAGGAACAGTCAGAGTTAGAATAGACAAAGCCACCGGCGCTGTCGATATACAAGTTGGTGGAAACCCGGAAGATGGTTTAAACGATAAGATGAGGGAGGTTTTACAGGGGCTGAGCGTGATTCTTGAAGGTGAATATGGAAATTTAAAAAGAGACATCAGCTATAACCCGGAAATAGCTAAGAGACTTACCTCAAATCTGTATAGACATAGGATAATTTACCATCTATTTACCGGCAAATTAATGCCTGAAAGTCCAAACGAGCCTCCAGTCAAAATAAGGAATTTTACACAATTCAGGGACCTATTAGACGGAGTGCATATAACACAGAGTTCAGGAGACGAGATGGATCAGTTTATTGCAGATGTTATACATTTTGCAAAGCTTGAAGGCATAGATTCAGAAACAGTTTATTTTGCTTTACACACTGCGATTGTTCACATTCGGGCAGAATTGCGTAAAGAACGTGATGCTGAAAGTCGCCCAAGATTCAGTATTAAAAAAGTCGACGCTCCCCAAAATCCAGATCCACGACCACTCAGGATTAAAAAAATCGAAAGTATGCCAAAAGTTGCAGCTCCGAATTTAAAAAATCGAGGAGAAGCAATAAGAGAAGCTTTAAGGAAGATTGGAGTTCAGCCGCTTGATGAAATTACAATAGATGACAGCAATATGGAGGAAGCAAGATTAGCGTATGAAAGAATATTTGAACCAAATATTTTTAGAATGGTTCACGGCTATCAGGAAACGCCAAGGGCACATGCGCTGGCATGGGCATATTTTATGAAACTAGCTAGAGAGAAGAAGCATTACAGCTAGTATTTTTAGAAGTCATACTTTTTATAAAAAAGCCATTTTCCAAATTCGACGACGACCAAATAAATAACAACAAGCACCGCAATGCTCAGCAAGATTTTTGGCGGTAATGGCGTTAATCCAAATAAACTTCCAACCGGCGTATAAGGCAAAATCCAGCCCAGAGCTACCGCGCTTATTGTTGTTAAAGTCAAAGCCAAGCTCGCCCTTGATTTTATAAACGACAACTTTTTACTCCTTATCACATGTATAACAAGCGTTTGCGTAGCAAGGGATTCAATAAACCAACCCGTTTGAAAAGCGCCTGCCGAACTTTCAAAAATTTTATAAAGCAAAAAGAAAGTCGCAAAATCAAACAGTGAACTTATCGGCCCAAAAATCAGCATGAATTTCTTTATGAATTTTATATTCCATTTTTTTGGCTTTTTAATGAATTCCGCATCAACATTGTCACTCGGAATTGTTATCTGTGAAAAATCATAAATAAAATTATTCAACAGAATTTGCACCGGTAACATCGGCAAAAATGGCACAAAAATCACCGCGCCAATCACGCTAAACATATTTCCAAAATTAGAACTGACGCCCATCATAATATATTTAATCGTATTCCCAAACGTCTTTCTCCCCTCAATAACGCCATTTATCAAATCATCCAAGCTTGGTCGCGTGAGAATAATATCTGCAGATTCCTTTGCGATATCAGTTGCATTGCTGACCGAAATTCCAACATCTGCGGTTTTCAGCGAAGGCGCATCATTTATTCCATCTCCAATATATCCAACCGTGTGCCCATTCAAGCGCAAAACTCGAATTATTCGATTCTTTTCTTCCGGTGCGCATCTTGCAAAAATCGTTGTTTTATTAACGCGAATTTGAAGCTCCGCATCACTCATTTTTTCAATATCCTTTCCAAGCAAAATTCCCTTAATTGGCAAATCAATTTCACTGCAAATTTTCTCAGTTACAAGTTCATTATCGCCGGTAATAATTTTCACTTCTATGCCGGCTTTTTCAAGATGTTTAAGCGCTTCTTCTGCGCTCTTTTTTGGTGGATCCAAAAACGCCGCAAACCCAATCAGATTAAGCTCTCTTTCATCTTCTGGCTCGTAAACTTTTTTATTTTTATCAATTTCTTTTATCGCAATCGCAAGCACTCGAAATCCATCTTTACTCAGGTCTAGATACTCTTTATAAATTGCATCTTCATTAATCTGTTTCACGCTTTTGCCGGATACATTCGCGCAAGCTTTAAAAACATCTTCGGGCGAACCTTTTGTTATAAGAATTTGTTTTCCGCCAGTTTCCACAACAATAGACATTCTTTTTCGAATAAAATCAAAAGGGATTTCATCAATTTTTTTATAATTTTTAACGTCTTCATGTTGATGTTCAAGAATCGCGTGATCCATTGGATTTTTAAGACCCGTCTGAAAATGACTATTCAAGTATGAATATAAAAATACTTCTTCATTATCATCCCCTTTCAAATCAATGTGTTTAATCAAGGTGATACGCCCTTCTGTAAGCGTTCCGGTTTTATCAGTGCACAAAATATCCATACTTCCAAAATTCGGAATCGCAGTTAATTTTTTCACAATAACTCCGTGTTTGCTCATCATTATCGAGCCTTTGGACATATTTATCGACATGATCATCGGCAAAAGTTCCGGCGTCAGTCCAACAGCAATAGAGATTGCAAACAAAAAGCTTTGTAGCCATTCATGTTTAAAAAATGCATTAAAAAAGAAAACAAAAATTACAATAAAAAGCGTGGCCTTCATTATCAAATATCCAAACTGCTTTATTCCTTTATCAAAATCACTTTCTTCTTCGACTTTTACGCTTGATTCTGCGATTTTTCCAAATTCAGTATTTTTTCCCGTCAAAACAACGATTGCCTTTGCGGTTCCGGAAATAACACTTGTTCCTGCAAAAATTATATTTTCAAGATCACTCAAAGACTCAGCTTTTTCATTTGATAAAATTGCATGTTTTGCCGCCGGATAACTTTCTCCCGTTAACGTAGATTGATCCGTAAATAAATCTTTTGATTCAATAATTCGTAAGTCCGCGGGAATGATATCTCCTGCAGAAAAATGCAAAATATCACCAGGTACAATAAATTTAAAATCAATCTCGGCAACTTCCCCGTCCCTTTCAGCCGCACACGTGGATTTCAGCATCTCCTTGAGCTTTTCCGCCGCTTTTCCTGCGCTATGTTCTTGTATAAAATCCAAAACAACTCCGACCAAGACAAGTCCAAAAATAATAATTCCATTAACAACTTCTCGAAAAATAAAACTCAATCCGGCCGCAACAATCAAAATCAAAATTAACGGATTTTTAAAATGACTCAAAAACTCAATAATTACTCCGGACTTTTTTTCTTCCGCCACCGAATTCAATCCAAAAACCTTTAATCTTTTCTTGGCCTCCTCGTGCGTCAGGCCCTTTTCTTTCGCATTCATATCACGAAAAATCCGCTTTATATCAGATTTTGCATAATCAAAAAGATTTCTTTCCATAAAGTAATTATATCACTCGCAGATCTTTATAGAAATTTTCCCTCGTCGCGATTGTAACAATTATCAAATTGCCGGCTATTTTATATACAATTCTATAATTTACTCTAATAAAAACAAAATGATGACAAAAGAATTCTCTCAAGCTGATGCCCTTAAGCCTGTATCCGTCAAAAGGTTTTTTTTGAATTTTTAAAACCTCTTCTTTTATTTTTTCTTTCAAATTTTTATCAGCCCTTTTTATAAATTTATAAGGCTGTCTTAAAAATACGATTTTCATTAACGGATTTATTTAAAAGTTTCATCAAAGCTATAAGACTCACCGGTTTTATCATAATGACAAATTTCATTCAGAATAAATTCCTCCTCCCTTTTTTTAAGAAGATCTTTTGAATCAAAAAAGAATTTGAGCGCAGCATTAACGATTTTACTTTTATTGTCGCTATCGGAAAGCTTTTTCCAATTTTGTTCACTAAACGATATTGTTGATCTTGAAGCAGGCATTTTTATTAATATTAAATGGTTACGATTATATTATATCGTAACCAAGCAATTAAAGTCAAGCGTTGGCTTAGAAATGTCCATAATCATAAAAAGCTTGCATTTTATAAATTCTGTGCTACAATTACTTTGGTCGTAGATATAGTCAGGAGGAAATTGCGAGTGTAAACCGTAGACAATGTCACAAGGCTATACGAACCACAACCCTTCCGGTAATTCTGAAGGGTTTTTTAAAATCATTCTATATTAATTCTGGCGGGGCCGACGGGATTTGGACCCGCGATCTCAGCAGTGACAGTGCTGCGCTTTAAACCGGGCTAAGCTACGACCCCACGCTAACTCCATACCTTGAAAGATTTTTCTCGAATTCAAGCCTCTTTCTTTTTAGGTAAAGTCTTGGAGCTACGCCATTATACATAAAGTTAAAAAGTTTTGCACTATTTTTTGCACTATAGCTTAATCTGAAGGCTCTATCATAAAAATACAATGTGCCATTTTGTATATTTGCAGACTTTTCAAGCGAGTTCTTTAAATGCATTAAAAAGCTTTTAGAGCCACAGACAAATCCGGACAACATAGCTTTTCCAATAGAAGATCTGTCTTTTCTTTTGAAAACGGAAAAACACGAAAATCCATCACCGTCAAAATATCCACGTATAAAATCTTTTAAAAATTTATTTGGCACAACGGGAAATTTTAAAGAGGTACTTTTATTCGGAGTAAAGCCAAGTTCTAATAATCTATTATATAATTTTAGACTCCCCATTTGGAGGACGTAACACGTAAGCCAATTCGGGTATCTTATAAGATCCCTTTTTTGACGACTTATTTTTTGCGTAGCTTCCATGAGGTGTTTGATTTTCCATATTATATCTTTATCCGTACAGTAGAAAGATACGTATTTAGATCCCCTTGGATTTACATACATTGACCCATCCGCAGCGAAAAACCCTAATACATAAGCCATTTCAGGCGACCATTTTGTAAAAAAAGTGCTAATTGCCATTATTTATTAATTATAAACGAGAATTATTAACTTTTCCATCTTTCAATCTTGATTTTTCCGCTATTCTATGAGATAATATAGTATTAAAAACAAAAAATATGCCAGCATTAGCACCACAAACAACTCCACAATTACCGGATGCAGCTACAGAGCAACCAGTTCATGAGCTTGCGGCTCCAAATACTACACAGCCAACGGCTGAACTTCCAGCCGGACATCCGGAAACAGCACAACCGGCTTTAACAGGCACAGCCGCAGAAGTTTCATCGGCAGCCAGAAAAGAAGCTTTAAGAGCTGCTATGGTTGAGGGTGGACGTGAAACAACTCCTCCGGCACATCCGGAATTAAAAGTTGTAAGAGAAGAAGCGGAGGCAGAAGCTAATGCGGCCACGGCACTTCAAGCGTCGACCGCAAATGCTGTGCATGCAGCAGTTCCGGAAGCCGCAGACCATTCTACAGACGCTTCAGAATCTCCTGCTCCTCAAGGCGGTGGCTTTTTCAGCTGGATTAAACGCGGATTTGCAAGCATTAGAAGATTCTTCGGCCAAGGTGGCCAAGTGGCAGCGTCCGCTGTTCGCGGTCCAACAAAAGCCGAGTAATCAACAGGTCGGACTTTAAATTCAAATCAGCCTCAGTATCAGCTCTTGACTAAACATATTTTCCATGTTTTACTATTTATCTATGGAAAAACAACCATTAAATTACGAAAGGAGTCCGCAATTTGAGCGATATATGCGCGATGTTGATAGATGCTCGATGTTAAGTCGTGAAGATGAGCAAGAAATCGCACGCAGATTTGTAGCAACCGGACGCAAAGATATGAAGCTTCGCAATCAACTTGTTCAAGCAAATCTTCGTTTTGTTGTAAAAATTGCGATGAAATACAGAAAGTATGGATTCCCAATTGCAGATATCGCGCAAGAAGGAAATATAGGATTAATGAAAGCGGTTGATAGATTTGATCCGAATAGAAAAATTAAATTAATATCATATGCCGGTTGGTGGATTAAAGCCGAAATACAAAACTTTGTAAGAAGAAATTATCGCTTAATTAAAATTCCAACCAGCCATAAAGAACGAGCAATTTTCAGAAAACTTTTAACAACAAGTATTGATGGGATGGGAGCGGATGAGTTGGCGCAATTGGCTGACGAACTGGAGGTAGATCGAAAAGAACTTCTGGAGGGTAGAAATATGATGATGCGAGAGGCTTCATTAGACATGCCTATACTCGGAGATAACGATGATGAAATGGGATCGCTTGGGGATTTGATTAGCGATAAGACTCAGAATGAAGACGCTACGGTTTTAGTGGCGGATAGTGAAAGGATACGAGGCGCAATTGAATTAGCGGTGTGTTGTTTAACTCCAAGAGAAATGCGCGTGTTCCAAGAAAGAATTTTGATAGATGACGGCGAAGGGAGTGACAGAACAAATAAAGAGATTGGTTTAGATCTTGGCGTATCAGGTGCGCGCATACAGCAATTGGAAGTGGCATCCAGAAAAAAGGTTGCACAAAATTTAAGAGCGCGAGGAATTGATGTTTATTTACAGGCATAAAATAATTTATATTTAAAAATGATGAAATTGGGTTTGGAAACAGTCAGCAGTAAAGCGTTCGAAATATATGTAAGCGAGATCAAAAAATGTCCGCCAATGTCGCGCGAAGAAGAATATATAGTTGCAAAAAGATTTAAAGAAACAGGCGACTCGCAAGACAGAGAGCGTCTTATAAAAGCAAATTTGCGTTTTGTTATAGCTATCGCATTTACATATGCGAGCACAGGAGCTTCAATTTTAGATTTGATTCAAGAAGGAAGCATTGGGCTTATGAGAGCTATTGAAAAATTCGAACCAGAACGAGGATTCAGACTATCAACATATGCAAAATATTGGGTGCAAAATTTTATAGAGATTTTCTTAAGAAAGAATTGCCGTTTGATGAAAATGCCAACCGGCGATTTGGACGTTAAAATATTAAGAAGAATAAGATCGGGAAAGTTAGCACCACTTTTGGAGATGTTGGCCAATGGTCAAGACGTTGATATGTCAGGAGAAATAAGTCCCGCGGATCAAGCCGCCGGTATTACAGCTGACGCACTTATGAGTAAAAGAGGAATGGCACAAAGAGAGTTATCTTTAGATGATCACGCAAGTCATGGCGATGGAGATGAGAAAGAATCCTTTGGAGATGGAATGAGTGATGGAGTGGACAATGAAGCGGCGTTAGCAGAAGCGCTAGACAACAGCGCATTAAGAGATCAGATAAGTGTTTTGATGGATGGATTAACGGATTTGGAACATTACATATTAATGCAAAGAATTTTGTCAGATGATCCGATGACACTTCAAGCCATTGGTGAGTTGGATGAATTTCAAGTTACGCGTGAACGCGTTCGACAAGTTGAAGTAAAAGTTAGAAAAAAGATTGCACGACAATTAAGAAGATCAGGGACAAGTGAAGAATTTGCCGCATTATAGTCTTTACGAAACGCATTTTACGTGTTTTACTATTCCCCTATGAAAAATACAATGCCTGAAAATGGCGACAACACACCATTGCATCTATATATGGTTAGCGTTAGCAAGCAGCCAATGCTAAGTCGCGAAGATGAGCAAGAAGTCGCAAGACGATTTATCGCAACTCAAGATCCAAAACTTGCTCAAAAGCTTGTGCGTGCAAATCTCCGTTTTGTCATAAAAATAGCGCAAGAACATGACGTGTTTAATGTGCAGATTTTAGATCTTATTCAGGAAGGGAATATGGGTCTTGCGCATGCGGTAAAAAAATTTAATCCGGAACGCGGATACAGACTAATTAGTTATGCGGTGTGGTGGATCAGGGCGTATATGCAAAATTATATTAAAAGAAATTTTAGAATAGTAAGACCTGTGACAACAAGAGCGCAACGTAGAACGTTTGATAAATTAATGATGCCGGAGGTTACGGCCGCTTTGGAAATGATAGACAATGGTACAGAAGTGGACACATCCGGACTTATAAGCGACGCAGATGCAGAGTATGGAATAAGCATGCAAGCTCTTAAAGACGCAAAAAGAGAAATGTTATTAACAGATGTGTCTATCGATCAGCACGATGTTAATGGTGACGGTTCTGAATCGCGAGCTTTGGATGAAACGCTTACCGATGGAGTGGATTGCGAGGCAAGATATATTTCAAAACTGGACAGAGGCGTGATAAGAGAAGCAATAGATGGTTTCAGGAGAACTTTGGACGAAAGAGAGCTATTTATTTTCGAGAATAGATTGGAGAAACCGGATGACCCAATGCACTTGGAAGCCATTGGAGGTGTATTCCAAATTAGCAAAGAGCGCGTAAGGCAACTTGAATCCAGGGTTAAGGAAAAAGCAAGAACAGCGCTTGAAGCTGCCGGTTGCGGAGATTATTTATAGGCATAGTGCCAAAATGTTTTATGAAACCAAATAGAAACAGATCAGATGTAAAACCGGATTCACCAACAGCTTTAAGCCTATATTTGCAACACGTATCCAGATTTACCGTTCTTACGAGGGCGGAAGAGCAAGAAACGGCAAAAGCGTATGTTGCAACATCAAGCCCTGTTTTTCGTCAAAAATTAATAAACGCCAATTTGCGCTTTGTTGTAAAAATAGGGCAACAGTATTTGCCGCCATTTCATGCAAGATTTTTAGATTTAATTCAGGAGGGAAACATAGGGCTTATGACTGCGGTTGATAAATTTCAGCCGGAAAGAGGTTACAAGTTGGTCAGTTATGCAATTTGGTGGATTAGAGCGTACATGAAGAATTTTATGAGCAAAAATAAAGGACTTGTAAAAAAGCCAAGAGGAACCAGGGGAACTGCTATTATTTCAAGATTGAATTCAGGCGAAGCGCGCGCAGCTTTAATGGATTTTAGGCGAGGGATGGAAGCGGATACCAGTTTTTTGACGGAAAGAGATAGAGAGATGGGAATAACATTGGAAGTTTTAGATAGAGAGCTTGGACTCGGAATAATGGGGTCAGAGGTTTCGTTAAACGAGAATGCGTTTAATGATCACGATAGTGATTCTGATGAACTTGGAGATTGGTTTTCAGATGGAGTTGATTATTCGGGGAAATATGAGGCTCAAATGGATGTCGTTGCAATACAGGGGATAATAGATACTTTAAGAGAGGGTCTCGATGAAAAAGAGTTGTGTGTTTTAGATCACAGGATTCTCGCTTATGATTCTCCTCGAACATTGCAGGAAATAGGCGATGAATTTAGAATAACACGAGAACGTGTGCGACAAATTGAAGCAGGTTTACGCAAAAGGATACTTAAGCGAGTTAGATTTGAAGGGGAGGAAATTTACGCTCCACGTTAATATTTATACATATATTTGACATCGCTCCCATATTTGCGATAAATTCGAATTCCGTAATATTAAATATTTTTATAATCATGGTTGTGGAAGCTTACAAAGAAGGTGAAAGGCCGACAGTATCAGGCGGAACGCCAGAAGCAAGAAGAGAGCGTACAGACGCAAGAGCGCTTTTGGAGGCCGCAGGCACAAGGCCCGCCTTAGATGGATTTTTGCAAACTTTAGGAGAAGGATCATGTATAATGTCAGAAGATTTAGATTACACAACCGCAGTCCAAAAATTATACGATTTTGCAACAAATGGCGGAAATCATACGTGTTGCTCTGTGACATTAATTGGCTCGGATTCAACAAGGCCAACGCATGTTGAATTAGAACTTCCAAAAAGACATGTTCAAATAGAAACCGGCGCAGAGCGAGTGCAAGCCATAATAACAATTGAAGGACGGGCTTCTAAACCGGTGCATTTTAGAGTTGAGTTTAAATATCAACATCAGGGTTCATTGCCACACATCGCAAATGCCATCGAAACTCTTCGCCGCAACGGCATTTTATAGTTCGTGCTAAAATATCATCATGAAAATCGGAATTGATTGCAGACTTTTTTCGTCAAACTTCACCGGCATTGGCCGTTATACTTACGAACTCACAAAAAATCTTTTCAAAATTGATAGCAAAAATCATTACGTTTTATTTTTTAATGATCCGGAATTTCATGCATATGTTCCACCCGCGCACAATGTGAAAAAAGTGCTTGTGAATGCGCGCCATTACTCGCTTGCCGAGCAAATTAAATTCCTTCGCGCGCTGAATAAAGAAAAACTCGATCTCATGCATTTTACGCATTTCAATGCGCCGATTTTTTATTTCAGACCATCAATTGTGACGATTCATGATTTGATTGTTTCGTTTTTTCCGGGTCGCAAAAATAAATCTTGTTTAAAAAAACTCGCATACAATATTGTTTTAAAAACTGTTACAAAAAAAGCAAAGCGTATAATCGCGGTTTCCGAACATACAAAAAAAGATCTTATAAAGATTCTTAAAATAAAATCCGAAAAAATTTCCGTAATTTATGAAGGCATTGGAGAGGAATTCCAGAAAGTGAAATCCGCGGAAATCCTTGAGGTAACAAAGCAAAAATACGGCATAGATAAGCCATTTATTTTATATACCGGCGTTTATCGTTATCATAAAAATATCACCGGACTTCTTAAGGCTTTTAAAATTTTAAAAGATAAATTTCATGCTCCGCACAAACTTGTGATAACCGGTCGTGAAGACCCTTATTATCCGGACGTTCGCAGGATGGCGCACGATCTCGGTTTAAAAGACGATGTGATTTTTGCGGGCCTAGTTCCCGAAGAAGATTTGATTGCACTTTATTCTTGCGCAGACCTTCACACTCTTCCATCTTTTTATGAAGGATTTGGCTTTACACCGCTTGAAGCAATGGCTTGCGGAACTCCGACTGCGGTTTCACACACTTCTTCACTTCCGGAAATTTGTGGAAAAGCGGCGATCTTTTTCGATCCGCACGACACCAAAGAAATGGCTTCCACTCTGCACAAAGCCCTCGCCGATGAAGATTTGCGCAAGCGTTTAATCAAGGCCGGCCTTGAACGAGTTCAAATGTTCAAATGGGAAAATTTGGCAAAACAAACTCTCGAAGTCTATAATACCCTCCTGACTAAAGCTTGATAATTGAAAATTGAATGTAAATTGTAAATTGTAACTTGTAAATTTCTGCAAATATGGCTTTCGATCCGATTCAAAATTTCTTTCCCGCAGCCGCTCAAAATCTTGGATTTTCCAAAACTTTCACATCAATCCAAATCTGCCACGGCTTTCAAAAAATTCTTCCGAAAATGATTTCAACACCCGAATCAATTTTAAATATTTCCGCCAAATCATATTCCGAAAAAACCCTAACCTTAGCCGTTTCCTCCCCTCTTTGGGCACAGGAAGTTACAATGCGCAAAGAAGGAATCATTCGTCAAATGAATGCGGATTTTGGTGATGAGGTTATCAAAAAACTTAAAATAGAATTAACTTAAAATATTATGAACAGAGGATTATTGGCAGTCGCGACATTTGTTGCTGCATTGGGTGCCGCCGCACCGGAAGCAAAAGGATTTCAAGCAGATTCATGTCCATATAAAGAAGACGTTGGCCCTGAATGGTATGCACAAGCCAATGCAGAGTTAAGGAGTCGAAGGGAGGCTTTTAGTCAAGACACTTTTTCTCAAGCAAGAGATGAGTTCGAAGCATTTTTTGATGAGGCAGCTTTAACAGGACCAGTGCTGTCACCAGAGTTTCCGGTATGCGAACCAGAGGATTTAGATGATCCAAGTCAACAGGACGAAGAAGTATATCCAGAAATAAAAGACGTTACAGAAGATTCAGCCCGCGAAGTTTTTGAAACACTTTCCGCTCCGGGAGGAGAAGAGCCGATGGATGTCGATGTCAACGCGTCAATTCCGGCTAAGCCACAAGCGCAAGAGTCACTCGAACCGGTTGATCATTTGGATGTTGTTGATGGACAAGTTTTGCCTTTATCTCAGCCTCCTGCTATGCGTCAACCTCAGCTTGATTTATCAAGTGCAGAAACTATGAGGGCGTTAATGGAATTCCGAGCACAAGAAGAAGCCCGAGATCAAATGTTTCGTGTGATGACAGGAGTTAGCCCAACTGATTTGGGAGAAAGAGACCGTTTGATGGGACTGAGGATGGAACGAGTGATGATTGATCCGATATCACGAGCAATGGCTTTCCCTGGGCAAAGAATGGTTATATTTCCGGACAACGTAGATCCATTAGAAAGAGCAAGAATAATTGAGAGGTTGCAACGGGGAGTAGATTTAGATACGATGAGAAACACGCCTCATCATTGGTAATTTTTAACTTTCTCTCGACTTCCGTATGCAAATAGCATACAATTGTATGCAGATAACATACAGCTATGCCTTTAAAATTCACAAAAAATCAGACGCTTATTTTAGGAACGCTTTTTAATAATCCTGAAAAAGCCTATTATTTCAGAGAAATTGGCAGAATGCTCGATAAACCGCCGGGCTTTTTCCAGAAAGATATTGGAAACTTGGTTGAAGACGGTATTTTGGAAAGTTATTTTCAGGCCAACTCTCGTTTTTTCAAACTAAACAAAAAATATCCGCTATACAAAGAGCTTAAAAGCATTGTTTTCAAAACAATAGGTATTGAAGGGACGCTCAAATCCGAGCTTAAAAAACTAAAAAACATAAAAGAAGCTTTTATTTATGGCTCATTTGCCCGAGGTCAAGAGCACAAAAACAGTGATATAGACCTGATGATTATCGGTTCACCAAATCAAGATCAGCTTATGGATTTAATAAATAAGCTTGAAATTAAGTTCGGTCGCGAAGTGAATTACACGCTTATGTCCGATGAAGAATTTCAGAAAAAGTTTAAGAAAAATTTAAATTCTTTTCTCAAAAACGTGCTACAACAGAAGAGAATTAAATTGATATAAATGGATTTTTTCAAGACTTATCAGCGAAACGGGTTGATTAAAAAGGAAGAAATAGGGTTTGATCAAGTTATCAAGCATATTGAACGTGCGAATATTGATTTGAAAGTTGCTAATAAAAATCTGAAAATAGATACGGAAGCGGCTTATAACTACGCATATCTTGCGATGTTACGAACCGGTCGCGCTTTAATGTTCTCGTGTGGTTATCGTCCGATCGACGGTAGACAGCACAAAACAGTTGTGGAATTTTGCGAACACGTTCTAGGCGAAAAATACTCAATTTTAATAAAACATTTTGATAGAATGAGGCAAAAAAGAAATAAATTCACATACGATGAACCGGGGCTTATCGTCTCGACCACAGAAACAATAAGTGCGCTCCAAAAAGCGAAAGAATTCGTAGAGCAAACAACGAAATTTATCCAGGCTAAGAATCCACAAGAAAAATTATTTTGATTCTAATTTAAAATCACTCCAGCCCAACAACCGGCTTTCTTTTATAAGACACAAATCTTTTATTTTTATCCATTACAAAAAGTCTGGCACCTAATTTTTCATGTATATAAGCGATTATATCGATATATTCATTAACGCGATTTGGTCCGGCAAAATAATATTTTGCAGAAAGTAATAAACCCATGAAGGAATAAATTTCTTCTTCATTATCTATTTTTAATTTTTTTAAAATATCTTCATATCGATGACTTTCTCCGCGATCCATTATTTGCCTAACAGACATTGAATTTGCCAATTTTTCAAGATCTCCATCCAAAAAAACATTCAAAAGTTCAGTTTGTACAGCCCACGCTTTAGCCTCATCTACAACATCGCATTTTTTCTTTTCACCGGGCTTATGTGTGTAAAAATAAAGATACGCCCTCAAGGTTTCAGGATTGTCTCGCGTATCCAGTACAAAATCAGCATCAGTTCCTAAATGGGTCGCTTCATGAAGCATTGCCAAAAGATCCATTGGGCTATTGGGATTAAAATCAGAAGATAAAATCATGTGGCGTGGAAAATGAGAATATGCGGCAACAAATTTAAGAGAGTCCAGGGTCGAATCGTCAACCAGATAAGAAAAATCATACGGTCTTGTAGTGACCCTTGTAGCGGATAAATCTTTATTACTGGCCTCGGCTCTTTTGTATTTACCATAATTTTTTAAATCATTTTTTGCATTTCTTTCAACAAGATCGAACAAGTTAATAATCCCCGGCTTCATTTTAGGATGTTTTATTTTATCAAAATTAAGCTGAGCCTTAAAAGCGGAAATTGCATTTTCAATTTGAGCTATCAAAATATCCAATTTAGCTTCATCAAAATCAGGGGGCAAATCCGGGCCAGAGGCGCTCGGCTGGGAGGTAGAGCCATCGCTAGTTGTTGCAGTAATAGCCGGATTCATTGTATTATCAAACGTTCCGTCATTGCTTCCCTTAAACATAACGCCCAAAGCAGCAGGCCCAACAATAGCAGCAATCAGAAGTAATGCGTTTCTGATTCGATGATTTTCAGCATTTTTGTGTACGTCTGCGCGCGCGCGAGGCGATCTTGCTCCTTCCTTAGACGCAGGCGCATTGCGATGATTTTTACGTCCCATATTATTCAATTTAGTGTGCTATTCTATCAAATTTTTAGTTTTTGTCAAATACATATATGTTTTCTAGTCAATACCTTTGCATCACTTCTATAGGCGTTTGCATTTGCAAGGCCATGTGTGGTCTTTCATTGTTATAGAAATGAAGATATTCAGGGATTGCTTTTTCATATGCTTCCAATGTCTT